>Ga0209517_10009841_pt1 | contig 10791 bp, 4 predicted proteins | sample PeaSoiMetSII2010_FD_187695 | JGI IMG/M metagenome (GOLD analysis project Ga0209517, IMG submission 187695) | Peat soil microbial communities from Weissenstadt, Germany - SII-2010 (SPAdes) (version 2) | ecosystem: Environmental > Terrestrial > Soil > Wetlands > Peat | place: Germany: Weissenstadt... | reverse complement strand
GGGCGTCGAGCGCGGCGTACAGGCGGGGCTGGTTGCCGAGCACCGGGAGCAGGTAGCGCGCGTGCTTGTCCTCGGTCAGCCAGCGGGCGTTCTCGCGGGTGGCCTGCATCGCGTCGGCGGATTGCCAACCTCCGCTTAGTCTCGGTGCGGCGGGCGTGGACCCGGAACGTCCGACTGGGTCGGCGGCCAAGAGCACGGTTCTCAACGGTGCGTCTGCGGACGAATGCCGGTACCCGGTCCTACACTTTGCACCGTGACACACGGACCGAGTTCGCAATCGATTCGGCCCCGGTTTGTGGTGTGGAAGCACAGCGAGGAGCCTGACTACGCAGACCTAGCGAAGCCCGGTGGCCGGTCGGCCCTGGTCTTGGGGGATGCGCGGGCTGTGATGGCGGCTTTGCCGCCCGGGTGCGTGCAGACCGTGGTCACCTCGCCGCCGTACTGGTCGCTGCGAGACTACGGGACCGAAGGCCAACTCGGCCTGGAGGACTCGGTCTACGAGTTCATTGACGCGCTGGCAGACGTGTTCGAACAAGCGCGCCGGGTGCTCCGCGACGACGGAACGCTGTGGCTCAACATCGGAGACTCCTACACCTCGGGGGGTCGGACCTGGCGCGCTCCTGACAAGAAGAACCGTGCCCGAGCGATGTCGGTCCGTCCTCCAACCCCCGACGGCTTGAAGCCGAAGGATCTGATCGGAGTTCCGTGGCGACTGGCGTTCGCGCTCCAGGAGCGCGGCTGGTACCTGCGGTCAGACATCATCTGGAACAAGCCGAACTGCCAGCCCGAAAGCGTCACCGACCGGCCGACCCGGTCACACGAGTACGTCTTCCTCTTTTCGAGGTCCGAGCGGTACAAATACGACGTGCAGGCGGTGCAGGGACCGAACGAGCGCCGGCTGCGAACCGTCTGGGACTTGAAGACGCAGGCGTACCCCGAGGCCAACGGCCACTTCGCTACGTTCCCACCGGCGCTCGTTGACCCATGCGTGCGCATTGCGACCGACCCTGGCGACCTTGTCCTCGATCCGTTCGCGGGCTCTGGCACGACCAGCCTGAGCGCCGGGAAGCTGGGGCGCCGATTCGCGGGGATCGAGCTGCATTCTGACTACCTGGAGATGGCTCGCAACAGGCTCTTGCGCAGCGGCTTCGCCGAGTCCACCGAGGACGGGGCGGCTGACGGCAACAGGGCCGCATATGGCTAGCCAGTTCCTCCTGCCGCCCCCGGCCCGTCAGTTGTACATCCATCGAATGCTGGTTGCAGCTCGCGAGATGGTATTGCATGAAGTACTGCTGGGGGCGCTGGGCGAAGTAGACCCTGATGTCCTCTCAGTCGAGGTGCAGCGATACGGGCCGAAGGCCGCCCGTCGGGTTCTTCAGAGGGCGGGCATCCGCGACGAATTCGTATTCGCGACCCCCGCGGTCATCAAGCACAGACCATCGACGCTCGGCTACTACCGGCTGCTGCTTGGAGTCAGCCAGAAGGTCTTCTATACCACGAGCACCGGGTTAGCCCCGTTCAAGGTTCTGGAAACCGACAACGTGCTCCCTGCGGCTCTTGAGTTCCGCCTTGGCGACCTGTGCGAGACGCTCGACGACGCATTGGGCGACCTGGTGACGGGTGTCGAGGGCAGCTTCACCTTGCAGGACATCGAGCAGCTGCCGCTGCTGATGCTCGGTGCTCAGGCCGACGGCTCGTGGCGGAATCGTATCGGGCAGAGGGCTACCAAGGCCGTGTTCGAGGCGCTCACGGATGTCATCAAGGCGAAGGGCACCGAGTACGTCGAGGCGGGCGGTACCAGCCTGACGCTAGTCAACTCGTCCAGCCGCGAAGTCAGCATCGCTCTCGCCGCCGACCCGGACGTAGTGATCACCGAAGCGGGTGCGAAGGGCCAGAAGTACATCAAGGTTGCCATCGAGATCAAGGGCGGGGCCGACCAGAGCAACGCTCACAATCGGGCGGGCGAGGCCGAGAAGTCGCACCAGAAGGTCAGGAACGAGGCAACGGACTTCTGGACCGTTATCTCGCTCGTGGGCATCGACATGGGTGTGCTCCGCCGGGAGTCCCCGAGCACGAGACAGTGGTTCGATTTGGGCCAAGTGCTTGAGCGAGACGGTGCCGACTGGGATCGGCTTCGCGATCACCTGCTGATGGCGATGGGCATCTGAGGACGCGAAGGCCCCTCCGCGCCAGCTTCCTCGGGCACGGCGGGGGTCTTCTGCTCTGCCCCTACGAGATTGGGATGAGCTTCGGCTGCGGGCGCCAGCGATCTAAGCGGCACAGCCGGCGCAGAGATGCTCCCCGTTGATCATCACTCACGCGGGCCGGGCCGCGACGCGTAGACGTTGCGGCATCCGCCGCGCTTGAACTCGCCGGTCATCGTGGACTTCAGTCGGCCGCATGTCTACCCCATCGACCGACGTTCATTTGTCGGCGGTCCTATGCCCCTCGGGACTCACGCACTGCGGCGGACGGTAGCGGTCGGTGCAGTCCCGCCAGGGATAAGCACCGGCGGAGGAGATTGCGGCCAGGCTCTGCCTTGCTGGAGCCGGGAGCCAGACCCACCAAGAAGTGCGGCGGTTGCTATTCATCGCCGAGCAGTGGCTCCTGCTGAACTGGCTGGCCTCCGACTTCACAGCACTCGTTGCCAGCGATCATCGGCTCGGGTTCAGATGGCCGCGCACCGCGACCGGATCTTGCCCAGCCTGCGACTGGTCCACTTGACGACACTAGGTTAGCTCATATAAATAAGATATGCCAGAGCTTCGCGTACCAGCGGTCTGAAGCCGCCAGATGACAGCCCCGGCAACCTCAGCTTCGGGGCGCAAGCACAGCGGGGCTGACCGAAGGTCTGGGACGCGTGAGCAGCCGGGAAGGGCAGCCCCGCTGAGTGTGTCAGGAGGACACGTCGTGGCTGATCTGCATCGGGCACGCGCTGGACCGGGCAAGGCCGCCAGCTCTGCCCGGTATCTGGTGCCGTATGCCGATAGCTGCGCCGCACGGGTGGCATGGCGGTGACTCGCCGTCGCCCGCGGGAGGGGGCGGGTGAGCCGCTGTTCGGCGAGGACTGGTGGCGCCAGGACCAGCAGCTCTTCACGGATACAGTGACCCGCCAGTCCGGCGTCAGTACCCGAACTCGGCGTGCCCCGCGCCGATCCGGTGAGCCCGATAACCTACAGAACCAACTCGTGCAGGACGCTCTGTTCTCCGCCGATGACCTGCCGACCGTGCAAGGAGCCGAGCATGAACCGCTACGGCCTGATGGCCCAGAGGCACTGGGCTCGGTGGCTGCCCGACCGGTACGCCCAGATCGAGGATCAGGACAGCTTCTTCTCGGAACTGGGGATGCGGACGGCGGAACGGATCGACAGCCTGGCGCTGACCCTGGCGGGGGACGACCAGCCGGGCGAGGGGTACCTCGGCAAGGCGGGCCGCCTGGGGCAGGCACGGCACCAGGCGGAGGAGATCGTGCTGACGGAGATGATCTTGCTGGAGCCGGAACCCGGAGCCGAGGAGGACCCGGAGGACCCGGAGAACCTATCGACGGATCTCCGCAGGCCCAGGAGCAGCTAGCAGCATTCCGGCCCGCCAGCCAGGATGATCTGGCGCCGTCGGGCGCGGTGAGCCGGGTCCGCGCGAACCTCGCGGCACTGACCACGCTGCGCTCGGTTCAGCGCGATGGCCGCCCGGCCACGGCCGGGGAACAGCGGGCGATGGCGCGCTGGTCGGGCTGGGGTGCGGTGCCGGAGGTCTTCGACGGCAGCCGCGAGGAGTTCGGCTGGGCCCGCGCACAGCTCGCAAAGCTGCTGACTCCGCAAGAACTGGCCGCAGCCGCACGCAGTACGCTGAACGCCCATTACACGGACGCGGCGCTGGTGCAGGCCATGTGGGCAGCCGCCGGGCGGCTCGGTTTCGAGGGTGGCCAGGTACTGGAGCCGGGCAGCGGATCGGGAAATTTCATCGGTTTCGCGCCCGTCAGCGCGGATGTGACCGGGGTCGAGCTGGAGCCGGTTACCGCCGCGATCGCCGCAGCCCTTTATCCCGGTGCCACAGTCATCACCGGCTCCTTCGGTGACGTGCGTCTCCCGGAGGCGTCGTTCGACCTGGTGATCGGCAATGTCCCGTTCGGCAATTTCACCTTGCATGACCCGCGGCATAACCGGTCCGGGCACGGAATCCACAACCACTTCATCATCAAGTCCCTGCGCCTGACCCGTCCTGGTGGCCTGGTCATGGTGCTGACTTCGCGGTACACGATGGATGCGCGGAACCCGGCCGCGCGCCGCGAGATCGCTGACCTGGCGGACCTGGCGGGCGCGCTGCGGCTGCCCGGCGGTGCCCATCAGCGGGCCGCGGGCACCAGCGTGGTCACCGATCTGCTGGTCCTGCGCCGCCGCGAGCCCGGCCGCGAGGCCGACGCGACGACCTGGGAGCAGGCCCGGCTGGTCGAACTGGACGGCGCGCAGGTGCCGGTCAATGAGTATTTCCTCGACCACCCCGAGGCGGTCCTCGGCGACATGGGCGCGGTCGGCGGCGCCTACCGCGCCGACGACCTGGTCGTCACCCCGACCGGGGATACTGCCAGGGCCTTCGCCCGCGGCTTGGAACGGATCACCGCCGGCGCCCGCACCCGCGGTCTCACCTGGACCCCGTCGGCCGATGCGACCGCCACCCGGCCAGAGCCGGCGCCCGCGTCGCGGCACCCGGACGGCTACCTCGACGCCGGTCAGGACGGCACGTTCACCGAGGTTGCCGACGGCTCGGCCCGGCCGTTCGAGGTGCCACGCAGCCAGGCCGCCGAGCTGAGCGCCCTGCTTGGGCTGCGGGATGCTGCTGTGCGCCTGCTGGAAGCAGAAGCCGCTGCGGCGGAAGACACCCCGCAGACCGAACGGCTGCGCCGTGAACTCGGCCGCCGCTACGACGGTTACGTCCGTGCTTACGGACCTCTGAACCGATTCTCGCTGCGCCGAACCGGGCGCACCGATCCGGCCACCGGCGAGCCGATCATGGCCCGAGTGGCCCCGCCGCAGGGCGGTTTCCGCAGCGATCCATACGCCCCGCTGGTCTACGCGCTGGAGGAGTTCGACCCGGCCGGGCAGCGCGCCGCGAAAGCCGCGATCTTCGCCCACCGGGTGGTGGCCCCGCGCAGCCCGCGGCTGGGCGCCGACACCGCCGCCGACGCGCTCGCGATCTGCCTCGACACGCACGGCGAGCCCAGGCTGGATGAGATCGCCCGGCTGCTGGGCGTCACCGAGGACCAGGCCCGCGACGAACTCGGCACGCTGGTGTATGACGACCCGCAGTCTGACCGGCTGGTCCCGGCGGCTGAGTACCTGTCCGGGAACGTCCGGGATAAGCTCCGGGCCGCAGAGCGAGCCGCCGCGGATGATCCCCGGTTCGCGGTGAACGCCGCAGAACTGCGCACGGTGATCCCCGCCGACCTGTCCCCCGGCGAGATCGACGCCCGCCTCGGCGCGGCGTGGATCGACGCCGGCTACGTTGAGCAGTTCCTGCGCGAGACCCTCGATGACCCGCAGCTGCGGGTCGAGCACCCGGGCGGCCAGATCTGGGCCGTGCGGGGCCACGCCAGCAGCGTCCTTGCCGCATCCACCTGGGGAACGGACCGCTACCCGGCTCCCCAACTCGCCCAGGCCATCTGCGAGCAGCGCAAGATCGAGGTCCGCGACCTCGTGCACACTCCCGACGGCGACCGCAGCATCCCCAACATCGACGCCACCCTGGCCGCCCAGGAGAAAGCCGCCGAACTCGCCGAGCACTTCTCGGCCTGGGCATGGCAGGATCCGGCCCGCGCCGAGAGCCTGGCCCGCACCTACAACGAGCGGTTCAACAACCTGGTCCTGCGCAGCTACGACAATGCCCAGCTCACCTTGCCCGGGCTGTCGCTGGCGTTCCGGCCCCGGCCGCACCAGGTCGCCGCGGTCGCCCGGATGATCCACGAGCCCGCGGTGCTGCTGGCCCACGAGGTCGGGGCGGGCAAGACCGCTGAGATGATCATCGGCGTCACCGAATTGCGGCGCCTCGGCCTGGTCCGCAAACCCGCGATCGTGGTCCCCAATCACATGCTGGAGCAGTTCGCCCGCGAATGGCTGCAGCTGTACCCGCAGTCCCGGGTGCTGGTGGCCCGCCGCGAGCAGCTCCGCGGTGACCAGCGCCGCCGGTTCATCGGCCGGTGCGCGACCGGTGACTGGGACGGCATCGTCATGTCGCGGTCTGCCTTTGAGCGGATCCCGCTCAGCCCAGCCGAGCAGGCCGCCTACATGGAGCGGGAACTCGACCAGATGCGGCTGTGGGTCCAGACCGCCAAATCGGGCGGCGGGCTCACGGTCAAGCGGCTGGAGGCCGCGTTACTGCGGGCCGAGGAACGGCTGAAGGCCAAGCTTGACTCGGTCAAGGACCCAGGCATCACGTGGGAGGCGACGGGGGTCGACTACCTGTGTATCGATGAGGCACATGGGTACAAAAACCTACAGACCACATCAAATATTACCGATGCTGCGATCGACGGGTCCATGCGGGCGTCCGACCTCGACATGAAAATAGACTACCTGCGGCGCCGCAACGGGACCCGGGTGGTCACCTTCGCCACCGCCACCCCGATCGCGAACTCGGTCACCGAAGCCCACGTCATGCAGCGCTACCTGCGGCCCGACCTGCTGGACGCCGCCGGAGTAGCGGTGTTCGACAGCTGGGCGGCCACGTTCGGCCAGGTCGTCACCCAGGTGGAACTGGCCCCCGAAGGCGGCGACAGCTTCCGGGTCAAGAGCCGGTTCGCCCGATTTCGGAATGTTCCCGAGATGCTCCGAATCTGGCACATGTTCGCCGACGTCAAGACCGCCGCCGACCTCCACCTGCCGGTACCCGTTCTCGCCGAGCGTCCCGGCGACCGCCGGCGGGTCCCTGAGACCGTCACCGTCGAGCCGTCCGAGGATCTGATCGACTACGTTGCCGGCCTGGGCAGGCGGGCTGAGGCGATCCGCAACCGGGCCGTCGCCCCCGAGGACGACAACATGCTGAAGGTCTCCGGCGACGGGCGCCGCGCGGCACTGGACCTCCGCCTGGTCGGGCTGCCGCAAACCGTCCCCGGCAAGCTCGCCGCGGCCGCGAGCCGGATCGCCGCCATCTGGCAGGCGCACCGCGACGATGAGTACCTGGCGCCCGACGGCACCCCCTACCCGGTGCGCGGTTCGCTGCAGCTGGTGTTCTGCGACGTGGGCACACCCGGACCATTGTGGAACGCCTACCACGAGCTGCGCGACCAGCTCACCGGACACGGGCTGCCCAGGGATGCCGTCCGGTTCGTGCACGAGGCGAAGACCGACACTGACCTGGCCCGCATGTTCGCCGCCTGCCGGTCCGGGCACGTCGCCGTTCTCGTCGGATCGACCGAAAAGCTCGGCGTCGGCACTAATGTGCAGGACCGGGCCGTGGCGCTGCACCACCTCGACGCGCCCTGGCGTCCCGCTGACGTCGACCAGCGCGAAGGACGCATCATCCGCCAGGGCAACCTCAACGCCGAGGTGCAGGTCATCCGCTACCTGGCGGCTCGGAGCTTCGACGGGTATCTCTGGCAGACCCTGGAACGCAAAGCCCGCTTCATACACGACATCATGTCCCCTGCCCTGGACGCCCGGGAGATCGGCGACATCGGCGACACGGTGCTGTCGTTCAGCGAGGCCAAGGCCCTGGCGACCAGCAACCCGCTGCTGATGGACAAGGCACAAGCCGATGCCGACCTGGCCCGCCTCGTCCGCGCCGAACGCGCCCACAGCCGCACCCAGGACACTCTGCGCCGCACCATCACCCGGCTGGAACAGCACATCACCGCACAGACGCGGCTCGCCGCCGACATCGACACCGCCATCACCCGGCGGCAGGACACCCGCGGCGACGCGTTCACCATGACCGTCGACGGCCGCGCCTACCGCAAGCGCGCCGACGCCGGCCGGCACCTGCTCGACCGGATCAGGGAGGAAGCCGCGAACCAGCTGGGATTCCGGCAGCGAACCATGCGCACCGGGGAACTCGGCGGCTTCACCCTGACCATCACCATCGCCCAGACCCCGGGCCAGGTCACCGTAACCCCGGCACTCGAAGACGCGCCCGGCACCGAGATGACCCTCACGCCCTCGGACCTCGCCGAGATCGACCCGGCTGGCCTGGTTGCCCGGCTCGAAAACCGGCTCGGCCGCCTCGAAGCCAGCAAGGCTCGCGTCCTCACCGACATCGACCGTTCCCGTGGCGAGATCGACCACGCCACCGCCAGCCTCGGCAAGCCCTTTCCGCAAACCGCCGAACTTGCCGCCGCACGGGAACGGTCCCGCCAGATCGACGAGCAACTGCAAGCAGCCGCCACCCCACCGCAACCACATGACGCCGAAGGACAGGACGATAGCGCGGCGGTGCATGTGCACCAGGAATCCGCTGTCACATCACAGCGAAACGACTCCCTTGCCGTAGGCCGGTCGGCCGACACCGCGACGAACCATCAGCCACCGTTCAATGCTGATATCGACCGAACATCCCCCGGTCGACTGGCCGGGGAGATCCTGTCAAGCTGGACTGCCGATACTCCCAGGCGCCGTGGCCCCGGAGCCATTCCCATCCCTCAGGTCCGACATGAACCGGACGGGCTCACGCTGCATGTAATGAGTCAATCTGGATACCGGTCACCGCAGTCGTCATCCACTGAGCAACAACCTGGGCCTACCCCAGGCCCGAGGCTCGGTCCCGATACGTCAGCTGGCCAATACCCTGACCGCAACCGACCTGGATCCACGCTCTCTCAATACCGCGATGCCGAGCCGTGGCACCATCCGAATCTCGGGAATGATCGTCATGCCCAGGAGCGCGAGGCAGGCCAGTAAGCGGCAGCAGCGCAACATGCGGCCTGACAAGCACCTCAGTGTCCCCACGACCATGGGATCACGCTGATGGGTTTTCTGCGACGAACGGAGCCGATCGCGAAGGCTGGCTCGGCGAAGCCGAAGGACTCAAAGTCAGCCTTGCGGCGCCAGGACAAGCTCGCCCAGATCGACTGGAGGACTCGGACCCCGGGTCCAACCCCGGCCCCGTCGGATTGTGACGTGCCGACCTCACCTTCAAAGCCATCATGATCTAAGCACCGCAAACCAGCTTAATCCATAATCAATTGTCCGATTCAGAGAATCCCGAGGGTTACAGTACATCTCTGGCGTAGCGTGAATGAGGGCTTGACGCAGACTCAGGACCGCGACCCACCGCGCGGGCTGTCACGAAACAGGCGTTGATCTTAGTGGTCTTGGCAAACCGGGGTAAACTTCGAAGGTCCGGCAAACTGTATCGGATCGCGCCTCCCTATGACATAGATGGTCGACAGACCAGCATACGGGCAAGCCAGAGCGAGCTAGGCAAAGACCGGAATGTCCTCTCTCACTCGGTGCTAACATTTAGGGCGAGATCGAGAACAAGCGCTACATATAGCCTGGTATCGCGGCGTAGGCGGCCAGAACTCGGTTCCCCTCAGTGGCGAGTTACTACGGCGCGCGAGGAGTATGGCAGGTGGCGGGTCGGGTCATCGGTAATCCAATCATTAACTCGCCGTACCGAGCGTCGGCCAGGCGCTGTCCCTTCGACCACGAGGTCATCACCAAGCGCGTCGACGAATACGCACGGCCGAGTTCGTCCCTCGTCTCGGTGCGACGCCCTCGCAAGCGGAGCACACAGCCACAGCTCGAGCTGACCGCGGCCCCGAGCGAGAGGACAGCTTTCGTCGATCGTGTTCGAGCCCTGCCGTCCTCATGGGTGCTGCACGGCGACCGCTGTGATCTTCGCCAGCCGCTACGGGTGCAGAAAATCCCCGAATCCGCGAGAGCAATCTGCTTCAGAGCCAGCTGGGAGAGCCCATGAGCAGCGACGCTGGCGCCCCCCGTACGGTTGGCGCTCGGGAACTGCTCGATGCCCGTGAGCGTTCGTGGTCCGCGCGGTTGCGAAGTGCGTCCCTGGTCGCCGAGATCGAGATCCCTGCTGACCGCAGCAGCCAGGTCGCATATGTCCTTGGCCGCGTGTACGGCAAGCTGCCCGATCCCCGCGAGACTGGGACTCGCTTCCTGCTGGGATGGCCCGCCTGCGTGGCCACCGCCATGGCCGGTGCAGCCGTGACCGGCTACGAGGCCGGGACATACTGGCGAGCGCTATGGGCGGCCGTCAAGTACCCAGGTACGACCCAGGATCAGGCCATCTGGGGAGAGGCATTCGTGCGAGCCGTAGCCAACCTCGGCATGGCCACGTTCCCTGACATGCCGCTGAGATATGTCGGACCAATCTTGATGCACGCCGGAATACCGGCGTATTCTCTGGGAGATTATTTCCGACTGCTGCTGGATCGGCGTGGTCGAGATCCTGGGATGGATGCGGAGAGCTTTCTGTCGTGGGCGACTTCGCCAGGACGGGAACTGCGCCTATCTAATCTAGATGTGCCCGCGCGGCGCTTCCTTGTCCACGGCGGCGACTACGCCCACGATGTGGTCGACCGTAGCCTGGACCTGCTGGAGCGACTCGGCGAGCCCGATCCTGATCTTGACGGCGTACGGCTTCCGGCATACATGGTCGAGGTCGCTCGTGATGAAACAGCAGCGGGCCGCCTGGATCTCACCGCCGCGCGGCGTATGCGCGACCATGCGGGTCATGCTCAACAGCCGCGTCCCCGGATCGGCCTAGATCCATTCGGCCAAGGCGTCCAAGTGATCCTTCCTGCCGTTGGAGAAGCACCGGACGGCATGGCGATATGGCGGG
>Ga0209517_10009839_pt1 | contig 10792 bp, 9 predicted proteins | sample PeaSoiMetSII2010_FD_187695 | JGI IMG/M metagenome (GOLD analysis project Ga0209517, IMG submission 187695) | Peat soil microbial communities from Weissenstadt, Germany - SII-2010 (SPAdes) (version 2) | ecosystem: Environmental > Terrestrial > Soil > Wetlands > Peat | place: Germany: Weissenstadt... | reverse complement strand
GACCGCCTGGCTGGCGAGGCCGCCGCGCAGCACGTTCTCGATGGCCGAAGGGATATCGGCGCGGCGGATCTGCAGGGCGGAATCGTCCACCGACTCGAACACCAGCTCGTACGCCCCAATGCGCGCCCGGTCACCCTTGTGCAGCTCGACTTCAGCAGCGATGCGCGCGCCATTCACCATCACCCCGTTGGTGCTGCCGCGGTCGGCGATCACCACCGCTCCCTCCGCCGACTGCTTCACCACCGCGTGAAAGCGGGAGACGCTGGGGTCGTTGAGCACCAGATCATTGGCATTGCCGCGGCCGACGGTGATGACCGGCTTAGAAAGTTCCAGGATGCCGCGCTTGCCGTCGGGCGCCGAGATGATGAGTCTCGCCATGGCGCGGGCTAGGGCTGTTCCTTCTCCAGGACTTCGTCCACGCCCAGGGTCTTGCCCTTTTCGATCTCGACCTGGCGGTGCACCGTCTTATAGCCGGGCAGGATGATGGCGAGGTCATACTTGCCGGGTTTGGCCAACACCTTGGCGGGAGTAGTCTCGGGCGCCGCCGCGTCGTTCAGGGTGATGTGCGCGCCGTCGGGGTGGGTCGTCACCTCCAGCGTTCCCATGTTCTCGGGGGAACCGCCACCGCCCTTGAACAGGCGCTTCAGCTTGTTCCCCTTAGCGGGGGCGAGCTTGGGCGACAAGCTCAGGGTCTGGCCTTCGGCGAGGGTGATAACGGTGTTCTCGTCCTTGAAACCCTCCATGCGCAGGCGAATCTTGTGCTCGCCTTGCGGGATCGCCAGCCGGGCGGGCGTGAACTTGTTGGTGGGCTTTTCGTCCACCAGGATGGCGGCGCCGGGCGGATCGCTTTGCAACTCCACCACCGCGCCGGATACCGCCAGCGACACCTCTAGGTTGGTGGCCTTGCCGCCGACCACATCCAGCTTGCGCTGCACCGTGCTCCATCCCAGCTTCGAAACGCTGAAGGCATGCGGGCCGGCCTTGAGCGGCGGAGAGTCGAAGGGCGTCACGTAAGCGCCGCTGCCGTCGATGGTGACGGCGGCGCCCAGGGGAGTCGAGGTAACGTGGACGGTACCGGTACCGGCCGCATCTGCAGCCGGCGCAGGCTGGGGCGTAGGCGTCGGTGGAACTGCTGCCGTCTTCACCTTGGGTTTGGATGCCGGCCGCGGTGCTGGTTGCGGCGGCTCGGGAGCCGGCGTGGTCTCCGCGGGTGGCGTCTCCGCCGGCGCAGCGGGCGCGGACGCCGTTTCCGCGGGAGGCGCAGGCGGTGGTGCTGCCGCAGGCTGCTGCACCGCTGGCAGAGCTTGGGTTGCGGCTGCTTCCTGCCCCTGCTGCTGATGCCGGCGGTATACGAGCCAGGCGGTGAGGGCTGCGATCAGCAGCAGCACCAACACCCCAGCTAGCACGCGCATATTCATTCCCGGCGCGGAGCTTACCGGGACCGTCGCCGGCGGCGTTGCGGGTGTACCCGCTGCCGCTGGCGTTGCCGGCGCGGGCGACCTTGCCGGAGGCGGCGCGTGTGTCACAACGGTGCGATCGCCGGCCGCCGAGATCAGTTGGGTAGCGCCGGATTCCGATCCGAACGATTTGTAGTTCGCCAGATCTGCCACCAGCTCCGCCCCGGTCTGATAGCGCTCATCCGGGGCTTTGGCCAGCGCTTTGGTCACCACGGCGCTCAGGCCGGGATGGATGGTGACGTCAAGCTCGCGCGGCGGGATGGGATTCTCGGAGACAATCTTGTAGATGATGGTGGTGACGTTCTGACCGTCGAAGGGCTTCTCGCCGGTGAGCATCTCGTAAAGCAGCACGCCCACGCTGAAAAGGTCGGAGCGGCCGTCGATGGGCTTGCCCTTCACCTGCTCCGGCGACATGTAATTAGGCGTGCCCAGCACCTGGCCTGTGGCGGTCACCGTGCCGCCGGCTTTGGCGATACCGAAGTCCATTACCTTCACCGCGCCGCTGGCCCCGAGCATGATGTTGGCGGGCTTGACATCGCGGTGGATTACCCCGTGGGCGTGGGCGTAGTCGAGGCCGGCACAGACCTGCCGCACGATGTCGATAACTTTCTCCACCGGCAGCGAGCGATGCTGGCTGAGCAGCCCATGCAGGGTCTCGCCCTCGATGTACTCCATGGCGATGTAGAAGACGCCCTCCTGCTCGCCGGCGTCGTAGATGGTGACGATGTTGGGATGATTGAGCGTACCCGCCGAGCGCGCCTCGTTGCGGAAGCGGCGCAGCAGGTCTTCGGTATCCAGGCCGTGGGCGTCCAGCCGCGTGGTCTTGATGGCCACGGTGCGGCCGATGTTGGGGTCGGTGGCCTTGTACACCACCCCCATGGCGCCCTTCCCCAGTTCCCCCGTGATGTCGTAACGCCCGATCTTTTGCAGGCTCATGGCTCGGAGGCTTAAGAAAATAACACCAACGCGGCCCTCACGCACAGGGCGGCGGCTTTTTCGACACCTGATCTCTCACCAGGGCACCCACCCTGAACCTATTCACCATATAGTCTGAGCGCGCCGGCAGAGTAATCTATGTCGTAAGCTGATACCATCCGCGCATTCGGGGGGACTGTTGCAGGAACGATTCATGCGCCGGGCCATCGCGCTCTCGCTGGAGAACGTAAGGTCGGGCCGCGGAGGCCCGTTTGCCGCCGTGGTGGTGCGCGGCGATGAGATCATCGCCGAAAGCGCCAACCAGGTGACCTCCACCAACGACCCCAGCGCCCACGCCGAGATGCTGGCGGTGCGGGCCGCCTGCCGCGCGCTCAAGCATTTCCAACTAGCCGGATGCGAGGTCTACACCACTTGCGAGCCCTGTCCCATGTGCATGGGACTGATCTACTGGGCGCGGCCGGACAAGGTTTATTACGCCAACACGGCGGAGGATGCGGCCGCCATCGGCTTTGACGACTCGCGCATCTATCGCGAACTCGCGTCCCCGCCCGCCGCCCGCAGCATCGCCATGGTGCAGATGCTGCGCAACGACGCTCAGGCCGCATTTCGCCTCTGGCAGGCAAAACCCGACAAGATTCCTTATTGATGGCGATGCAGTCCGACTCCATGCCCGACCGATTCATTGGCAAGTCCATCCCGCGGAAAGAAGGGCGTGAGAAGGTAACCGGCCGCGCCGTGTACGTGGACGACATCGCCATGCTGGATATGCTGCACGGCGTGACCGTGCGTAGCCAAGTCGCGCGCGGACACCTTCGCGGGATCCGCTTCGCCGAGAGCATTCCCTGGGACGAGTTCACCATCGTCACCGCCAAGGACATCCCCGGCAAAAACTGTGTGGCGCTCATCCTCGACGACCAGCCGTGTCTCGCGAACCAAGTCGTCAACCATGCCGAGGAACCGGTGCTTCTGCTGGCGCACGCGGACCCATACCTGCTGGAAGAAGCGCGGCGCGCCGTTGAGCTCGACATCGAGCCGCTGCCGCCGGTGTTCACCATTGACGATTCCCTCGCCAAGAAGCAACTGATCTGGGGCGAGGACAACATCTTTAAATCATTTTTGGTGGAGTCGGGCGACGTGGAAAGCGCATGGAGCCGCGCCCACCTCATCGTCGAAGGCGAGTACGAGACCGGCGCCCAGGAGCAGCTCTACATCGAGCCGCAGGGGATCATCGCAACCTTCGACGCGGAAGATGGCCTCACCGTGTGGGGCTCGATGCAGTGTCCGTACTACGTCCACCGCGCGCTGATGACGTTGCTGAACCTGCCCGTGAACAGCGTGCGGGTGATCCAGACGGAGACCGGCGGTGGCTTCGGCGGCAAGGAAGAGTACCCGTCGATGATCGCAGGGCACGCCGCGCTGCTGGCGCGGAAATCGGGCAAGCCGGTGAAAATCGTGTACGACCGCATGGAGGACATGGCGGCCACCACTAAGCGGCACCCTTCGCGCACCCGGCACCGCACCGCCGTGACGCGCGAGGGCAAGCTGTTGGCCATGGACATCGAGTTCGTGGTGGATGGCGGCGCCTATGCCACGCTCTCGCCGGTAGTGTTGTCGCGCGGGACCATCCACGCCGCCGGGCCGTACTTCTGCCCCAACGTGCGCATTCGCAGCAAAGCCGTGGCCACCAACTTCCCGCCGCACGGAGCTTTCCGCGGCTTCGGCGCGCCGCAGAGCGTCTTCGCGCTCGAGCGCCAGATGGACCAGGTCGCCAGGGCCCTCGGCCTTACCCCGGAGGAATTTCGCCGCCGCAACTTCGTCAAGGAAGGTGAGACGCTGGCGGTCGGGCAGATGGTGAGGGAGAAGATTGACATGGCCGCGCTGATGGAGCGCGCGCTCGACCTGAGCGACTACCACGCTAAGCGCAAGCGCTTTGCGGAGGAGAATCCGCGCCGCGCGGTGAAGAGAGGTATCGGCCTGGCGTCCTTTCTGCACGGCGCTGGATTCACCGGATCGGGCGAACGCTATATGGCATCGCTGGTCGGTGCCGAGGCCACCCCGGAAGGCCAGGTGCGCGTGCTCGCCGCCAGCACCGAGATGGGGCAGGGCACCACCACGGTGTTCTCGCAGATCGCCGCCGAAGCGCTGGGCGTGGATTTCGACCTGATCGAGATTGTGCAGCCGGACACCGCGCTGGTCCCCAACAGCGGTCCCACGGTGGCTTCGCGCACCTGCATGGTGGTGGGCAAGCTGGTGGAATCGGCGGTGCTAGGCATCCGCCAGCAACTTCTGTCTAGCAGCTTGCTGAAGGACAAATACACATCGGAGCAGTTTCGCCAAGCCTGCCGGCTGTTCATACAAAATCACGGCGAGCTGAAATCTACCGCCGAGTACAGCGCTCCTGTGGGCGTCTACTGGGACGACGAGAAGTACCGCGGGGATGCGTACGGCGCATACGCCTGGGCGGTGTACGTGGCAGAAGTTTCGGTGGACATGACCACGTACGAAATTCGCGTGGATGATCTCGTCGCCGTGCAGGAAGTCGGGCGGGTCATCAATCCGGTGCTGGCGACCGGCCAGATCGAAGGCGGTGTGGCGCAGGGCGTGGGCTTCGCGCTCTACGAAAACGTGGTCTGGCAGGAAGGACGCATGGTCAACAGCCAGATGACCAACTACATCATGCCGACTTCCGCCGATCTGCCGCGCATCCGCGTGTTCTTCGAGGAGGTTCCCTACGCACACGGGCCGGGCGGTGCCAAGGGCATTGGCGAGCTGCCCATCGATGGGCCGGCGCCGGCCATCGTGAATGCCATCGAGAATGCTATCGGCGTGAGCATTAAGCGCATTCCGGTCACGCCGGAAGTGCTGATGGAAGCGCTGGAGGGAGTGCATGCCTGAGGCGCCGAAGGTCGCGGTCAGCTTCGCGGTCAACGGCGAGCCGCGCACGGTCGAGGCTTATCCCATGGCGCGGCTGCTCGACGTGCTGCGCCACGAGCTGCGCCTGACCGGCACCAAAGAAGGCTGCGGTGAAGGCGAGTGCGGCGCCTGCTCGGTCCTCATCGACGGCGAGCTGGTGAACAGTTGCCTGGTGCCGGTGGCACAGGTGGAGGGCTGTAGGATCACGACCATCGAAGGTATCTCCGGCGAGACGCTGCATGCCGTGCAGGAGGCTTTCGTCGAGTGCGGCGCCGCGCAGTGCGGCATCTGCACCCCGGGGATGGTGCTGGCCGCGGTCACGCTAATCGAGCGCCATTCAGCCCAGCCCACTGAAGACGACGTCCGTAACGGCCTGGCGGGTAACCTATGCCGTTGCACGGGATACATGCGAATCTTTGAAGCAGTGCTGCAAGCCTGTGAGAAGAGCGTGGGAGCGGGCGCATGAGATCGTACGTTCCAGCCTACGACATGCGAGTCCCCCTGGAACTCGATGAAGCGCTCGAGACCATGGCGCGCGAGCCCGGAGAATGGAAGCCCTTCGCCGGCGGCACCGATCTGATGGTGCTGCTCGAGCAAGGCAGGCTGGCGGACAGAAAGTTCTTGAGCGTGGCCCGGCTGAAGGGTCTTCGTGGCTTCGCCCTGACCGACGATCACGTCACGCTTGGCGCCATGATCACCTACCGGCAGGTGCAGACGACGGCCATCCTGCAGCAAGAATTTCCCCTGCTCTGCCGCGCCGCGTACGAGACCGGCGGCCTCGCCACCCAGAACCGGGGCACGCTGGGCGGCAACATCGCCAACGCCTCGCCGGCAGCCGATTCTCCTCCCGCGCTCCTGGTTTACGATGCCGAACTGGAGTTGGTCTCGGCGAGCCGCACGCGCTGGGTGCCCTATGCCGGTTTTCATCTCGGTTATAAGAAGATGGACCTGCGACCGGAAGAGGTGATCCGGAACATCCGCCTGCCGCGGACGAAAAAGAACTGGCGGCAATACTATCGCAAGGTCGGAACGCGGCGGGCGCAGGCCATCTCCAAGGTCTGCTTCGCGGGTGCCGCGCTGGTCGAGCACGGCGGGATCAGCGACGTGCGCATCGCTCTGGGCAGCATGGCGCCGACCGTGCTGCGCTGTCGCAAGACGGAAGCGCTCCTGCTGGGGCCGCTCACGGCGGAAATGATTCGCGCGGCCGCTGACGAGCTGGCGCGGGAGATCCAGCCCATCGACGACTTCCGTTCCACTGCCCGCTACCGCACGCGCGTGGCGCAGAAGCTGCTAGAGGAGTTTCTCCTGGGACTCATCACGCCGCCGGCAGGCGAATCGGCATGAGCACGCTCGTCATCCGCAGCCAGCGCGTCCTGACCGAAGGCGAGCTGCGTCCGGCGTCAATCGCGGTGCAGGATGGCGTCATCGCCACCATCGGCGGGTTCGAGGAGTTCGGTTCGGGCGGTGATCACCACGATTTTGGCGAGGCCGTCGTCATGCCGGGCTTGGTGGACACCCACGTTCACATCAACGAACCCGGCCGCGCGGAGTGGGAAGGCTTCGCGACAGCGACCCGCGCGGCGGCGGCTGGCGGCGTAACCACGTTGATCGAAATGCCGCTCAATAGCATTCCGGCGACGACGACCGTCGAGGCTTTCCGCGCCAAGGTGGCAGCGGCGGCGGGCCGGCTCGCGGTCGATGTCGGCTTCTGGGGAGGCGTAGTTCCGGGAAACACTGCGGAGCTGCGCGCCCTGTACGAGGCCGGGGTGTTTGGGTTCAAGTGCTTCCTGGCGCCCTCAGGCGTGCCGGAGTTCGCAGCCGTTGGTGAAGCGGAATTGCGGGAAGCGCTGCCGGTGCTGTCATCGCTCGGCGCCGTGCTGCTGGTCCACAGCGAGCTGCCAGGGCCGATTGAGGAGGCGTCGACGGAAGTTCGCGGCGACGATCCGCGGCGATATTCGACCTGGCTCAAGTCGCGTCCGCGCGCCGCCGAGAACGAAGCCATCGCCCTGCTCATCCGCCTGAGCTGGGAGTTTGATGCCCGGGTGCATGTGGTCCATCTCTCCTCGTCGGACGCGCTTCCCTGCTTGCGCCGAGCGCGCGCCGAGGGCGCGAAGATTACGGTCGAGACCTGCCCGCATTACCTGACGCTCACGGCGGAAGAAATCCGCGACGGCGCCACCGAATTCAAGTGTGCGCCACCCGTCCGGCGGCGCGCGAACCGCGAGCAGCTATGGCACGCGCTCGCTGATGGATCCATCGACCTGGTCGTCACCGATCACTCTCCCTGTCCACCGGCGATGAAATGCCGCGAGACCGGTGACTTTATGCGCGCCTGGGGCGGAATCGCTTCCCTCGAACTCAGCCTGCCCGTCGTGTGGACCGAGGCGCGACCGCGCGGCGCCGGCGTCAAGCAAATTTCGCGCTGGCTCTGCGCAGGACCAGCCCGGCTGGCAGGCTTGCGGCGCAAGGGCGCTATCGCCGTGGGCTGCGACGCCGACCTGGTGGTGTGGGATCCCGAAGCCGAGTTCCGCGTCGATGCGGCGGCGCTCCATCAGCGTCACAAGCTCACGCCATATGCTGGGCGGAAACTGCGCGGCCTGGTGCAGGCCACGTTCCTGCGCGGGCGGAAGATCTACGAGCGCAACGACTTCCCTGCCCCCGCCGCCGGGCGCGTGCTCAAGCGAGGTGGAGCATGAACGACTTCACCCAATTGGTTGACCTCGTGTCTGAGCGCGTTGGCGGACGCGTGCTCGCGGCCAACGACGAGTTCTTCGCGCCCAAGGACAACCTGCTGAAGCCGGCCAAGCCGGTGTGGATTGAAGACAAATACACCGACCGCGGCAAGTGGATGGATGGCTGGGAGACGCGGCGGCGGCGCACCGCGGGATTTGACTGGTGCATCGTGCAGCTCGGGATTCCCGGCATCCTGCGCGGGGTGGTGGTGGATACGGCTTACTTCAAAGGTAATTATCCGGAACACTGCTCCATCGAGGCGTGCGCCCTCGCGGACGGCGCGCGCGTGGACGAGGCGAGTTCCGACACGGTCGGCTGGGCCGAGGTCCTTCCCAAATCGGCCCTGAAAGGCGACACGCACAACTGCTTCGAGATCGGCGATCCCCACCGCTACACCCATCTGCGTTTTAACATCTATCCCGATGGCGGGGTGGCGCGGCTGCGCGTGCACGGCGAGCCTCTTCCCGATTGGAAGCGGGTGCTGGCGCTGGCCGAAGCTGCGTGCGTCGACCTCGCAGCCATCGCCAACGGCGGCCGGGTGCTGGGTTCGAGTGACATGTTCTTCAGCGCGCCGCAGAACCTGCTCATGCCGGCGAAGAGCGCGCACATGGGCGACGGCTGGGAGACCCGGCGCCGGCGCGGCCCGGGCCACGATTGGGTGATCATCCAACTGGGAATCGGGGGCGTCCTTCGCCAGGTCGAGGTAGATACCTCGCACTTCAAGGGAAATTTTCCCGAAAGCTGCTCGCTCGAGGTGAGCGACGACTCACCGCGCGGCTGGAAAGAAGTTCTGCCGCGCACGCTGCTGCAAGCAGATTCGGTGCACCGCTTCGAGATTGCGGACGGCGCGCCCGCGTCGCAAGTGCGCTTCAACATTTACCCCGATGGGGGAGTGGCGCGGCTGCGGGTCTATGGAGTGCCCACGCGCGACGGCCGGATCGCCGAGGGCCTGCGCTGGCTCGATGCCATGCTGGATGAGGCCGCGCGCGCGGCGCTGCTGAATTGCTGCGGTTCGAGCGCTTGGGCCGAACGGGTTCGAGCGCGGCGTCCGTTCCACGACGCGGCACGGCTTCTCAACGCCGCGCAGGAAGCTTGGGAAAAACTCGGGAAAAATGACTGGGTGGAAGCCTTCAGCCATCATCCGAAGATCGGCGAGCGCAAGGCGGCCGGCGCGCCGACGGAGCAGGTGCAGCAATGGTCGGAACAGGAGCAGCGCTCGGTCGCGAACTCCGCGCCGTACTTGCTGGACGAACTGGCCGCCGCCAACCAGCGCTACCAGGCGCGCTTCGGCTACATTTTCATCGTATGCGCCAGCGGCAAGAGTACGGAAGAGATGCTGGCGATGCTCGGCGAGCGGATGAAAAACGATCCCGAAACCGAGTTGCGGGTGGCCGCCGGCGAGCAGCAGAAAATTACGCGGCTGCGCCTGGAGAAAATGCTGGAGCTATGAGCGCCATCACCACCCACGTGCTGGACACCAGCACCGGCCGCCCGGCAGCGGGCGTGCCGGTCACGCTGGAGAAGCAAGCAGGCGGCGGCTGGCAGAACGTGGGCCAGGGGGTCACCAATCAGGACGGGCGGATCGCCGACCTGCTTGGCGGCGCAAAACTCGCCCGCGGAACCTATCGCCTCAGCTTCGATACCGCAACCTACTTCAGTACCAAGCAGCAATCGTCGTTTTATCCGCAGGTGCAGGTGATATTCACGGTCGGCGACGCCACGCAGCACTACCACGTCCCGCTGTTGCTGAGCCCGTTCGGATACTCCACCTATCGGGGAAGCTGAGCCATGGCAATCAAGCTCTCGACCAGCAATTACGGCAAATCGCGGGTCCGCCTGGTGCGGATCACGCGCGGCAGTGAACAGCACCACCTGAAGGACGTTTCCCTCGACATCCAGTTCGAGGGCGACTTCGAAGAGGTCCACGTCCACGGCGATAACCGCAAGGTGCTGCCCACCGACACCATGAAGAACACCGTCTACGCGCTGGCCGGCCAGCGTCCGGTGGGCGAGATCGAGGAATTCGGGCTGCGCCTGACCGATCATTTCCTGGCCAACAATCCGCCGGTCAGGAACGTGCGCGTTGCCCTGACCGAGCGGCAGTGGGCGCGCATCCCGGTCGAGGGCCAACCGCATCCCTGGGCGTTCGTCGGCGGCCGCCCGGACAAGCGCACGGCGATGGTGTCGGCCACGCGCGGCGGACATTCCATCCAAGCCGGCATCGAGGACCTGCTGGTGCTCAAGAGCCATGACTCGGCCTTCGAAGGCTTCATGCGGGATTCCTACACCACGCTCCAGGAGACCCGCGACCGCATCTTTTCCACGGTGGTGAAGGCGAACTGGAGTTACGGCCGGCAGGATGTCGCCTTCGGACGCTGCTGGGAAGGCGCGCGCAGCGTGTTGCTCCAGACCTTCGCCGTACACCGCAGCGAATCGGTGCAGCACACGCTGTACGCCATGGCCGGGGCGGTGCTGGACGCCTTCGGCGAGATCGACGCCATCCGCCTCTCCATGCCCAACAAGCATCACCTGCCGGTGGACCTGGAGCCGTTCGGGATGGAGAACCACAACGAAGTCTTCGTCGCGACCGATGAGCTCCACGGGCTGATCGAAGCGGTGGTGCGAAGAGACTCCGGTTTCCAGTTCTGAATCCTGCGGCGGCGGTCACGTATAATCGAACTTCCCATGAGCTACCAGGTACTGGCGCGCAAGTACCGCCCGCAGCGTTTCTCCGACGTGATCGGTCAGGAGCA
>Ga0209517_10009837_pt1 | contig 10795 bp, 8 predicted proteins | sample PeaSoiMetSII2010_FD_187695 | JGI IMG/M metagenome (GOLD analysis project Ga0209517, IMG submission 187695) | Peat soil microbial communities from Weissenstadt, Germany - SII-2010 (SPAdes) (version 2) | ecosystem: Environmental > Terrestrial > Soil > Wetlands > Peat | place: Germany: Weissenstadt... | reverse complement strand
GGGGAATGATGTCCGCCATCGAACGCTCTAGAAACGAATACACCATCGCGCTCAGCGCGATCGTCTTCCTGCTCGGACTTGCCGTTCTGTTCCCGTTCTTCTGGATGGTGAGATCTTCGCTCATGTCCAACATCGAGATCTACAAGTATCCGCCGCTGCTGCTTCCCAGGACCTGGCGCTTCTCCAACTACCCCATCACTCTGAAAACCTTTCCGTTCGCCCGCTACATTCTGAACACGCTCACCATCGCCGTGCCGTCCATCATCGGCGTGCTCCTGACCGCGTCGCTGGCCGCATACGCCTTCGCGCGCCTGGACTTTCCTCTGAAGAAGCTCTGGTTCACGCTGGTAATCGGAAGCATGCTCATGCCGAGCGCAGTCACGATCATCCCCATTTTCATCGCGTGGAGCTCCATCGGTCTTGGAAACGGCTATACTGCCCTCATCGTGCCTGCCTTTCTCGGCGGGGGCGCGTTCAACATTTTCCTCATCCGCCAGTTCCTCATGACCGTACCGCGAGACCTCGACGAGGCCGCACTCATCGATGGGGCGGGGCACGGACGGATCCTCTTCCAGATCCTCGTGCCCCTCATCAGACCCGTCCTCATTTCCGTGGGGCTGTTCACGTTCATCCTGTACTGGAACGACATCCTGGGCCCCCTGATCTACATCTCGCGGACCGAGCAGAACACGATTTCCCAGGGTCTTGCCAACTTCAAGTCCGGTTTCGGAACGGACTGGAAGGCCATCATGGCGGCCAGCTGCATGGCGATCCTTCCTCCTGTCACTATTTACTTCATGGGGCAAAAGTATTTTATTGAAGGGATCGTGCTTTCAGGCCTGAAGGCGTAGGCCTGAAGGCGTAGGATAGATCATGACGACAACAGATTATCCCATCGCGCCCACGTCGTTTCGGTCCGTGACCCTGACGGACGGTTTCTGGCTGCCGCGCCTCGAAACGAACAGGACGATCACCATCCCCGCTGTGCTTCGCAATTGCCAGGATTTTGGCCGGGTGGACAACTTCCGAAAGGCGGCAGAGCGGCTGGCCGGCCGGCGGGCCGGACCATACGTCGGAAAGATGCCCTTCGAGGACACGGATGTGTACAAGGCGGTGGAGGGAGCATCATTCTCCCTCGCTCTGCGTTCGGACCCGGACCTGGACGCCCAGCTGGACAGCCTGATCCAACTGATAGCTGCCGCACAGGAGTCCGACGGGTACCTGTATACCGGCCGCACGATCGATCCGGCCCACCCAGTGCCTTTTGCCGGATCCTGGCGCTGGTCGAACCTCGTCATGAGCCACGAGGTGTACAACTGCGGCCACCTGTATGAAGCAGCCTGCGCTCACTACCTCGCAACGGGAAAGAGCACTCTCCTGGAGGTCGCGAAGCGCAACGCGGCCCTGATCCGCCGGGTGTTCGGCCCCGAGGGCAGGCACGACATGGACGGTCATCCAATCGTGGAGATGGGACTTGCCCGGCTCTACCGGGTGACGGGAGACCGGGGATATCTGGAGCAGGCGCAGTTTTTCCTGGAGCAGCGGGGCAGGCACGATTCGCGGCCCTTGTACATGTTTGCGGAAAACCCCGGCTATTGCCAGGACCACGTGCCCGTGCGGGAGCAGGGCTCAGCCGTGGGGCACGCGGTGCGGGCCATGTACATGTACTGCGGTATGGCGGACGTCGCGGCCCTGCTTCCCGAGCCAACCTACGCGGATGCCATCAGGGATATCTGGCGTGACGCCGTGGGCTCCAAGCTGTACCTGACGGGCGGCGTCGGTGCCCGACACAAGGGGGAAGCATTCGGAGAGGCTTTCGAGCTCCCCAACGACACGGCCTATGCGGAGACTTGCGCTTCCATCGGGTCTGTGATGTGGAACCACAGGTTGTTCCTCCTCACCGGAGAGTCGATGTACTACGACGTGCTGGAGCAGACCCTGTACAACGCGCTGCTCTCCGGCGTTTCGCTCTCGGGCGATGAATACTTCTACGTGAATCCACTGGAATCGGACGGCGACTTTGCCTTCAATCAGGGCAGCGCGGGACGCCAGCCATGGTTCGATGTGTCCTGCTGCCCGACGAACCTTTCTCGCTTCTTCCCGTCTCTTCCCGGCTATGTCTACGCAGAGGCAGGAGACGACGTATACGTCAACCTGTTCGCGGCAAGTGACGCTGAGCTGGCGTCGCTGCGCATCAGGCAGGAGACGGATTATCCATGGAACGGCTCTGTGCGACTTCGAATCGGCACGAGTGAGTCGAAACGGAAGCGGCTGCTGATTCGAATCCCTGGGTGGGCACGGGAGCAGCTCCTCGGAGCCGAGCTGTACCGTTTCGAGCCGCCGGCCGCGCCAGAGCCTTCCCTCCGGGTGAACGGAGCAGCAGCTGACGTCTCAATGCAAAACGGCTACGCGGCGATTTCCCGGGACTGGAAGGACGGGGACGTGGTGGAACTGGACCTGCCCATGCCAGTGCGCACCGTTGTCTGCGACTCCCGGGTGGCTGTCAATCGCGGCAGGGTTGCGTTCCAGCGCGGACCTGTCGTTTACTGCGTCGAGGAGCGCGACGCCCAGGGGCAGCTTGCCTCCCTGCGGCTGGAAGCTGGAGGAGATACGGCGCGCCGGCTGGTACCTCGATGGGAACCGGGTCTCCTGGGCGGCACAATGGTGATTGGCGGCCCGGGGTTCACGGCCATCCCCTATTACGCATGGGCCAACCGCGGGCCGGGGCCCATGCGGGTGTGGCTGCCGCGCGTATAGTCGCGGATGGCAGCTGCGCACCACGGCGCCTCTGCAAGTCTGGCGAGCGGCACCGGCGCGGTGCCGAAGCGCTATCGCGCGGCCTCCTGGAGGGCCTTGATGTCGAGCTTCTCCATCGTGAGCATCGCCCGCATGACCTTCTGGGATCTGGCTGCATTCTTGTCGCCCAGCAACTCACCCAAAACCGAAGGCACGATCTGCCAGGAGACGCCATACCTGTCTTTCAGCCAGCCGCACTGTCCCTTCTCCCCGCCGTCGGAAAGCTTCTCCCACAGCCGGTCAACCTCGGCCTGCGTCTTGCAGTCCACGAAGAAGGAAACGGCCTCGGTGAAGGCGAAGGCATGCTCCCGGTTGCTGTCCATGGCCATGAACTGCTGTCCGGCAAGGGTGAACCGCGCATGCATGACCGTGCCTTCCGGTTCCTGTTGGCCCGGACCGTAGCGCATGATCTGCTCGACGCCTGATCCCTCGAACAGAGAGCCCCAGTATTTCAGCGCTTCTTCCGTCTTTCCGTGCTGCTTGCCGACGAACAGGAAAAATGGCGTGATCTTCGTCGGTGTGCCGGCAAGCGTGAGCTGCCACGAGAGGCCGTAGCGGTCCGAAACCCAGCCGAACTTCTCGCTGAAGGGATATTTCTGCAGATCCATGAGCACCTGTCCGCCCTCGGAAAGCTTCTTCCACAGCTCGTCGACCTGCTGCTCTGTCCTGCACGACGCGAAGAAAGACACGGCCGGGGTGAAAGAATGAGCCGGGCCGCCGTTGAGAGCCGCGATAGGAAGCCCTGCAAGTTGGAACGTCAGGGTCATGACCTGGCTTTTCGGCCCTGGCCCCGCGTCCCCGAACCGGCGAATCATCTCGATTCTCGAGTTGTCGAACAAGGACGTGTAGAACTTGGCCGCTTCCTCAGCCTGGTCGTCGAACCACAGGAACGGAGTGATCTTTTGCATGGTTTCCTCTCATCTCTGCTCGATGACGGATAGGATGTTTCCCGCCGGATCGGTGAACCACGCGATGGAAGGTCCCGTGTTCCCTCCGCCGCTCCGCATGATGCCTTTCGCGTCCTGCTCGAACCCTTCGTAGCGCTGCATACGAATCCCGCGGGAGTGAAGCTCATCCACCGCCTTGTCGATGTCAGCGACTGGAAAGTTCAGGGTAGTGTAGGTAGCCGGCGTGTGACCCGGACCCTTTGGGTAGACGACGATCTCAGCCCCCGTTCCCAGGCGAAGCGTCATGATGCCCATTTTCTGATCTTCGATTATCTCAAGACCGAGGGTCTTTCCGTAGAACTCTCTTGCCTTTTCCAGATCGTCCACGGAAAATCCGCTGAATGCCTTCGTGTTCCCGAACATCTGCCACCTCCTCAGCCGGCTGATAGAAGATACCGCTCCGAGCGGGTCCTGGGAGGGGATGAATACGACAATCTCGGGGGTTGAACGCGAACGTAACGGTCACTGCGATCATGGGAGCAGAACCGCAGTTGAAGCGAGTCAACACCTGCCTGGCGGGCTCGCAAGCGGCAAATGAACGAGGAACACGTTTCCCTCTTGCGGATCGCTTCGAGCGGACACGTGGCCGCCACTTTGCGCTATGATCCCGTACGCTGCAGCGAGGTCGAGGTCTCCCGTTCCCAGTTCGCCGGTCGTGAAGAAAGGATCGAAGATTTTGCCGACGATGTCCTGGCCCAGGGGCGGTCCTCCATCGCTGATGCTGATCAAAAGGTACGATCCCGAAGGCAAGGACGCCTCCTCGGAGGCGGCGACGGAAACGCGTTGGGTGCGGACAAGCACTCTCACGCTGGGCCTCGCGTTCTCGGCGGCTTTGTCCAGCAGGATTCCGATTGCCTTGGATATCTGCTCCGGATCGATCACGGCCGTTGCATCCTCTTTGCCGAGGTCCAGATCCACGGTAGAGCCTCCCCGCAGTCGCGTCATCAGGAGATTGAGATCCGTCGATGCGGGCCTGAGAAGCTGCTGCCCGCTGAAGGAAAGGAGCCGCTCGGTAAGGTCGCCTGCGCGCAGGCCGGCGTCCCTGATCAGCCCAGCGTAGCGCGGAGCGGACTCAACAGGCTTGCGAATGATGACATCCGAGTATCCCACAATTGCCGTCATGATGTTGTTGAACTCGTGTGCGATCCCGCTGGACAGACGCGCAATGGCCTCCATCTTGTGAGCGGCCAGCAGCGACTCCTGGTTTTCCTTGAGCATCCGGTTCTGCTCTTCGATTTGCTTGAGATCGCGGTCCCGGATGATGGCTGAGACGACGCTGAGGGTTCCCAACATGAGTATGAGGAGGATTGCCGAAGTAACGGCAAGGGGATGCATGCCGGGCAGGAACGCCGAGACCGCCGCGACGCCGCATGCCGCAATGGCGAAGATGGAGAGCGTCCAGCGCCAGGAAAGAAGCACACCGGCAAGGACGACCGAGAGCGCCATGTAGACGAGGTCCTCCTCTTGATGAGTGAAGATCGCCGCATAGATGCTCCCCGCCAGGTTGAGGGCACAAACAATGACGACAGGGACCCTGTGCCAACCCCGCCGGGCAAGAATGTAGGCGACAAGCACCACCGCGATACCGGCGCCCAGGATGAGGGGGTAGGTGACAGAGAGGTCGCGGCGTTCGGAGGCATCGCCGCCAAAGAGCAGTTGGCCAAGAACGAAGAAGAGGCCGACAAAGACCAAAAGGAGCAGCAGCACGAGGGTGGAAAGCAGAAGGCGGGTACGCCGCTCCAAAGCGGGGTCTCGCTTCTGCCTCGTTCCTTCCGTGGTCAGCCAGTTCCAGGCTTCTCGAAGAACCGATCGCCGAGACTTCATACAAGCAACACTCTACCGCCGCAAGGAAAAGATAGGCCGTTTCGGCCTCATCGACTATTGCAGCTGAGCCCCTGTGAAGGCTCGCACCTTCTGTTCCATGATCTTGAACTGCGATGTCATTCTTTGCAACTGCTGAGCCATGTTCGCCAGCTCCTCCGTGGAGGCCGACATCTGCTCCGCTGAGGTGGCCGCGGCCTGCGTGAGCTCGTTGACGTTCTCCACCGCCTTGCTCACTTGACGAGCGTTGCTCGTCTGCTCTTCGGTAGCCGCCGATATGCTCTGGCTCATCTGGCTGACGCTGTCCAGCGTCTTGCTCAGCTCCCGTGTGGCCTCCACCTGCTGACCCATCGAGCGCGACAGCTCCTCGATCATGCCTTGCACCTTCTCCGAGGAGGCGCGTATCTGCTCCATGGCCCCCCGCGAGCCGCTGGCGATCTCCACGCCTCTGCGCACATTCCTCACGCTCTCCCGTATCAGCCCCTCGATCTCCTTGGTGGACACCGAGGAGCGGTCAGCCAGCTTGCTCACCTCGTCGGCAACCACGGCAAACCCCCGACCGTGCTCCCCCGCCCGCGCCGCCTCGATCGAGGCGTTCAACGCCAACAGGTTGGTCTGATCAGCGATGTCGGAGATCACGTTCACGATCCCCCCGATCTTCTCCGAGCTCTCCGCGATCAGCGTGATCCCTTGCACCACTTCCCCAACCGCTGCGGCTCCCTCCACGGACTTCTCCACCGAGTTGTGGGCAAGCGCCGATATCTGCCCGAGACTGCGTGAGACTTCCTCGATAGTCTTCTGCACCTGCTCCATGGACACGGAGCCCTGCAGCACCGCCGCTGCTTGCGTCTGGGCGTGCTCGCTGACCTGCTCCGCACTTGCGGACAGCTCCTCCACGCTGGCAGAGGTCTCCTCCAGCGCAGAGGCCTGCGCTTGCGCCCCCTCGGCTAGCGACTGCGCGCTGGCAGACATTTGTTCGCTGGAGGCCGCCACCTGCACCGCGCTGTGCTGGATGGTGCCCACCATTTCATTCAGTCGCAGCGTCATACCGTTCAACGCCGCTCCGAGCTTGCCGGTCTCATCCTGCTGGTGCACAAGGATCTGCTGAGTCAGGTCACCTTGTGAAACAAGCTCCGCAAACTTCACACCCCTGCGCAGTGGGCTGGCAATGGCCCGGGACAAAAGCCAGAGCGCAAGGAAGCCGAGGACGAAAGTCGCGGCGCCCACGAATATCGTGACGTTGCGCACGTCCACCGCGGCCGCAAGATATTCCGTGCTCGGGATAGTCAAGGCAACGCTCCAGCGAGTGTTCTTCAGCGGCGCGTAACCGGCCGTCTGGCGTATTCCTTGAAAAACGTAGCTGTCTACCCCTGAGCTGCCGCCAACCATTTTTGCGGCCAGCTTCTCCATCCCCGGAGTCTTCAGGGTGTTCAGCTTGAGGATGTTTTCCCTGTGAGGATGCGCCAGGATCATTCCGTTCGCATCCACGAGGAAGGCGTATCCGGTGCGTCCCACCTTCTCCTGGTCGACCAGGTCATTGACGAAGTGGATATCCACCATCAGGGCCACTACCCCGACAACCTTCCCGTCCGCCTTCACCGGCACCGCGACCGGAGAGATCGGAGTGCCGGAAACCCTGCTGATGACGACGATCCCCAGACTGGGCTCGCCCGTGAGGGCTTTCTTTACGTATGCCCTATCACCGAGGGAAAGCCCGATGTCCTTTCCGTCGGATGCCGTTACGACAACGCCGTCGCTCCCAATGAGGCTGACGCGTTGATATGCTCCGCCGAGGTCTTGATCCGTCGAATACGGGATCAGTTTCGCAGTGGCGGCCGCTATCTCCGCGTGCGCCTTATCTTTGCCTTTCTCAGCCACAGCCCGCGCGGCTGCGATGATGTCTCGATCTGAGGCAACCCCAAGGGCGATCTTGCCTTCCTGGGTGAACGCATTGTCGATGAGCTGGGCAGTTTGCCGCGCTCGGTTACTGAGCTGCTCGCGCTCAAGAGCGTCCAGCCCGCTTGTGGAGCGCACGACAGAAATCAGCCCGACCACAAGTAGTTGTCCGGCCATGATGAGAGTGCCGGCAAGAATGATTTTGGGCCCGATCTTCAGATTTCGCAGCATTTCTGTTCACCTCGGCTTTTGGTTGATCAAAGAAAAAGCAAACCGCAGGCCAACAGTCCCGCTTGGAAAGAAAAAAGAGATATTTGTCATATTTCATTAATCATGAAAGAGTTAGAGAAAGGATATCGCCTTCCAATGCAATCGGACAGGGCTCGCTCGACGTATGCCACACTGTATCAAAAAAACTACACTGTAGTAAAAAGACGACAAATCCAGGTCACGCCGAGACAGCATCCCTGTTGTAGCGCAATCGATACGCCATTGGGGACATACCTGCAATCTTCCTAAAAACCTCGCGAAACGCCTTGGTGTCGGAATAGCCGGCCTCGTACATCACTTCGTTGACGTTCTTGCGGCCCGTTTCCAGGCCCTTCTTTGCCGCCTCCACCCTGACGCGTTGCATGTACTCGGACACTGTGTTCCCCGTGGCCTGCTTGAACCTGCGTTCCAGGCTCCGCCTGCCCACTGCCACGATGCTGCAGAGCCTTTCGACGGTGATTCTTTCTCTGTAGTTGTTCTCTATGAGCTCCTGCGCCTTTCGCACTGCCTCGTCCTTGTGGTCCTTCTGTCCGTTGAAAATCAGGAAGGGGGACTGGTTGTACCGGTCGATTTCTATCTCATAGAACTTGGAAGCGTAGATGGCGATCTCCCGGTCGGTGTACTTTTCCACGAGGTACAGGAGGAGGTTCCAGAAGGAATGTGCGCCGCCGCTGGTGTAGATGCCCGCGTCGTCTGTGATGATCGACTCGGAGACGAGGTTCACATCCGGGAACCGCTTGCGGAAGTCGTTGGCGGAGAGCCAGTGCGTGGCGCACTGCCGGCCTTCCATGATCCCCGTTGCGGCAAGCAGGAAGGCGCCGACGCACAAGCTGGCAACTTCAGCGCCACCTTTGTACTGCCGCACAATCCAAGGGAGGAAACCCTTGTTCATGTCGATGACTTCGTCCATGTCGCCGTTCACAGCTGGGATGATGATGAGGTCTGTTTTCCGCACCTTCTCGATGGTCACATCAGGACGGACCGAAAAGAGGCGGTCGTAGACTTGCGCTTCTCCTGTGAGCCCTACGAGCTGCACTGTAAACAGCGGCGGCTTGCCTCGCGCAGCCAGGAAATCGTTGATCTTCGAGAAAAGAATGAAGGAACCCTCGATGCAGCCGAGCGCTGCGGCTCCCCTTGGTACGAGGATGGATACGTGCCCCATGATCAAGAAAATACGAACGAGGGCCTGTCGCGTTCAACCACTGACTTTGACGTAGTTGCACCACGTCGAAGGGCAACCGAATCTATACCATTTACACGGGCTGCCCCGCGCAGCGGTTCGAAAGGTCGACCTGAACAGAGGGAGGGAGACATGACCATCACTGAACCAAGGCTGGAATACCGAAAAGCTCAGTCGTATGTGGCAATACGCCGCAGAGTCTCAATGGAGGAGTTAGGGAAAGTCCTCCCCCCGTTGAACCAGGATGTGTTGCTGTGGCTCGAGAAGAAGGGAATGAAACCAGCGGGCCCGGCATTCTGGCGGTATCTCCTTGTTGACATGGCGAAGAAGCTGGAAATCGATGTTGCCTTCCCCGTCGATGCGCTGCCTCGCGGAGACAAGCGTGTCGTCGCTGATGTCCTGCCGGCCGGCACCTATGCAACGGCGATGTATGTGGGCCACCCCAACGGCCTGATGCAGGCAACGGCGGACCTGCTCTCCTGGGCTTCGGAGAAGGGCATCACGTGGAGGATGGACGGTCCGCGATGGAGCGGACGCGTTGAACGGTATCTTTCAAATCCTTCCATCGAACCGGACATGAGCAAATGGAAGACGGAGCTCGCTTTCCTCACCGCGGATGGGCGCGAGTGACACGGGCTGGTGGTGGCACAGAAAAATCATTCTCGATGTATACTTGGGCCTGGGAGGTCGAATCATGAAACGTTCAAGGTTGCTGTTCGCTGTCCTTCCGCTCGTTGGGCTCCTCGCCTCGGTCCAATCCCAGGCGCAGGAAAACACAGTCTGGGAGCGAGACCTCGTCTACTACTCCGACAAGGAGAACGTGCTCCGACTCGACATTGTACGGCCTGCGAGTCCCGAGGGGCCGCTTCCGGCTGTCCTCTTCCTGGCAACCCCCGCGAGCAATGCCCGAGCGACGTATGCCTCGCAACTTGCCACGGCCGCGAAGCGGGGATACATCGGGATCACCCTCGACTATCGTGACATAGAAATCGAAGATCATGGAAAGGCGCGATACCCCTTCCCCGCGCAGCTTCTCGACGTCAAGCGCGCCATCAGGTGGCTGAAGGAGAACGCAGAAAAGTATTCCATTGATCCCGCGCAGCTCGGCGTCGTCGGCTGGTCATACGGTGGTTATCTCGCCTTGATGGCAGGGCTCACAGGACCGTCGGACGGGTTCGAACCATCTGGAGACGGACCTGACACAAAGGGTGCAGGCAGTAGTCAGCATGGCCGGCTTCATCGACTGGACGAAAATGGACGAATCCGAGGCGTCGTGGAGCTTGGGAGGGACCGCGCAGGACATACCGGATGTCTATGCGAAGGCAAGCCCCTTGGCCTACGTGACCAAAGAAAGCCCCCCGATGCTGCTACTCTATGGCAAGCAGGATCCCATTGTCGCCTCTGAAGATGCGGCGGCCCTCGACCAGAAACTTGCTGACGCAGGGGTGCAGCATTCCCTGTACCTCATCAACGAGGCGGATCACCTGAGCATGTCGGGTTACGTGGACAAGGGGATCGTCTGGGGCTTTTTCGATGAGAACCTGAAGCAGAAAGGGAACTGACGTCCTCAAGGCGGTCCGGGCTCGCCGTCTCGGTGATCAATTCCCGTGCTCTGCGGAGGGATGCACCATGACAGGATATCCCCTGCTGATCGCCCGGACGATGGAGGGCGGAGTCAGGACCCGGACAAGTTTTTCGGTGGATCTGGGGATGCCCGGGCCGTATCCGTGCGGATGCCATTCAACGAGTCGTTTGTCCATCACGAGATACGGAATGTTGTCATCGTCTGAAATCATGACTCCCGACGGCAGCTTCGACGCCTGCTCGAGGTACGTCCGTTTTCCCCGTTTTCCGTCCAGCCGCTCCGCGTGAAGAACGCGATCCA
>Ga0209517_10009835_pt1 | contig 10796 bp, 8 predicted proteins | sample PeaSoiMetSII2010_FD_187695 | JGI IMG/M metagenome (GOLD analysis project Ga0209517, IMG submission 187695) | Peat soil microbial communities from Weissenstadt, Germany - SII-2010 (SPAdes) (version 2) | ecosystem: Environmental > Terrestrial > Soil > Wetlands > Peat | place: Germany: Weissenstadt... | reverse complement strand
CACCGACAGCATTCTCCCACCCGGATCTCCGGCCAATCAATACGGTGGCCCCAGCCGCCTGAGCCCATGCGCCAGCACGACGGTATCGAACCAGAGGTTTCGCACGACGTATTGCCAGGCCGGCACCCGAACCGAGGCGGTCCTGCCGCTCTCGGACAGTTCCGCCAGTGCCTTGGCTTTGGCCATGCCGCGTGGCCAGAGGATTAGACGCTGTACAAGTGGTTCCGGTATTCCGGCGATGCCCACCCGGGCGCCGATGATTCCGCCGAGGATGGAGCCGGCGGTGTCCGAGTCGCCACCGCAGGCGATTACAGCCTTGAGAGCCGTCGGGAGGTCCTCGGGATGGCTCAGCCAGGCGTGAATGACTACCGGGACGGTGTGGTAGATGTAACCGCTGACTCCGTTCCGGCCGAACCTCCGGGCGAAGTCCTGGGTTGCCTCGCCGCGGCAGACGCTCTCGACGGCTTCCTCGATGGTCTGGGTGAATGCTAGGTCAGCCGGCGCCAGGGCCAGGGCGGCTTTGGCGGCTCCGAGGAACGCCCGCGGGTCCACCCGCTCAGCTGAAGCGCTATACCGGCTGGCCAAAGCCACCCATAGGGCGCCGACGAACGCCTTGGGGTCGGAGTGGGAGATAAGCGTCGATGCTCGGACAAAGGCGACGAGCTGGCGAGTGTCGGGACTGAGGGCGCCCAGAACGTGGCTGCGCATTGCCGGACCGTTGCCGGCCGAGAACACCCCGCTTTTCGTCGGGGAGACGCCCAGCCAGAGCTTGAGGGACGATCTGAGGGTCGCCAGGCCAATTCCGCCAGGCACGCAGGCCGCCCAAACCCTGATGCGGCGCGCGAGCTCCCGGGCGAAAGCATCTGGGTCGCCCCCGGAGGCGCAGAATGCCTCTACGGTCATGCTGGCGTGGTCGTAATCGCCCGATGTGGCACCCCGGTTGCCGAGGAAGTAGTAGCGGTCAGGGTTCGGGAACATCCGGACACCCCGGCGCGCGGTCATGCCCTCACGGTGGAGGCCAAGCGCATCCCCGACGGCACTGGCGATCAGGGCACCAAGGATAGTGCTATATTTGTCCTTCAACCGAACCTACCTGGATATTCGAGCCACGTGCCGATTGCCAGCCACAAATTCATGTAACGTCTTTGTCTTCCTTTGTCTTCCAGGTAACCGGCATTTCTTCGAGCACGGTAAGCACAGATTCAGGAACTTGATGGCCGGATTGGTGCCACCACCTGAATGCGAAATTTTGGTTCTTCCATTACCCATACGTTTCCTCGGTGGGCAGCGCTTTGTGCTGAGGGCGAATGACCTGCCGCATCCGACTGACCGCTTCAGACGAGTTCATACGCCCTCAGGCCCTGATTACGATATACGAACCGCTCGTACATTGAGCAATGTCGCCCCGGGAAAAACGACCTTTTCGAGGGGGCTCATGGCGCTTGACATAAGCGGGCATATTGCTATGATTTCGCTATGGACTGGTGGAGATCAGGCCGGGAGTCGAGGTCCTCAGGGGCGGACGAAGGCGCAGCCAAAAGGGTTGACGTTTGCCCTTCAATCAACGAACCGGTTCGTTCAATCAATGGGTGGGTGGCGTCCACACCAGTTATGAAAAGTAGAAAGCTCCTCTGGCGTTAGCCGGGGGTCTTATACCGCAATGATAAGCATTCGATTTGCGCTCGTATTCGGCCTCCTTCTTGGCGCTTGGGGTTGCCGCTCTGCACGAACTCAGGTGCATCAACCGACGCCGCTCAGCCCTGTCTCAGTTGCGTTTAGCGGCTTCACTAACAGGGCCTTATTGACGGGCACGGGGCTGGACCAGGTAAGCGCTGTGCCCGACGCGGTATTCCAGGTGACCAACTACCGCGATGTTCGCCGAACGTGTCAGGTAACCGTGGATGCCTTTAGACCTGCGAATAAGAAGCCCGAGGTCCACATTAGCGAGCCGCTATTTCTCGAGGCTCGTGGCACAGGCACCACTTTCGTTCCGATGTTTGGTGGCACGAATGGATGGCGCTACGAGGTGGTGGTCTCATCTGTGGGCGGAGAAGAGGCTTTTGCGCCCGTAACCAATCGGTGGAAGGTACCCTGATTACATCGGCTAACCTGACCGCCGCAGGGGACGCGCCGACCAGGTCTGCTTGCAATGCTGAGCCATCACGCTCACCCGTGACGGCAGGTTCTATGTGGTAGGCAAGCGGTTGAGCATTCGCGAATTAGCCGCCATCCTCAAAGCCAGCCATAGCAGGATCCGCCGGGTCGTAGAAGCATTCTAGGTTCAGAGCGCAAACCCTGGTGGGGCGTTCGTAGCTTGATCCCGGTCAGACCTCGAGCAGCATCCGGGCGGGTGTTTCGATCACTTCTTTGATTCGCTTGAGGAAGGAAACGGCTTCCCGGCCATCAACGACCCGATGGTCGTAGGTGAGGGCCAAATACATCATCGGCTTGATGACGACGTTGCCGTCGCGAGCGACCGGGCGCGGTTGGATGGCGTGCAGGCCCAGAACGCCACTTTGAGGCGGGTTGATAATCGGGGTGGAGAGCAACGAGCCATAGACGCCGCCATTGCTCAAGGTGAAAGTGCCGCCTTGAAGTTCTTCCACCTTCAGCTTGTTCTCCTGGGCTCGCTTGGCGAAATCGCCGATGGCGATTTCGACCTCCGCGAAGCTTAGCAGTTCAGCATTGCGCAGCACGGGAACCACCAAACCTTTGGCGCTGCCGATGGCGACGCCGAGGTCGTAATAGTTGCGATAGACAATATTGGCACCGCGCACTTCGGCGTTAAGCGCGGGGAACAACTTGAGGGCGTCGATGCTGGCCTTTACGAAGAAGGACATCAGCCCAAGTTTGACCTGGTACCTCTGCTTGAAGGGCTCGCCGTGTTGTTCGCGCAGGGCTATTACAGCGGACATGTCTGCCTCGTTGAAAGTGGTCAGCAAAGCCGCATTTCGCTGGGCTTCGACCAATCGCTCGGCGACCGTGCGACGCAGGCGGCTCATGGGCACCACTTCCTCGGCTCGGGCTGCTGCTGGCGCTTTGGGCGGAGCAGGGGAGGGCGGGGTGGGCGGTCCTATTTGGGACTCGGCTTTCTTAACCGGTTGTCCTGCGCCCTTTTGCTGCGGCGCCTGGGACGTCTGCTCCTCCGCGTCGTCAGCCATCTCTTCCCTGGCTTTTTCCACACGCAGCTCGGCATTGGCCGGGGGCTCTGCTGGTTCACGAGGGACTCGCGCAGCGATGGGTTTGTCAGATTGCTTTTCAGCGGTTGGTTTAGCCCGAGGCGGAGATGGCGGGCTAGCCGGCTTGGCCTTGGCTTCAGTTGGCTCTTGATTGCGTTTGGATTCCGTCGTTTTCGCAGCCGCGGCCTCCTGGCCATCGGGTTCCAGTCGGGCGATAACTTCGCCGACTTTGGCCACTTCGCCCTTCTGCTTCAGGATTTCGGCCAAGGTCCCCGCCTCCGGGGCGGGCATTTCCACAGTCGCCTTTTCGCTCTCAAGCGCCACGAGAGGTTCGTCTTTCTCGACCTTCTGGCCTTGGGCTTTGAGCCAACCGCCGATTTCGACTTCGGTGATGGATTCACCGATCTCAGGGACTTTTATTTCGATAGCTTTCATAAGGGCTCGTCAAACGCACGGACCAGAATTTCTGTCTGTTCTCTTTTGTGTCGCCGGGCGGAACCGCTGGCCGGCGCAGCAGAGGCTGGCCGTGAGATGCCCCGGAAGGGGAAGCGACGCAATAGAGTCTGCCCAAACTGCGCGGAAAGAAACGGCCACGCCCCCATATTAGCCGGTTCCTCCTGCACCCAGAACACCGGTGTCCCGTCCCGGTAGGGCCCCAGCGACCCCTCCAGCAACTTCGGGCGCAAGGGATACAATTGCTCCAACCGAATAATCGCCACGTCTTGTCGCTCGGCTTCTTCTCGATGGGCGCTCAGCTCGTAGTAGATTTTGCCCGTACACAGCAAGATGCGGCTGACATGAGCGGGCTCTTGCAGGGCATCAGGCAAAATTCGCTGAAACGTTCCCGTAGCGCAATCGTCCAAGCTTGAAACGACCTGCGGATGGCGCAAGAGACTTTTGGGTGTGAGGACGGCCAAGGGTTTGCGCCACGAACGGATGACTTGCCGTCGCAAGACATGAAAGTATTGGGCAGGCGTGGTCGGATAGACAATTTGGAGGTTATCGCCGGCCGCAAGCGAGAGCAGGCGCTCGAGGCGCGCGCTCGAGTGCTCGGGGCCTTGGCCCTCCAAGCCATGGGGCAGGAGCAGCACCAAGCCGCTCAGGCGCTGCCATTTCTCCTCCGCGCTCGCGATGAATTGGTCCACGATCGGCTGCGCCGCGTTCCAAAAGTCCCCATATTGCGCTTCCCAGATTACCAAGGCCTCCGGGTAGTCTAGGCTGTAGCCGTATTCGAAGCCCAGCACGCCAACCTCGGAAAGAGGACTGTTGTAGATCTGCACCGGCGCCTGGTCGGGCGAGAGGTGCTGAAGAGGAGCATGCGTGTGACCATCCACGGCATCATGCAACACCGCGTGCCGCTGGCTGAAAGTGCCGCGCTCACTGTCTTGGCCGCTCAGGCGGACGCGAAAGCCCTGGCAAGCGAGACTGGCAAACGCGAGCGCTTCGGCCGCCGCCCAATCGAGCGGATGCTCGCCCGCAGCCATCTGCTGGCGCGTCTGCAGGAAACGTTTGATTTTAGGATGCGGATGGAAACCCTCGGGGATTCTGAGTTGGGCCTCAAGCCAGGAGACAAGCTCTTCGCGTGGAACACCGGTCCGAGTTTCCCCATCCTCCGGTTCCGGCCCTCCCTTGTACTTGGACCAAAGATCGTGCATTCCGCCGGGTGCGGCCGGCGCTTGGCCCGTCTGTGCTTCGGCTAGTTCCTGTTCCAGCCATTGGTGGCGTCTAACGGCGATGGCATCGGCTTCTTGCCGGGTCAGCTCGCCCAATTCTAGAAGGTGCTCGAGATAACCCTCGCGCACCGGCTTGCGTTTGGCAATGAGCCGGTAGAGCACCGGTTGGGTGAAGGCCGGTTCGTCGCCTTCGTTATGCCCCAAGCGGCGATAGCCATACATGTCAATGACCACATCGCGTTGAAACTGGTGACGGAAATCCATTGCCAATTCAACCACCTGGGCAACCGCTTCCGGATCCTCTCCGTTCACATGGAAGATGGGGATCTGGAGCATCTTCGCGATATCGGTGGCGTAAGGGCTGGAGCGGGCCTGCCCTGGACCAGTGGTGAAGCCGATTTGATTATTCACGACCACGTGCAGCGTGCCGCCGACAGCGTAGGCCCCCAGTTGGCTAAGATTAAAGGTCTCCTGAACGACTCCTTCCCCGGCAAAGGCCGCGTCGCCATGAATGAGCAAGGTCATGCCCCTCCGCCGCTCGGAGTCACCGGCTCGCTCCTGCTTGGCCCGCGTGCGGCCCAGCGCGACCGGGTTGACGAACTCCAGGTGGCTGGGGTTAAAGCACAGAGAAAGGTGCACTCTGAGGCCGCGGGCGGTCGTCCACTGCGCGCTGTGCCCCAAGTGATACTTTACATCGCTCGCGCCATCCGTCCGGTCCGTGTCCGCATATTCGCGGAAGATTTGGCGGGGACTTTTTCCCACGATGTTAGCCAGCACGTTGAGCCGCCCGCGATGGGCCATGCCGAAGACGATCTCCTCAATCCCTTGGGCGCCCGCCTTTTCGATGGCGAGATCCAACAGAGGGATGAGGCTCTCGGAACCTTCGAGGGAAAAGGTTTTGGCGCCCAGGAATTTCTTGCGCATGAATTCCTCGAAAGTCACTGCGTCGGTGAGCCGGGTGAGAATGCGCAACTGATCTTCGCGGGCCAGGCGCAGCCGGTTCTGGGTCGGCTCCATGCGCCGCTGCAGCCAACGCCGGACCGAGAGATCGTCGATGTGCATGTATTGGACGCCGATCGAGCGACAATAAGTGTTGCGCAGCCGCTCCAGCAAACTCCCCAGCGTGAGTGGCCCCTCATATTGAAAAGTCTCGCTATAGACCGGCAGGTCCATGTCCGCCTCGGTGAAACCGAAGAACTCGGGCTTCAGTTCGGGCGGAACCGGCTGCGGCACGCCCAACGGATCGACATGCGCAATGCGGTGGCCGCGCACGCGATACAAACGAGTCAGAAGATACACGCGGTCCGCCAAGGCCGCCATTTGGCCGTCCGTGCCATTAGCCGCGGCGCGTGGCATTCGGGGCGGGGGATTGAAGAGACTGGAAGGTGAGAAGGAAGGCCGAAAGCGCGGGGCGGGGAAGCGCAATTCACCGTTACCTAAGCTGGCGAAATAATGCTGCCAATCAGGCGGCACCGACGATGCCTCACGTAAATAATCTTCGTACAGGCCTTCGACAAACGCCAGGTTCAGCACACCGGGCAAGGCGGGCGACTCGTTTGGATTCCCTTTCTCCATGCGCACACCTTCATGATTTGACCTGCAAGGTGGAGATTACCTCTTTCACGCCATCGGTTTCCATCGCCAGCATCATCGCTCGGCTGACGTCGTCCAGCGAAGAAACCGTCCCCGATAAAGTCACGACGCCGCCGGTGGTATTGACCGAAATGCTCAAAGCGGACAAATGCGAATCAGCCACGAGTTTAGCCTTGATGGCAGCAGTGATCCGGGGGTCGGCGGTGGCTTCGGCAATGGCTTGGCCGGCTTCTTTGGCCTTGCGCCGCACGATTTGCCCGGTCCGGGCGAGCTCGTCTTTGATGTCATTCGTCCGCAGGTCCAACACCCGCAGCTTATCCTGGATGGCGTCGCGAGCGGACTTGGTCGCGTCCTCAATCTGCTGGCCGGTGTTCCGGACGGCGGAGTGACCCTGGCCTGTGCTGTAGAACCAAATCGCGGCGGCCCCGACAAGGATGCCGATTATGAGAGCAAGGAGAACTTTCATGTCCTGATGGTCACCATAATCAGCCCCGGAGGAAAGTCAAATGGAGTCGAATCGCTACGCGCGCGCAACACTCGGCGCCTCCCGCCGTGCCGGGGGCGCTTCGTGATTGATTGCGGCTCGCTTCATGAGGTGTCGCAAAACGGAGTAAACGGCCAGGGCGGCGAGGAGGTGCTTCAGGGTGTGGCCGCTGATCCAGCGCGTGAGGCTAAAGATCTGCGCGTCCAGCGCCTCGGTAACTTTGGCCAGTGCATACAGTACCGCAGCCAGCCACAGATCAGCGCTGCGGCTGTAACGCGGGGGGAACAGGGCCATGATCAAGCCCAGCAAAAGCAGCGAAAAGTACTGAACTGCCGCGTAGGGCCAGAGGTTATCGCGCCAGCGCCACCACCACACGCTGGCAGCCCCCATCGCCAGCAAAGGCCATAACCAACGCCGGCCGGCGCGCACGTCAATCCGCTCGGAAATGTTCGCGGCGAGCAGGGACATGAAAGCTAACGTCATCGGGAGTCGATCCCAAACCAGGGTGGCGTCCCCTGGCCGCCAATGATACCAAGCCGAGCCGAACGCCGTGAAGAGCACCCCCAGGAAGAAGCTGGTGTAGGGCAGTCGTTCAGAAGGCGCCACGAACGCGCTTTGCTTGCCAAGGGCATCCCCACGGCAGCTAAAGCGCAAGCCCAAAAGACCCACGGCCAGGAAGCCGCCGTTCGAGACCACGTTGAGGAAGTTCGGTAGGCCCAGCACGGTCCGGGAATCGGCGAACTGGTGGTAGGTTTGCGGTTGGCGCAAAGGCGGCAAAAGAAATGCCGCGAGCATCGCGCCGGTAGCGAGCGAGCCGATTAGCCAGAGGCGCCCCTGGCGATTGAGCGCCAGCATCATTGTTGAGAGGCGCGCGGGACGGCGCACAACTCGGACGCGACGCCCGTCCTTTGAAGCGCGTCGGCGAAGAGATTCGCTGTCCCGGAGCGGAGCGAAGAAGGGACCGGAGTGGAGGTCACGCAACAGAGCGCGCCGAGGAGCGCTGCAAGCCAACGAACAATCGTTCTTCGCCAATTCAAAATGGTTCTTCGATTTTGTCGCACGCGAGCCGGCAGTCAAGCTCTCCACGATCCGCCGCCCCGCCGATACGCATCCGAGGTCGGATGCGCCCCGTAGGGCAAGGCTCCCGCCGAGCCGTCCCCAGGTTCACGGTCCCAATACATGCGCAAAAAGCGAAAGAGGGCCCTCCATGAACCGCTCGGCGAGGTGCAGCCACGCGGCTCGGCTCTGGCTGTCTTCAAATGATCAATGAAAAATGACCAATGACTAATGCCTAGTGAAATTCCCACCCAGGTTCATGGTCCCAATGCATGCGCGAAAGCGAAACTGGGCTTCCCATGAACCGCTCGGCGAGGTGCAGCCACGCGGCTCGGCTCTGGCTGTCTTCAAATGATCAATGAAAAATGACCAATGCCTAGTGCCTAGTGAAGTTCCCACCCAGGGTCATGGGTCCCAGTGCAGGCGCGAAGCGCAGGCGCAAGCGGGCTTCCCACGATTCCAGTATTGACCCTGAATTTAGTTCGGTTATGCTTCGTCAGTGACTGCATGGAGAATGCAAAACATTGATAGATTTATGGAAAAAAATGATGCCCCAGCCTCGGCCGGAATCCAGCGCCGGGACTTTCTAAAGAAAACCAGCATTGCGGCAGCAGCCGTCGCCGTTTCCCCAATGCTCAAAACGCCGGTTTATGGCCAGACCCAAGCCCCGTCCGCCAACGTAGCCGGCGCCAATGACCGCATCACCGTTGGTATTATTGGCATCGGCTTCGGCATTGGCCAAAACCACTTGGTCGGCATTCATGAAAACTCCAGTGCCAACAACACCAAGGTGGCAGCGGCTTGCGACGTCTTCAACAAGCGCCGTGATTTTGCCAAAGAAAAGGCGGGCCTGAACGATGCGGACATTTTCACCGACCACCGGAAAATCCTCGAGCGCAAGGACATCGATGCGGTGCTCATTGCGACGCACGATCCCTGGCACGCGCAGATCTCGATGGACGCGCTAGGGGCCGGCAAGCATGTCTATTGCGAAAAGCCGATGACCCGCTACCTGGACGAGGCGTTCCAGGTCTATGACACCGTCAAGGGCTCGGGCAAGATTTACCAGGTCGGCTCGCAGGGCTGCTCCGCCGGGGGCTGGCACAAATGCGCCGAGCTCATTCAGAGCGGAAAAATCGGCAAGCTGGTTTGGTCCCAAGGTTTCTACTGCCGCAACAGCGTCGGTGGCGAATGGAATTATCCGATCGAGCCCCAATCGACCGCTGAAAACATTGATTGGGAACGTTGGCTGGGCCGGGTCAAGCAGCGGGATGCCTTTAGCGCCGAGCAGTACCATCGCTGGCGCAAGTACTTCCGCTATTGTGCCGGACCGCTGGGCGACTTGGTGCCGCACCGCCTTCATCCGCTCATGCTCGCATCGGGCAATCCGCAATTTCCGGTGCGCGTCAACGCCATCGGCACCAAGAATATCCATAGCGATCGCGACGTGCCCGGCCAGCCGGACCGCGAAACGCCCGAGCACGTGCAGCTCTTGGCTGAGTTCCCCGATGGCGCGCTCATCACCATTACCGTCAGCACTGTCAATGCCAAGAGCCCTGGCTTTGTTCTTTACACTCACAAGGCTACCTTGGAAGTGGGCACCTCCGGCGAGAGCGTCAAGCTGTTGCCCGAGCGCGAGTTCGCTGACGACGTGGATCCCGATACCTTTACCAATTTCCAGGCTGAAGATATTCGCGTTCACGAAAAGAACTGGTTCGACAGCATCCGCGCGAACAAGCAGCCCAACGCGAACGTCGAGTTAGCTATCCGTGTGCAAACCGTCATCACGCTGGCGGAGATCTCCGACCGGCTTAAAGTCACTTGTCTGTTCGACGAAAAGACCCGCAAGATCCAGGACGGCAACGGCAAAGAAATCCCGATGATTACTTACGGCACGCTGCCATTGTCCTGAGAAAAGACCGAGACTGGAAGCTGGGGAAGGGCATTTCGCGACCCGTGGCAACCATGCCCTGCCGAACGGTAGAGGCGCCTGAAAACCGCGCTCCCTGGCGGTGCCGGCGCGCTGCTCAACGCGTGCCTTAAGCAGCAAATGGAGCCATGTCAAGATAAATAGAGGCGGCCCAATGGGGCAGCAAATAGTCGAAATTCTCCCTTATCTCGCCACGGGTTAAAAACGTCCTGCTTCTCCCGCCCATGAGCTTAGCTCCCTTACCGCCACGCGCTGCTAGCTCCTCCAAGGCCGCGCCTGGCCCGGCGCCGATTCGCTTAGCGCGCCTGGCGATGGCTACGCGCTTTGAGATTGTGTTGTATGGGAAGAACCCGACGGCTCTGCGTGCGGCTGGCGAAGAGGCCCTGGATGAAATCGAGCGACTGGAGGACCGGCTGAGTTTGTACCGGCCCAGCAGCGAGATCGCCCATCTGAATGCTCGCGCCCACCGGGAGCCGGTGCGGGTTACGCCCGGTCTGTTTGCCCTCCTCCAGCAGGCCCGGCAATTGCACGCGGAAAGCGGCCAGGCCTTCGACATCACCGTGGCGCCGCTGGTTCGCTGTTGGGGATTCCTGGGCGGTGGCGGTGGCGGGCGCGTCCCGGCGCCCGAAGAGTTGGCCGAGGCGCGAGCGAAAGTGGGAATGCACCTGGTCCAGTTAAATCCAAAAAATTTTACCGTCCAATTCGCGCGGGAAGGCGTGATGCTCGACCTGGGTGCCATCGGCAAGGGCTACGCAATCGAGCGAGCCGCGGACGTCTTGCGCGAGGCGGGAGTGAGCAGCGCCCTGCTGCACGGCGGCACCAGCACGGTTTATGGCTTGGGGCACCCCCCGGAAGCCGAGGATTGGAAAGTGGCAATCCCG
>Ga0209517_10009834_pt1 | contig 10796 bp, 9 predicted proteins | sample PeaSoiMetSII2010_FD_187695 | JGI IMG/M metagenome (GOLD analysis project Ga0209517, IMG submission 187695) | Peat soil microbial communities from Weissenstadt, Germany - SII-2010 (SPAdes) (version 2) | ecosystem: Environmental > Terrestrial > Soil > Wetlands > Peat | place: Germany: Weissenstadt... | reverse complement strand
CGCCAATACCTTGCGTCGCAAATCGTTGTCGTAGGGTCGCGGCATCTTCTCCGCGGAGATCGCTTGAGCTACCTTATAGTAACATTAAAAATGCTCTATAGGCAGAGTTCCAGCCGAAGGATGCGGCGGTGACGGGCGCGGAACCGGTGCCGATCTGCGCCGTTGTCTTGACCGACTGCGCGATCGAGCCATTGAATGCCTCGATGACTGCGCCCGACTTGATCTGTCCCTTGATTGCGCCGTTGAATTGATACCAGTACGTGACGTGGCCGCCTCTTCCGCCGCCCGATCCGGAGAAACTCATCGAGCCGGAGATGAATGTTCCGTGCAGGAGGAGCGAGTTGTTCGTGCTGGTGATGGTGATCGACCCACCCGCACAGGTCCAGTTGAGCGAGTACGTCCCCCCTGCATAAGACGTAATCGGGCATGTGAACGAGAGCGTTGCGGTGGTGCCTGTAAGAGGCAGGCCCTGCACGGAGATCGTCTGACCGACAGCCGTCCCCGTGGAAAATGAGCCGCCGGCGCCCAGGTATGAACCGTTGTCTGCATGGACGCGCGATGGGGCGATCAGGGCGATCGCCGCAGCCAGAGAAAGCAGCACTTTGTTGGATTGCATAATGTATTCCTCGCTCGCAACCGGAAGGCTACTGGTTGTTCAATTGGGCCCTGGGGATACGTAGGAACCACGAGGCAACGGAAGGGGGACTGAAATGAACCGCCAAGGGGGAAATGGCCTGGTGCGCTCGTGCCGACCTCTTCAGCGTTCGGATGAACCGGCCGTTGTTCATGCCGATGCCTGCACTGCGTTTCTATCTGAGCCCGGCAGCGATGGTCAAGAGAAGAATTCGTCATCTTGGCGTCATCTGGCGTTCATTTTCCGAAGAAAAGGGGGAAGGCTTTCATCACTCCCTGTGGGAGAGAATCCGAGCCGAGTGCAGCCTTCTCCGGATCCAGTGCCGGGTCTGCTGAATGCCTTTCGGCGGGCGATGCCGGGCATCGGATTCAGGGCGAAAGATGGCAGCATTTACAATGGAGATCATGGCTTTATCCAGAACTTCTTCCCCTGTGCTTATCCGGTGCAAGGGCATTCTCTTCGACATGGACGGGATACTGATCTCGTCGATCGGGTCGGTGGAGCGGAGTTGGACGCGGTGGTCGCTCATGCGGGGCGTGGATCCCGAGCACGCGCGAAGCATTGCGCACGGGTGCCGCAGCATCGACACGGTCGCTATCCTGCGGCCCGACCTGGACCCGGAGACGGAGAACGGGATCGTCGAGGGCTTCGAGATGGAGGACACGGACGGGGTTGCGGTGCTGCCGGGGGTGGCGGACCTGCTGGCCGCATTGCCTCGCGACCGGTGGACGGTGGTGACCAGCGCCACCGAGCCGCTGGCGTGGGTGCGGCTGGAGGCCGGCAACATTCCCCTGCCGGAGCGCATTGTCACCTCAGAGAGCGTACGCGAAGGCAAGCCTCATCCGGCGCCTTACCTTGCCGGCGCTGCGCTGTTGGGCCTTCGGCCCGAGGAGTGCGTGGTTTTTGAGGATGCAGCCTCCGGCGCGCAGGCTGGACGGGCTGCGGGCTGCACGGTGGTGGCGACCATCTTCTCGCATTCCGCGGAGACGCTGGATGCGGCGCACTACCTGATCGAGGATCTGACGGGCGTGGACGCAGAAACGCTTCCCGGCGACGAGGGGCTGGCGCTGCGGTTCCTACCGTTGGCGGGCTAGCGTCTACTCGTCGGCTTCGATGCGGCGACCGTGGAGGTCCTGCAGGGGGCGGGAGTTGATCTTGAAGAGGGCGGCAAAGGCGCGAAGCTGATCGCGGCTTAGAGTCATCTCCTGCTCGAAGACAAACCAGCGGACGCCTTCGGTGCAGGGCGGGACGGTGAGCGAGCCCATGTAGGTCCAGTAGCCGCGGTCGGCGGGAAGAAGGCCGCCGGGGTTGATAAACTCCGGGACCTTTGCCGTGGCGCCCGCGGTCTTTGGCAGGTGTGGCCAGAGAGTGGACAGCACGGCGTTGGGCGGGGTTGTCAGGTCCTCGGTCAGGCGAATGGCGATCACGGCCTGCCTGCCGTCGGCGCTCTTGTGGAGCAGGTGGATGTCCATGTCGGTGAGCTTGCCCTTGACGGCTTCCTCGGCGGGGTGGTGGAAGTGGAACTGGACCAGGTCATAGCGCACGCCGTTGGCGACGATGTAGCTGCCGGGGTCGACGTGGACGACGACGGTGTGGCCGTTGTGCTCGAGGGTGACGGGGCCGGCGATGTAATGGAATTCGATGGGCTGGAGGGCCTTGTCGAGGCGGGCGCCGCGAATGTCGATGGGCGACTGCTCATGGCCGTGCGAGCAGGCCTGGTAGGCCGGGTCGAGCTTGCCCCATTCGAGCACGCCGCGCTTGCCTTCGTAGTCCCAGGGGGCGGTGGTTTGGGCGGCGGTTGGGACGGCTGCGATGGAGGCCACGGCGAGAACAAGAGCGGCAAGTACAGGAAAACGCATGGAAAGCTCCTCGTTTAGAAAAGGACGCATGAACGCCATCGAGAATTCTAAGTCATGGACGCGGGGAGGGGAAAAAGGAATGGGACCCATCAGTCGGATGGGGCCCATTCGGATGCGCGGGGTTGGGGTGCGGGTTAGTGGGCGGCGGCGGCGATTCCGGCCTGTTCGGCGAGGGCGGCGGCCTTGTCGGTGGCTTCCCAGGTGAACTCGGGCTCGTGGCGGCCGAAGTGGCCGTAGGCGGCGGTCTGCTGGTAGATGGGGCGGCGCAGGTTCAAGCTGTCGATGATGCCCTTGGGGGTGAGCGCGAAGTTCTTGCGGACGAGTTCGGTGAGTCTGGCCTCGCCCACCTTGCCGGTGCCGAAGGTGTCGATGCGCACGCTGACTGGATCGGCTACGCCGATGGCGTAGGCAAGCTGAACCTCGGCGCGATCGGCCAGGCCGGCGGCAACGATGTTCTTGGCGATGTAGCGGGCAACGTAGGCTGCGGAGCGGTCGACCTTGGTCGGATCTTTGCCGGAGAAGGCGCCGCCGCCGTGACGGCCCGCGCCGCCGTAGGTGTCGACGATGATCTTGCGGCCAGTGAGGCCGGTGTCGCCCATGGGGCCGCCGATGACGAATCGGCCGGTGGGATTGATGTGGTACTTGGTGTGCTCGTCCAACCACTCGGCGGGCAGCACGGCCTGAATGACGTGCTTGAGGATGTCGGCGTGCAGCTCCTCGTTGGAGATGGTCTCAGCGTGCTGGCTGGAGATGACCACGGCGTCGATGCGGGCGGGCTTGCCGTTTTCGTCGTACTCAACCGTGACCTGGCTCTTGCCATCGGGGCGCAGATAAGGCAGCTTGCCGGACTTGCGCACGTGGGCCAACTGGCGGGTGAGCTTGTGGGCCAGCGAGATGGGCGCGGGCATCAGCTCGGGGGTCTCGTTGGAGGCATAGCCGAACATCATGCCCTGGTCGCCGGCGCCGCCGGTGTCAACGCCCTGGGCGATGTCGCCGGACTGCTTGTTGATGCTGGAGATGACGGCGCAGGTGTTGGAGTCGAAGCCGTAGAGCGCGTTGTCGTAGCCGATGGAGGCGACCACGCCGCGGACCAGGCTCTGGAAGTCGACGTAAGCCTTGGTGGTGATTTCACCGGCGATGACGACCAGGCCGGTGGCGGTAAGGGTTTCCGCGGCGACGCGACTGTAGGGGTCCTGCTCCAGGCAGGCGTCGAGAATGGCGTCAGAGACCTGGTCGGCGATCTTGTCGGGATGGCCTTCAGTGACTGACTCGGAGGTAAACAGGAAACGATCGCTCAACTTCAAACTCCTCCCCATTGAAGGGAATCAAGGTTTTGGCCCGCCGCGATGGTTTGTTGAACACGGATGCGACCCGGGAGTGCCAAAGGGGATTCTCCTCGATCGGCCGCTTGCCCGCCTCGGTGCGACACGCCTGCACCGGGGCCGGAGCCTTGGGCGCATCCATCTATGGTAATGGCAGCGGGCGGTCGCGGGCAAAGACAAACAGCGAATGGGCAGTAGTTGGCGCTCAGGAGCGCCGGGAGGCCTTTGAACCGCGCCTCCGGACCCGGCGGATGCTGTGGCGAGCAGGGAAGGGTTGGCCGAGGAGAGGTGCTGTTGAGGAGTCCCTCAGGATCAGTAGCCGAGCCAGGAGAGCGCGCGGGAGACCAGGTGGTGCGCTGAAGAAAGAGCGACTTTGAGGGCGGCGGCTTGATGGACGGGCAGCAGGGTGGTCCACCAGCCGGCGCGGATGCCCAGATACCGGACTGTGAAAAAGGCAGCCACGGCAACCAGGAGCAGGAGGAGGACAGCGCCGGCCCAGCGCATGCGGAGCTCCAAGGCGTCGCGGCGCTGCATGCGCGCTTTTCCCACATTGGCGGCAAAGGCCGTCCAACTGCGGTCGTCGTCGATGACGTGGCCGGAGGCGCGATAGGCTTTGAGGAACCGCTCGGTCCAGTCGGTCTGGTCGAGGCCGAGTGCCCCGGTGTAGCCGCGCACGATGCCTTTGGAGAGAATGCCGCCGGGAAGCAGGCGAAAGCGCTCCTGCTCCAGCGCCACCAGGTGGTGCCGGCTGATTTTGGTCACTGCCGTGATTTCTTCCAGCGCAATGCCGCGGGTAAGCCGCTCCATGCGCAGGTCTTCACCAAAGTTGCCCATCTTCAAACCTGAAAACGAGTAACGTACCCCAAAGTTTCAGCTACCACAATAAACCTGTCTGCAATTCTCCGTCAAAGCGATTCGCCGGTTGACCCTTTATTTTCTTCATTCTGGGGCTTTGGGACCAAACAGGGAACTATTTGTGAACTATATACCCCCAGCAGGACCGATAGAGTGAATTAGATCACAGCCCTGGTCGGAAGCGGCCCGGGTAGGGAATTGGGGTTGGGGAGTGGGTCGGAGTAGTTCCGGCTGATACCCTGAAGGCGAGGGTTTTTTGCGATTTTTCGCCCTCGGAGCAAGGCTGAAGGGAATGAACAAGCTCATCATTGCCAATCTGGTGCACCGGCCGGTGCGCTCCATCATCAGCGTGCTGGCGGTGGCCATTGAAGTCATCATGATTCTGTCGATCGCGGGCGTCTTCATGGGGATACTGAACGACACCAAACAGCGCACCAACGGGATCGGCGCCGACCTGATGGTGCGGCCGCCGGGCTCGAGCATCATGGCCGGGATGAGCGGCGCGCCGATGCCGGAAAAGATTGTGGACGTGCTGCGCACGCTGCCGCATGTGGAAGTGGCTTCGCCGGTGAATCAGAAGCTCAATACCGCCGGGAAGATCGAGATACTTTACGGGATCGACTACGCAAGCTTCAACGCGCTGAAGCCATTCGTTTATCTCTCCGGCGGGCCATTCCAGGGTCCCGACGACGTGATTGTGGACGATGTGTTTGCGGGGTCGGAGAAGGGCCACCATGTGGGCGAGACGATCAAAATTCTGGATCACCCGTTCCGCATCGCGGGCATCGTGGAGCACGGCAAGGGGGGGCGCAAGCTGCTGCCCATCGATACGATGGGAGCGATTACGGATGCGGAGGGCAAGGCCTCGCTGTTTTATATCAAGTGCGACGATCCGGCCAACGAAACCGCCGTCATCCAGGAGATTCATTCGACGCGCGGGTTGGAGAACTACCCGGTGGAGACGGTGGACGAATGGCTGGAGGAGATGACGCCGGATAAACTGCCGGGCTTCAACATCGCGCTCGAGGTTGTTACGTTCATCGCGGTGGTGGTCGGATTCCTGGCGATTTTCCAGTCGATGTACACGGCGGTACTGGAGCGGACGCGCGAGATCGGGATTCTGAAGTCGATGGGCGCGTCGAAGTGGACGATAGTGGACGTGGTGCTGCGCGAGACGGCGGCCATGGCGCTGGCTGGAGTGCTGCTGGGCATTGCGGGCACCTTCGGCGTGCAGTTTCTGATGGCACACATGTTTCCCATGCAGCGTTTTGAGATCACCGGCATCTGGATCGCCAAGGCCGCGGGCATCGCGTTTGTGGGAGCGATATGCGGAGCGCTTTATCCGGCGTGGATGGCGGCGCGGAAGGACCCGATCGACGCGCTGGCGTACGAGTAGGTTCCGACGTTGCTGTTCAGAAGTCGGAAATGCGGGCTGCGCGTTGGCCGTCTTTCAGTCGAGCAGCTTTTCGATTTCGTCGAGATCGAAGCGGGCCGAACTGCCGGGAATGTCGAAGGCGCGGAGTCCCAGAGGCTCAAGCCGCCCAGCGACAAACTTGTATTTCGGGCCGTCCGGATCGATGACGAGGATCGTCTGGATGCCCATGTGCTCATACTGCCCGCACTTGGCCATCACGCGCTTGAGGGTGTCGGTGGGGGAAAGAATCTCAAACACAGCCACCGGCGGATGCGTCACGATCTGCTCGATGGGACGGTTGCGGTCAAGCAGGGTTACATCGGGGACCAAGAAAGTTGTCGGTGCAACTTGCACACGGAGTTCCGGCCGGACGCGAATCTGGCCTTCCTTTGCCTGCTGTTGAAACCATGCGTAGATTGCCCCCTGCCACGCAGAGTGATCGTTCTCTCCCACGGCGCGCTGCTCAATCTGCCCATCGACGTATTCGGCGTCGGGTTCGAAGGAACTGCGCAGGTATTCTTCGACGGGAACAAAGGTTGCCGTGGCTGCCATGGTCCCTCCCCTGAGAAACATCTTACTCTCAAGCGATTCTGTTAGGTACCACGGGCAGTGCCCGTAGAGGTACACAAGCCAAAGAGCCGACGGATGCTGTGTGCGGAGCACGGGCCCAGGTTGCCCGAGTTGATCTCCTCAGGAGCTTGCCTATCGTGCAGATCAACACGCTACATACGGTCTTCCGAGCCGCGTAAAGGCGAGGAGAAGTCTTCCAGGCCATGCGCATCCAAGAAAAAACGCGGCGGCCGAAGCCGCCGCGTTGCGAGGGGAGCGAGTCCCGCTAGAAGTTAAAGCGAGCAGCAATCTCGATCTGACGCGGGGTGTAAAGGAAACCGCTGCTGTTTGAACTGGTGAACTGGCCGTAGGTGGAAGACTGGAAGGTTGCCGTGCCGGCCAGGGGGCAAGAGGAACCGCAGGAGGACAGCACGTAGCCGGTGCTGTTAATGCCGTCGAAGTTCTGGTGGTTGGAAACGTTGAATACGTTGGCCAGCAGTTGGAGACGATAGCGCTCGCCGAAGGGAACTTCCTTCTGCAGACGGATATCGTCGTCCATCTTCCTGCGGATGCGTTTGTTGTCGTAGCCGAGTTGAGGAATGAAGGCCGGGCCGCCGGCACCGTCCCAGCCTGTGGCGATGGCGTCGTATGAGTTATAGCTGCTGGTGCTGAGGGAGAAGGGCAATCCGTCCTGGATCTGGAAGCTCGAATCAAAGCTCCAGTCGTTGGTCAGATACTTCACAAAACTCCCGGTGTGGAGATTGGGAAGATTCCACAGCGCATATCCCACCAGCCGGTTGGGGATGTCCCATTGGGAGTTGCCGTAGTTCGCGCGCGCATTGGAGAACGGATCGTACCAGTTGTTGGTGGCGGTTGTTGTGGTGGCATTCTGCGCGAAGTCGAGTGAGTGGGACCAGGTGTAGTTGACGTCGAACTGTATGCTCCTGAGCGAACGATTGAGCACCTCGACCACCATGGCGTTGTAGTTCGAATTGATGTTGCTGGTGACCTGGGTGATGGACGTGAAGCCTGTTGCGGCGGTCCCGAAGAGCGACGTGTTGCCGTAAGCGGTGTAAGTGGGAACGGTGTAGGAGGCCCCGTTCGCCAGCGGACCCGCGCCGGAGCTGTCGGAGACCGTAATCGTCACGTTCTGGATGGACGCCGGATTGAGGTTGAGGTTCAGGAAGTTGGGCAACTCGCGGCCCAAAGCTCCCAGGTAGTTCACCTGGACGACGGTACCGTGCCCCATCTGGTGCTGGATGGCCAGGTCGTACTCCTGCACCTCGGGATTACGAAGGTTGGCCGCCAGGAAGTAGGAGGTTGGAGTTCCGGCAGCGCCGGCGCCGGCGACGATATTAGGGAATTGCGGGCCGGCCGGAGTCAATCCCTGAGCAGCCGGCTTGAACGTGGTGGTGAACTGTCCGGCCGGGCTTCCGGTGTTGAGCCGCACATTGAGCAACACACCATTGGTGATGCGGCCGTAATAGATGCCGTAGCCGCCGCGCACCACCGTATTGCCGTTTCCAATTGGATCATAGGCGAATCCGATGCGAGGCCCGAAGTTAGCCTTGTCGCTGGGAGTATTTGACAGGCCGGTGTAGGGAGTAAAGCTGCCGGTCGCGGTGACGAGATTGGAGAACGGAGGAGGGTGCTTCTCGTAATCCCAGCGCAGGCCAAGCTCCAGCGAAAGACGCGGCGTGATTCTCCAGTTGTCCTGGCCAAAGAAGCCATAGTCCATGGTGGATATGGCGAATTCCGGAGGCCCGAATCCCTGGAAGACGCTGGAGTAGCAAGGATATGTTCCCACCGCGCTGGTTGACGCAGTTCCGGTTGCGGAGGCGGAACTGTTGCAGGTGGAATTGGATTTCCCTTCGTTGAGCTGATCGTTGATGTAGTTGCCCAGGTAGTTGTAGTTGAAGACGCCGTTGCTCTCGTAGGTATTGTTAAGCAGGTCTGAGTTGTGTACGTTGTCGGTGCCGAACTTGAAGCTGTGATTGCCGTGGCTCCAGTAGAGGATGTCGCCGATCTGCCACTTCCGCTCGTCGGGCAGAGCCTTGCGGTAGGAATAGTAGGGCGAGCCGAGGTAAAAGCCGCTGGTCGAAGTCGCCAGGGCAACTTCAGGGACGTTGGGCGTGAAACCGCCCGAGGCAGTGGCAGTGGCTCCGTTGTTGCCCTGGAGGTACTGCTTGGTGTAAGCGCTGAAGGGCTGCTGCCCTTCATCGTTCAGCTCGCGGCCGTACTGGTAGAGCAGCTCGTTGCTGATGCTGGTAGTGATGAAGCTGGTGAGTTTGGTGACGCCGTAGTCGAGCTTAACGAAGTCGTTGCCCTGCGTGTCGAAAGCATAGTGATCCGTAGACTGCGTCTGCACGCCGCCGGGCGAATCCCAGCGCAGGCGATGAAAGAGGAAACTGACATGCTCCTTCTCGTTGACCTGCCAATCGAGCTTGGGCGTGTTGATTTCCTGGTAACCCGCGTGCGGGGTAGTGCCGATGTCGGTGTTGAGAGCGGCGATGCCGGCCGAGTAAAGGCTGGCGCCCTGTGCGTAGCTGACACCCTGGCGTGCGGCCAAAGTGCAGGCATAGGAGTCCTGGGTAGCCGTTGTCGATGTGTCGCCCGATTCATAGCCGGTGGTGAGGTTGCAGCTTGCTCCAGTTGGCAGCGCCGCCGCGGGCAGCGTGTAGAAGGAAGACGGCGAGTTGGGAATGCCGACGATCGGGTTGATGCGCGAATGCTGATCGTAGGTGTAGATCCAGAAGAGCTTGTCTTTGACGATGGCGCCACCAGCGGTGAAGCCGTAGATCTTGCGCAGGTCTTCGGGCTTGATCGGCGTGGGAACGTAGGCGTTCGTCGTGGTGTTCAGAACGGAGACCTTGGCAAAATCGTTGAAGGCGTTCCATTTGCTTTCGCGGTCGTAAAAATATAATTGGCCGTGCAGCTCATTGGAGCCGCTCTTGGTGACCGAGGTGACGACGCCGCCGGCGGCTCGGCCATACTCGGCGGAGTAGACGCCGGTGTTGACGGCAAACTCGCGGACGGCGCTGCCGGAGGTCGAATAGGCCTCGCGGGTGCGGCCGCGTTCCTCGGCGTAATAGGCCTGGTTGTCGTCGGCGCCGTCGATTTCAACGTTGTTGAGAATGGTGCTGATGCCGCGCACGCTGATGAGGCCGAAGCCGCTGGTGTCCGCGACGATTCCCGGAGTGGTCATGGCCAGACTCGACCAGCGGCGGTTGTTGATGGGAATCGTCTCCAGCGCTCTGGTATTCAACTCGGCGGAGACGTCGGGCGAATCCATGTTCAGCACCGGCGCCTGCTCGGTGACCTCCACAGAGGTCGAGGCGGAAGCGAGTGCGAGATGCGGTTCAATCGTCGTGACCTGACCGACCTGGACAGTCGCGCCATCGGCGCGATAGCCGGCGAAACCGGATGCGGACAACGTAACCGTATAAGTGCCGGGTTCCAGCAGCGGAGCCTTGAAATAGCCGCTGCTGTCGGTGACAAGCTTGACTTCGCCATTGGTTGCCACATTGTGAATGGTCACGGTGACGGAGCCGACCGATGCTCCGGACGGGTCCTGAACGGTTCCGGCGATGGCGCCTTCAGTGGTGGACTGCGCATGCAAGCGAGCCCTGCCCGAGCACACAGCCAGGGTGAGGAGCGCAAGGCACAGAATGCCCCGACGTATTCTATTGATGGTCATGATGGCTCTCCAGAGTGGTTCCTGTTTGGTATGGACATGGGTGGGGCAGGGCTCGCAGCCGGAGCGTTTTGCATGGGCAATGGGCTGCTCGCCAAGCCGGGAAGTTTCCGGGCACCCCGGCTCTGAAGGCCTTCAGATGCAAGGGATTGCCGATGAATATTGCCGATGTGCGCATCGTGCTTGTCTCGAATCCTACAGAGCCTCTATGAATGCTCTATGAAAGGAAGGAAGGCGCCTGGGTGGGATCAAAGGGCGGCGGAGACCGGTAGCGGCCCCTTCGAGAGGGATGAATCGAGCGCGGTATACTCGGTGCATCGCTTCGAGGCATTTTTGATTCCAATTCCCTTAGATGCCCCCGATCTTGCCGAGATGCGCATTCAGGTGTGTTTTTCCTGGTTTTTCACTGCGGGGAACGGCCATTGACGACTTCGTCCAAGCGCTGGTTTTACGCGATTTGGGTAGTATT
>Ga0209517_10009832_pt1 | contig 10799 bp, 11 predicted proteins | sample PeaSoiMetSII2010_FD_187695 | JGI IMG/M metagenome (GOLD analysis project Ga0209517, IMG submission 187695) | Peat soil microbial communities from Weissenstadt, Germany - SII-2010 (SPAdes) (version 2) | ecosystem: Environmental > Terrestrial > Soil > Wetlands > Peat | place: Germany... | reverse complement strand
CGACTGACGGAAGCTCTGCAACAATCTGCGCATGCAAGCACACAAGACTTCATCCAGCCTCATCCGGCGCGAGACGCGCAACCGGGACACGCGGCGGGCTTTTGAAGCGGTGAAAATCTCGAGCGGCCTGATCGCTTTCTATCCCCAGGCCATTCATCGGGCCCAGCCCTACGTCATCCTGCTTGACCCGGTCAGCGGCATTCTCAAGCGCCTGGAGCTTCCGGCGGATAAGTAACGGCGTTTCTCTGGTGTCGGATGGAAAGGCGAGGTGGACCGCGCCCGGCGAGCGCCCGGCAGGGTAACGAGCGGCCTCCCGGAAAGACGGCGGACGTTCGTCAGTTCCAGAAAGCCGCTCCGACAGCGCCGCTCCGATGAACGCTGCCCCCACGCACAGAGGAACAACCTTCGGCCCCTGCACGACCCCTCAAACTCATACGGCTATCAGTTGAATAACTGACCTGCGATTACAGCAGAGCCGGCTTCATGCGGCGCCAGCGAGCGCCACTCCCACGAAGCCGGCCCCCAAGTGCGTCCGATGCCCCTCATTGCAGGACGCAACCCTTAAAGCGATCTCCATATCCAGCGTTGCAGCGAGAGTACCGGCGCGCGGGGTAACAGTCCAACTCATAGTTTTGCTGCGTGAAATCGGAATCTTCTTCAGAAATTTGTTTTATGCGTGCGATAAGGAAAGTTTTTTGCCGCTGGGCAGCGGCACCGCTTTCCCGTGTGGCATACTTCTGCTCCGGAAGCGAGGACAGGAGAGTGCAATGCACACAGGCGAGACGCAGCGCGCCTTTCGCATCGGCATCGCCGGGCCGGTGGGCTCGGGAAAAACCGCGCTGGTAGACCGGCTCAGCCAGAAGCTGTGGCCCAGGCATAGTCTGGCGGTGGTAACCAACGACATCTATACCAAAGAGGATGCCGAATTCCTGCTGCGCCAGGGCACGCTTCCCGCCGAACGCATCCGCGGCGTGGAGACCGGAGCGTGTCCGCACTCCGCCATCCGCGAGGATGCTTCCATGAACCTGCAGGCTATCGCCGAGCTGGAAGACGCCCTGCCCGGCCTCGAACTGGTGTTCGTGGAGAGCGGCGGCGATAATCTCGGCGCGGCCTTCAGTCCGGAGCTGGTGGACGTGTGGATCTACGTCATCGATGTCGCCGAGGGCGACAAGATTCCGCGCAAAGGCGGCCCCGGCATCACGCGCTCGGACCTGCTGGTGATCAACAAGATCGATCTCGCGCCTTACGTTGGCGCGTCGCTGGAAGTGATGGAACGCGATTCCCGCAAGATGCGCGGAGAACGTCCGTTCCTGTTCACCAACCTGCGCGATCAAGTCGGGCTGGCGCAGGTGGTCGAGTGGGTGGAGGAAAAGCTCACCCTGCCTGCCGAAACGCGGCATTCCGTGATCGATGCGCACGCTCCGCTCACTGCACATTCTCACGAACACGGCCACCATCATGAGCATCATCACTGAACAATCGCCGGGCGGCGACCTCGAATATCTCCGCCTTCTGCATCTGGCAGACAGCGCTCTGCCCATCGGCGCGCTGGCGCAGTCTTTCGGTCTGGAGTCTCTCGCCGCGTGCGAGTTGCTGACGCCTGCTGGCGTGCCTGAGTTCCTCCGCGGATACGCAGAAGAAGCGGGAGTGATGGAAGCAGTGTTCTGCCGCGAAGCATTTCGTCTGGCCGGAGTAAACGCGTTCGCCAGCGAACGCTGGGTCGAGATCAACCAGCGCTTAGGCGCACTCAAGCCCGCGCGAGAAAGCCGCGCCGGCAGCGCCGCGCTGGGACAGCATTTCTTGTCGGCCGTCCTCGGACTCGGCGAGTTCCCGCTCGTCAGGCAGGCGCTCGCTGCTGCGCGGCAGGCGCGAAGCGTCGTGCATCACAGTCCCGCCTTCGGGCTGGTTGCGGGCGTTCTCGGGTTGGATGAGGAGCGCGCGGTGCTGGCCTACCTGCATCAATCACTTTCCAGCCTGGTGTCGGCCTGCCAGCGGCTTTTGCCGATCGGGCAGAGCGAGGCCACCCGCATTCTGTGGAACCTGAAGCCGGCATTGATCGATGCTGCCGCGCGCAGCCGCGATTGCTCAGTCGATGACGTCTCGTGTTTCACGCCGCTGCTGGACTGGGGCGCGATGGAGCATCCGGCGCTCACCACCAGGCTGTTCATCAGTTGAGACTATGGCCTGCGCGCAACAAATCGAGATCGGGCTGGAGCCGGCCGCCGACGCGGCCAGCCGGGTCGAGGCTTCGCTCGAACTCGATTTCGAGTTCGACCAGGCTGCGGGCCGCACCGTGCTCTCCGCCAGCCGGCAGCAAGCGCCGCTCCAGGTGGTGCGCGCCTTCGCGCTCGAGGACGGCAGCGCTCTCGCGCATCTGCATAATGTTTCCGGCGGCTTGTTGGGCGGGGATCGTCTCGCGGTGCGAGCGCAGGTTGGAGCAGGCGCGAGCGCACAGTTAACAACCACCGGTGCCACGCGCATCTACCGCCCGCGCAAACAAGCGCCCGACGTCACGCAGGTGAACGAGGTCCGCGTAGGCGAGGATGGGCTGCTCGAATACGTGCCTGATCCGATCATTCCGTTCGCCGGAGCTCGCTTTCATCAGCAGACCACCATCCGGCTGGCGCCCGGCGCGGGATTGTTCTGGTGGGAGATTCTCGCGCCCGGCCGCGAAGCGCGCGGCGAGTTGTTCGCCTACGACCGGATGGAACTCAAGATGGACATCTGGACACCTGAACGGCTTATCGCTGCGGAACGCGTCCGCCTTGAGCCGCGGATGCACGCGGTTTCCTCGCTAGCGCGCCTGGGCGACTATCGTTACTGGGCGACGTTTTACATTTGCCGGGTGGGGGCCGGTCCCAAGCTCTGGGTGACAGCGGAAGAACGTTTACGCGAGGTCGCGGCAAGTGCGAGCCCGGCGGGCGAGACGCGTTGGGGCGTCAGCACACTGGCCGCCGACGGGCTGGTGGTCCGCTGCCTTGCCCGGCAGGGCCGATGGGTGCTGGCGGGGCTGCGAGAAATTTGGAGTGCGGCGAAGTCGCTTCTCTATGGACGGGAAGCGATCCCGCCGCGCAAGGTGAACTAGAGCAGCCGATCTGGAGGACATCTTGCACCTGACTCCGCGTGAACAGGAGAAGCTGCTGATCGTGGTGGCGGCGGACGTGGCGCGCCGCCGCGCCGCCCGCGGCTTGAAGCTCAATTATCCGGAAGCCGTCGCCGTGCTCACCGCCGAGATGATGGAGGCGGCCCGCGACGGCAAGAGCGTCGCCGACATTATGAGCTTCGGCGCCACCATCCTCAAGCGCGAGCAGGTGATGGAGGGCGTGCCCGAGATGATCCACGAAGTCCAAGTCGAAGCCACCTTCCCCGACGGCACCAAGCTGGTCACCATCCACGACCCGATTAAATAGGAGGTGCACATCTTGAAGCCCGGTGAATATTTCTTGGATAGCGGCGCGATCACCGCCAACGCGGGCCGCCGCACCGCGCGCGTGCTGGTGAAGAACACTGGCGACCGGCCCATCCAGGTCGGCAGCCACTACCACTTCTTCGAGGTCAACCGGGCGTTGGAGTTCGACCGCGCGTCCGCCTACGGCATGCGTCTCAACATCGCCGCGGGCACGGCCGTCCGCTTCGAGCCGGGGGAGGAGAAAGAAGTGAAACTCACCGAGTTCGGCGGGGCACGCGTGATCCACGGGTTCCTGGGCGCGGTGGGTGGTCCACTCGACGCTGCCGGGGCTCGCGAACGGGCGCTTGAGTGCATGCGCCAGGAGAAGGACCGATGAGCCTGAACATTTCACGCCGCGTCTATGCCGACCTCTACGGTCCGACCACGGGCGACCGCATCCGCCTCGGCGACACTGAACTGATCATCGAGGTGGAGAAGGACTACACGCACTATGGCGACGAGATCACCTTCGGGGGCGGCAAGGTGATTCGCGACGGCATGGGCCAGAGCAGCAGCGCGGTGCGCGAAACGAGAGATGGCGCGCTCGACCTGGTCATCACCAACGCGGTCGTGCTCGATCACTGGGGCATCGTAAAGGGCGACATCGGCGTGAAGGATGGCCGCATCGTAAGGGTCGGCAAGGCCGGCAATCCTGACACTATGGAGGGCGTCGATCCCGAGCTGGTGGTGGGCGCGGCCACCGAGGTGGTCGCAGGCGAAAACCTGATCGTCACCGCCGGCGGCGTGGACAGCCACATCCACTTCATCTCCCCGCAACAGGTGTACGAGGCAATCTCGAACGGCATCACCACCCTGGTGGGCGGCGGCACCGGCCCGGCCACCGGCACGGCGGCGACAACCTGCACGCCGGGCGCATGGAACCTGGCCCGCATGCTGCAGGCGGCCGAGGCTTGGCCCATGAACTTCGGCTTTCTCGGCAAAGGAAACGCCGCGACTCGCGCGCCGCTGGCCGAGCAGATCGAAGCCGGCGCCTGCGGGCTCAAACTGCATGAAGATTGGGGAACAACGCCGGCGGCGATCGACGCGTGTCTCAAGGTCGCCGACGAATACGATGTCCAGGTCGCCATCCACACCGACACTATCAATGAGTCCGGCTTCCTCGAAACCACGGTGGAAGCCATCGCCGGCCGCGCCATCCACACCTATCACACCGAAGGCGCGGGCGGAGGACACGCTCCGGACATCATCCGCATCGCCTCGTTCCCGCACGTGATGCCTTCGTCCACGAACCCCACGCGTCCTTACACCGTGAACACCATCGCGGAGCATCTCGACATGCTGATGGTGTGCCACCACCTGAACCCGCAGGTGCCCGAGGACGTGGCTTTCGCCGAAAGCCGCATCCGGCCGGAAACCATCGCGGCCGAGGACATCCTGCACGACATGGGTGTGCTCAGCATGCTGTCGAGCGACTCGCAGGCGATGGGCCGCATCGGCGAGGTGGTGACGCGCACCTGGCAGACCGCGCACAAGATGAAGACGCAGCGCGGGCCGCTGCCCGAGGATTCCGCGCGCAACGACAATCACCGCGCCCAACGCTACGTCGCCAAGTACACCATCAACCCGGCAATCGTGCACGGGATGGCCGCCGAGATCGGCTCCATCGAGCCGGGCAAACTCGCCGACCTGGTGCTGTGGAAACCCGCGTTCTTCGGCGCCAAGCCGGAAATAGTGATCAAGGGGGGATTCATCGCCTGGAGTGCGATGGGCGACCCTAATGCTTCCATCCCGACGCCGCAGCCGGTGCTCTACCGGCCGATGTTTGGCAGCTTCGGCGGCGCCACCGCGGCCACCAGCATCACGTTCATGTCGCAAGCCGCGTTCGCAGCCGGCACCCCGCAGAAACTGGGCCTCAAGCGGATGGTGGCGCCCGTCCGCAATTGCCGCCGCATCGGCAAGAAAGACATGATCCACAACAGCGCCACGCCTGACATCAAAGTGGATTCTGAGACCTACGAGGTACGCGTGGACGGCAAGCTGATCACCTGCGAGCCGGCGCACGTGCTGCCCCTGGCGCAGAGATACTTCCTGTTCTGACTCGCTGATTGACTCATCCCATCGCGGAATGTATGTTGGCAGCCCATGATTCTCGTTCCCGTCAAGAACCTGGAAACGTCCAAGCAGCGCCTGTCTCCGCTGCTCAGCCCTGCCGAGCGCCTCGCGCTGGCGGAGGCCATGCTGCAAGACGTGCTGGCGGCGCTGGACGCAAGCCGCCATCGTGGCTATGTCGCGCTCGTCTCCGGGGATGCGCGCGCGCACCGGCTGGCAAGCCAGTACGGTTTCGAGATCATCGACGATCCGGACGATCCCGGCGAAACCGGCGCGATCGAGATGGCAACGCGCGCCGCGATCGAGCGCAGAGCCGAATTCACGCTGGTTCTGCCGGCGGACATCCCGTTGATCACCACGGCCGAGGTGGACGAGATTTTCGCCGCCGCGCCTGCGGAGGGTACGGTGCTGGCGCCTTCAGCCAGCGGCCGCGGAACCAATGCCGTCCTGCAACGGCCGCCCGGCCTGTTCCCACTGCGCTTCGGCAACGACAGTTTCCTGCCGCACCTGGCGGCGGCGCGATCCACAGGCAACCCAGTTGAAGTGCTGCGACTGGCCAGGATCGGAATCGATATCGACGAGCCCCTGGATTTGGCCGACCTGATCGCAACCCCCGGTGACACCCGAGCGCAGCGCCTGCTCGACGAGTGGCACATCCCCGAGCGTCTGGCTGCGATGAGACTGGCCGAGGAGCGCGCGTCGTGAACGGTTCGGTGGCGGTGGCCGGCGGCACAGGCCCGGAAGGACGCGGTTTGGCACTGCGCTGGGCGCGCGCGGGAGTACACATCATCATCGGCTCGCGCGACGAGCAGCGGGCACGCCAAGCAGCGGCGGAGATTCAGGCGCAGTGTGGCGGCAAGGCTCGCGTCGAGGGCGCGGAGAATTCCGCCGCCGTCGCGCAGGCGGACGTGGTGATGCTCACTGTCCCATTCGCAGGCCAGGCGGAATTGCTTAAGAAACTAAAGCCTGCGTTCCGGCCGAACACCATCCTGATCGACGCCACGGTTCCCCTGGCGGCCGAAGTCGGCGGACGCGCCACGCGCACCCTCGGCGTGTGGCAGGGCTCGGCGGCACAGCAGACGGCGGAACTTGTCCCGCCGGGAGTGGCCGTGGTGGCCGCGTTCCACAATGTGTCGCACACGCTGCTTGAAGGAGATGGACCAGTGGACTGCGATGTGATCGTCTGCACCGATCACGAGCCGGCGCGTGCCGTGGCCTTCGAGCTGGCGCGGAAGATTCCGGGCGTTCGTCCGGTGGATGGCGGCAAGCTCGAGAATGCGCGCATCGTGGAACAGATTACGGCTCTGCTGATCGCCATCAATATTCGCGCTAAGAAGCAGTCGGCGGGAATCAGGATTACGGGTCTGGACGCGTAGCCTACCTCATGGATGTCCTAAGGAAGAACCAAGGTCCTTCGCGACCGTCTCCCGCCCCGGAGAAAACGGGCGGGAGCCCTCGGTCGCTCAGGATGACATCTAAAGTCGGCGTCTGGCGGTGAGAACCGTGCTGGCCTCAGCTCAATACGAGAACGGGTACAGCCGCCAGTACGTCTTGATCTTCCGCCAGCGCTCGGCCATGCCGTCGGGCTCGAAGATCAGGAACAGCACAATCGCCAGCCCGAATACTCCCAGCTTTAGCGAAGCGAACAGCCCGACCAGCGAGGGAAACGTACCGCTCAGCGAGGACGCGCCCAGACGCAGCAGTTCCGGCAGGCAGGTGATGAAGACGGCGCCGAGGATGGAGCCGAGAATGCTCCCCAAGCCGCCGATGATAATCATCCCGAGATAGTCAATCGCCAGCGTGATGGGAAAATTCTCCGGGCTGATGTACTTGGCCTGGTAGGCGAGCAACGAACCCGCCACGCCCACGTAGAACGAGCTGATGCCGAACGACATCAGTTTGTACTTGAAGATGTTTACGCCCATCACTTCCGCCGAAATGTCCTGATCGCGGATGGCGACAAACGCCTTGCCCACCTTGGTGCGGAACAGGTTCTTGGCGAAAAAGACCATGAAGAACATCAGACCGAAGATCAGGTAGAAGAGCCGGCCGTCGGTATCGAGCGAGTACTTGAAGAAAGACGCGGGCGCCACGCTCACCCCGGCGACGCCGCCAGTCACACTATTCCAGTGAGCGGCGACGAACTCGATGATGAAATGCGCCGCCAGCGTTGCCATCGCCAGGTAGAGTCCCTTCAGACGCAGCGAGGGAACGCCAAAGATCATGCCCACCACGGCGGCAACCAGTCCGGAGAGCAAGATCACGGCGATGAACGGCATTTGCGGCAGGTGCCCACCAAGATAGGCCGTGGTGTACGCGCCGACGGCCATGAAGGCGGCGTTGCCCAGCGAGATCTGTCCGGTGAAGCCGGTTAGGATGTTGAGCCCGACGGCGCCGATGATGGCGATGCCCACGCGGGCGGTCACGTCCATCCAGTAGCTGGAGGCGTAGAGCGGCACGGTCAAGAGCGCCAGCAGAAAAAGGGCGAGGCACCAGCGCGCGAAGGCGGAGTCGAAGATTGCCATGTCCTTCGCGTAGGAGGTTTTGAAATCGCCGCAACTGATCGTCGCCATGCCGCCTCACACCCTCTCGATGTGCACCTTGCCGAACAACCCGTAGGGCTTGATCATCAGGATCGCCACCAGGATCACAAACGGCGCCACTTCCTTTACCCCGCCGCCGAACATGGTGTCCAGGTAGCCGCCGGCGAGATTCTCCAGAACGCCGATCAACAGGCCGCCGATGATGGCGCCGGGAATGCTGTCGAGCCCGCCCAGAATCGCCACCGGAATGGTTTTCAACCCGATGAGGGCGAGGGATTGATCAACGCCGGTCCGCACCGCGCCCAGCAGGATGCCGCCCACGGCCGAGACCACGGCGGCGATCGCCCAGGCCAGCGCGAACATCAAGCGCACCGAAATGCCCATCGAAAGCGCTACCTGCTGCGAGAAGGCGGTGGCACGCATGGCGATCCCGTAGCGCGAGTACCTGAAGAACAGCGTGAACAACATCAGCAGCAGGACGACGCATCCGAGGCTCCACAGGTAGGCGCGCGAAATTGGCACGGGGCCGAGCATCACCGGCTGCGAGGGGAAGATTTCGGGATAGGGCTGGGTGTCCGTGCCCCATATGCCCTGCACGATGGCGCGCAGAATGCTGGAGAGCCCGAGCGTCACCATGATCACCGAGATCACCGGCTCGCCGATCATCGGCCTCAGGATCAGCCGCTCGATCAGCAGTCCCAGCACCACGGCGAACAGCAGCGTGATCAGGATGGTGGCGTAGAAGGGGATCTTGTAGCGCGCCAGCAGCACCAGGCTGATGTAGGCGCCGACCAGGAGAAATTCTCCTTGGGCGAAGTTCAGCACGCTGGTGGATTTGTAGATGATGACGAAGCCCATGGCCACCAGGGCGTAAATGCTGCCCACCACTACGCCGTTGACCACCAGTTGCAGGAAGAAATCCATGCTGTTCCTATCCTCGATTCACATTCCCAAAGTGTCATTCCGAGCGCAGCGAGGAATCTATGTATTTGTTAGACCCTGCATCGTGACGGAGCCTGAAGGCCCGCGCTTCCACCGGCTACACCTTTTCTGAATCCGCTCTTAGCAAGATGGCCTTCATCATTTCTGTGAACCCTAAACCGAAATACATAGATTCCTCGCTGCGCTCGGAATGACACTTTGGAGGGGACGCTCGGAATGACACTCCTCTTGATGGTCTGCTTCATTCCTGCAATCCTCCTCATGCCACACTCAACTCCCGCACCAGGAGCGTTGTCCGGATGCGCGTGGTCTTGCCGTCCTGGAATTTGATCACGGTGTCGATCGGTACCTGCTGCGATTCGCCGTACAAGGCGGTGATCACTTCCCTGTAGCGCTCCTCCACAAAAACGCGGCGCACCTTGCGGGTGCGGGTGAGCTCCTCGTCGTCGGCGTCCAATTCCTTGTAAAGCAGCACGAATTTCCTGATCTTGGCCGCGGCCGGCAGGGTCTGGTTGACCTGGTCCAGCTCTTTATGAACCAGGTCATAGACCTCGGGCTTGGCGGAGAGGTCGGTGTAGGTGGTGTAAGCGACCTTGTGTCCCTCCGCCCACTTGCCGACCACGCCCATATCGATGCAGAGCATGGCGGTGAGATAAGGACGGCTGTTGCCGATAACCACCGCCTCCTTGACATACGGCGAAAACTTCAAGCGGTTCTCGATGAACTGGGGCGAGTACTGCGTGCCGTCGGCCAGTTGCATCACGTCCTTGATGCGGTCAATGACGATCAGATGGCCGTTTTCCGTGAGGTAGCCGGCGTCGCCCGAGTGCAGCCAGCCCTCGGAGAGCGTGTCCTGGGTGGCGGCCTCGTTCTTGTAGTAGCCGACGAATACGGACGAACTGCGCGAGAGAATCTCGCCGCTCTTTGAGATCTTGAGCTCGGTGCCGGGGATGGGCTTGCCCACGGTGTGGAACTGTATGTCGTCATCGGTATGGATGCAGGAGATGCCGCTGATTTCCGTCTGCCCGTAGATCTGCTTGAGCGGCACGCCCAGAGCGTGGAAGAAGCGGAACACATCCGGTCCCAGCGCCGCGCCGCCAGTCGAGCAGGTGCGGATGTGGGTGAAGCCCAGCCGGTCTTTCAGCGCGCGGAAGGTGATCCAGTAGGCCAGCGCGTAGGCAATCTTCCAGGGTAAGGTGATCGGCTGCTTCTTGAAGCGGAGGTCGGCAATCATCCGCCCCACCGGCATGCACAAGTTGTAGAGCAGGCGCTTGAGGCGCGTAGTGTCCATGATCCGCACCTGCACCGTGGAGGTAATGTTCTCCCACACGCGAGGGGGCGCGAACATGATGTGCGGGCCGATCTCGCGGATGTCCTCCATCACGGTGGACGGCTCCTCGGGGAAGTTAATGGTGAAACCGATGGTCAGCCCGCTGGACATGCACATCATCTGCTCCCCAATCCACGCCAGCGGCAGAAAGGAGACGAACTCGTCGCCGGGCAGCTTGGCGTCCACCCGGTTGAGGTTGCCGGCCATGGTGAGCAGGTTGCGGAAGCTGAGCATCGCGCCCTTGGGAAAGCCCGTGGTGCCGGAGGTGTAGCAGATGATGGCCACGTCGTCGGCGCAACCGGCGTTCACGTTCTCCATCCACAAGTCCGGCCGCTGGCGAGCCAGCTCGCGGCCCTTTTCTTCGACCGCGGAGAAGCTGATCAGCGCCGGATGCTTGTAGCTGCGCATGCCGCGCGGGTCGGTGTAGATGATGTTCTTCACCTTGGGCAGCTTCTCGATCATGTCG
>Ga0209517_10009828_pt1 | contig 10802 bp, 9 predicted proteins | sample PeaSoiMetSII2010_FD_187695 | JGI IMG/M metagenome (GOLD analysis project Ga0209517, IMG submission 187695) | Peat soil microbial communities from Weissenstadt, Germany - SII-2010 (SPAdes) (version 2) | ecosystem: Environmental > Terrestrial > Soil > Wetlands > Peat | place: Germany: Weissenstadt... | reverse complement strand
AGCCGAAACCCGCCGAGGAGCCGCCGGCCGCCGCGCCGGTCGAGCCCGCTATCATCATCGGCGGTCCCGGCCATCATCGCCGCAAGGGCGCCGCGCAGGGCGTCAAGAACGGGACCCCCACCCTCGACCTGGTGGAGCTCAAGGACATGAGCATCCAGAAGCTCAACCAGGTGGCCAAGGACATGGGGATTCAGGGAGCCGCCGGACTCCGCAAACAGGAACTGATCTTCAAAATCCTCCAGACCCAGGCGGAAAAGAGCGGCCTCATCTTCTCCGAAGGCGTGCTGGAATGCCTGCCCGACGGCTTCGGCTTCCTGCGCGCGCCGGAGTACAACTACCTTCCCGGACCCGACGACGTCTACGTCTCGCCCTCGCAGATCCGCCGCTTCGACCTGCGCACCGGCGACACCATATCCGGGCAGATCCGCCCGCCCAAGGAAGGCGAGCGTTATTTCGCGCTGATCAAGGTGGACGCCATCAATTTCGAGCCGCCCGAGGAAGCCCGCAATAAGATCTTCTTCGACAACCTCACGCCGCTCTATCCCAACCTGCGGCTGAAGCTCGAGACCGTAAAAGAAAACTACTCCGGCCGGGTGATGGACCTGCTGACGCCCATCGGCAAAGGACAACGCGGCCTGATCGTGTCGCCGCCGCGCACCGGCAAAACCATGCTGCTGCAGAGCATCGCCAACTCCATCACCACCAATCATGCCGAGGTGACCCTCATCGTGCTGCTCATCGACGAGCGCCCCGAGGAAGTCACCGATATGCAGCGCAGCGTGCGCGGCGAAGTCATCAGCTCGACTTTCGACGAGCCCGCCACGCGCCACGTGCAGGTGGCCGAAATGGTGATCGAGAAGGCCAAGCGCCTGGTGGAACACAAGCGCGACGTGGTGATCCTGCTGGATTCCATCACCCGCCTCGCCCGCGCCTACAACACCATCGTTCCGCCCTCCGGCAAAGTGCTCTCGGGCGGTGTGGACTCGAACGCCCTGCAGCGCCCCAAGCGCTTCTTCGGCGCGGCGCGCAATATCGAGGAAGGCGGGTCCATGACCATCATCGCCACCGCCCTGATCGACACCGGGAGCCGCATGGACGACGTGATCTTCGAAGAGTTCAAGGGCACCGGCAACATGGAAATCCACCTCGAGCGCAAGCTGGTGGACAAGCGCGTTTTCCCGGCCATCGACATCAACAAGAGCGGCACCCGCAAGGAAGAGCTGCTGCTGCCCAAAGACGAGCTCAACCGCGTATGGATCCTGCGCAAGGTGCTCAATCCGTTGTCCCCGGTCGAGACCATGGAACTGCTGCTCGACAAGCTGAGCAAGACGCGGACCAACGGCGAGTTCCTGGGGTCGATGAGCGGGTAGACAGTTTAGCCGCAAGTGATTGTAGACAAGCCTCCCGGATTCGAGCATTGACCTCTCGCCGCTTCCATGACATACGTCGATTATGACGTGCGTCATTTTCGACGTGCGTCACTTTCGACGCACGTCATGAGCATGTATGAAGGCTAATCCTGGCGGCACCGTAACCGCGTGGCTCTGCGCTCTCTCAAAGTGGGGATAGCCCTCTTTATGCGCGAGCTTGGTGTGGCCGATCCGACAGGCTGATCCGCTCACCGCGCCGCCACCAGTACCACAATGTTCCTCAGTAGCTCGGTGCCAGTCCGCGGCCGGGCACGAATGGTGAATCGGGCAGGAGATCGAACATGCCTTTGATTCGCCTCAGTTCCATCGCAACTGCGGCAGGCACCGTACCTAACCCGTTTCGCTCGACAGGCCGTGTGGCGACAACCCACAGTTCGACAAGGTTTTGAGGAACGATGTGAAGGTTGCGGCCCGGGTTGGGCAGGGTTTCAATGGCGAGCGCAACCGTTTCGTACTGCGGATGCCGAACCTGTGGAACTCGGAGAAGGGCGCTGGTGTCAATGAGCAAGGGAACCTTATGTCAGGTCCGGATAGATGCTGTCCTGACTCATGGCCTCGTCGGAGAGAACTGGGGTATTCGGGTCGTGGCTGTCAGCCCAGGCGCGAAATTGCCGAGCCCACTCACCGGGATCGGTTTTCTGCGTGGGCAATGGAAACGGGCTGTAGGTGCCGGTCGGCAATCTCCAATATCCACTGTTCAAGACTCAAGCCGCGAGCCTGGGCCTGCGCTTCGAACGCAGCTTCTTTTTCCGCCGGAAGATGGAGCGTGACAGTCATAATCGTGGCCGGGTACGTCTTCAGGTTAGTGCCCAGCCTTCTTCTTCTGCTTAAATGGCCGCGCGTTCTCGATCCCGATCGAGCAACACGCGGCCATTTTCACGCTGCGCTGTGAGCCGTTCCGTTCCGCCGAACTCAATTCACCGTCCACGTGCCGATCGTATTCTGGTTGTCGTCTACCGCCGCAACTCGAACCAGACTGCTTCCAACCGGAGTCAGCCCCAATCCGAACGCGCCTCCGTTGTTCTTATCCACGGAGAACTGGGCGACGAACTTCCCTTCCTGCGTGAATTCCACGAGCTCGCTGGGCTGGTTCGGATCCACGTTGGAACCGTCGCTGTTGGCGACGATGAGGTCGCCGTTGGGCGCAATTACCAGGTCCAGAGGGCCGTGCAGGTGAGCGAGATCCTGGTAGACCAGAGACGGGGTGCCCTCTTCATTTCCCGAGCTCCCAGCGTCTGCAATAGCATAAATCGCGTTGTCCGCGGAAGAGGCCACATACAACACGTCCCTGCGGGCGTCATAGGCCAGGCCGGAAGGTCCGAGAACCAGGGCGGCGGGGTCGGTCCGGTGATTGAATCCGGATGCGATCTGAGGGGAGCCGACGATCTGTACGGCATTCGGAGTGATCACCAGGTCGAAACGCGTGATCGTGCCGCTGAGCAGGTTCGAGATGAAGACCTGCGCCGTTTCGCCGCGGTCGCGGATAGCCATGCCCCAAAGGGGCCGTTCACTAACTGGGTGTTGGCCACCGTGCCCACCAGCTTGCCGTTGCGGTCGATCACCAGCAGCGATCCAGGCTTTACAGTCATGGGCGTGCCATCCGCAGTGGGAAGGTTGCCCACCAACACGTACGCGGCGCGAAGCACCCATGCTGGACGACTCTGTCCGGGAGTGCGAACTGGCGCGCAACATCCTCCCGGAAGTAAAGATCAACAACTCCGCGCTGAACGCCTGCTTTTACCGGGGCCAGTACGACGCGTTCCTGGCCAGCCTTCCGCGAATCGATTCCGTGTACATCCTCTTCTACCGCGGCTTGGGCGAATATTACAAACGGGATTACGCGGACGCGACAGCCCACTGGGACCGGGCGTTCGCGCAGGACCCCTCGTTGCTGCAAGCCGAAATCGGCGAGGCCATGGCGGATGCCACCCGGCGCCGCAACCCCGAGGGATTACAGATCCTGCGCGAGACGGAGCGCAAGATAGAGGCGCGCGGCGTGACCGACGCGGAAGGCATCTATAAGGTCGCCCAGGCCTACGCCACGCTGGAAGACAAGGCGTCTGCGCTGCGGCTCCTGCGGCGCAGCATCGAAGGGGGCTTCTTCTGTTATCCCTACTTCGTGTCCGATCCGATTCTGGAGACCCTTCACGGCGACGCCCGGTTCGTCCAACTGATGGATCTCTCTCGCGCGCGCCATGAGCGCTTCCAGTCCCGCTTTTTCAAGGCCTCCCGATAGCGTGGCACAGGCATTTCTTGCCTGTGTTGCTTACCTTCCCGCCACCCGCGCCACAATCTTTCTCAACAGCTCCGTGCCTGTACGTAAATTTTCCAGCGAGATGCGCTCGTCGTTGCCGTGCATGCGCAACTCGCCGTCCTTGCGGAAAAGCGGCACTCCGTACACCGCCATGCCTTTCGCGCGCAGGTAGGAGCCATCCGTCGTGCCGCGCATCAGGAACGGAACCACCAGGGCGTTGGCGGCCGATTCGCGGAAGACTTTCTCCATGGCAAGATAAAGCGGCGTGGTCATCGAGCTGGGCTCGGTGGCGGGATGGTCGATCCCCGGGGTTGGCTCGATCGTCACGGCTGGATCGTCGATGGTCTTGCGCACGCGCGCGAAGACTTCATCGCGTGTCTCGGCCGCCAGGCGCCGCACGTCCACCTGCGCCTCGGCCACATTGGGAATCACGTTGATCTTCGTGCCCGCATTGAGCATGGTCACCGAGAACGTGGTCCGCAGCATCGCGTTGATTTCCGGATCGCGCCGGCGAATGTCATCGGCCGTCTGGGAAGCCGTCGCCGCGTTCTCCAGTTTCGGCAATAGCGGCGCCAGCCACGCATAGTCCGGCAGCTTGCTGAGTGCGTTCAAATAGGCGCGCGTGGTGGTGTTCAGTTCGACCGGCTGGGCGGCCTCGCTCACCCGCAGGATGGCGCGGGCCAGGTGGACCGTGGGGTTGTCGTCGCGCGGCAGCGATCCGTGGGCCGCCGTCCCGTGCGCCGTCATCTTGAAGCGCGTGGGGATCTTCTCCGCCGTCTGGATCTGGAACACCGGCACGCCGGATTTCGTCGGCAGAATGTACGAGTACTCGTTGAGCGCGAACTCGGCATCGATCTTGGGCCAGGCGTGCGCTACCAGCCAGTTGATCGCCGAGGACCCGGCCTCTTCGTCCGCCTCCGAGAGCAGAATGACGTCGCGGTCGAGCGCCGTTTTGCGCCGCGCGAGGTCGACCAGCACCGCCAGTTCGGCGGCCAGCAGGCTCTTGTCGTCCTCGGCGCCGCGGCCGTACAGGTAACCGTCCTTTTCCACGCCGGCGAACGGATCCACCGACCACTGCGCCCGATCCACCGGGACCACGTCGCTGTGCGCCATGAGCAGCAGGGGGCGCTCTCTGCCCGATCCGCGCAGGCGGGCCACAAAGTTCATCCGCTGCGGATTGTCGCCCGCGAGTTCGGCCGCAATGCCCTCGCGGTCGGCCACCTGCTTCAGGTAGCGCGCCACGCGAGTCTCGTTGCCCGGCGGGTTGGTGGAATCCAGCCGCAGCAACTCCGGCAGATAACGCGCAGCCAGGTCCGCGGCGCTTTCACCGGTCTGCGCCGAGGCGGCCATGGCCCACGCCAGTGCGCCCGCAAGCCAGAGTTTCATGCCGGCAGCACCGCAATCCCGCACCGCGCGAGGGTGGCTTCGACCTCCGCCGGGCGCAGGCGCGTGGCATCATATTCCACCATCAGGCCATCCAGCGATGGATCGACCTTGAGCTGTTGGATGCCGTAGCGCACGTAAGTATCCGACAGGCGCGTGAGCAGGAGTTCGTCGAGAGGCCTCTGTAGACGAAAGTGGATCTGCACCCTGGTCATAGTTCTACAATACCGTTTCCCTGCCAAATCGGCTCACTCCGGAAGATTGGCCGTGCCATCCAGTTCGCTCAGCAGTTGAACGCCCAGCGCGCGGTAGCCGGCATCGAATTCCGATGCGCCGCCAGGCGTCAGGTGCGCCGAGATCCAGGCTTTCAAAACTTCGGTAACGGGCTTGGCCACGGCCTCCTCCGCGCCCGGCTCGAAGCGCAGGGGGATCTCAGAGCGGCGGATGGCGGCCAGCAGCAGTTCTTCAAACTTCATGGGCACTCCTTTTCTTCCAGCGAGTCTTCAACGGGGGCATGGTGATTGACCGGTCCGCAGCCGCGCCCCAGTCCGGGATTGCTGCGGATGGCCTCCTGGATGAAGTGTTTCGCGCGGCGGATGGCATCGCTCAACGGCAGTCCGCTGGCCAGTCCGGCGGTGATGGCGGCGGAAAAAGTGCAGCCGGTGCCGTGCGTGTGGCGCGTGTCGATGCGCGGTCCGCTCAATTCGCGCCACTCGACGCCATCGAAGAAAACGTCCAGCGCATCGCCTTCCATGTGGCCGCCTTTGATCAACACGGCGCGCGCCCCCATTGCGAGCAGCCGGCAGGCAGCGCGGCGCATATCGGCGGGCGTGCGGATGGCCATGCCGGTGAGCGCCTCGGCCTCCGGAACATTGGGCGTCACCAGGGCCGCGCGCGGCAGCAACTCGTCGCGGATTGCGCTCGCGGCGGCTTCGGCCACCAGCGGCAAGCCGTGCTTGCTGATCATCACCGGGTCCACCACCAGGGGAAATGCGAAATCGGCGGCTGCGCGCGCCACCGCGCTCACCACTTCTTCGGAGCCCAGCGCGCCCGTCTTGGCCGCGGCCGGCGGGATGTCCTCCACCACCGCGCGCAACTGTTCCAACACCAGCGCGGCGGGCAGCACCTCCACGCGCGAAACGCGTACCGTGTTCTGTACGGTGACGAGGGTGATGACGGCTTCGCCGTAGACGCCGAACTGATGGAACGTCTTCAGGTCGGCCTGGATTCCGGCGCCGCCGCTGGGATCCGATCCGGCGATGGTGAGCGCGACTGGCGGCATTCTGTCCCAGAATAGCAGTCCAGTTGCAGGTAATCCTGGAAGATCACGCCGATTTGGGGCCGCAGATCCTCCACGTGGTATTCGCGCAGGTCGATTCACCAGGGCGGTCTTCCCCCCCACCCTGACTTCTGACTCCTGACTCCTGCCGCCTCGCTAGGAAGCGTCAGGCCGGCCGTGTTATCACGTCGAGCAAGTGGCCGCGGGAATCGCGCAGTTCCACGACCAGGGGCATGTGGCCGAGGGCGTGAGTGGAGCAGGAAAGGCAGGGATCGAAGCAGCGGATGGCGGCTTCCACGCGGTTGAGCATGCCCTCCTGCAGGGTGCGGGAGGAGACGAAGTAACGAGCCGTCTGCTCCACGGCCTGATTCATGGCGAGGTTGTTCTGGGAGGTGGCGATCAGCAGGTTCACCTTTTCGATGAGGCCGCTGTCATTCACCTGGTAGTGATGGAAGAGCGTGCCGCGCGGGGCTTCGCAGCAGCCGATGCCTTCCCGCCGGTTCTGGCCGGCCTTGGCGCGCACGTGCTCGCCGAGCAGTTCGGGATCGTCGGTCATTTCGTCGATGCGCTCGATGGCATGCAGCATTTCGATGAGGCGCGCCAGGTGGTAATGGAAGGACTGGCAGACTCCCCCGGCGGAGCGCTGTTTGAACTCGTGCAACTCGCGATCGGCGAGCCGTGTGCCCGCGGACCGGGCGACATTCAGGCGGGCCAGCGGTCCCACGCGATACATGCCGCCCGGATAGCCCAGCGGCTTGTAGTAGGGGAACTTCATGTAGGACCACTCCTCGCTGGCTTCGCCGAGAAAGGTGGCGTAGCGGTGCGGATCGAGGCCATCGGCCAGGAGGTTGCCCTCGGCATCCACGATGCGGATGAGGCCATCGTAGTATTCGAGGTTCCCCTCGGGCGAAACCAGGCCGAGGAAGAGGGTGGGGAAGTTGCCGATGTGCTCGATTTCGGGCGCGAACGAATCGAGCAGGCCCTTGAGGCGGCCGAGCGCCAGGTGCATGCTGGCGAGGGCTTCCGGAATCCAGCCGCGGATCTCGTCGCGAGAGGCTGCATTCATGGCGGTCAGCACGCCGCCGGGGGCGCCCCAGGCGGGATGAATGCGCTTGCCGCCCACCAGCTCGATGATGCGCTGCCCGAACTGGCGCAGGCGGATGCCGCGGCGGGCGAACTCGAGATGGTTTTCGAGCAGGCCGAAGAGATTGCGTTTTTCGGGCGGGGAATCCATGCCCAGCAGCAGGTCGGGCGACGAGAGATGGAAGAAACTGAGCGCGTGAGACTGCAGCACCTGGGCGTAGTTGACGAGGCGGCGCTGCAGCACGGCGGCTTGCGGCACCTCCACGCCGAGGATGGCGTCACCAGCCTTGGAACTTGCCAGCACGTGACTTACCGGGCAGATGCCGCAGATGCGCGACATGAGGCCGGGCATCTCGTGGAAGGGGCGTCCCTCGCAGAGTTTTTCGAAGCCGCGGAACTCGGTGACGTGGAACTGGGCCGATTCCACCGCGCCCGTATCGTCCAGGTAGATCGAGATCTTGGCGTGCCCTTCGATGCGGGTCACCGGTTGAATCACGATGCGTTCGGCCATTTATCCAAACCTCCCTTGCGGAGACGTTGCGCGGCCTTCCAGCAGGCCCATGACAAACCCGTGAATGGTTTCCGCCGAGGGTGGGCACCCGGGGACAAAGTGATCCACCTTGACCACCTCATGCACCGGCCGCACGCGCTCGAGCAGGCGCGGGACGGCCCAGTTGCCGGAAGGAATGCCGATCACCACCGTCGCCGTCTGGCGGTAGGCGCGGTCGAGCACATCCTCGAGCTTGAAGAAGTTGCGCATGGCGGTGACGTTGCCGGTGACCGCGCAATCGCCGAGTGAAACCAGAATCTTGGTGCGGCGGCGGACGGTGCGAATGTGCTCGAGATGCTCCTCGTTGGCCACCGCGCCTTCGACCAGGGTGATATCGGTTTCGGGGAAATCCTTGTAATCGGTAAGCGGGGAGGCGCACAGCTCGACCTTGGCGGCGAGCGAGATGAGGCGCTCGTCGAGATCGAGGAACGACATGTGGCAGCCGGAACAGCCTCCCAGCCACACCGTGGCCAGCCGGGGCTTTCGGGTTATCCGATCCATTGTTTTTTCTCCCGCGCGGTGACGATGTATTTGAGGAACCCGCGATCTTTGCGCATTTCGGCGACCGTGCGGCCCTTATCGAAGAGGGCGCCGGTGGGGCAGACCTGAACGCATTTACCGCAACCCGTGCAGGAATCGGACGAGCCCCAGGGCTCGCCGAGGTCGGTGATGACACGGCAGCCCGCGCCGCGGCCCGAGACATCCCAGGTGTGGGCGCCCTCCACTTCGTCGCACACACGCACGCAGCGGGTGCACAGAATGCAGCGGTTGTGGTCGATGCCGAAGCGCTCGTGGCTGGTATCGACGGGAAGCGACGGGAACTGGTAGCGCAGGCGGACGTGATCGATGCCCAAACGGCTGGCCAGGTCCTGTAGTTCGCAGGCGCCGTTGGCGACGCATACCGCGCAGACGTGATTGCGCTCGGCCATCAGGAGCTCCACAATCAGCTTGCGGTGAGCCCGGAGCTTCGGCGTATCCGTGCGCACAACCATGCCTTCTTCGACGGGCGTGAGGCAGGAGGCCTGCAGCTTGCGCTGGCCTTCGACTTCCACCATGCAGAGGCGGCAGGCGCCCACGTCGCTGATGCCGCCGATGTGGCAGAGGCGCGGGATGTGGATGCCGTGTTCCCAGGCCACCGCGAAGATGGTTTCACCGGAGACCCCGGTGATCATGCGGCCATCGATTTCGAGAGTTTTGACGCTCACAGGGTCGCCTCCTGTTCGGTATGCGCGATGGCGCAGTGTCCCGCGGGACAGCGCCGCTCGCGGATGTGCGCTTCGTACTCCTGGGGGAAGTATTTCAGCGTGCTCATCACGGGGTTGGGTGCGGTCTGGCCCAGGCCGCAGAGACTGGTTTCGCGCAGCAGGTCGCAGAGCGACTTGAGCATTTCGAGATCGTCCTGGGTAGCCTCGCCGGCGGTCATGCGGCGCAAGATGTCGTACATCTGGACCGTGCCCGCGCGGCAGGGGATGCACTTGCCACAGGATTCCTCCATGCAGAACTCCATGAAGAAGCGCGCCACGTCCACCATGCAGGAGGATTCGTCCATGACGATCAGGCCGCCCGAGCCCATGATGGAGCCGATGCGCGCCAGCGATTCGTAATCCACCGGGAGGTCCAGGAACTGCTCGGGAATGCAGCCGCCGGACGGTCCGCCGGTCTGCGCGGCTTTGAATTTGCCCTCCGGAATGCCGCCGCCGATATCGAAGAGGATCTCGCGCAGGGTGGCGCCCATGGGGACTTCGATGAGGCCGGTGTTGGCGATTTTGCCGGCCAGGGCGAAGACCTTGGTACCCTTGCTGCCGGCGGTGCCGATGGAAGCGAACCATTCGCCGCCGCGTTCGACGATGGCGGGGATATTGGCAAAGGTCTCGACGTTATTGATGAGCGTGGGGGCGCCCCAGAGTCCCGATTCTGGCGGATAGGGCGGGCGCTGGCGCGGCTGGCCGCGCTTGCCTTCGATGGAAGCGATGAGCGCGGTTTCCTCGCCGCAGACGAAAGCGCCGGCTCCGATGCGGATGTCGATGCGGAACTGGAAGCCCTGCTCGAAAATGCGGGTTCCCAGCAGGTGTTCGCGCTCGGCCTGCTTGATGGCGGTCTGCAGGCGCTGGATGGCCAGGCCGTACTCGCCGCGGACGTAGATGTAGCCCTGCTGCGCGCCGACGGCATAGCCGGCAATGGCCATGCCCTCGAGCACGCGGTGCGGGTCGCCTTCGAGGACGCTGCGATCCATGAACGCGCCGGGGTCGCCCTCGTCGGCGTTGCAGACCACGTACTTGAGGGGCGCGGCCTGCTTGGCGACCAGTTCCCACTTGAGGCCGGTGGGATAGCCGGCTCCGCCTCGTCCGCGGAGGCCGCTCTTTTTGACCTCCTCGATGGTCTGCCGCGGCGTGTACTCGTTGAGCGCCTTGGCCAGGGACTGGTAGCCGCCGGCGGCGATGTAGTCCGCCAGTTTTTCGGGATCGACGCGTCCGCTGTTGGACAGGACGATTTTCACCTGCCGGGTGAAAAACGGCGACTCCAGGTCGATGGCGCGCTCGCCGAGGCTCTGGCGATCGATGGGGTTGGGGCTGACCAGGGCGGCCGCGTCGGCGGGCCTGGCGTTGCCGTAGAGATGCCGGTCGGCCGTGCTGAGGACCAGCGGCCCGCGGTTGCACAAGCCCATGCAGCCGGTGCCGGAGACCTCGACGCGGCTTTCCGCGCCCTGGGCCTTGATCTCAGCGGCGATGGCGTGGCGGAGGCCGTCGGCGCCGCAGGAGATGCAACCGGCGGCGGTGCAACAGAGAATGCGGTTTTCGAGCGATTTCTGCCGCTCGAGTTCCG
>Ga0209517_10009825_pt1 | contig 10804 bp, 13 predicted proteins | sample PeaSoiMetSII2010_FD_187695 | JGI IMG/M metagenome (GOLD analysis project Ga0209517, IMG submission 187695) | Peat soil microbial communities from Weissenstadt, Germany - SII-2010 (SPAdes) (version 2) | ecosystem: Environmental > Terrestrial > Soil > Wetlands > Peat | place: Germany... | reverse complement strand
GATCAAACTACCCGTGGAACGAATCCGCCAGGGAGAAGATCGGCAGATACAGGGAAACCAGCACGAATGCCACGAAAATCCCCATGCAGATCATGATGGCGGGTTCCACCAGGCTGAGGATCGCGGCCACGCGCGTCGCAACATCATCCTCGTAAAACTCCGCCACGCTCGACAGCATCGCCGGCAGCGCGCCGGTCGATTCGCCCACCTCGATCATGTCGACGGCCAGCGATGGGAAGACCTTGGCCGCTCGCAGGGACTGCGAAAGAGACTGCCCTTCGCGCACGGTCTTCACGGCCTTTTCGAGCACCTTCTTGAGCACCTGGGTGCCTAGCGAATCCGCGGCCGTTTCCAGGGCCTGTAACAATGGAATGCCGCCGATCAGCAGCGTTCCCAGCACGCGCGAAAACTGCGCCACCTGGTATTTGAGCCACACCTCGCCGACCACCGGCACGCGCATCAGAACCCGGTCCACGCGCTCCGATCCGCTGGGCGTGCGGGACCAGATCCGAAATGCCACGATCGCCGCGATGAATGCCCCAAACCCCACCAGCACGTAGTTGCGAGCCGTCGTGCCCAGCGCGATCAGGAACTGCGTCGGCGCTGGAAGCGTCGCCTGCATGCTGCTGTACAGCGTGGCGAAGTTCGGGACCACGTAGGTCACCAGGAACACGATCAGGCAGAAAGCCAGCACCACCAGCACGGCCGGATAGAGCAGCGAAGTCATCAATTTCCGCCGGACCGAGAGCGACAGTTTCTGATACGTGATGAAGCGGTCGAGCACGTCTGCCAGCGATCCACTACGCTCGCCGGCTAGCACCGTAGTGACGTAAATCGGCGGGAACACGCCTTGTCGCGCGAAGGCGTCGGACAGCAACGCCCCATTCTTCACTTCCTGACGGACTCCCTGAATGTAGCGCGACAGTTTCGGGTCGGTCAGGCGGTCGGCCAGCAGCTCCAGGCCTTTCAGTATCGGCAGACCGGCACGGATCAGAGTGACGAACTGCTGGTTGAAAATCAGGAACTTTTCGAGATTGAGTTTCTTGCCGCTGGGACGCAGGCTTTGGGCGACTCCCTCACTGCGGGGCCGGATCGAATAGATCAGGAAGCCCTGTTCGGTGAAGCGGTCGCGCAATTCGCGTTCGGATTCGGCCTCGGCCACCTGCTGGTGGATTTCCCCCCGGGCATCCGCGTATTTGAGCGTCCATTCAGCCATGCACACTCCGGCTCGTAAGAGCTTGACGCTTAAGAAGCCCGCGGCGTGCAGCCCCTATTTCAGGGCGGCTTCCACGGCAGCCTCGATTTCCCTGGAATTCGGCTCCACTTCCGGCTCGAAACGCTGGATCACCTTGCCATTGCGGTCCACCAGGAATTTGGTGAAGTTCCACTGAATCTCGCCGCCGGTCTTGGGATTCGCCTTGGCGTCGGTCAGGAACTGGTAGAGCGGTGCCTTATCGGCGCCTTTGACCGAGATCTTGGAAAACATCGGGAACGTCACCCCAAACTTCGATTTACAGAACGCCCCGATTTCCGCATCGCTTCCGGGTTCCTGCCCGCCGAAGTTATTGGCCGGGAAACCGGTCAGAACCAGGCCGCGGTCCTTGTACTTGACGTACAGGGCCTGCAGTCCTTCGTACTGGTAGGTGTACCCGCACTGGCTGGCGACGTTCACCACCAGCATGACCTTGCCTTTGAAGCTCGCCAGAGGCACCTGCTTGCCGTCCAGCGATTTCATGGTGAATTCGTGCACCGAGGAGGCGCCCAGCGCCATCCCGGCCGTCACACACAGCGCAACACATAGCTCGGCGACCAGTGTTTTCATAATCTACAATTGTACTCATACATGGATCTAACGAAGATGATCGCCGAGTTGCGGGAACAGAAGCAGGCCTTGGAAGAAACCATGATCATGCTGGAACGGCTTGCGCGCAGCCAGGGCAAACGCCGTGGCCGGCCCCCGCTCTTTTTGAGTAAGACGCTGAGTCAGGCGAGCCAAGCCGGTCCGGCCCGTAAACGCCGGCCGTTCAGTGCGGAAACCCGCAAGAAGATGGCGGCAGCGCAGCGCAAGCGCTGGGCGGCGATGCGGAAGAAGAAAGCTTCCTGATTCATGACTCGCCGCGAGTTTTCGATTGCTCTCGGCGGCGTTGCTTTCCCTGTTTTTGGATCTGGGGGGCCGGTTGTAAGGCTCCAAGCGATCGCGGGTGCCCGCCTCCCCCAGACTCTCGTGATCGCAACCAGATTGCCCGAGAAACTGCGGAGGCATCTGTGGGAACTGCGGACCTATACAGGCGCCGATACACGTTCGGAGATCATGCTCGGAAGCCGCCTCGCCGAAGTCTTTCCGCGGGCGGGAATTCACCCCCTGCTACAGGACAAGCTCACGTACCTGATCCCGTTTGAAGATCTCACCGCCCGTGATCGAGCCTGGACCGTACTTAACGCCGACCCGGAGTGGATCAGAGTTCGCACCCAATTCCAGGCGTATCATTTCGGCTTGTATCGCGCGGCGTAGCCTGCCCCGGCAGCGACGGCCTGGGAGGCGGCCTCTCTCTTGCGGTGTCGTATCGTCCGCACGGTCGAGATCACGATCATCGCCGTGACGGCGCCCAATCCGGCCATGAGCATGTCCTTTTGGGAATCCCACATGTCGCCCTGCATTCCGACAAATTCCTCGCCGCGCTCAGGCGTCAAGACCGAGGCCGCGAAGGCCTCCAGCATTTCGTAGCAGGCGCTGAACGCCAGCGTCGATTCTACTGGCAGAAGGTAGCGCCAGCGGCTGGTCACTCCCACCACCCGCATGAACCATTCCTGCATCGGATAAGCCAGCAGCAGGCCGTAACTGAAATGCATGACGCGATCGTAATGATTGCGCGTGGTGCCCAGCCAGGGCTTCATCCATTCGCCCAGCGGCACGTCGGAATATTTGTACTCCGCGCCCCACTCGTGCCCGCTCAGGTAAATAAGAATCAGCAGGTATGACAGATCCGACAGAGGCAAGCGTCTGTAGGTGATTCCCAGGACGGCTAGGAATGTCAGGGCCGCGGCGTTTTCCAGCCACCAGTCGAAGACCTTCTCCGGCCGGTATCCGGTGATGATGATCACCACCGCCATCGCCACGCACAGCCAGTGCAGCAGGCGATTTTCCCGGAACGGAATGAAGGAAGCCGTAGAAGCGGTAGTCACAGGTGATCGCGCGAGCAATGTTGATTACACAACGATTACAGGTTCGCAGGCAAGCGCCGTTTGGCAAGAGTGAAGTAAGATAGGACTCCTTGCGCTATGTGGCCGCATAACTATACTCCACTTTCCGGAAGCTTGGGACTCTCCGCCTTGGTTGCCGCTGTCCCTATCTTTACGCTGGTCGTGCTGCTGGGCATCCTCCGCAAACCCGCCTGGATCGCCGCTCTGTGCGGGTTGGGCGCGGGAGTGCTCATGGCGATCGGATTGTACGGCATGCCTGTCCCCATCGTATTCGCCGCCGTGACGTATGGCGCAGCGCAAGGCCTGTTCCCCATCGGGTGGGTGGTGTTCACCGCGGTGCTGCTTTATCGCATCACGCAGGAAACGGGAAAATTCGAAATCATCAAGGATTCCATTGGATCGCTGTCTTCCGATCCCCGTCTGCAGGCTCTATTGATCGCTTTTGCATTCGGCGCGTTCATCGAAGGCGCTTCGGGATTTGGAACGCCCATCGCGGTGGCTGCCGCGATGCTCACCGGCCTGGGATTCTCACCGTTCTACGCCGCGGCGATCTGTCTGCTGGCGAACACCTGCCCGGTGGCGTTCGGATCCATCGGAATCCCGATTACCACGCTCGCTCAAGTGACCGGTCTGCCTGAGATGCGCCTCAGCGCCGGGGTCGGACGAATCTGCGCTCCGCTGTCGCTGTTCGTGCCTTCGTACTTGATCGCGGTGATGGGCGGCATGAAAGCGCTCAGGGGCGTGTTACTGGCGTGTCTCGTGTGCGGGATCAGCTTCGCCGGAGTCCAGTTCGTAATTTCGAATTACGTCGGTGTGCAGTTGACCGATATTCTTGCATCGCTCACCGCGATGGCCTGCCTCGCGATGCTGTTTAAGGTGTGGAAGCCGAAGGACCAGTTTGCGATGTCCGAGGGAAGAAGCCTTGCCGAGCAGGGTGTAGCTCCCAAACAGCACCCCGCGGGTGAGATTTTCATGGCCTGGCTGCCCTACATCCTTCTGGTGATCATCGTCCTGGTGTGGGGCTACAACCAAACAGCTCTTCGAACCGTCAGCAAAGTGATCAACTGGCCCGGCCTTCACAACGCCGTTCAAATTGTCCCGCCGGTATCGAAGACCCCAGGTCCGTATGCGGCTGCTTATCGTTTTGACTGGCTCTCGGCATCGGGCACGGCTTGCCTGATCGTGTCGATTGTCTCGGCCTTCCTGCTGGGTATGAGCCCCGGGAAGCTGGTGAGCGTTTTCTTCCGGACTATCCGGCAGCTCTTTTTGGCAGAGTTGACCATCGCGTCCGTCATGGGTCTGGCGTATCTGATGAACTACTCCGGCGCGACCGGCACCCTGGGACTGGGATTCGCCGCCACGGGCGTGCTATTCCCGTTCTTCAGCGCGTGGTTGGGATGGCTGGGAGTCTTTCTCACCGGCAGCGACACGTCCGCCAATGCTCTGTTCGGCAACTTGCAGGTGGTGACCGCCAACCAGCTCGGGATGAACTCGGTGCTGATGGCGTCGTCGAACTCCGCGGGTGGCGTGATGGGGAAAATGATCAGCCTGACGAGCGTCGCCGTCGCCTCGGCGGCCACCGGAATGAAGCGCGCCGATGAAGCCCGTTTGTTCCGGTTTACGATCCGCCACAGCGTCACGCTGGCGACGGTGATCGGATTCATCGTGATCTTCTACGCCTACATCGCTCCGCAACTCGCGCCTTAAGCTTGAGTAATCTGCCGTGCTCCGCCGCATCTTGAAGCCGAAGTCCCTGCCATTGAACGAACAGCTCCAGCGGATGCAGCGCGACTGGGATCAGCGCGCTCGCGAGAACGCCCGCCACTTCGTCGACACCAGCCGGACGGATTGGACGGATCAGGACTTCTTTGCTTCCGGCGAACAAGCTATCGCCGAGCAAATCCTTACTGACCAAGAGAACATTTGTCAGGACCTGGATCCCGCCCAGATGCGGGTGCTCGAGATCGGCTGCGGCGCAGGCCGGCTCACGCGCGCGCTTTCGAAGGTTTTCGGCGAGGTTCATGCCGTGGATGTGAGCGGCGAGATGGTGGCCCGGGCGCGCGCTGCGCTTCACGATCGTCCCAACGTGATGCTGTATCAAAACAACGGGTGCGATCTGGCGGTGGTGCCTCCGCTGGTTTTCGATTTCGCTTACTCATCGCACGTTTTCCAGCATATTCCCAGCCGCGAGATCATCGAACTTTACGTCCGCGACGTCCATCGTCTATTGCGTCCGGGAGCGCTCTTCAAGTTCCAGGTGCAAGGTACCCCGATCGAGGACAGCTCACCCGATGACACCTGGCACGGCGTTTGTTTTAATCAGGAGCAAGTGACCGCCATGGCTCAACGCTGCGGGTTCGAGCACCGCCACAGTTCCGGACAGGGCCGCGTGTATTTCTGGCAGTAGTTCTTTAAGCCGCCAGCGTAGGTGCGCGCGAACACGCACGCCTCGCTCGACGCCCGTGTACACTGGATAGTCATGGCGAAAAAAATCTTCCTGCTGTGGTTTCTAACCGCCGTCTTGGCGATGATGGCGTTCGCCAAGGGACCGGTCTACGAACTTCGAACCTACACTGCCGCCGATGGCAAACTCGATGCTCTGAAAGCGCGCTTCAAGAATGACACCATCCGCATCTTCAAAAAGCACGGGATGGAGAGCGTCGGCTATTGGGTTCCGGAAGATCCGGCATTGTCCAAGAACACGCTCATCTACATCCTGAAGCACCCCAGCCGCGAGGAAGCCGAGAAGCACTGGACCGATTTCCAGAACGATCCGGAATGGAAGAAGGTATCCGCCGAGTCGGAAGCCAACGGGAAACTGGTGCTGAAGGTCGAAAGAGTCTGGCTCGATCCGACGGAATTCTCCGCGCTGAAGTAGTCTGCCGTGTTGCGCCGTCTCCTGAAGCCCAAGTCCCTGCCATTGGACGAACAGCTCCAACGGATGCAGCGCGACTGGGATCAGCGCGCTCGCGAGAACGCCCGCCACTTCGTCGACACCAGCCGCACGGATTGGACGGATCAGGACTTCTTTGCTTCGGGCGAACGCGCCATTGCCGAGGACATTCTCACGAACACCGGGGACATTTATCAGGACAAGGATCCAGCCCGGATGCGTGTCCTTGAGATTGGCTGTGGCGCAGGCCGGCTCACGCGCGCGCTTTCGAACATTTTCGGCGAGGTTCACGCAGTCGACGTTAGCGGCGAGATGGTGGCCAGGGCGCGAGCCGCGCTCCACGATCGTCCCAACGTGACGTTGTACCAGAACAACGGCTGCGATCTCTCCGTCGTGCCTCCACTGGTTTTCGATTTCGCCTACTCGTCGCACGTGTTCCAGCACATCCCCAGTCGCCAGGTCATCGATAACTACGTTCGCGAAGTTTATCGCCTGCTGCGTCCGGGAGCGCTCTTCAAGTTCCAGGTGGAAGGGAACGTGTCCAGGGACGGTCCGCCCGATGACACCTGGCACGGGGTTTCTTTTAATCAAGAGCAAGCGACGGCCATGGCTCAGCGCTGCGGGTTTGAACACCGCTACAGTTTCGGCGAGGGCCATCACTATTTCTGGCTGTGGTTCTTTAAGCCGCCGGCTTAGTCGCTTTTTCCGCAGCGAGCGCGCGGGCGAACAGGATGCTGCTTTCCAGTCGTGTGTGGGCGTGCATGGCCGCCTCCAGCGCTTCCAGTTCCCGGAACAGCAAGCGCAGTTTCTCGTTCGCATTTTCAGAGAGCTGGTAGTCCCGGGCGATTTCCCGCATTTTCTCCAGGCGTTCCGACTCCCAATCGTGTTCCTGTTCCAGCATGCCGATGGGATTCCGAATGGAACCGAAGCTCTTCTCGGCTGTATCCTTGGTATGCGCTTCTAGAATTGCCGGAAACAAGACATGCTCCTCGCGGGTCATGTGACCTTCCATCTCCGCGCATAGCCGGTGGAAAGCATTCCGCAACGGCGCCAAGCATTGGGGCTGCTCGCCTTCTGTGTTCTGAACCTCATCAAAAAGATGGGCGATCAACGGAAAATCCTTGCTCCGCCATCGGCGGTGCTCTCGCAACAATCGTTGGACGATGTTTCCCGCTGACGTTTTGGTCCAGTCCTGAGTTGCCGGCGGTGTCTGATCTTGTGCGGTCGGCATAAAAAATCCTCCGAGAGTCTGGACTGCCTGGGTGACTACACGCAGCTCCCGCGGGCGAAATCACCCAGGCCGGCCCGAACGGCCCATTCTTCTCTAATGGATCCGTCTCTTGATCACAGGTACGTGCATTTCAATCGCCACAACGGGGACTGTGATAATACTAGGGAAGTCCCTGGCCGAAAAAGGATCCCGCGTGCTCCTCGAAGAACGATTTCGCGAACTACTGGAAGCTGCTCCTGACGCGATCATGCAGGTGGATGCCGAGGGCCGGATCATTCTCTTAAACCGCGTTACCGAGGATATGTTCGGCTACACGCGCGACGAGCTCCTGGGCCAGCCCGTGGAGGTTTTGATCCCTCAGGAACTCCACGCCCGGCACGCCCAGCATCGAACCCATTACCGGCACCACCCGATGACTCGCACCATGGGAAGCGGACTGGCACTCGAAGGCATCCGCAAAGACGGTTCCCGTTTTCCCGTCGAAATCAGCCTCAGTCCCTCTTCGTCCGCGGAAGGTTTTCGCGTCACCGCGATCATTCGCGACACCACCGAGCGCCGGATGGCCGAAGAACGGCTGCGCCGCGTGCAGGAAGAGTACACACAACGGCTTGCGGAGACCAATGCCGAGCTGGAGATGACCAACCGGGAGCTCGAACGGGCCAATCGGCTCAAGAGCGAGTTTCTGGCGAGCATGAGTCATGAGCTGCGCACACCGCTCCACACCATCATCGGGTTTTCCGAGCTCCTGGGCGAGGAGCTGGAAGGTCCGCTGAACGAGAAGCAGATGAGGTTCGTCCAGCACATTCACAAAGATGCGCTGCATCTGCTGGAGCTGATCAATGATGTTCTGGACATCAGCAAAATCGAAGCCGACCGCCTGGAGCTGCGCCCGGAGGCTTTCGACTTCACGGCTCTGGTGGCTGAATCGCTGGCCTCCATTCGAAGCCTGGCGGAAGCCAAAGCGCACAAACTCGAAACATCCTTAGACGTTCCGACGGCGGTGGAAGCCGACCGGCTCCGCATCAAGCAAGTTCTGGTGAATCTGCTCAGCAATGCCATCAAGTTCACGCCCGAGGGGGGCCGCATCCGTGTGGAGGCTGGCGTGCAGGAATTATTCGTCGTGGTTTCGGTATCAGACACCGGCGTCGGAATTCCCCCGGAAGAACACGAGTCTATATTTGACAAGTTTCATCAGGTGGGTGCGACGACTAAGGGAGTTCGCGAGGGTACGGGGTTAGGTTTGGCGATCACAAAACGTCTGGTGGAACAGCATGGCGGGAGTATCCGGGTGCAAAGCAAGCCCAAGGAGGGGAGCACGTTTCTTTTTACGCTTCCCATAAGTTCGGCCGACCGAAAGACTGAAGGCGCATGAAAAAAGTCCTGGTGGCGGACGACAAGGATACCGGTAGAGAACTCGTCCGCACGGTTCTTGAAAAATCCGGGCACCAGGTCTTCGAGGCCAGCGACGGCGAAGCGGCCGTCGTGGAGGCTCGCCGGATTCATCCCGACCTGATCATTCTGGATATTCACATGCCCGGTCTGGACGGGTTCGGAGTCATCGAGAGACTCCGGCGCGAGGCGGCGTTCTCCCACACGCCAATCATCGCTCTCACTGCCAGCGCCATGATGGGGGATCGCGAGCGTGCCATGGCCGCGGGTTTCACCGGCTATATCACCAAGCCGATCCGCCTCGGTGCGCTGCGAGCCGAAGTCGAGCGTTTGCTAGCATAAACAACGATGTCTTCCCGGCCCGCGCTATCACTCCTGATCATCGATGACAATCCCGGTAGCCTGGAGATGCTGTCCAGCGCGCTGGCGCAACCCGATCTCGAAATCCTCACCGCCTCGGATCCCGAAGAGGGCGTGGATCTGGTTCATACCCGCCATCCCCAAATCGTGCTCACCGACCTCATCATGCCCGGGATGACCGGGATGGAAGTGCTGGATCGGGTGATGGCATTTGATCCCGCCACCGAAGTGATCCTCATGACGGCGCACTACTCCACCGAGTCGGCCGTCGAGGCGATCAAGAAGGGCGCCTCGGATTATCTGAACAAGCCAGTCTCGATCGCGGCGCTGCGGGGAACAATCGGCGCGTTGCTGGAAGTCGCACGCAAGCGCCAGAGGGCCAGCCAGCTCGAGGATGAGCTGCTGGCGAGCGCCGAGTTCGAAGGCATTATCGGCAACAGCCCCAGCATGTGGGATATGTTCTCGCGCATTCGCCGCGTGGCGCCGCACTATCGCGCGGTGCTGGTCACCGGCGAAACCGGCACGGGCAAGGACCTGGTGGCGCGCACGCTGCACAGCCTCAGTCCCGCCTCGCAAGGGCGCTACGTGGTGCTGAACTGTTCGGCCGTGGTCGAGACTCTATTTGAAAGCGAGCTTTTCGGGCATGTGCGCGGTTCCTTCACCGGCGCGACCCACGACAAGGCTGGTCTGTTCGAACACGCTCATGGCGGCACGCTGTTCCTGGATGAAATCGGCGACATGCCTCTGGCCACCCAAGCTAAGCTTTTGCGCGTGTTGCAAAACCAGGAGGTGCTGCGGGTGGGATCGCTCACGCCGCGCAAAGTGGACGTGCGCGTCATCGCCGCGACGAACCGCGACCTCCGCACCGAAATCGCCGAAAAACGCTTCCGCGAGGATCTTTACTACCGGCTCTCCATGGTGGAGATCCATGTACCGGCGCTGGAGGATCGCAAGGAAGACCTGCCCCTGCTCGAGCGCCATTTCATTACCAAGTTCGCCGGCCAGTACGGCAAGGAGATCAGCGGCTTGACGCGCCGCGCCCAGATCCGGCTGGCGATGCACTCCTGGCCCGGCAATGTCCGGGAACTGGAGAACGTCATCGGCCACGCCTGCATGATGACTCTGGGCGATACCATCGACGTCCAGGATCTCCCGCCTTATCTCCAGACAGCCGGCTCAACTCATGGGTCAAGCCAAGATGCAAGTCAGGAACCGCTAACAGCCCTTGATTCAGAGTCAGGGATGGGCACGCTCGAGGATCAGGAAAAGCAATTGATCATGCGCGCCATGCAGTCGGCCGGAGGCAATCAGTCCCAGGCCGCCCGGATGTTACGCATCGGCCGCGACGCGCTCCGCTATAAGCTCAAGAAGCACAATCTGTAATCAGCGCACGTCCGCAGCGCTAAAAGGGGACAGTCACCGAGGTTGATAACCGATCCACTGGTCAGCACACTGGTGGCTGTCCCCTTTTAGCTTTATTGCGGTCCCTTTTTGCGGGCAAACCCTAGACGCTCAAGACCGGACAAGGTGCATGCCGGATGATCCCGTAGGAGTGTGTCCGAAGCCGCCCCATCGCCTCATGCAGCAGCCCGCGGCCGATGATAATCAGATCGGTGTTGTGACGCTCGGCTTCCTCGCGCACCGCGCCTGCGACTTCTCCAACCGCCACGCACAGCGGAGTTTTCACCCCCACCGACTTTTGCAGCTTTTCGATGGTCTCACGCGCCTGA
>Ga0209517_10009824_pt1 | contig 10804 bp, 7 predicted proteins | sample PeaSoiMetSII2010_FD_187695 | JGI IMG/M metagenome (GOLD analysis project Ga0209517, IMG submission 187695) | Peat soil microbial communities from Weissenstadt, Germany - SII-2010 (SPAdes) (version 2) | ecosystem: Environmental > Terrestrial > Soil > Wetlands > Peat | place: Germany: Weissenstadt... | reverse complement strand
CACGGCAGATTGTGAACGCCGTATTCGACCGAAAGTTGCATCAAGTGGTGCCAGGACGGATGAAACTCCACTTCATCGCGCCGATGCCCGTAGCGATCGTGCGTGTGCAGCACCGGAGGGTTTTGATTGGCGAGGATTCCCCACTCGATTGCTTCCGCGCTGCCCAGCTTGGCGCCGAACGCGTCGAGCGCGTCGCAAGCCCATGCGGCGCATTCCCGCGTAACCGATTCGCGCAGGGCTCGATGCGTCGAAAACAGGTTGTAATCCACCAGCGGCGGAGGTTGATTCAAAACTTCGTGATTCACTAATGTTGTATCTTACATCTCATGAAGCGCGCGTTGTTGTTGCTGGCTGCGCCGGTATTTGCCCAGATGAACTACGACCACATGGCGGACCGCATCGTGAAGTCGCTGGCGCTCGAAAAAGGCGAGCGCGTGATCATTCGCTACGATCCCGGTTTTTTTCACGAGATCACCGCGCCGCTGAAAACTCGCATCGCGGCGGCGGGCGCTGTGGTTTCGGCGGAAATGGAATATTTGAAACCGCCTGCGACCGACGGCGGCCGGCTTGAAAACGCGCTCAAATCCGCCGATGTGTATCTGTGGATGCCGCTGCGCGAGGATGTGTTGTACGTCTCGCCGGCGGAACAGCAGGCGCTGACGCATTGGCTGGCGGAAGGCGGCACACATCGCGAAATTCACTTTCATTGGATTGGCGGCAGCGTCCTCGCGGATGGATTGTCGACCACGCACCCACCTGCGTTCGATCGCCTGTATCAGGACGCTCTGGATGTCGACTACGTAGCGCTGGCCGCGAAGCAGGATCGCGTCATCAAGGCGCTGCGCAATGGGACGCTGCGTATCCGCACGCCCGCCGGAACCGATCTTCAGCTTCGCGTGGGAGATCGGCCTATGAACAAACAGGATGGCGACGCATCGGGCAAGCGCGTCAATCTAGCTCGAATGAAGGTGGACCGCGAAATCGAGCTGCCCGCCGGTGTGGTTCGCGTCGCGCCGGAAGAGACCACTGTGTTCGGACGCCTGGTGGTCCCCGAGGCGCGCTTCGGCAACGTCGTGGCGAAGAATATCCGCTTCGAAATTTCCGCGGGCCAAGTCCTCGACTTCGTCGCCGATGAGCATCGCGAGGCAGTGGAAGCCGCACTCAAAGAAGGCGGACCGGCCGCACATCGATTCCGAGAGATCGCGGTGGGGGTGAATCCGAAGCTCGCGGTGCCGGCGGGATCGAAGGTGCTTCCTTATTACGGTTACGGCGACGGCGTGGTCCGGATGAGCCTGGGCGACAACGAAGAGCTAGCCGGCAAGGTGAGCGGCAACTGGCACCGCTGGTTCTTCTTTCCCGACGCGACCATTACCGCCGGATCGGAAGTCATCGTCAAAGACGGAAAGCTTGCCGTGAAGTAGCTTAGCGGTTGAACGGCCGCTCATTGATCCAGTGGAAGCCGCGGTTCAACAGCAGAAACTTCGACGTGTCGACTTTATGCAGATTGATCGAACGCCCATCGCCTTGCAGCGTCAGGTGAAATAGATCTGGACGCGCGTAGCTGAACACCGTACTGAAATTTCCCTGCCGCATCGTGAGCCGCTGATTCTTTTCGTCGTACGTGGTTGTATAGAATCGCTGTGAATCGTCCGTGGTGCGAATGGATGCGCCCTGCGGACGATCCAGGATCACGTATTTCCAACCGTCGGCGGAGGCTTCGGGATTCGAGACTTCCCAGATGCCATAGAGCGGCGACCTCTGGGCGTTCGTATAGAAGGTTTTGTAGCCGTTGATCCCGCCTTTTACATGATTGAACAGAGTAAATCCGATCAGCAGCGTCTTGGCTGCGATCGAAACAATTTTCCACGGTCGCGTGCGGAACAGCAGGGAATCCACTTTCGATGGCCGGGTGGGCCGATTCCACAAAAACACGTTCGCGAGCCTTCCCAGATCCGGCGCCGCAAGAAACACCGCCATCAGCAATAGATTCGCCGAATACAGTTTCACGGGAACGTCGTAGCAGAAGTTCAACATCACCACGTTGAGCATCACCGCGCCCGAAACCAGCGCGCCCAGCGAAGTGGTGCGCGGGAACAACAGGAGCACCCCTCCCAGAACTTCCGAAGCCCCGGCGAAAATCGTGTATGCCATCGACGCGCCCATGAACGTCCACAACACGCCCATCGGAGAGAAATCGTGGAACGGTTCCATCAGACGCGTGAGCGGGGCGGGCTGAAACTGCAACGGAAATACCTTGGCGAATCCGTAGGAAAACAGCGTGAACGCCAGCGTGTATCGCACCCAGATCCGCAGCCACGCGTTCAAGCGGCGGTACTCGGTGCGTTTGCGGTCGAGGATCGACCAGACCAAAGCCGCAACCGCGGCCAGCACCGCGTAGCACAGAACCTGAATATAATCGAGCGTCGAATCGCCGCTGCCGTTGACTTGTGGATAGACCGCGACAGATCCGGTCAGGTGGAAGACGTGCGCCGCAACCCACTCGACCATCGCGCGCCACATTTTGACGTAGGGGCGCGTCATAAATAAGGTCCCGGGGATCGCGGCGATCAGGCTCGACCGGCCGGGAGCCGGCATCGTATAAAGAATCAGGTACGCGGAGACGAATCGAAAACCGATCCGCTGAAGCAGGCTCCATTCGGCGCGCGCGACGTAGAACTCCGTCGAGAGAGCCGGCGCGATGCGAGCTTGCGCGGTGCTGGCCATAGGCCTCCTCGATTACTTGACTTCCGCCGTCATCAACGAATCCCACCGCGCCGCCGCTTTTTCTTTGATTTTCGCGACGTCCCGATCGAGCAGCAGATGCTTTTCGACCAGAGGCTTGGCCGCCGCTTCCACCCGATTCAAGTAATCTTCGCGGCTGCGATAGCGTTCTTCGATCGACGGACGCGGGTCGCCGGACTGCTCGCGCTCGGCTTTCGCGCGCGCGAAAGGAATGTAGGACCCCACCATGTTGTAAATCACGTCCGGCGAGCCGATCTTCGGATCGCGCAGATTCCAGCCGGTGTACGTCGCCAGCGGAACTACTTGCTCCGGCAGTCGCAAGCCGCTGGTCTCGTTCCCGTCGCGATTGGTTTGCGGAATCAGAATCGTGAACGGCTTTCCAACCTTCGGCGGCTCAAACGCGACGATGCCCTTGGTGCGGAAATCCGGGCCGAAATCGAGATGCCACGCATAGTACGGATCCTTCGGCAAATCGACGCCGGGAATCTTCGGGAACGACATGGCGCTGGGCGCGACCAGCTCGTCTTTGTTAATGTGCGGGATCTGCGATTCCGGCGGCGGCGTGCCGTCGGTGATCCACGAATTCATGTCGACCAGCAGCGCGCGCATCGCGAACCGGTAATCGGTTGGGTTTGGGCGATTCTGCGTGACCGTCTTGTTCGGCTGTGCGTTCGCGCCATGCTGCGTGCCGGCCAGGAAGAAGATTCGCGTATCCGGCGCCTGCGCGGCGTCTTTCTTCCCATCCGGACTGATGTGAATCAGCGATGCAGCTCGGCCCCAATATTCATACGATCCATTGGAATAGAAAATCTTCGGGACCACTCCGTCTTTTCTGGCGCGCGCCAGCAGAGCGTCGGTGAAGCCATCGTCTGTCTCCGGCTCGTCCGTGAATGGAAAAATATCCGACGGGTAGAACAAATCGAAAAGCGGATGCCCGTCGCGCGATGGCTGCGCGAAACGATGATCGAAGCTTCCCCGCCCTGCTCCAGCCACGTGCGCCCAAACGCCGTCGAATACGCGATGGCCCTGCTCATCCATATTGAAGCCGTAATACAAATAGGTGCGCAGAAAACGCCCGCTCTGCGAAACGCCAAACCCGATGGCGCGCTTCACTTCGCCCTGTTGCTTGATGTAGGAGATGTAGTCGCGAATCGCCGCCGGGCCGAGGCCCACCACCGCCGGGTCTTTCCCGGTGTACACCACCTCGTAAATCTTTCCCGGCTCGAAACCCGCGGGATACTCGACTCCCGTTGCGTCCGCGTTGAACTTCCACTGATCGCGTGGAATCGTTTTGCGAGCCGAGTTGACGCGATCGCGAACCGTCAAAGTTGCCGATGCCTGATCCGCCACCGCGTAAGGAACCTGCGCGCGATCACCCAAAGACGCCGAGGTCTGACGCCGGTCGAGCGTAATCTCGGATCGCACTGGGCCGGTGAGTCCTTTAATCACCGGCGCATATAGTTTCAACAGCTCCGCGCGATCCGGAACGTCGAACTCCCATCCCACCCACACCAGCGTGTAGCCGGATTCGAACAGCAGCGGATCGCCCAGGTCCTGCGGGTTGCGCAGGTCGCGGCCGGGTGCGAGGTCGAACATGTTCAGCATGCCTTTGCCACCGCGATTCGAAACCTCGAACAGGGCGGTGCCGTTGCTCTTCGCCGGATTCTTAGGTTTCAGCACGTATAGGTCGGCCGAAAACTCCACCAGGCCCTTGGAATTGCGCGGCGCCAGGTCAATATCGGTAATAATCCGGTTCGCGGGCAATTTTGGATCGATGGCAAAGTAGATCTTCCCACTGATCTGCTGGTAATCGAACGCGGGAACGTCAGTTCGTTGCGTGATTTCTACGCGGGTGACGGCAGCCTGGACAAGTCCGGCTGCGAAAAGGATAGCGGCAAGGCGGCGCGGCATACGGATATTCTACTCCGCGAATGTTATCCTGAGCCTGAAGGCACCATGGCGTACAGCACCCGGTCCTATTCTCGACCCTATATCGGCGTGCCTGGCCTACCTCGCGGAATCAAGTGGCTGCTGATCGTAAACACGGCGGTTTTCCTGCTGCAATGGCTGGCCGAGGGAACGTCTTTTGCTCGCGTTTTCAGCCCGTTCGCACTGTATCCCGACCAGGTCGTTACCCGGTTTTACATCTGGCAACTGGTCACCTACATGTTCCTGCATGGCGGGATCTGGCACATTCTGTTCAACATGCTCGCGTTGTGGATGTTCGGCAGCGATATTGAGCAGACCTGGGGCACGCGCCGCTTTCTGCGCATGTACTTCTTTTGCGGAGTCGGCGCCGGCATCTGCGTCGTGGTGCTGAATTATCTGTTCGGCAATCCGGCGATCCCGACGATCGGAGCCTCGGGCGCGATCTATGGCATCCTGCTGATTTCCGCAGTCCTGTGGCCGGACAGGGTCATCCTGTTCAGCTTTCTGTTTCCCATCAAGATGAAGTACTTCGTCATGATCATCGGCGCGATTGCGTTCCTGAACTCGCGGTCGGTGAACAGCGGAGTCAGCGAGGTCGCGCACCTCGGTGGCATGGCGTTCGGATACCTGTTCCTGAAGCTCCCCAAAACGCGTGGCTTCGATCCCATGGGATCGCTGAGCCAATCTTATAAGGCCTGGAAGCTGGCGCGAGCCAAGAAGAAGTTCCAGGTTTACTTGAAGAAGCAGCGCTCCGATCGCGGCCCTTGGGTCAATTAGGCCGAAAATCGCTTAAACCTTGCAGGCCGTCCACGCGTCAATGTGATAAGGTGTGTCCATGAAGGGTGTCGATATGAAAACCTTCCGTATTGTTGCCATTTTTTCCACTCTGGCGCTGGGCGCGGCGCTTTTCACTTATGCGCAGGGGCCGACCACGGGGAGTAGCGATACCGTCGCCAAAAAGAAGAAACCGGCGGACGATACGGGCACCGCGGCTCCGGATCCCGATGCCGCCAAGATTCCTTCGAAATACAACAAGAAGGACAATCTGCCGCAGGGCGTGCCGGTATTCACGGCGGATGCGCTCACCGTCAGCGTAGACGTGGCGGTGCTCGACAATCACGACCACTTCATCCCCAAGATCCCCAAGGCGGCGTTCCGGATTCTCGAAGACAATTCGCCGCAGCAGGTGAAAGAGTACTCCGTCGGCGAGGCCCCGATGACCATCACCATGGTGATCGAGTTCTCGAACAAATTTGAACGATTCTATTCGCAGGCATGGTTCCAGGTATTACAAGCGTCATACGGATTCCTGCAAACGCTGAAGCCGGACGACTATGTTGCGGTGGTCGCCTACGATATCCGGCCGGAGATTCTCTCGGATTTTTCCACCAATCGCGAGGACGCTTACGAAGCCATGCAGCGGCTGCGTATCGCCGCCTGGTCTGAAGCGAATCTGTTCGACGCCTTGGTGGACACCGCGCAGAGAATGCAGGATATCGAGGGGCGTAAGGCGATTCTGCTGCTTTCGTCCGGCATCGATACATTCAGCAAACTGACATATGACAAAGCTCGCCGCGCCATCCAGGACGCCGGGGTTCCGATTTACGCCATCAGCCTGATGCAGGCGCAGCGCGCGATCATGGACGCTTACATGGGTCCCATACAGCGCATGGACTTCCTGCAAGCCGATAATCAGATGCGCACTTTCGCCACGGAGAGCGGCGGCATGGCGTTCTTCCCGCGCTTCTATGGCGAACTTCCCGGCATCTATCAGGCCGTCTCGCAAGCCATGCGGAATCAATACGTCTTAACTTACGTCCCATCGAATCAGGAGCGCGACGGCAAATACCGCAAGATCAGGGTCGAAGTGGTCAATCCGGCGACCAATGAGCCGCTGCGGATGGTGGACGAAAAAGGCAAGCCGATCAAGTACAAGATCGTCGCCAAGAACGGCTACACCGCCCCTCGCCCCGTCGAATAGCAGCCTACGGCTGTTTTGGTAGCCGTTACGAATCGTTGCAAATTTAGGCATTGTGCTGCGCGGATCGATCACGGACTTAGCAGCCGCTCGCGCTCATTGCGACGGACTAAAAGTCAAGCACTCGATCTCGCCGTTTTTGATGCCATTACGAATTTGTTGACACGGCTGTTACGCGTCTGTTATTTTCTCACTGTCTCTGAACAATGCCTGTTCGCAATTCTCCGACATCGACAACGCCTGCGCGCATCCTTTTGGTGGACGACAACTCGAATGGACTGAGCGCGCGCCGCTGTGTACTTGAAGAACTCGGGTATCGCATCTCCACCGCGTCGAACGGAGCGGACGCGCTGGATCATTTCGCGCGCCACAAGATCGATCTGGTGGTGACCGATTACAAAATGCCGCGCATGGACGGCGTGGAGCTGATCGCGCGCCTGCGCAAGCAGGTACCCGATATGCCCGTGATTCTGATTTCGGGCTTCGTCGACGCGCTGGGCTTGAGCGAAGGCAGCACCGGCGCCGATGTGGTGATTCAAAAGAGTTCGAACGAAGTATCGCACCTGGTTCGCTCGGTGGCGCGTCTGCTGCGGAGAAAGAAGCCGCCTGCTTCGGAGCCTGCTTCAAGAGCGAAACGTAAATCCGTGTAACGACGCCAGACGGCGTTTGATAACGTTAGTTAACCTGCGAGTCCGCCCGGTCGGAGCCAACCGAGTGACACACCAGTCATCAGCAGCCCGAGACAAACGATCACGGCAGCCGACAGAACTGGAATCAATCGAAACGCAGGATGCTGGCTGGTCTTCGCCGGATCGGGAAGCCAGTTCTTCGCATAGATCACTAGCATTCCGATCGCCATCAACACTCCGGCTAAACCCAGACTGAACGCAACCAGCAGCGCGAGCCCCAGCCCGATTCTTCCCACCGAAATTGCAAACAACAACAGCACCATCGCCGACGGGCACGGCACCAGCCCCCCGCTGGCTCCAAGCGCGATCAGGCTGCCCAGAGTGATCTCACCCTGCGGAACGTGACTATGCGCGTGGCCATGTGCGTGTGCATGCTCATGATCATGATCGTGGTGATGGTGAACGTGATCATGTGAATGATCATGATGATGGTGATGGTCGTGATCGTGGCTGTGCTCGTGATGATGATCGTGCGCGTTCGCCGCACGCAGCCGTTTCAGGCGCTTGTAGAACAGCGATGCTCCCACCGCGACGATGGACAATCCTGAAATCGCCTCCAGCACTCGCACCATGCTTTCAGGCACAAAGTATTTCGAAAGAAAGAACGTCGCCAGACCGATGGCGAAGACACTGATGGTATGGGTGAACGTCACCATAGCGCCCAGAAACGCGGCGTGACGCATGGTGCCACGCGATCCCACCAGGTACGCCGCCACGATCGTCTTCCCGTGTCCCGGCGACATCGCGTGCGTCGCGCCCAGTCCGAACGCCACCAGCATGCAGATCAGGATCATGCCCATGCCTAGCTGGCGCTGTGCCAGAACGCGCGAAAGGAAGTCGCCTCTGACCACCGTACCCGGAGCCAGCTGTGCCGCCGCAGGCGCAGGCGTCGCATCTTGCGACGCTACAGGAGCCGGCTGCTCCACCGGCACGATCTTCTTCGTGATCACGGGCCGCGCGGTTTGCCACTCGACTTTCGCCCGCAAATCCTGCGGCGGCGCGACCCGCGGATCGGCGGGATACTCGGTCAGCGCCTTGCTGCGGTCGACGTTCCCCTGGCTCGCGGTAATAATGCTCGCGCCATCGCCCGAATCGATGACGATCTCTTTCCACCCTGCGCGCTCCGGAAAATTGCGATCCTCAAATTCCAGGGTGCCTTTGACATGATCCAGACGCATGAACGTCTCGACGCGCGCCACCGATAGTCCTCCCGCGCCATCCGAAATCTTGATGGCCGCACGGACAAACTCGGGCTTCACGAGCTTCTTGCCCGACTGGAACTCGATGCCGTTCATCCACTCGCGCGCCTGCTCCGCGGCCTTCTGGTCCAACTCGGCCTGCGGACTCTTCGGGTCCAGCTTCCATTCCTTTAGCAACTGGTATGTGGGGACCTCGGCCAGATCCAGAACGTAGGTCACTTCGACGCCCTTGGCCGACACGTTGAGCCGCGTGAAATGGTTGACGCTGAAATTGCCCATCGGATGCGCCGCGGCCAGCGTCGCGATTACCAGAAGTAGGAATCCGCTCTTCATTGAGTCTCCCTACATAGTACGTCCAAGCGCGAGCTTCGGATGTAGGGGCCTAGGAGGGTACTGATATAGTTAACGTAACCATCTCCATTAGCACAGGATGTTCAAATCTCAGATGCATGGCGACAAGCAGCCGTTGATCTCGAAATCCGGGTCGAAGCTCCCTTCGGGCTGGCGACGGAGAGCGGCGAAACTGAATGGTTTGAGGCGCATATCTTAGATTTTGGCGGACCAAAGGGAACTGTCGTGGGGAATGAGGACAGTGGGTTGGAGGACAATGAGGAGGCGGCTCGGCTACTATCCGTCGAATCTTTTTCCGACCTACCAAACGTACCTCAGGCAATACTTCATTGACACCCTCAACGCTTGGGGCTGGTTTGGCGAGCCCGGCAGGGAGCCGCCTTGGTACACAGGCAAATCATGGTCGTGATGCAGCGGATACGTCAAGCATGTCAGTATCGGCTACTCTGTTCCCGTTGATGAGCGGGTTGGTTTTCGCGCGGGACCGCCGTCGTGGACAGAGCGGTCTGTCCCCTTTTTCGACTAGCGCCTGATCTAGCCCGGGTTCTGAGCCTTGGGAGCAGCCTTCGCCGGCTTTGCCGCTTCCGGCGACTTCCGGATCTCTTCGAAGTATTGCTGCACGAACTGCTGATACATCAACGGCACTTCGTCGCGATGAATCTCGCTGCCGGCTTCCACGTGCGTCGACTGCCTCTGCGACCAGGGCGTCTTCAACTGCTGCTTGCTGGACCCCACCTCCACCATCACTTCGCCGGTCACGTTCTGCGCACGCTTGCCGATGATCTCGCTGATCTTTCCCATGGCCGCAAGCTGCTCGGCTTCCTTCGCCGCCTTGTCGCCGTCAGCCGATCCGATGCCGCTCTTGGAATCCTGCGACGCGTTCTTGTCCGAGGATTTCTCGCTGCCTTTCGCGTCCGCGCTCTGTTTCTGATCGCTGTCGCTCTGCTGCTGATCGCTCTGCGCGTCGGCATTCGACTGCTGATTCTGGCTCTGGCCCTGCTTGCCCTGCTGATTCGACTTGTCCTGCTGGCCCTTCTGCTGATTCTGCGCGTTCTGCGATTGCTGGCCATCCTTGTTCGACGGCTTCATCTTGTTCATCATGTTCGCCATGGCGTCTTTCAGCTTGTCCATGAGCGATGAATTTTCATTCGACGAACCCTGTTTCGAATCCTGCTTGCCGTCCTGCTTCCCATCTTTCGAATTCTTCGCGTCGTCCTGATTGGCGTCGTTACCAGACTGCTTGTCGCCCTTGTCCTGGTTTTCCGCCTGCGTGTCGTTGGACTGATCTTCCTGCTGGCGGCCCTTCTGCGCCGCGTCCTTCGAATTGTCGGCGTTCTGCGGATTGTTGACGTCGGGAACGTCCGTGTTCTCAATGGGAGTATCGGGCGCCTGATCGTTCTGCACCGTCTGCGAATCCGGATCTCCCTGATCGAGCGGCGGCGGTTTCAGCGGATCGCGCGGCTTCTTCGCCTTCGCCATTTCCGTCTTGGTGGGGAAAAACGTATCGAGCGCGATTTTCACCAGATTCGGCTGCAAGTCGAGCCTGCCGGTCACCGCATAGCGCAGCGCGAATAATCCCAGCGCGACCGCGGCCAGCGCCATCGCGTGATAGATATACTTTGGCCGCTTAAACGGAACAGCCGCTTGCGGATCGATGGTTCGGGCGATGGAATCGGCTTCCTGCCGCTGCCGTTCCCGGATCGCCGGATCGCCATGCGCATCCGGAGTCGCGAAATACGTCGCCGTCGATAAAGCGTCCGCCAAACTGAGCCGCCGGTCGATTCTTTGCGCCAGCGTGTAGGTCGACGGAATGGTCGCGCGCAGACGATACAGTCCCGTCCCGAGGCTCGCCAGCGCAAGCAGCAACACCCAATACCAGTTCAGAATCTCAGTCCCGGTGAGCAGGAGCAGAATCG
>Ga0209517_10009822_pt1 | contig 10805 bp, 7 predicted proteins | sample PeaSoiMetSII2010_FD_187695 | JGI IMG/M metagenome (GOLD analysis project Ga0209517, IMG submission 187695) | Peat soil microbial communities from Weissenstadt, Germany - SII-2010 (SPAdes) (version 2) | ecosystem: Environmental > Terrestrial > Soil > Wetlands > Peat | place: Germany: Weissenstadt... | reverse complement strand
GACAGTTTAGGTGAAGCCTAGCCGAGACCGGCCCTTTCGTATGCCGGTGCCTCAATAGCTTCCCCATGCCTCGTTTCCACTCCCCCGCTTATCGAACCGGACAGGCGGAGTTACCGCATCCGGCTCTCGGAAAAGACTCGCGATGGTACGTGTGACGCCGTCTGCAACTCCTGAACACAACTCGGGGTGGCTAGACTCATCGTCAATCCCCATGTTCCTACGCTGCTTCTTGCGTCCGTCTTTAACTGAGGTCCCTTCCCTCCACCGGAGTTACCCGGGCTCTTCAGTAGTACGGACCTCTCCGCCACCCCAGACGGCCCGGCCTGGCTCTCGCGAGTTGCCGGTTGATCTGAACTGCGATCACCGCTGGGGCTTCCCGTGTTGCACCTGATCCACTCTGTCTGCATGCCGTCGCCACTACCCCGGCAGGTCCGATGGAACCGATTCGCTCATGACTGCTCCATCGTCGTCGGCCTTCCCCAGATTACAGTTGGGTCGGCTCCTGCATTACATTTTTCGAGGCCTGCTCAGCGTTCACTCGCGTTACAACCTGCAGACTCGCCAAGTCGCCTTATGCGACCCTCTACACCGGAGGCTCCGGCGGCTTTGTTGCCTCCACCGCCGCTTCGATTGCTTCTATGAGAAGGTCATAAAAGTCAAGGCCGACGTGGCGGCCCTCCTTTGTTTGATCTCCGTTTTGGTTGCGTTTGGGACTGCAGCACCCTCGTCGGCAGCCAAACTCCGCCTTTGGCATTCCCAATCATCATCTTTTTCATTTCGGTCACAGAACATCAGGGATCCGCTTCGAACCAAGTCCTACGAGAAACTCTGGTCGACGCCACCCACCATTGCCGTGCTTCTATCCGCACTCTGAATGGGCCCTTCTGGACCCGGTGCAAGTTGGGGTTCGATCGTAAGCCCAGGTCCATCACCATCGTGACGAACCTGGGATTGTTGGGTGCTGCCATCTACCGGGCGGTCTTAAATAGACCAGCAATCGAAACGCAGTCACCCGAACAAGGCGGTGGATGTCGTCGCCTGCCAAAGTTTCCAGATAACCCTTGGCTTTGGCGCCATCAATTCATGTCTGCTCCCTTGGTCTTGCCTTCTACCGCATCGCTCCGACTCGTCCTCTCGGATTCGATGAAGTGTTTCCGGGTTGGGCTCGCCTTGGCCGTTACGCAGCCGCCGCTGGTGTCATCGTTGCGGACATGCCCTGGCGCAGCGGCTCATATACTTCCCCACTCACCCAAAGGCAGTGCAGTAAGACGGCGAGCTTCCGGGCCACCGCTACCGCCGCTCTCTTCTTCGCATTCTTCCCGCCTCGCTCGCAGAGTCGCAGCCCATATCGTCGTAAGTCCGTGTCTGGTCCGAATGGCCCCAAAATATAGTGCGCGCTACCCACCAGCAGCCGGCGCATCATCGTATCTCCGGCTTTGCTGATTCCTAATTGCGGCTGGCTCTCCCCGGAGTCTTCCTGCTTCGGTACTAATCCCAGATACGGCCCCACATCTCGACTCTTCACGAATCGGTCCGGATTCTCCAAGGTCAATACGTAGGCCAGCGAAGTGATCGGCCCTACCCCCTTCACCTGCCGCAATAACGCCGTATGCTCATACTTCTCGCGGCCCAACTTCTCAATCTTCTCGTCATACCCCTGAATGCAATCACTCAGCGCCGCCGCCATGCGCACCAGCGGCATCAGCGCGTCGCGAAGCTCGATGGGAACTGTCTCCTCTACCTTTTGTGCGAAGCTCGGGCTCGAACATTTGGGAAGCCGTGAGCCCATACTCTTCACTAGTCCTCGCGTGGCGTTGATCAGCTCCGTCCGCGCCGCCACCAACGCATCTCTGGCTCGTAATACCACCAGGTCCTGCCGCACTTCTCGACTACGATGCTGCATCGGGTGCAACGATTGCGGATCGACACGTCCCAATCGCGCCAACTTGTTGGCATCGATCCGATCATTCTTCCGTTTGCGCCGTTTCGACCCTTCCATTAATCGCGGGTTGGCCACCAGCACTTCGTGTCCGCAACCGCAGATGACTTCCTGCACCCATGGAGAGTGTGTTCCCACTTCGAAAACCACTCGAGCCGCATTCAATGCCTGAAAGAATTCGGCAATGTCCTCCTGCTTCGTACGCAACTGTCCCTCGGCCAGCGTTTCCCCCTCCAGACCCAGAATGCAGTAGTGGCTCCATTGGTCCCCCAGATCCACTCCCACCGTCAGACGATCGAGATTGGGGCGAAGCTCACCTCGCTGATGGTCTTCTCCGGCGCTCGTTGCTGCCACCTTTTTCGGATCCAGCTTTTCCTTCAGTTTTCCCACCAGTTCCGCCAGCACTTCCTTCGTATCCCGTCGCATCGGGCCCCGCGTCTTCGACCGCTTCGATGTCGGTTCACTCTTCTTTCGAGAATTGTTATGCTCCTTCAAGGTCGATCTCCTTATCCATTGTGATTGCACCGTAGAGTGCGTTGATCACGGTAGCTTAATGCCATCCGTGATCGGGGGTCGACCTTCTCATCCTATCTACCGGGTGGAGCGATCCAGTTCCCGGGCGGGTTTATCTCCCGCTGTGGTCCAGTGCCTTTCACGGCGCACCGTTAAACGGACGTTACGCGCACAGCAGGATTCTACGGTTGTCACTTCATATAAACTTGTGTATTGCCCTGCTTTGCAGGGAGGTACTGAAATTGGTCGAGGAGGAAGCAGTTTGCCCCTAAACCGGGATGTGCTTTGGTACAAGGACGCGATCATCTATCAAGTCCACGTCCGCACCTTCCACGACAGAAACGGGGATGGCATCGGCGATTTTCAAGGGCTTGAAGAAAAGCTCGACTATCTCCAGGAACTGGGGATCAACGCGCTATGGCTCATGCCGTTCTTCCCTTCTCCTCTGCGCGACGATGGCTACGACATCTCGGATTACAACGCCGTCCATTCCAGCTATGGAACATTGGAGGATTTCCGGAAGTTTCTGGAGTCGGCCCATGATAGAGGAATCCGGGTCATCATTGAAATGGTGTTGAATCACACCTCCGATCAGCATCCGTGGTTTCAAGAGTCGCGAAGTTCGCGGGACAATCCACGCCGCGATTGGTACGTTTGGAGCGATACCGACACCGGGTACAAGGGAGCCCGCATCATTTTTCTTGACACCGAAAAGTCTAACTGGGCGTGGGACCCGATTTCGAAATCCTTCTATTGGCATCGCTTCTTTAGTCACCAGCCCGATCTCAACTACGACAATCCTGCGGTTCGGGAACAAATGTGGAATGTGATGAAGTTCTGGCTGGAGATGGGGGTTGACGGCTTCCGGCTCGACGCGGTGCCGTACCTGGTGGAACGGGAGGGCACAAATTGCGAGAACTTGCCGGAGACGCACGCTGTCCTGAGGGAGTTGCGGCGAAAACTCGATGAACAGTTCCCCGGCAGGATGCTTCTGGCGGAGGCCAATCAGTGGCCCGCGGATCTTCGCCCATATTTCGGTGACGGGGATGAATTCCACATGGCGTTTCATTTTCCGTTGATGCCCCGGATGTTCATGGGGCTGAAATTGGAAGACCGCAAGCCCATCACTGAGATCCTGCAGCAGACGCCAGAAATCCCGCCCTCATGCCAGTGGTGCCTGTTCCTGCGCAACCATGACGAGCTGACCCTGGAAATGGTAACCGACATGGAACGCGACTACATGTATGACGCATACGCCGAACGCAAGACGATGCGGTTGAACCTGGGAATTCGGAGGCGGCTCGCTCCTTTGTTGGACAACGACCGCAGGCGCATAGAGTTAATGAATGGGATGCTGATGTCGTTGCCGGGCACTCCTATCATTTATTACGGCGATGAAATCGGAATGGGCGATAACATCAATCTAGGTGATCGTAACGGAGTAAGAACTCCGATGCAGTGGGACGGAGGAACGAACGGCGGCTTTTCTACCGCGGACCCAGAGCATCTGTGTGCCCCCCTCATCCAGGATCCGGTATATGGTTATCCGGCGGTGAACGTCTTGCGGCAAGAAGCGAGCGAACATTTGCTCCTCAATTGGATGCGAAGCATCATAACCGTCCGCAGATCGACGGGCGTGTTTGGCAGGGGATCGATTGAGTTTCTCTATCCCGCAAATCACAGAATACTGGCCTATGTGCGGCGGCTGGGAAACGAAGCGGCCCTGGTGGTCAACAATCTTTCGAGCACCGCGCAAGCAGTTGAACTGGATCTTCGGCGCTACAAAGGAAATATTCTGATCGAGATGTCTGGCAAGAATATGTTTCCGCGTGTGGGCGATCTGCCCTATCCGCTAACGATGGGCCCCTACCAGTTTTACTGGTTTTGGCTGCGACGAGTCTGAGCCAATGTAGATAGTGAGAACGATGTCACATGACGCGCGTCTACGCCTAGGCACGCGGCAATACTTCGAAGGGAGATGAAATTGGCAGAGGAGAGCTTTCTTACGGATGATTTTCTTCGCCAACTGATCAACGTCGGCGAAGTGGATATCCTCGTGGGCTTGCCCACTCACAATAACGCCAAAACTATCGGACCGATCGTCCACACCATTCAGAGCGGCATCCTGCGCGGGTTTCCCCGAGAGCGAGCCGTGATCATTAATGCCGATGGGGGGTCGCGTGATGGCACTCCCGAACTGGTGACGGGCATCTCTATCGATGACGTGCGCCCAGCCTCCAATCTGCAAGCGCTCCGCACGCTGCACTCTATCAGCACGAAGTATGCGAGCAGCCCGGCGAGTGGAGTTGCGTTGCGGACCACTCTGGCTGCCGCTGAACTGCTCCGCGCCAAGGCCTGTGTGGTGATGTCACCCGAGTCTGTGAGCATCGAACCCGAATGGCTCTCCAAGCTTCTGCGCCCCATTTATGACGATGGGTTCGATCTGGTGATCCCCACCTATCGCAGACATAAGTTTGAAGGGCTGCTCATCACGAATTTGCTGTACCCGATGACCCGCGCACTTTACGGGTTAAGAATCCGTGAGGCATACTCGCCTGAGTTCGGATTCTCCGGCCGTTTCGGAAGTCAATTCCTTGGACAAAATGTCTGGAACGATGGAACCGACGGGGCAGGTGTCGAACTCCGCTTCACCCTGGCGGCGATCGCGAGACGATACCTCATCTGCCAGTCCTTCCTTGGAGAAAAGGATCGCATCGAGCACAGCGGCGCTGACTTGGTGCCCGCGCTGCGGCAAACTGTCGGCACCATGTTCTCCGCATTGGAGACGGACTTTCCCGTCTGGAGCGCCGTGGCCGGTTCCCAGTCGCCGCCTACCAACGGAGCCGACCATGAAATGCTTCTCGAACCACTGCGCATAAATCGGAAACGATTGCGAGAGATGTTCTCGACCGGAGTCGCTGAGTTGCAGTCCGTCTTTCAGTCCATTCTTTCCCCCTCCACGCTGGCAGAACTCCAACGCATCGCGCCCCTGGGAGACGAGGAGTTTCATTACCCGGCGGAATTGTGGGTCAGGACGGTTTACGAGTTCGCCGCGTCGTATCAAAAATCCGTGATCAGCCGGGATCATATCGTCCAGGCCTTGGCGCCGCTTTTCCGCGGCAGAGCGTTCACGTTCCTGATGGATAACCGCAACGCTTCCGCCGACGAAGTCGAGAACAACATCGAAGCTTTGTGCCTTGAGTTCGAGCGATTGAAACCGTATCTGCTGCAGCTGTGGAAACCAAGAGAGTGAGGCAACTATGCGGGAAATGATTATCAGCGAACTGAGTCAAGCGCTGCACGAGATAGCCAGAGATTTCGCCCACTTCCTTCCTCGTCTCATCGTAATGCTGATCCTGGCGCTTGCGGGCTGGGCGATTGCGTACGTGGTAAAAGCGGTTCTGCGCAGCATTCTGAGGCTCATTAAGTTCGACAAGCTTTCAGAAAACGCGGGCGCTTCTCAACTCCTCGCCAAGGCCGCTTTGCCTTCGGCGACGGAAATGTTGAGCCGGTTCGTCTTCTGGGTGACTTGGCTCGGCTTCATTCTGCTGGGTGTTCGCGCGCTAGGGATCCTGGGCCTGCAGGAGCAAGTCGCGAGATTTTTTCTTTTTCTGCCGCGTCTCTTCGTCGCCATGTTCATCCTGTTTTTCGGACTGCTGGCTGCCAGCTTCTTTTCTCGCGCCGCTTTATTGGCTGCCGTGAATGCGAATGTGCCTTCACCCCGGGTTTTGAGCCTCGCTGTCCGCACCATCATCATTGTTTTCGTACTCTCGATCGTCTTTGAAGAACTGGGTCTGGCGGAGCAGACCATGCTGGTTGCCTTCGGAATTGCCTTCGGAGCCCTGATGCTCGGCTTGGCCATCGCATTCGGCATGGGCGGCAGAGATTTGGCCAAGCGCTTCCTGGAGAAGAAGTTTGTTCGCGGGAAAAAAGAGGAGAACGAAGACGAACTGTCGCCGCTCTAGGGAACCTCTTATTAAGTCGCTTAACGGAGAGCCTTGAAAGAGCATGGCTTCAGCCATGCCGTTAGAACCCGCTACACAAGCGGCTTTAGCCGCCGAGGGTCACGCTTTTAGCGGATCCCGCCTCGCCAGCGAGTACTTAATCAGAGTTTCGCTAGGGCAGAAAACGCCAACTAACCGTCCCTTGCGGTAGGATGAGATTTCCGCCCTGCTCCACGTTGGAGGCGACTGCCATGCGACTACTCAGCATCCGGCTCATTGTTTCCCTCATCGTGGGCATCACGCTGGTCTCGCTCTCGTCCTCGTATTACGAGGCGCTGGGTGAGAAACGTGCCCTAAGCCGGGACCTGGAGCGGCGCGCCGAGATACTGGGCGAGAGCCTCGCGGGAAATGTCGAAACCGGCCTGGAAAAGAATTCGCCGCAGGATTTGCAGAACATCGTGCAGCACTTCGGGAACCGGGAGCATCTCTCGGGACTGGCGATCTACGATCGGCAGGGCGATTTGCTGGCCGTTACACCGCAGCTGGCATCCACGCTGGCGACCGTTCCCTCCGTAATGTCTCAATCCTTGCGCGAGAACCATGGAGCCGGCGCGTTCCAACGACTGAGTGGCGCCTCGTTGCACATTTATGCTTTGCCTCTTCACCAGCGCGACGAAGTCATCGGCGGCCTCGCGATTGTTCACGATGCCGGCTATATTCGGGCGGAGAGCCTTCACATTTGGTGCGAAACATTCCTGCGAGCGCTCGCACATGTCTTTCTCATTGTGCTGATCACGCTGTTGATTGTCCGCTGGAGTATTGCCGGACCCATCGCACGCACGGCGCAGTGGATGCGCGCTTTGCGGACGGGGCAAGTATCGTCACGCCAGCACGCCGCCGATCTGGATCTTTTTCGTCCCCTGGTCCGGGAGGTCGCCGCCTTCGCCGAAAGCCTTACCCAGGCGCGGGCGGCGGCTGAGACAGAAGCCCGCTTGCGGGAGACCGGTGAATCTCTGTGGACGGCCGACCGCCTGGCCGTGCATGTGCGCAAGCGCTTGGATGACGGGCGTCTTTTTGTGGTGTCGAATCGCGAGCCCTACGTGCACATGCGGCGCGGAAAGTCAGTGGAAGTGATGGTGCCGCCCAGCGGGGTGGTCACTGCGATCGAGCCTATCCTGCGCGCCTGTGACGGAACCTGGATTGCCCATGGCAATGGCGATGCCGATCGAGAAACGGTTGATGCGCACGACCGGCTGCGCGTGCCGCCGGACGATCCTCACTACAGCCTGCGCCGGGTCTGGTTGAACGAAGCGGAAGAGGAAGGCTACTACTACGGATTTGCCAACGAGGGAATCTGGCCTCTATGTCATATCGCGCACACCCGCCCGATCTTTCGCGCGGAGGACTGGAAATACTATCAGGCCGTGAACCTGAAGTTCGCCGAGGCCCTGCTCGAAGAGATGAGGGACGTCGAAAAACCCATCGTGCTGGTACAGGATTACCACTTCGCGCTGCTGCCCCGGCTGATTAAGGAAAAAAGACCGGAGGCCAGGGTGGCAATCTTCTGGCACATCCCGTGGCCCAACCCGGAGGCATTTGACATCTCCCCGTGGCGGCGCGAACTGGTGGATGGCCTGCTCGGAGCCGATCTGATAGGGTTTCACATCCAGTCGCACTGCAATAATTTTCTGCATACGGTGGACCGGGTAGTCGAATCGCGTGTCGACTGGGAACATTTTTCGGTAAGACGTCTGGATCGCCTCACCCTGGTACGACCCTTTCCTATCAGTGTGGACCTCGCCGAGGTGCAAGAGCCCGAGTCGACGCCGAGTTCCTACGTCGAGCGCTCCGCTCTGCTCAAGGCCTTGGGGGTTGAGGCCACCTTCATGGGTGTGGGCGTGGACCGGGTCGACTACACCAAGGGCATTCTGGAGCGCTTTCTGGCCATTGAGCGTTTTCTGGAGAAATATCCTTCCTATCAGGGCAAGTTCACATTCGTGCAGATTGGCGCTCCCAGTCGCAGCCACCTCAAGCGCTATCACGATCTGATGACGGAGGTGCAAGCGGAAGCCGACCGCATCAGCCGGCGATTCCAGACCGACAAATGGAAGCCCATCGTCTTTCTGAACCGGCAGCACAATCACCAGGAGATTCAAAGCTACTATCGCGCCGCAGACCTATGCCTGGTCACGTCGTTGCACGATGGCATGAATCTGGTGGCGAAAGAATTCGTGGCCGCCCGGAACGACGAAAGGGGTGTTTTAATCCTGAGTTGTTTCACCGGCGCCGCCCACGAGTTGCGCGATGCCTTGCAGATAAATCCCTACGATATCGACCAGACGGCGGAGGCGATTCGCATCGCTCTCGAGATGGAGCCGGAGGAAAAGGAATTGCGTATGCAACGCATGCGGAAGACGGTCAGGGAACACAACGTTTACCGCTGGGCAGGAAGCCTCATCGCGGCACTCTGTGAGTTGCGCCTGGACGCGTCGGACGAAAGCAAGGAGAAGCCCCGGGCCAGTACTGCTGCCCTGGGATGAGGAGCATGTGGTTGTCACGCAACGTCAATCCAATCGAAGTCGAGCAGTTCATGAACGCAGTGGCACAGTCGCCGGGTTCCGCTCTTCTGCTCGACTATGACGGTACCCTCGCGCCCTTCTGCCTCAATCGCCAGCAGGCTCTGCCCTATCCGGGAATGACCGAACTCCTGCAGGAGATCATCGTCTGTGGCCGCACCCGTGTGGTCGTCATCACAGGACGGAACGCCCACGAAGTGATCCCGTTGCTTGCGATTCGCGCCAGTCTCGAGATCTGGGGATGCCATGGGTTGGAGCGGCTGAGACCGGATGGAACCCGCGAGACACCCCGTGTGGAAGAGCCGGTGCTGCACGCACTGGCTGACGCAGATCGTTGGTTAAGGGATCAGGGGCTGCACCACCGGGCCGAGTTCAAGACCGGTGCCGTCGCCATCCATTGGCGCGGACTGGACGAAGCGACGGCGGCGGAAACCCGCAGCCAGGTTTTGCTGGGCTGGTTACCCATTGCTCAAAGTACGCCAATGGAACTGCTGGAGTTCGATGGCGGTATTGAAATACGCATGCCGGGTCGTGATAAAGGGGATGCAGTCCGCACCATCCTGGATGAAGTCGGCCCGGAGGTTCCCGTTGCCTACCTGGGGGATGACTTGACCGACGAGCGTGCTTTCCTCGCTCTTGGTACCCTGGGCCTAAGCGTGCTGGTTCGCCCCGAATGGCGCAAAACTGCGGCCGCCCTGTGGATCAGGCCGCCAGAAGGTTTACGGGAGTTTCTGACACGGTGGCTACAAGCCTGTCGTGAGGGGCAGCATCGCGCGAGCACAGAGTGTTCTGGTCCCAAATGAGTGCGGGTTCGGACCAAGATGCAAGCGATGCGAATCTTGAGACAGACCCAAGAACCTCGGTTAGAAACCTACCCATTCCTAACGCCATGCGTGGAAATGAAGAAGTCCAATCTTTGCGGGGCTTGCAGCGAACGATTCTGCGCAGGTTTTCTAATACCGCTGCCGTAGAGGTGCGGTGGAACACCGCCCTGCTCGGTCGGGTCGATCATGACGAGATCAAGGTGTCGCGACTCGTCCTCGGGGCGGTGAAGGACAGTGCCAACTCCTGTGTGGTCGGCAACTCTTCCATAACCCGCTTGGGGGAAGAGTTGTCTGTCACGCGAGGCTACGGATGGGCGACCCACGCAGCGGGAGTAAGGTCTGGGAGGCGCTGGATCGGGAGATCGGCAAACCCGGGGAGAACCGCGGCAAAATAGTCGCGCACTGGGAGTTTCAACCGGCGGCAGCTTTCCACGACCGAGAGAATCGCCGCAACCTTAGGCCCCGCCTGTGGACTGCCGATGTGTATCCAGTTCTTTCGACCGAGTGCCACGGGACGCATTGAATTTTCCGCAAGGTTATTGCTCAGCTCAAGTTCCGGATATTCCAGGAACCGTGTAAGTTTCCTCCACAGTGTGAGCGCGTATTGGCACGCCTTGCTGAGTGCACTGGAGAGCAATGCAACGGACTGTGCTGCCTCGATCTTGCTATGGATATCATCCAGGAGAGGCTTAGCTCTTTCCTGACGCAGAGCATGACGCCCAGTGAAACCAATTACTCTGCGGCGAGCTTCGGCGTCGACGGCAAACAGTTCGTCCATCCGCGCCACAATCGGAGTTGCAACCGGGTCTCGTGGATTTAGCTGCACCGCCTCGAAAAACTGTCTTCTAGCATGAGACCAACAAGCGGCATGTACCATTCTCGGCCCACCGATTTGGTGACCTGACCGGCGAAATTTGTACCAAGTGGAATGAGAGAGAATCCACTTGGAGGAAAAGCAGGTCATGCCCATCCAGAGGTACAAGCCAGAGCAAATCGTGACGATGCTGCG
>Ga0209517_10009821_pt1 | contig 10807 bp, 6 predicted proteins | sample PeaSoiMetSII2010_FD_187695 | JGI IMG/M metagenome (GOLD analysis project Ga0209517, IMG submission 187695) | Peat soil microbial communities from Weissenstadt, Germany - SII-2010 (SPAdes) (version 2) | ecosystem: Environmental > Terrestrial > Soil > Wetlands > Peat | place: Germany: Weissenstadt... | reverse complement strand
ACTGGATTAGATTACGACGCACTGGCACGAAGGTACGGCGGCGTAGCTGCGCCCGTTGCTGCTGCATCTCCAATCTCGGCTGGCCCTCAGACGCAGGATTATGAGGCCCTTGCCAAAAAGTACGGCGGCGTCGCCGCACCCGTCACTCCCGCACCCGTTACTCCCGCCCCCGTTGCTCCTCGCCCCGTTGCCGCCCCGGAGAAATCGACCTGGGACAAAATTAAGAATGTCTTCTCGGACGAGTATCTGGGCGGCACGATCGGCGCCCTCTCGAAAGGGGAACGTGCGGTAGACCAGCCGATCGAGAAGGCCACGCAGTATGCTCACCAGAAAATCGATCAAGGCGCTGACTGGCTCATTGCCCCTCGCCAAAAGATGAGGGAGCAGCTCGCGGTATCAGGCCACGAAAACGCCGCGAAGATTCTAGCCTACGGCGAGGCCGCAGATCCTATTAACTGGACGCGGGAAGGTTTGAAGATCGCCAGTGGAGTAGTGGTCGATCCGAAGAACTGGCCCCTGCTTCTGACTGGCGCTCCGGAAGTTCGCCCAGCTTTGAAGGTTGCGGGCTCGGCGTTATTCACCGCTATCCAGCAGACCGGCGCGATAACAGCCTTAAGAAACCATGACTATGCCAGTGCAAGCCTCAATGAAGCGTTCGCCCTCCTTGGTCTCCGCGATCTCCCAGCAGGGGTCAAAGGGACACTGGCTAACGAAGCTGCCACACACGCTGAAGGCCCAGCGACCGTAGTCAAAGAGCCTGCGCCTTCTGTGATTCTCGCGGATACGGCTGCCCAAAAAGCCCACATTGAGTCGCAGCATACGGTCGGCTCCGCCCAAGCAGCAGCTCGTGACACCGCTCTGTTCAAACAGGCTCAAGAGGAGCTTGGCCCGGCTGCCTCGTTGTCGGCCATCGCCAAGCGCGCGCAGGAACTGAAAGCACAGGGAGAAACACAGCTCACGCCGCACGGACCAGGAGCCGCGAGTGTCGAGGAGTTGCAGCGCCCAGGCATCAACTTCAAGGTTACGCAGGGCGGCAAGCTCACCTATCTCGGCAAACAAGTGGATGTTACGCTCGGCGCCGGTGAAGCTCTTGTGGCGGTAGATCCGAAGTCAGGTGCGTGGGACGTGCGCGATGGCAACATCAACACCGCGAAAACGCATATTGACAAAGTCATGTTCGCGGCGGGCGGCAAAACTGTGCGTCCCGAGCCAGGGTTTAGGGTTGGGGCAATGGCGCGCATCGTCTCCGACGATCATATCCCGGTGGTCAGTAAGAGTGAGGTGTTGGCGGAGCAAGTTCACACCATCCTCGACCACTCCGAACTGGACAAGGCCGGCGTCGATCCCCTGACTTTCCGAACGCCAGAAGACGTACGCGCTGGCATCAATGCCGTTGCAAATCATCTCCGCACCAACTTTGATCCGCGGGCCAGCCGCCGAGTTATAGAACTTGCTGATGCACTGCTGCTGCTTTTGTACTGGTGTCTGATTTTGCGGTCCTTGGGGCGGCGGCCCTTGAGGTGGCGGGATAGTGCAGGCAAAGGGTGGTTGACAGTTGTTTGCGGGTATAGTGTCAACCTGCGATGCCGACCCGCCATACGACGTTACCGAATCAAAATTGTCGGGATACCAAGTACCCCCATTTGAACCATTACGGCCCTCACACTCAGATCGCGTACTGAAGAAATCAAAATTCGCCACATCAGCGGCATCGGGGTCATGTAGGTCCATGTTGCCATTATCATCTGTCGTCCCGTAGTAGCACCAGAGGCCGAGTGGATCTGTATGGGACAGTGGATTGTTGAGGACATAGGCGTAGCGATTCCAGGACTGCGGATTGCTCGGGTCTACCGCCGCCATTCCAGCCGGATCGGGGGAAATCCACCGGCCCTGCACTGGGTCGTATTCGCGGTACAGGAAATCGTAAAGTCCCGACATCGTATCCTGGAATTGGCCAGTAAAATCCAGATCAGAGGAGGAACCGCCCGAACCTGCGTAGTTCTCGCCATACGGAGCGTACCCGGTATCGTAAGCCACGGTGCGATCGACATAGGTCGTCGAGAGCCGCGCGGTTCCAAGCCAGTCCGAATGCAAGGTGTGCCTTGTTGTGCCGGTCGCGCCGATCAGTTCTGCCGTGCTGCCTCCCGGGAGCAGAACGCGAATCGTCTTGGCGGTTTGGCCATTCATCAATCCGAGTTTGCCGATGGGACTGTACAAGATCTGAGTGTACGCCGAACCGGAAGCGATCTCCACTTCCCGGTCCAAGGCGTCGTAAGTTAAGCTCGCGCCACGCAGGTTCGTTGGATTGCCGTCTGCGTCCCAAGCATACGTCGGAGGGCTGCTAAACGAGCAATCCTTGGTGAGATTGCCGTTCGCGTCGTAGGTAGGCACACAGCTGCCGACGGTCTGTTCCCGATTGTTGGTCGTCCCGTTCGTGAGCAGGTAAGTTGCCGCAAACGAGCTGCTGCCCGACTTACTGAGGTTGCCGAAGGCGTCAGGACTAAAGCTCTGGTTCCACACAGTAGTCGATCCGTTTACGCAATTTACACCGCTTACGCGCGCTAGGTCATCGTACCCGTAACTGCAGTTCTGCGTGTTGGAGGCGTTAAACGGATCTGTGACTCCGAGCGTACCTAGCGTCCCGTTGGGGTTCCAGCCCACCGCGCCGGCTAGGGTCTTGGGAGTTGCGCCGACGGTGAACTGGAATTGATTCATGCGTCCCGTGTTCGCGTCGTAACCGTAAACGTCGCTATCGCCATTGCCAAATGTCACGGTGGTCTGCGGATAGGTTGGGTAGTAAGTCGTGCCTGTAACCCAGTTGTACGAGGTTCCCCAGGTCGCTGTTAATGCCCTCCCCTCGCCATCCGGCGTGAATGCCCAAGCACTGAGCCCCGGGACGCCGCCTAGGGTTGCGGTGGCTCCGTTCGCCCAGTAGCTGGCCGTCGTGTGGTAATAGCCGCCGGAGTTGGGAGTGGACTCAAACGCGTCTGTGATTTCGCCGCGGGGCGAGTAGCAATAGGCGATGTCGGTGATCTTGGCGGTGCTCGGTCCAGTGAACGCTTCCGCCAATCTTCCTTTCACGTTGCTTCCGTTCGGGCAAGTGAACGTAGTAGCGTCGTAAATGAGCGTCTTGGGCGGTGTGTTGGCTGCGTACGGGCCAGAGGGGTAAGTAATGCCCGTGGGTCGGTGCAAGCCGTCATAGGCATGGCAGGTCACGTTGCCGGCCGCATCCGCTTTCTTTACCAGATCGCCATTCGAGGTTCCACAGGTGCTGTCGGTGTCGAAGGTGTAAGCTACCGTGCCGGTCTCCGGATTTGACTCCGAAGTCATGCGGCCCAGGCCGTCATAAGCGTAGCTGCGTGTCTGCGTCCCTCCAATTGCTCCCGGCTGGGCGTTTTGCTGGACCGTGAGAAGATTGCCAAGCGCATCGTTGGTGTACTTCGTCAGAAAACCAGTTGCAGAGTTGGACTGGCCACAGGAGCTGCTTCCAGCCGCGGAAGTGATTTCACAAACCGAGGTCAATCTTCCCAGCCCATCGTATTCGAGCTGCTTCTGAAAAGTCTGGGTTCCGCTGGTCTTTTGTAACACGTCGTTGTTGCTGTAGACATAGGAAACTGTTCCGCCGCCTCCATCTGTAACCGTAAGCGGCCTTCCGATGGCGTCGTACTGGGTTGTGGTGAGAGCGGTGCCAGTCGGCGCCGCCTGTCCCGCCGTTCCCGAGTAAGGCACGGACTGAGTTGTGAATAATCCGGAAGAGTTCCACTTGTAGATGGTCTGGGTCGTGTCGAATGTGGATGCGCTTTGTGACTGACGTTTCTGGGAAAGTGTCGGTCGCTGCCAATAATCAAACGCTAAAAGGATATCTGAGGTCGAGATTGCGCCAAAATTCATGGCACTTTCGATAGTGCTTGAAGTGTACGTAAACTGCGTCGTGTTGTTGAGCGGATCAACCACTGTCAATGGGCGATAGAGAGGGTCGCCCTTGCCTGTTGTCGAGTTCTTGTAACCATAGGCAGTCTGGTTTCCGTTTTCGTCGATCATGGCTGTAATCACACCGCCGTTACAGTCCCATTGCTGAGATGTAGAAGTCCCGTTCGGATATGCTGTCGATGTGGGCAGAATACCGTTGCATCCGCCGGACCCAGTGTACGAGAAAGTCGTCTGGTTCTGGCCGGCATCCGATGTCCAGGCCGTCGTACCGTTCGTGTTGTAGCCCGCTGTGCTCGTGAGCCAGGAAGAGCCAGCGACCCATTTGGACGTAGAGGTAGGATGACCCGTGTTGCTGTAGGTAATCCTTGTTTCGGCGACTACGTTACCGCCAGAGTCTTCAGTGACGATCCTGCAAGGGGTATCGTTGATGTAAATCCCCGAAGGATACGCGGAACAAGAGGTTCCGTTCCATGATTGTCCATAGAAAAAATATTGCTGTTGCGTGGGGCTCGTCGCCCCGAAATCGTAGAACAGTTTGGAGGTCACATTTCCATAGTAATCGCGTGTTGTCTTCACATGATTACTCGAAGATGACGAATTGAACGCCGTATACACGTCGGTCTGAACAATAGGGAGACGAAGTAATGCGGTAGGGGCAACACAGTTCTGCAGATTGCCGTTGTAGCAGGTTGTTACGGTTTTCAGCACGGTGTTCGTTCCTTGATAACTGATCGACTGTGTTTCGGATTCCCCTGCAAAGTAGTGCATGGTCCGATTGCCTGCTGGATCGGTTTCGACGACACTATAATTCGCCGCCGGTCCAGTTGTGTTTGAATTGACGTATGTCCATTTCGAGAGGTTGCCATGCCCATCGTTCACGGTGACCGTAATGGTCGGCACCACATAGGACGTACATTGCAAGCCGTTGTTGCCTCCAGAGTATGCGTAAGAAATCGACGCGCCGGAGGGATATACGATTTGTGCTAATCGACCCGTGACGTAACCTGTATATCCTGGAGTAGGCTCGTAGTAGAGTGAATATTTATCGCCAGTTGCCGTTGTAATGGACGACGGCAGAACTGCGCCCAAACTCCAGGCATCGGTTGTGCCCGCACATGCAAAATTCGTCATCATATTGTAGGTACTGGTTGTAAGCGTGTACTCCTGGGTTGCGCCCGCGGCGTCAAGGTACTGAAACGTCCAGTTGCCGGGTTGACCGGGTTGGGGGAAGGTTTCTGTCAATGCTGTCTCATTGAGAGAGTCCGTCGTGACGCCTTGCTGGCTTCGCTTGATGGAATTTCCGTCTGGGTCTGTGAAAAGATTGATTATAGAAGTATCTCCGTGTTTGTCATATACTCCGCCGGATGTTGCCGTGTATCCGGAGCCATCCTGCACTACGATTGGGTATGGGAGGGTTTGCCCCGTGCAATAGTCACCAATCCAGTGCTGCCCGTTGGAATCAACCACGTACACGTGGTCGCAGCGAAGACCACCCGGGGACACGTAGCCAATTTGAAGTTGCCAGAAGTTTTTCGCGAGTTGCCCGCCCAAATTTGCGCTGAGGAGAATGTTCCCAGGTTTGCCTACTGGTGCGCTTCTGTAAATATGGAAATCTCCAACAAACCGATAGTCGAACACCGGCATCCCCGGCTTTTGCCGACCGGCCATCTCAAGGTGAAGGTTGCTGCTTGCTAGGTCAATACCAAATCTGTTGGTGGAAAAGAGTTGCAGTCCCGCAGCGGGGTCCTGTGAAAAGCCGAGCACGCTAAAACACAGAGCAAATGTTAGGAGAAATCCAAAGGCGCGAAGTTGTCTCATTGGCTGAAGCCTCCATAACCTTAGAACGACTTTGGCCATTCAAACCCTTCATTGCCGCGAAAGGGAAGAGCGGCGGTTACTGCAAATACTCAACGGATGGCTCTCGACGCTACGCGTGTTACGAAAATAGTGTCAAGGGCAAAGTTCGTAGTAACTTGGTGTTTACGAAATCCGAACAAAGCCCGTTACGAAACCCGAATAAGCCACTTGCCAAACGCTCTAGCGCATGTTACCGAACAGCCAGTACGGTAAGAGTCGTGGCATGTCACAGTAAGGTGTGACTTACATCACATGCGTCGGTGACCTTCTGCCGGGCGCGCAGGCTTATCCGTCCGCCCACGTAGTATTCCTTAAGCTCGTCCCAGCGTTTGATACCGGCATTCTGCCAATCGTAGTAGCGTAGATCAGAGAACGCCGCCGCCTTCAGCATCAAGTCCAGCGCCGCTCGGCTGGGTTGCCCTCTCAGCGCCCGCACCGGGTCGCCAGGATCGCCGACAAACGCATTGCTCTCACGCTCAATCAGCTCTTCCGAAACCTCGATGATGCTTCCTGGCCGCCTGGAGATCGCGGTGTCAATCACAAAGTTTTTCGGTTTGAGGCGAGCGATCTTGCGGAGTAGGGGCATGTGATCGAGCGTGGGGTAAAAAAACCCAAAGCAGAACACCGTGTCAAAGCGTCCGATCTCCAGTTGTTCCAGTTCAACCATAACGTCGCCCTGCACGAATTCGACTTGGCCCTCGGGCACTCCGTATTCACTCATGCTGGCGCGTGCTGACGTGACCAAGTGCTGACGGGCTTCAATGCCAAGAACATATCTCGCACCAGCCTTGTATGCAGCCAGGCTCCAGCGGCCATCGTGGGAGGCGATGTCCAATACGCTCCGGCCAGCGATGATGTCAGCGTTAGCCTGGATCAGAGCCCGGTAACGCTGGTTAAGCCGGTCGGGTGTGGATGCGGTTGCACTGGTGGAGAAGAAACGTGGGTACGAGTCGAAAAACCCCGCGCTGGGAGCTTGCTTCTTCCACCGTATCATCGCGCGAAACCAGCGCTCCCGGTTCACCGACCAGAATCGCTCTGAAATCTCCGACACGTGATTCATTTTGTCCTCAGTCGTTCAAGCAAACCCATGCACCTCCCGCTCGGAAACAGGGGAAGCCCTGTTCGAGTCTGTTTAACGTCGCAGGGACGATTCAGTTGTGCGCTTGTTTAACGTCGCAGGGACGTTCTTCTCTCGCTGGCGCCTTTAACGTCCGGGGTGGACGGGTAGAACGGCGCGCTTGCGAGAAGACCGAATCGGCAGCGATCATAGCGCGAGGCGGGAAACGGGTCAATAGGGAAAAAATGCGATCAGAACCCGCAGTTGACAAGTTGATGGGGCGAGCGCACAATCGCGTGCAATCAGGGTTGAGCGCCAGCCACTTCGCTCACGTCACTTCGGATTCGGTATCCAAGCTGTCACCCACCCTTTTTATCTATCGCTCTCATTTGTCGTCTGTGCACCATTGTTCTTTTTACCCTTTGTGGCTCTCAGGAAAGCCGGGAGGTGGAGCATGGGTACACTGTTGCACAGACTCTGGGCAGCGGAAACGGGGCAGGACATCGCGGAATACGCGGTGATGCTCGCAGTCATCCTCGTGATCGTGGTGGGAACACTCCGTCTGGTCGGGGGAAATGCGAACAACGCCTTCTCTGCGGTGGCAAGTTCCCTCCAATAGTCGGCGGCGTGAGCCATCGCCCCGCTCACCCCACTCGCTAGCGAGCTCAAGGACTTGAGCGGAGGGGTTCAGTGCTTGTCGCCAGTTCTCTTGCTGCTTTTGTAGGGGCTCGGCGGGTCGTGCGTCCTGGGCAGCCACTCGCCACCTATGCTCTCGGCGACGACAAGGCGGCCGCACTGGCAGTTCTCCTGCCTTATCGGCCCCCTGCCGCGCTCTGCGTAGTCGGCCCTAAGCCTCCGCTTTGTTTCTTCGTCGAACCCCAGCCGGGCCAATCGAATGACAGCGGTTGGACTTTATTCTCTTGCTCTTATCGCGCGGGCCAATTCTTGCAGTTCGCCCGCCTTTACCTGCTGCCGCGTATCTTGCAACAACGATATGTAGTCGTCAAGCACGTCCTGCACAGGGGGTTTATAGGTCCCGTCAGGTGCGCGGCACTGGGCTAAAGCTCGTTCAAAGGTAGCTTGTGCCTCTTTGTAATGTCCTTCCTTACGATCACAGTTCGCAAGTCCTATCAGGCTTTCGGCGTTGCCAGGGTGGTCCCTACCTAATGCTTTCTCGCGGATGAACAGCGAGCGTTGATACAGTTGACGGGCAATTGACATGCTGCCCTCCGCCAATCGAGCCTTGGCCACGCCATCAAGGAACCGAGCCAGCTCCGGATTCTGTGGACCGGCGGCTTCCTGTATGTCGACGGCCCGCTGGTACAAGCCCCGAGCTCCAGCGTAGTCACCTTTTTCTTGCAGCACGCGGCCCAGATTGGCGAGGCCCGCAGCCAAGTCAGGGTGTTTCGGCCCGAGTACCTTTTCTTGGATCTGCACTACGCGTTCGAGAAGTACTTGCGCCCGCGTGAGATCTCCCGACTCGGTATAGGCTATCGCAAGATTGTTCAGAGTCTGCGCCAGGTAAGGGCGTTCTGCCCCAAGCGCTTTCTCTCGGATCGCGAGGGTTTGTTCCCAGAGTCGCTGTGCTTTTGCCGCATCTCCTTTCTTATAGGCAATGGCCCCTAGACTGTTAAGCGTGTTCGCCACGTCTGGATTGTCGACACCAAGCACTCTCTCGCGGATGGCAAGCGCACGCTCGAGGAGGGTCTCCGCTTGGTCATACTCTCCCTTGCTCCAATGTAGGTTGCCCAAGTTGCTCAGGCTGGATGCGACAGTAGGATCGTTCGGCCCAAGCAGCCGCTCACGGATAGCCAAGCCGCGCTGCAGTAATGGTTCTGCTTTGTCGTACTCGCCCCTATGCCACCAGACGCCTCCGAGATTAACCATCGTAGTGGCCACTTCCAGGTTCTCCTCGCCCAGCAGGTGGCGTCGAGTTGTGAGCGCTGCCTCCAGCAGCGGCAACGCCTGGTCATACGAGCCCAGGTTGGCATAAACCTGTCCCAAAGTGTCCATCAGCCGCGCCTGGACCAATGGCTCCCCCTCGAGTTCGCGGTTGACCCTAGCCGTGCCGCGATCAAGAATCTCCCGGACGGTTACCGGGTTATTGCTAGTTCGGGTAGGATCTGAAACCTTGAAGAGGTCCACCAGAAACGTAGAAACCTTCGTAGCGGTCTTCTCCGCCGTAATTGCCTTGTCGCGCTCACGCGCAATCCGGGCCGATAGGATCGTCATGGTGATCGCAAAACCGGCCAGTACAACGAGTAGCGCTGTGCTGAAACCGAACGTAGCTGGGTTCCTCACCACCAGTTTGCGAATCTGGTAGACCGTACTGGGCGGACGCGCCAGGATCGGCTGTTTGCCGAGATAGCGCTCGATGTCTTCCCCCAGCGCCAGAGCACTCTGATAGCGCCGACGCGGCTCCTTTTCCAGTGCCTTAAGCACGATGGTTTCCAGGTCCTTATCGAGTCTGCCCTTTCTACTTACAGCAGTTGCGGATGAAAGACGGCTTGGCGCCCGCGGTGGTTCCTCGCATATGACCCGCACTGCCTCGTGCGGAGCGCCTTTGTGCAACTGATAGGGCAGCTCGCCGGTCAGGAGTTCATACAGCACCACTCCCAGCGAGTACACGTCGCTTCGAAGATCGATCTCATCCGGATTACCACGGGCTTGCTCCGGACTCATGTAGGTCAACGTGCCTTGAATCCGCCCAATCTCCGTCACGATAGTGGTGACGGCCACGTCAGCATCGGTGATGCGGGCCAGGCCAAAATCAAGAATCTTGATCTCCGGCAACATCTCTGAACCGCTGCCACTGCCGCGGCTCCCCGTGTCACTGCTGACGAGGATGTTGGAGGGCTTCAAATCGCGGTGGATCACACCGCGCTGGTGCGCGTAGTTGACCGCCTCGCAGATTTTGCAGAACAGGCGCAGGCGTTTGTCTATCTCGGGCCCAGTCGCCGGTTCGCGATCTTGACCTTGCACGGACTGTAACAACGGCACCCCACGTACCAGTTCCATCGCAAAGAAATGCTCTCCGCGATCGGTGCGACCGGACTCGTAGATTGCAGCTATGCTAGGGTGCTTCAGCCGTGCCAGAGCCTGGGCCTCGCGCTGAAAAAGCTTTACGGCATGTTCGTCGACATAGGCTCCGCCTCGAATGACTTTGAGCGCCACTGGCCGGCGGGGATGCTGCTGTTCGGCTTCATAGACTAACCCCATGCCGCCTTCCCCGAGCTTCCGGATGACACGAAAGTCACCGATGTACGCAGCGGCGACCGGTGGCGAAAAGGAACTTCGAGTGGGTTCATCGATCGATGGGCTTTGCGGGAGCGGTGCAGTTTTTTCGGAGCGCATGGTAGACCCTCACGCGGATAGAGTTTGAGGCCGATCATCGAGAAAGCCGTCTCCAGTGCTTGCTTGAGAATACAAGAATACGCCTTGGATAGGGTGGCTTAGATGTATCCAGTCTCCCGCCCTCGCAGCGTTCCCATCGCACCCCGGTTCGCGGCGCCGTGACCTCACCAATGAACCGACCCGCGCCTTCCTCCACAGGCTAGCTACCGCCGGTCCTCCTTGTCTGTGATTCACCGCACAGTACGCAGCCCCCTGCAGCGCGAGGGAAGACTGGCGGATTTAATTAGCCCCGCGGCCTTCGGACTTCGTTATGCGATTCGATGAAAGGTCAAACATTAAGTTCGGCCTAGCCCGCTCCAGAAATCCGGATCTGGCCTGGTTCCGGACGGATCACGGGCAAACCGGAGTGCGCCGGGGTAAATCGGCAAGTTGTAGGGGATGCGAGAGCCCTACAGGAAAGGAAGTAGCGAATCCATCCTGGCCTCGAGTCTTGCAGGGGACATCGCGAGGTGTTTCTTGAAGAGGAGACAGAGGCATCGGTGGGCGGGGCTATTGAGCTGCGAAAAGCCCGTAGATCAGGATGCCGACTTCATTCCGAGTAGGAGGAAG
>Ga0209517_10009820_pt1 | contig 10808 bp, 12 predicted proteins | sample PeaSoiMetSII2010_FD_187695 | JGI IMG/M metagenome (GOLD analysis project Ga0209517, IMG submission 187695) | Peat soil microbial communities from Weissenstadt, Germany - SII-2010 (SPAdes) (version 2) | ecosystem: Environmental > Terrestrial > Soil > Wetlands > Peat | place: Germany... | reverse complement strand
GGAAATCTTCCACGCCGGCACCAAGGCCGACGGCGACCGCATCCTCGCCAATGGCGGCCGCGTGCTCAATGTCGCGGCGATCGGCAAGACGGTGCGCGAGGCGCAGGCGCGCGCCTACGAGGCGATTTCCCGCATCCGCTGGCCCGAAGGGTTCTACCGCCACGACATCGGCTGGCGCGCGATCGAACGCGAGACGAAATAATGCCCGACCTCGCCGACCTCTATCCCGGTTACGCCGCGCGTTGGATCGACACGTCGATCGGAAAAATCTTCGCCCGCGTCGGCGGCAGTGGGCCGCCGCTCCTGCTGCTGCACGGCCATCCGCAGAGCAACGTGATGTGGCATCGCGTTGGGCCCGAGCTTGGGTCCCATTTCACCCTCGTGATCGCCGACCTGCCCGGTTACGGCTGGTCCGCGGTGCCGGAAGCGCAAGCCGACCACGCGCCCTATTCCAAGCGCGCCATGGCTGCCGTCATGGTCGAAGCGATGGAAGCGCTCGGCTTTGTCCGCTTTCGTCTCGCCGGCCACGATCGCGGCGGCAGAGTCGGTTATCGGCTTGCGCTCGACCATCCCGGCCGGCTCGAGCAACTCGCCGTGCTCGACATCGTCACCACCTGGGACATGTGGCATCGCTTCGACGCGCGGCTCGCCATGCGCGCCTGGCATTGGACCTTCCTGGCGCTGCCTGAGCCGTTTCCCGAGACGCTGATCGGTCACGATCCGGCGTTCTTCTTCGATTCCAGGGCGCACGCCGGCGCCAAGCCCCCACCCTACCCTCCCCCGCAAGGGGAACTGTGCACTTGACTTAGCAATACGCTATCCCTATATTAACGGTAGACAGAGGGTAGCCGCTATGGACATCGACCTGACCAGCCCGATCTTCCACGACGAAGCCAAGGCTACGGCCCATATGGAGGCCGACCGCTGGCCGGACGGCGTGAATTGCCCGCTCTGCGGCTCCGTCAACGTCCGCCGTATGGAGGGCAAGACCCAAGCCGGGATGTTCCTGTGCAACGATTGCCGGGACAAATTCAGCGTCCGCACCGGAACGATTTTCGAGCGGTCACATATCCCCTTGCACAAGTGGCTCATGGGTTTGCACATCATGGGCGCCAGCAAGAAATCTGTGTCGGCCCTCCAATTGCAACGGATGCTCGGGATCGGCTCTTACCGGTCGGCCTGGTTCATGTGCCACCGCATCCGCGAAGCGATGAAGCCCGCCAAGGTCAGCCCGCTCGGCGGCACTGGCAAGATCGTCGAAGCCGACGAAACATGGATCGGCGGCAAAGAGAAAAACAAGCACAAGAGCAAGCGCAACAAAAAGAACATCGGCGGAGCAGGCAAGCTAGCTGTCATGGCCCTGACCGAACGCGGCGGCAAATCGCACTCGTTCAGGGTGGCGAAAGTCTCCGGCGAAACGTTGCGGCCCGCCATCGTTTCCTGCGTCAGCCGCAAGTCGGCGCTGATGACCGATGAGGGCGGGCAATACTACCACGTCGGGAAAGAGTTTGATCGGCACGAGACGGTCAACCACAGCATCGACGAATACGTGCGCGGCGACGCCCACACCAACACGTCGGAGAGCAGGTTCAGCCTCATGAAGCGGGCGATCATCGGCGCTCACCATTCCGTCAGTGAGGCGCACTTGCCGCGTTACCTGACCGAATGGGATTTCAAGTGGAACACCCGCAAGATGAAGGACGGGGAACGTGCGGCGCTCGCGCTCAAAGGCGCGGAAGGTAGGCGTCTCACGTATCGAACTTCTCACAAAGCCACGCACTAAGAAGCAAAAGGCGCGAGCCTTCGTCCGCTGGCGAAAGAAGAAAGGCCGGGCATGACCCCGGCCTTTCCCGTCGCTATCCTAGAAGCTGCCAAGCCAACTAGGAGGAGCGAACGCCATGACGGAAGAATCCGATTTCAGGAAATATCTTCCAAAAATTACGGAAGTGACGGTCGTCGAGGTCGCGCAGTCGTGGGGTATCGCCGATGACATTGTCAGCCTCGACGGAAAGCGAACAGGGTTAAATTACTTTATTTTGCAGCTTGCGACGGACGCGAAGAAGATTGGACCGTATTTGTTGAATCCGACATGCGCTCGCGCGCTTTGTGCCCGTTTGATAGCCGAAGGCTTTGGGCCTCCTCCCAAATCTTAGCATCAAGCGACGGCGGGATACGTTTTTCCGTCTCGATTCGAACCTGTTCCCACCATTCTATAAATTCTGCAGAGAGATAGTCGGCCATTGCGCAAGCGTCCTTTGGCGCGGTATAAGAACCACGCGCGGCGCAGCGTATTGGGATTTTAAGTCGGCTCGGGGCGGCAACCTCGGGCCGATTTCGTTTTACGGCAAGGTAAGTTTGAAACCTACCGCCTGTGAAGCCGCCTGTCTTGCTTCCCAAACATCGGATGCCGGTACCTCGACGACGTTTTGCCGCTGCATCGGCGTTTCGTACTCGACGCGATAGACCGGCTTTAGAAACTGTGGCCGGTCGGGCGTTCCGATCCATGGCTGATAGGCAATCTGAGCACGTGTGATATTTGCCATCGACTCCTCGTATCTGTCTTTGGACGTTCCCCACCAGAGACGGTTTCAACTATTACTCGATTTATGATACGCAAGCCCTATACGCAAGTTTAACCCGTCGGCGGGTTGTATCCTAATTTGAGTTTTCGTTATCTACCCTCGGTGGGCGTCGTCGGCGATGTTGTCTCCGTGCGTGGACGCAATGCGCTGCTGCGACCAGATTCAATTGTACGGCCGATGGCCGCGCCGCCAAACGCGGCAAGAATGGGTAATCCAGCTTCTGCACTCACAATTTTAAGCAGCAGCAGAATCACCACGAACACAATGACAATTACCGAAATTGCTGATTGAACTAATAGGCTCCAAAACACCTCGCGTCTCGTCATTGCCTCTACGGAGACGTCATGTAGCGCGGTCGCGATTCTGTCCAGCCAGGAATTATTAGTAACGGGGTTTATGCCTGCTGCGCGCGCCATATCATATAGAAAATCGAGAAAGTTTGTTAGTTCCTTAGATTCGTCGCCTTTGCTGCCAGGATATGAGCGCACATAGAGGGTCGCCATTCCGATTAGCACAAGGAAGCCTAGAGCGAACGATGCAAAAACTACTGAGAGCAAAGGCGTGGACAAATCGCTCATTGGTGCCTCTCTTTTGTGCTCCGCTGTTCCGCCACGATAGCCGCCCGCACGGCCTCTACTGGCGACGTAACCGGCGGCAGATGCAACATCGCAAAGAACCGCCGCTTATCGCTTTCTCTCCCTAGGACTCTTCCCGGTTTTCCGCTTAGACTTGCCGATCTTCATTTCCGAATGGGGCTGGGGAGGCGTCGAAAGCATCCGCTTTAGCGCGGCCTCGCGACGGCGCACCGTCTCTTGCTCGCTATATGAGTCGTCCGATGGCTGACGAACCGGCATATCTTCGCGCCTTCAAGGATTTTACTCGCGACGATCTTACCTTTGATGACCTGCCGAAGCTAGAATCCGAAGTATACGGCACGAGTGATCGCGCGTCAGCCGTAATCTTGGGGTCGGTTCTCGAAAGTAGCTTGACCACATTCCTGAGTAGGAAGCTACGGCCAGACCTGAACAGAGTACAAAAGAAACGATTGTTCGATTATGAGGGGCCACTAGGTACATTTTCCGCGAAGATCATACTGACCTACGCCATGCAGTTGATCGGCCCGCTTACACAGCACGATCTTGATCTGATTCGGACTCTTCGCAACGGGTTTGCCCATTCGCGCCGGCATGCCGATTTTGACACTCCCCAAGTTGCCGAAGTCTGCAAGCATCTGAAATATCCAGATTTGCCCGGCGCGTTCATGCAATTCACATCGATTAAGCGCGCCCTTTCTGAGTCTAATACCGATCTAGCCAACCCTAGGACGCGATACCGCGTTGCTTGCCACACAATCTCATCTCGTTTGATTAAGAACGTCAGCAAGCTTCAACGGCTAGGTCCGGCTGGGATGGAGCCGCCGCCTGAGTTGCCTTGATCGAACGCCGACGCTGTAGCTCCATGGCCCGGTAGATCATCGGCACCGACCATTCGGCTGGGTCACCCCAATCAAACAAACCCATTTCTTCTATTCCGGCCTCGACCATCTCTGGCGTTACTTCGATTGCCGAAAGCTCTTCGGTTGAAAATCGGGATGGCTCATCCAAGTCACACATAGCGCGTCCTTTCTAGGAGCGGCGCGCCGGGAGGGCTATCCTCTTGGCTTAAGCGTCTGGCCTGTCACGCGGTACTTGCGCTAAGGCTTGTATTACGCTAAGTCAAGTGCATAGTTCCCCCCGCAAGCGGGGGAGGGTAGGGTGGCGGCAATCTTCGATCCGCGCGCGCTCCAGCACTACCACGCCGCCTACCAGGACCCGCTGCGCATCCATGCCATGTGCGAGGACTATCGCGCCGGCCGCACCACCGATCTCGCCGACGATGAAACCGACCGCGCCGCCGGCAACAAAATCGGCTGTCCGGTGCTGGTGCTGTGGGGCACTGGCGGCCTGCCCGCCAATGCCGGCATCGATGTGCTGGCAGTGTGGCGCGACTGGGCGCCGGACCTGCGCGGCTTCACAATCGACAGCGGCCACTACGTGCCGGAGGAGAACCCGGCTGCGACCGCCCGGGCATTGCTGGAATTCTTTACCGCGCGCTAGAATCCGGCGCATGACCACGATCGACCGCCAGAGCGCCTTTTCCGGCACGCGCGAAGTCGCCGAGCGGCTGCGCTTCGACGTGGCGCGGCTGGAAGATTATTTGAGCGCGCATGTTGCCGGATTCGCAGGTCCCATCGTGGTCAGCCAGTTCAAGGGCGGCCAGTCCAACCCGACTTATCTCGTGGAAACGCCGCTGCGGCGTTACGTGCTGCGGCGAAAGCCGCCCGGCAAGTTGTTGCCCTCTGCCCACGCCGTGGACCGCGAGCACCGCATCATCAGCGCGCTTTCCGCGCAACGCTTCCCGGTCGCCGAGCCGGTGCTCTATTGCGCCGACGAAAGCATCGTCGGCACGCCGTTCTTCGTCATGGCCCATGTCGAGGGCCGCGTATTCTGGGAGCCGCAGATGCCGGCGTCCAATCCGGCCGAGCGCGCGGCCGTTTACGACGCCATGAATGCCACCATCGCGCGGCTGCACACGTTCGATCCCGTCGCGATCGGCTTGTCCGATTACGGCCGCGGCGAAAATTATGTGGCGCGCCAGGTCGAGCGCTGGTCGAAGCAATATCGTGCCTCCGAGACCCAATCGATCGAGGATATGGAGCGCCTGATCGCCTGGTTGCCGGCGAATCTGCCGCCGGGCCAGCCGCCACGGGTGGTGCACGGCGACTACCGGCTCGACAATATCATCCTTAAGCCCGACGCGCCGCGGATCGCAGCCGTGCTCGATTGGGAGCTCTCGACGCTCGGCGATCCGCTGGCCGATTTTACCTATCATCTGATGCAATGGCACATGCCGCCCTCGGATGCCGGCACGGGTTCGCTGGTGGATCAGGACATCGCCGCGCTCGGCATTCCGTCACTCAAGACTTATGTGGAGACTTACGTCGAGCGCACCGGGCTCGATCCGCGGCCGCATCTGCCGGTCTATTTCGCCTATAATTTTTTCCGCCTCGCCGCGATCCTGCAGGGCATCGCCGGCCGGGTGCGCGACGGCACCGCGACCAGCGCCTTTGCCGCCGCCAAAGCCGAATTGGTGGGCCCGCTCGCGGCAAAAGCCTGGGAGTTTGCCCGGCAGGCCGGCGCATGAAGACGTTTGCGCTGGCGCTCGGCGGCGGCGGCGCGCGCGGGCTGGCGCATATCCCGGTGATCGAGGCGCTCGACGAGCTGGGCTTAAAGCCAGCCGCCATTGCCGGCACCTCGATCGGCGCGCTCATTGGCGCGGCTTACGCCGCCGGTATGCGTGGCAAGGAGATTCGCCGCCACGTCATCGCGCTGGCGCACAACCGCGGCGAGATCACGCGCCGGCTGATCGCTGCGCGCGCCGGCACGCTGGCCGATCTGTTCACCGGCGCCTTCGGCCAGGCGACGCAGCTCGATGCCGAAAAATTCTGCGCGCAGTTTCTGCCCGAAGCGGTGCCTGAAGATTTCGCCGCCCTCCAAATTCCGCTCACGGTGATCGCGACCGATCTGCACCGGCGCCAGGAAGCGGCCTTCGCATCCGGCCCGCTGCAGCCGGCGCTGGCGGGATCGATCGCCATTCCCGGCCTGTTCCGCCCGGTGGCTATCGGCAGCAGCATTCTGGTCGACGGCGGCGCCACCAATCCGCTGCCGTTCGATCAAGTGCGCGAGCGCGCCGACGTCACCGTCGCCGTCGATGTCTTCGGCGTGCCGGACATGGAGCGCAACGATATTCCGGGCGCCTGGGAAAGCATGTTCACGACGCTGCAGATCATGGGCTCGGCCATCGCCGCGGCCAAGCACAAGCACGGCCCGGCCGATCTCGTGATCCGGCCAAACGTCGCGATCTTCCGTACTCTCGATTTCTATCAGGCGAGCGCGATCTTGCGGACCGCCGACGCGGTGAAGGCCGAAGTCAAGGAGAAGCTCGGCGCGCTGCTTGCGGCCTAGCGGCGCGCCTTGAAAAAATCCTTGAGCAGCACACCGGCCTCGGCCGCCGCCAAACCGCCATGGACCTCCGGCCGATGATGGCAGGTCGGCGACGCGAAGAATTTCACGCCATTGTCCACCGCGCCGCCCTTCGGATCGGCCGCGCCGTAATACAGCCTGCGGATACGGCCGAAGGCGGCTGCGCCCGCGCACATGACACACGGCTCCAGCGTGACATAGAGGTCGCAGTCGGGCAGCCGCTCGGAGCCGAGCGAGGCCGCAGCCTGGCGGATCGCGATGATCTCGGCATGAGCCGTCGGATCGCGGTCGGCCACGGTACGATTGCCGGCCCGGGCGACGACGGCGCCGTCGCGCACGATGACGCAACCGACCGGCACCTCGCCCCGCGCGCCGGCGGCGCGGGCTTCCTCCAGCGCCATGTCCATAAAGGAAGCCATGGTTCCCTGCGAGCCGCTCTGCTATCAGCCGTTCTCAACGGGCAGAACTATGAACGGCAACAGCGAACAGCACAAATCCGGCGAGCGCATCGCCAAGGTGATCGCCCGCGCCGGCCTGGCGTCGCGGCGCGAGGCGGAAGCCTGGATCGCGGCCGGCCGCGTCGCCGTCAACGGCACCTTGATTGACACCCCGGCGTGCAACGTCACCACGCAGGACCGGGTCACCGTCGACGGCGCGCCGCTGCCGGCGCGCGAGCGCACGCGGCTGTTCCTCTATCACAAGCCGCGCGGGCTGATGACCACCCACGCCGACCCGCAGGGCCGGCCGACAATCTTCGAGCATTTGCCGGAAAACCTGCCGCGGCTGATCAGCGTCGGCCGGCTCGATTTCAATACCGAGGGACTGTTGCTGCTCACCAATGACGGCGCGCTCGCCCGCACGCTCGAACTGCCGGCGACCGGCTGGCTGCGCCGCTACCGCGTGCGCGCCCACGGCAAGGTGAACCAGGCGCAGCTCGACCAATTGCGCTCAGGCCTCACCCTCTCCGGCATCCATTACGGCGCCATCGAAGCCACGATCGAACGCGTGCAAGGCGCCAATCTCTGGCTCACGTTTGCGATCCGTGAAGGCAAGAACCGCGAGGTGCGCAACGTGCTCGGCCATCTCGGCCTCGACGTGACGCGGCTCATCCGCGTCTCGTTCGGCCCGTTCCAGCTTGGCGAGCTCAAGGCGGGCAAAGTCGAGGAAATACGCACCCGGACGTTGCGCGAACAGCTCGGCGAACGGCTGGTCGCGGAATCCGGCGTCGATTTCTCGATGCCGCTCGTCCCGCGCGCGCCCGCGCCGGATAAGGACCCAAAGCGCGAGACCAAGCCGCGTAAACCGCCGAGTCATTCTTGGCGCGCCCACGAAGAGGAACGTCCGGGAAAGAAATTTCAGCGCAAATTTCACGGCGCACGCAGCGATACCGAGCCGCGGCGGCAACACCCGACCAGCGAAGTGCGCGCGGATGTGCTCACCGACCGTAAAGGCCGCAACGTGCCCGTCGAGCGCCACGGTCAACCGCCGCCGCGCGAGCCGCCGCAAGCGCGTCCGGAAAAACGCGCCAAGCACGGCCGCCGTCGCTCTTCTCCTGACCGCGCATCCGGCCCGCGACGTAGTTATCCCAAAGGCCGCCGCTGATGCGCGTGGTCGGCGGCAGCCTGCGCGGGCGCGCGCTCGCCGCGCCGAAGTCGCAATCGATCCGCCCGACCGCCGATCGGCTGCGCGAATCCTTGTTCAACATCCTCATCCACGCCTATGACAACCCGGTCGAAGGCGCGCGCGTGCTCGACCTGTTCGCCGGCACCGGTGCGCTCGGCATCGAAGCGCTGTCGCGCGGCGCAGCGTTTGCGCTGTTCGTCGACGACGGCGCGGAAGCGCGCGCGCTGCTGCGCGAGAATGTCGCCACGCTCGGTCTCGGCGGCACGTCCCGCATCTTCCGCCGCGACGCCACCAAGCTCGGGCCAGCGCACCCGGTCGAGCCGTTCTCGCTCGCCTTCCTCGATCCGCCCTATGGCAAAGGCCTCGCCGAACAGGCGCTGGCCTCGGCGCGCGCCGGCGCATGGCTGGTGCCGGATGCGCTGATCGTCGTCGAGGAGGCAAAAAAGTCCGCGTTCGCGGCGCCGGAAGGTTTCACCGAGATCGAACGGCGCGGCTACGACGATACCGAATTCGTCGTGCTGCGGCTTGCTACTGCGCGGTGATGCCGGCGGCTTTGACGGCGGCGCTCCATTTCTTGATCTCGGCCTGAACAAAACTTTGCAGATATTGCGACGACCGGTGGTCCGGCGGCGGCGCGTTCGCGCCGAGATCATGCAGGCGGGCCTGCACCGCCGGATCGTCCATCGCCGCGACCGCGGCGGCGTGGAGCTTGTCGACGATCAGCGCCGGCGTAGCTTTTGGAAGAAATGTCGCGTTCCAGCTATAGACTTCGAAATCCTTCAGCCCCTGCTCCTGGGCAGTGGCGACGCCGGGCAGGCTGGCGGAACGCTCGCGCCCGAGCACCGCCGTCGCCTGCACCTGATGGCTGTCGATCTGCGCGATCGCCGTGGTGATCGTCGGACACAGATAGTCGATGCGGCCGGCCAAGAGATCCTGCATCGCCGGTCCGAGCCCGCGATACGGCACGTGCGTGACCTCGATCCCGACCGCGAGATTGAGCAAGGCGCAGGCCAGATGCGATCCGGTGCCGGTGCCCGGCGACCCATACTGCATTTTGCTCTGATTTGTTTTCGCGTAAGCGATGAAATCCGGCAGATTGCCGGCAGCAATGCCGCCGCGGGCGACCAGGATGAGCGGCTGGATCGCCATCAAGGCCACCGGCGCGAAGTCGGTCGCGGGATCGTAGAGCGCCTCCTTGTTGACCAGCGGGCTCTGCGAGTTGGGCGACTCGCCGCCGAACAGGAATGTGTAGCCGTCAGGCTCCGCCCGCGCCACGCGCGCGGCGCCGGTCATGCCGCCGGCGCCGGGCACGTTTTCGACGACCACCGGCTGGTGCAGGATTTCGCTCAGCTTTGCCGCGTAGACGCGCCCGAATGTGTCGTAGACCCCGCCCGGAGCAAACGGCACCACCATGGTCACCGGCCGCGCCGGCCAATCCTGCGCACGCGCCTGCGCGCACAGCGCAACAAACAACGCGACAACAGCCGACAGCCGACGACCAGACATTCCGTTTGCTCCGCGATTGCGCTCTAGCATTTTAGTGGAGCATGATCTTTTCGGAAAACCGGCTTCCACTTTTCCGGATCATGCCCTAGCGCCGTCCGAACAGGCGCTCGATGTCGGTGAGTTTCAGTTCCACATAGGTCGGGCGGCCGTGATTGCACTGGCCGGAATTCGGCGTCGCCTCCATCTCGCGCAAAAGCGCGTTCATCTCCTCGGGCTTGAGCCGCCGCCCGGCGCGCACCGAGCCGTGGCAGGCCATCGAGGACGCGACCTGCATCAGCCGGCGCTCCAGCGGCAAGGCCTCATCCCACTCGCTGATATGCTCGGCGAGATCGCGCATGAGGCCCGCGCCATCGATCTCGCCAAGAAGCGACGGCGTCTCGCGCAGCGCCACCGCGCCGGGCCCGAACGGCTCGAGCACCAGACCAAAGCGCGCAAGTTCATTGGCACGCGCGACGAGGCGCTCGACGTCAGCCTCGTCGAGCTCGACGATCTCGGGGATCAGTAGAATCTGCCGCGCCACGCCCGCCTTCTCGATCGCAGCTTTGAGTTTTTCGTAGACGATGCGCTCGTGCGCAGCGTGCTGATCGACGATGACCAGGCCGTCGCGGGTCTGCGCCACGATATAAGTCTCGTGCACCTGGGCGCGCGCCGCGCCGAGCGGCCGGTCGATCAGCTCGGCGGCCGGCTCCGCCTCGGCGCGCAAATCCGCGGCCGGCCCACCGACATCGAACGCGGCTTGCGCGGCTTCGGCAAAACCACCGCCGCCGCGCGACGGCATGTAGGACCGCCGCGCATCGTTCGGCCGTGCCGGCGAACGGCGCCAGTCCCAGCTGCGGATCGGCACCGCGGCAGGGCGAAACGCCGCGATGGTCGCCGAGCCGCCGGTCGTCGCCGCGCGCGTGCCCTCGCGGGCGAGCGCGGCCTTGAGCGCGGAGACGATCAGCGCGCGCACCAGGCCGGCATTGCGAAAGCGCACTTCGGCCTTGGCCGGATGCACGTTGACGTCGACCTCGCGCGCATCGAGCGCGACGAACAGCGCCAGCACCGGATGCCGGTCGCGCGGCAGGTAATCGGC
>Ga0209517_10009819_pt1 | contig 10808 bp, 6 predicted proteins | sample PeaSoiMetSII2010_FD_187695 | JGI IMG/M metagenome (GOLD analysis project Ga0209517, IMG submission 187695) | Peat soil microbial communities from Weissenstadt, Germany - SII-2010 (SPAdes) (version 2) | ecosystem: Environmental > Terrestrial > Soil > Wetlands > Peat | place: Germany: Weissenstadt... | reverse complement strand
CGCGAGGCCGTGGAGGAGATCAATGACTTCCTCACGGCAGAGTTGGGGTTGGATGAAACAATGGTCTGCTACCATGACAACAAAGATGCGTGCCGTTGCCGCAAACCCCTGCCGGGACTGTTGGTTGCGGCGGCAGAAAAGTATGGCATCGATCTGTCTGCCAGCTTTATGGTCGGAGACCGGTGGAGGGATATCGATGCAGGGAGCAGCGCCGGGTGCAGGACGATTCTAATTGAGTACGGGTATGCTGAACGGGATCCCTCGAGCCCCCCGGACTTGAAGGCTGAATCCCTTCTCGAGGCGGCCAAGTGGATCGTTAACAATCAGAATCTCTAAGGTATGGGGGTTATTATGAAAAAAGTAGAGGATCTGAAGGTCAAGATATTCGCAGATGGTGCGGATAAGGCCGGCATGCTCGACATGTACGGCAGATCGTTCATTAAGGGATTCACCACGAACCCCACTCTCATGCGGAAGGCCGGGATACGCGATTATCAGAGTTTTGCGCGGGAAATTCTTCAGGCTATACCGGATCGTCCGATTTCCTTTGAGGTTTTCTCGGACGACTTCCATGAAATGGACCGCCAGGCCCGAGAGATCGCGAGCTGGGGTGAGCATGTCTATGTCAAGATTCCCGTAATGAACACGAAAGCGGAGTCCTCGCTTAATCTGGTTGGCAACCTTGCCAAAGCCGGCGTAAAGCTCAATGTAACGGCCATGATGACCCTTGAACAAGTCCAGGATATGGCCGGCGTCCTGGCGGGAGGTCCGCCTGCATATCTGTCCGTATTTGCCGGCAGGGTAGCCGATTCCGGCCGCGATCCGGTGCCCCTCATGGCCGAAGCGGTTCGGATGATCTCCAGTCACCCGAATATCGAACTCATCTGGGCCAGCCCCAGAGAGCTGCTGAATATCTTTCAGGCGGACGATATCGGCTGCCAGGTCATCACCGTCACCAACGATATATTGAAGAAGCTGAGCCTGGTGGGAAAAGACCTGACCGATTTCTCACTCGATACGGTCAAGATGTTTCGTGACGACGCTGTCAGCGCCGGCTACCGGTTATAGGAAAGATCGTAAGCGTGCATTACTGGTACGGAATTTTCTTCGTTGTTTGTATCGTCCGACTATTGACGTTTTTGCTCCATAAAATCAGGACATATCGATGATCAAGAAAATTAACTTATTAATAACGGAACCAAAGAAATTTCTGTTTAAGAACAAATGGTATGGATCGTTTTGGTTCTTATTTTTTCTTTTTTCCTCGCTGGGCTTATATGGCAGCCTAAAGGTTGATTTTGGCCTGTTTGGGATAGATCCTGACACTTGCCATTCCCTCTTGTTATGGCATGGGATAAATGATTTTGGCATCTCCTGGCTAAACGATTGGATGTTTACTCAGGACAACTGGGTTTTTTCACTTGTTCCGATCCATTTTTTAGGTTTTTTGTTGTTTGGGGCAAAGCCCGTCATAGCTGTATTGTCTGGCTGGCTGTTTTTTGTTTTGTCCGCTTTGATTTCCGGTCTTGTAGCATGGCAATTAAATGCTAAACGATCTGCTTTTCTGATTCCGCTGGCACTACTTTTTTTAGGGCATTATGCGCACCAAATGGCTGCTGTGTCGTATCCTTCGCATAATATTACTAATTTATTCGGCCTTGTGTCGTTACTATTAGTGATTAAATGGGCAAAAAAACAGCAAACTTCAATCCTCTTTTTCATTTTACTCCTACTGGTAGCGGGGGGGCTTTCCGACCCTTGGATGCTTCCGGCCTACAATGTGCCATTTGTTATTGTCAGCATACTTCTATTGGTGTCCCCATCGATCAAAGCTGATCGGATTGATAGTATTAAATTGCTTTTAGTATCGGCTGGTTCCATCCTCGTGGTCAAGACCCACTTTTTTGGTGTACTAAACTTTCTCCCCGATATGTACTACCAACTTGGAGGCTGGAGTACGGTAAATAGTAATTGTGTTTTCTCGATCAAAGATCTTGGGGGGCTGTTAAACATTGTTCCTTTTCAAAATTCCAACGATTTCATTCCCGCAGTTTTGTCAATTGGAATCATTGCGACATTGATATTTAAACATATTAATATCGCCATTCGCAAAAACCTTCACGCCCAGAATGAGGTGTTTGTATTCTTCTCATTTTCGTTTTTTTCTGTTGGTGGAATTCTTCTAGCATTAATACTAAGCAGTCTCGAGGCCGATATTCTCTCCAGTCGGTTTCTTTTGAATTGTTTATATTTGATAGCAATAGGATTAGGTGTGCTGGTAGATCTCAACTGGCAGAGATTACCAAAGACGCAAAGGGTATTTTCCGCATCTGTGATCATATTGTTCATATTATCCGGAAGTGTCAGTAATTTTCAACTATGGAAAAACCCCGTATTAGCGTTGAATGATGGGGGCGCAAATAGCCTGATTGATTTTTTGCGAAAGAATAATCTGTCATACGGCTATGGCCCCTACTGGGGCTCCAATGCTAACGCCGTCACTACTATTAGTAAATCCGAAATCCGCATACGCCCCGTTCAGTTTAATAAAGCAAATGGGATGATGATAACGGGCAATAGACCTCAATCGTCCAAGAGGTGGTACACAATAGAGGATTTACCGGCTGACCAAAAAAATTATTTTGTGTTTGTTATATCCGACGGAGAAGAATGCGCAGATGTAGATCTTTGCATAAAAGGTCTTTCTAAACAGTTTGGAGACCCGTCCAGGGTTTTAAAATACGGTGACGCATTTGTTCTGGTGTGGAATCACCCGCTGATTCCTTTCGGCATTGCTCTTAAAAAACCCCTGGATGGTTTTACACTCACACCTGCGCCTGGCGCAGACACCCTAGACTCTAAAAAATCCGCATGGCCTGGCGTGATTTCGAGCGCACGGGGCTTGTCTTCCGCTGAGCCGTGGGGGACATGGTCTTCAAGTGATGTTGTGACTCTGGAATTTTCTAAACCCCTTCCGGAAAAATTCGCTGTTCATCTCGTCGCACACGCTTTTGGTCCAAATGTTGGGAAAGAGTTTGTGGCCCACGTTGGGGATAGCGCCGTCAGATTTACATTGGCGGGTTCACCCGAGGAGCGGGTGCTCGAATTTACGAACCCCAAAAGATCGAGAATCATAACGATTGATGTTCCCTCACCTTGCTCGCCAAAAGAGTTAGGGCTGAGTGATGATGATAGGAGTCTGGGCATTGGACTTACGGAGTTGGGGGTTGAACCCCTGGCGGGGGCAGGTTTGCCGGTGCCGGCGGACATGGCGTGCGCGGCGCTTCCGTACTGTCCCTACCGTCCCGATGGCAAACCCGGTCGCGAAATCGCCGTATCGTTGAGAGGCACAAAGCTTTACGGCGCGGTGACATTCGACGTCGAGTGCGCTGGTGCTAAGGAGCGGACAACGGTGCCAGCGAATGGAAACGGCGCGGATTTTTTTTCAATTTTCCTGCCCGCGGGAGTCAACGTCACGAATAAATGCGAAGCGACTGTTGAGTTGCATTCGGGACGCACAGCGCTGAAGCAAATGGTGGACGTTCCAGCGTGCAAGCCACGAGTCTATTACGTGCTGATGCACTCGCACTGCGACATCGGCTACACGGACATCCAGCCGCACATCGCTGACAAACAGGCGCACAACGTCATCCACGCGCTGGAACTGATCGAGAAGACAAAGGATTATCCGCCCGGCGCACAGTTCAAGTGGAATACGGAGGGATTCTGGCAAGTCGAACAATTCTACAAGATTGCCACGGCGGAACAGAAGGCGAAATTCGAGCAGGCCGTTCGCGAACAGCGCATCGGCGTGGATGCGATGTATGCTAACCTGTTGACCGGTCTCGAGCGTGGTGAGGAACTGCTGCGGCAAACTGAATTTGCAACGGAGCTTGACCGTCGCTGCGGTGTGAAGTGCGAATCAATGATGATCAGCGATGTGCCGGGGCTGACCTGGGGCATCGTGCCATCGCTCGCACAGGCTGGTGTGAAATATATTTCCGACGGACCGAATCCCGGTGACCGCATTGGCTACGCGCGCGAACTGTGGGAAAATCATCCGTTCGTGTGGGTCTCGCCATCGGGCAAGGAGCGCGTGATTTATTGGGGCGCACAAGGCGGCTATGCCATCGGCCATCACTGCGGCTCGATCCGGGATGCCATTGCCGAGCTGACGCTGCAACTTGAAAAATGGGGCTATCCTTACGACATCGTTCAACTGCGCTGGACAAAGGGCGATAACAGAGGGCCGGACGAAAGCGTCATGCCAATCGTGCGCAATTGGAACGCGAAGTATGCGTGGCCCAAGCTCGTAATCTCCACAACGACTGAAATGTTTCACGAATTTGAAAAGCGCTATGGCGACAAGCTCCCGGTTTATCGCGGCGACATGACGCCATATTGGGAAGACGGCGCGGGTTCCAGCGCGCGTGAAACCGGCATCAACCGGCTTTCGTCCGACCGCATGACACAGGGCGAAATCCTCTGGACGCTGCTCAAACCGGACGCACTGCCTACGGCTGGCTACGCCGAGGCCTTGAAGAACATCGCGATGTATAACGAGCACACGTGGGGGGCATACAACAGCATCAGCGCGCCGGATTCCGATTTCGTCAAGACGCAGTGGAAAATCAAACAGGCCTTCGCGCTCGACGGCGAGGCCGAAACAAAAAAGCTTCTCGCCGACGCGCTCGCGACGCGCGGCCCCGCGCCGGAAGCAGGGAACAAGATTGACGTTTTCAACAGCACATCGTGGCCGCGCACCGATCTCGTGACATGCCCGAAAACAATGAAGCCGGCCGGCGATGTCGTAAGAAATGATCGTGACGAAATCGTGCCGTCGCAGCGTCTTTCCACAGGTGAAGTCGTTTTTATGGCGAAGGACATCCCACCGTTCGGCGGTAGACGCTTCACCATCGAAGTTGGAAGTGCGAACGCTTCCGGCGCGGCGAAGGCGAATGGCGCGACATTGGCCGATTCGACGATCACGCTGAAGCTCGACCCAACGTCCGGCGCGATCGAAAGCCTGCGCGCGAATGGCGTGGATCACGAATTTGTGAACGCCGCGACAAATATGGGATTGAACGCATACGTTTACCTTTCCGGCGGAAACGTAAGCAACGCGCAGCGCAATGGCCCTGCGAAAATCTCGGTGAAAGAAAACGGTCCGCTCGTCGCGTCGCTGCTGGTCGAATCCGACGCTCCGGGCTGCAACAAACTGCTGCGCGAAATCCGGCTCGTGAGCGGCCTCGACCGCGTCGAGATTATTGATACGGTTGACAAGAAAGCCGTGCGCTCGGTTGAGGGCGTTCATATCGGTTTTGGATTCAACGTTCCCGATGCCGCGTTGCGCATCAACATTCCGTGGGGCGTGACCCAGCCCGAAAAAGATCAGCTTGCCGGTGCGTGCAAGAACTGGTTTTCCGTCGAGCGCTGGGTTGACATCTCGAACGGCAAACTCGGGGTGACGTGGTCAACCGTCGAGGCACCGCTCTTGGAAGTAGGCGGCCTGACGGCGAACCTCCCTCGTTCGCAGCCAAATCCGCGCGTCTACATGTTCAAGATCGAAGCTTCGCCGACGATTTATTCGTGGGTGATGAACAACCACTGGCACACGAACTATCGCGCGGACCAGGAGGGCGAGACGGTCTTCCACTATGCTATCCGTCCGCACACCGCTTATGATCAAACCGCCGCCGCGCATTTCGGCGTCGAAAGCACCGAACCGCTCATCGCCGCGCCTGCGGCCGGTCCCGCGCCAGCCGGCCCCCTTGTCGAGATTTCCTCCGGCCCGATCATGATCACATCGCTCACACCGAGCGCCGATGGCAGGGCGCTGCTTTTACGGCTGTTCAACACCGGCGAAACGGTGGCGCAAGCATCGCTGAAATGGAACGCGGCGCCCCCGAAAGAAATTTTCGTTTCGGATCTTTCCGGATTGCCCGGCAGCCGGGCGAGCAGCGCGGTCGAAATGGTCCCGTATGAAGTGCGCACACTGCGGGTCGAATTGAAATAAATGCAGACCGCCATTTCCAATTTAAAGATATTGGGCTTTCCAAGACTTTTTTCGGGTGGAATCCGACCCGAAAATGCGGTTCGGATGCATAGCGGACAACTTGATGGATTATTGCGGCTGAGGATACAAAATGAAGCGAGCGCTCATCACAGGCATAACCGGTCAAGATGGTTCCTACCTGGCGGAACTATTGTTGAGCCGTGGCTATGAAGTGCATGGAATTATCAGAAGAGTAGCCATTGAAGTCCCGGAGCACAGGCTTTGGCGCATCAGGCACATCCAGGATAAGCTTATTCTCCATGCAGGATCGCTCGAAAGCTTTGCGAGCATTTTCAAGGTGTTCAACCTGGTGCAGCCCGACGAGTGCTACCATCTGGCTGCTCAGAGCTATGTCAGCTACTCTTTTGAGGATGAGTTCTCGACTATCAATACGAACATAAACGGGACCCACTACGTATTGGCTGCAATTAAGGAAGTGTGTCCGAAATGCAGGTTCTATTTTGCCGGTTCGAGCGAAATGTTCGGCAACGCTGAGCATAGCCCTCAAAACGAGCGTACCCCGTTCTTCCCCCGTTCTTCGTACGGGATATCCAAGCTCGGCGGGTTCCACCTCACCAGGAACTACCGGGAGGCCTACGGTATTAATGCAGTGAGCGGGATTCTTTTCAACCATGAGTCCCCGAGGAGAGGTCTTGAATTTGTGACCAGAAAGGCATGTCATACCGCAGCAAGGATCAAGCTGGGACTAGCGAAAGAGCTGCGGGTTGGAAACCTTGAAGCAAGAAGAGACTGGGGGTATTCCGGCGACTATGTTCAGGCCATGTGGCTGATGCTTCAGCAAGACAGGCCGGACGACTACGTAATAGCCACCGGAAAGACTCACAGCGTCAAGGATTTGATCGACCTGGCCTTCTCGCAGCTCCAGTTGGACTGGAAGGACTGGGTGGTTGTCGATGAACGGCTCTATAGGCCTTCGGAGATACACGACCTCAGGGGAGACCATTCCAAAGCCGGCAGGGAACTCGGTTGGGAGCCTGCAATGTCCTTCGATCAGCTTATACGCACAATGGTCGATGAGGATTTCGAAAAGTTAAAGAATGCTAAATCATGCGAATAAGGCCTCCAACCGCAGGCTGTTTTAATGGCACACAAAAATACGCTCATTTTCGCCCCAACCTATAACGAACAAGGGACCGTCGGCACGCTCATCAAGGCGCTCCTGGCGCTGCCGGTGCGATGCGATCTATTGTTTGTGGACGACAGCTCCACGGACGGCACGACGGAATATCTGCGTTCGGCCGCTGCTGTCGAGCCAAGGATTCATGTTATCGTCAGACCGGGCAAGCTTGGCGTCGGGTCCGCACATAAGCTGGGGTGGCTCTATGCGAGGATGCACGGCTATTCGCGCATTGTTACACTGGATGCAGACCTGTCCCACGACCCACGGGATGTGGTGCGCCTTCTCACCGCTTTGGACGCCGGTGCTGGCGCCGACGTAGCAGTGGGTTCCCGGTTTTGCCCCGGCGGACAAACCGACTACCAGGGCTGGCGGCGTTTTTTGAGCCTGATGGCGAACTGCCTCGCCCGCCTGGTTTTGCGGCTCCCTGTGGCCGAGCATACGACCTCTCTTCGTGCTGTCCGGCTGGGCCGCGTTGCGCCGGGTTTGGTCGAGTCGGTGAACGCCAATGGCTATAGTTTTTTCATGACCTGCATCACCCTTCTTGCTCGCGAGGGACTGATCATCAAGGAGGTGCCCATCCACTTTCACGACCGTCTGCGTGGATCTTCCAAAATGCCGAGGGCTGCAGTAGCGCAGGCGATAATCTGTCTTTTTCGGCTTGCATTGGATCGGCGTCCAGCCGTGCCACTCGGGGTTCCCCAGGGGGCCGAGCGGCAATGCCCGGCTTGCGGAGCCCCTTACCGTACATTCGTTGCGCCGGGTGCATTGCTCTGCTTGCAATGCATGGGGACTGGGTTGGAGGGTCCCGGGAAATGCTCCTGACCTTCTTCAGCAAGCTGCCGGCATTGTCCCGCAATCGTTTTGCGATGGCTAGTCTCGGGCTGGGTTTTTGGCTCTACTTGACATATAACCTTGTGCTGACCCACCTTGGCGAGTCATGGCCGATACCCGGTCCCTTCGGTGACGCGCAAATTTTTTTCTCAAGATCTCTGGATGTTTGGCAGACCGGCGACTATTCCCACCTTATTTATCCTTATCCGCCTTCGGCTGTCCTGATTTTCCACCTGCTATCACTGGGTGGCGGGGCGGCCTTCATGTCAGCCTGGCTTGTCCTGATGGTCATGGGGTTTCTCGTATCCATGCGCATGAGCGTAGCCGGGGCGGAGGCTCAGATCCGGTCGGCCTGGATGCTTTTCGGCGCAATCGGTCTTCTTCTTGCCGAGTACCCGATCAGTTGGGACCTGCACAACGCGAACAGCAATCTTGTTTGTCTGGGCCTTGTGCTTGCAGGATATGGGGCGCTTGGCCGGCTGCCGGTTTTGTGCGGCATACTGGTAGGCGCTAGCGCCTGTCTTAAGCCCTACAGCATACTCATAATCATCTGGCTTCTGTGGCAAGGCCCCCGGCTGGCAGGCATCGCAGGCATTGCAACCGGTGCTCTTCTTGGGGTTATCGCACCGGTCTGTGTCTTCGGGATTGACGGGACCCTCGGGCTCTATCACGGCTGGTTCGAGCAGTTGAAGCTCGTCGGCGATCCGGCGTCCTACCTGCATTTCCCGGCGGCGCCTGTTATCTGCCTGAGGAAGGCCGCGGCTGCCCTTAGCGGTGGGGCCCCGGACGCAGTGTTCACGGTCTGGGTCCTTGCTCTGCTTTGGGCTGTGTGGACGCTGTCGCTCGCATGGTATCTTCGCCGCACCCTGCACGAACGGCGCGGTCTTCAGCCATCGTTTGGCAGCCTTGCGGATTGGACGGTGCTGATGCTTGCACCCCTGCCTTTCAGCCCCTGGCTGGAACCTTATCACGCAGTTCCATTGTTGCCGGGCGCCATTCTTTGCACGGCCGTTGCGTTTGGCCCGCGCACCGGGGCGTTCGACCGCCGCGTCGCGTTTGGAACTATCTTGCTGCTCATTTTTGTGCGGATGTTCTATAAGCTATGCACGTGGCCTTTGCGAGGAATTGCACTACTGACTACTTTTGAGGTTCTTGTTCTGGGCCTTGGTTTGCTGCGTCCGAGGCTGGTTTCCTCGGTACGAACGGATTGGAATACATCCGTTCGCCCTGAGGCCTGTCGCGAGGTAACGTAGGGTTTCGAAGGGGAGAGCGGAACTGAAATATGAGTGACCCAAGGAACATTCTGTTCATTCTGAATTCTCTTACCTTTGGTGGTGCAGAAAAACTGGCAGTGACTCTGCTCAATGAGTTGGACACATCCAAGCTCTCGCTCTCCTTGCTTTATTTACGCAAGAAAGAAGCTATGCTTGGCGAATTGAACCAAAGCAGATTGGAATCCGTTTCCTGCTATGACGGAACAAACAGCCTGGAATTTCGACTCCCTTTCTATCTTGCCCATCACATTGAAAGGGAAAAGATAGATACCGTGGTCTGCATCAACCAGCGTCCGATGCTTTACGCCTTTCTTGCGCGCCGGCTTACTCGACACAAATTTCGCATAATCCAGGCGATCCACGTGACCACACTTGTCACCATGTACCAGCGGCTGAAGAATTTTCTGTTGTATAGACCCCTGTTCAACCGCTGCGATCTGGTGGTTTTTGTCAGCGAGGGGCAACAGAGGTATTGGCTCTCAGGCGGCTTCATGAAAGCCGATAAGACAAAGTGCATTTACAACGGTATTGATGTCGATCATTACAAAGACGACTACTCTCGAGAAGAAAAGATCGAATTCCGCCGCAAGCTCGGATTCACTGAAACGGCCTATGTTGTGGGAATCTGCGCCCGGTTGCACTCGGGGAAAAAACACACTGAGTTGATCGCGGCCCTGGAGGCGGTCAGGCGAGCGGGGATCGACGCCAAAATCCTCGTAGTGGGAGATGGGCCGGAGCGGGCAAATCTTGAGTCATTTATAAAATCAAAGGGGTTGGAGCAACACGTTGTTATCACCGGGTTTCAGAAAGACATCCGGCCCTTTATATCAGTCTCCGATTGCATCGCCCTCACATCTCAAGCGGAAGCTTTTCCGCTTTCAATAATTGAAGGGATGGCCATGGGCAAGCCGGTTATCTCTTCCGAAGTGGGAGGCACACCCGAGCAGGTCGAGCATGGAGTGACCGGTTTTTTGTACAAATCCGGAGATATCGAGAACTTGGCCAAATACCTGAAGGTTTTATCCGATCCGGCTCTCAGAACCAGGATGGGGGAAAGGGCAAGGCAGTCGGCGTGCGACAGGTTCTCACTCGGTAGGATGCTCGGGGAATATACAAGCATTCTTTCTGAAACAGTCACCCTGGATGCCGGGCATCCAGGGTGAAGGATTACCTACATATCTCCGTCCGATAGCCGGATCGGATCGCCGGCGGCGGTGCGGGCCTGAGCCTCTGCGAGATGAGGGGCCAGCAACCGGCCGAGGGCTTCGCGCTTCTCGGCAGCCAGTTCGGGGCGTCCCATATGGCGCACCTCGTGGATCCACGCGCCAACCCACTGCAGAGGCCCGTCCTTTATGTCCAGCCCTGGCCTGAAAGGCACCTCCCAAGACCTGGGCTCAAGCAGCATGGCGCGGTCGACGTGTCGATAGAGCACCTCCCAGTTACTGCCCCCGGTATCCAATCCCACAAACCAATCCTGGCCGAAATCCAGCGGCTTGTGCCTGACATT
>Ga0209517_10009815_pt1 | contig 10811 bp, 10 predicted proteins | sample PeaSoiMetSII2010_FD_187695 | JGI IMG/M metagenome (GOLD analysis project Ga0209517, IMG submission 187695) | Peat soil microbial communities from Weissenstadt, Germany - SII-2010 (SPAdes) (version 2) | ecosystem: Environmental > Terrestrial > Soil > Wetlands > Peat | place: Germany... | reverse complement strand
CCGTGCGCTCGAGGTCCGAGTCGTTAAGCGGCTGGAGCGCAGTAAACACACACTGCCACCCCGCTTCCCATAACTCCATCAGCGCCGCGCGCGTCGCCGGCGGCGCGTCAAATTCACTGTCGCGGTTCCGGTCGGGCTTCTCGCCGTCCGTAGTGAGGAAGTCCGTCCAGCGCGAACGCATGTTCCCCGCCAGGTGCTTAACGATAATCGCAATGGAATTGGACTCCGGATCGATGGCCAATTGCAGTTGCTCGTCGCTCAACTGCGCCATGGCCCGCTCGCCCAGAGATTTATACACTCGCAGGACCGCTAGTGAATCTTCCAGGTACGAATTCAGAAACTTGTGTGCCATGCATTCAATTATAAACCGAGCTCATCGATGCAGATAGCCCACAAAGCCTGCGGCAATCACTCACTTTGATGCGCCACCCGTGTACGGTGGTGTGGGAGGGGAGAGCGGGTAATCGCTCCCCCCTATCCCGATCTATTGAGGTTGGTTTGAGGGTGATGATTGTGGTTCGGTGCCAGGAGGCTTGTCTGAATTACTCGTTTCGACGGAGCGAACGCTGAAGGTTCCGTCCGGATTCCGCGCGCGAGTGGTTCTCGTCTCCTCGCTACCCGCAGGTCCGGAAGTCGCGACACCTGAAGTTTTGGTCATGACTTTCAAATCCAGGCCAACCGGATCAATCTGCTCCATCTGTTGCTCGGTGGTTGTTCGACCTGCGTCGCCACTCCGCACAGTCGTAACGCGCTGGGTCAGATGGAACTGACCATCGCGACTCCGACCGGGAACATCCAGCGAATAGGTCTCAGCCGTCTCCACGTTCTGCCCGTGACTTTGCGTAGCCTTAACGACGGTCTGTGAAACCTCCGAAAGGTTACCGTTGAGGTCCGGAAGCCAAACGTGTTCTTCGCTATTTCGGCTCTCGCCCTCGTCTTTGACCACCTTTTCACTCATCTCGGCGAGTTTCAAACCGCCGTTGCCGGAATCAACCCACTTTGTTGTCTTCGTTGTTTCTGTATGATCGTTGTCGCCTCGCTTGCGCTGTTCATCGGTCTGCCCCACAGGAGCCAGATTGTCGCCGATCTTGCCGGCGCTACCGGTCCGGTAAGTGGTGCTTTTGGTCTCCTGCGAATCCGGACTACCCTTTTTTGTCTCGACGTCGTCGCGCTCGACGATCTGGAGATCTCCTTCGGGATTGGGTTTCGATGTCGTTCGAACCACGTCGGATTCGCCGTTGGGCAAATCTTTTGCTTCCTCTTCTGTCACCTGCGTAAGCTGTTTACCGCCGTTAGCATCCGGCCTGTAGCTGTGCTGGATTGAGCGGGTAGTCGTGGCGTCTTCCTGGACTGTTTCTTTCTCGATATAAAAAGAGGGTCGGTACCCGTCTGGGCCGAGCACCTCCTCATTCTTTTCATACACGGTTTTGTTGCCGGATTTACTGTACTTCTCGATCGTCCGTCTTGGGGCGGCAGGGTCTTTCACGACCGTCGCGACAGTCCATGATTGGTCTGTGTTGTTCGAGACAGTTTGCGCTTCTGCGCAAATGATCAAACTCAGCCAAGCAAGCAGAAGAACGATCGACCAGCGCGGGAACGAACTGCGGAAATGCTCCATGTGCTGCCCCTCCGAAGTATAGACACCACACAGTTATTTTCTCACCCGTATTATGGGCAAGTTAAGTTTATCATAGACTCTCTCCGCGGCGGAGCCCGCCCACCTCGTCTGGCGCAGGCATCAAAGACAGTGTCTGCGCCACCCGCGCAACACAGGTCATCACTCAATTGCCCAGGGAATCTATTGATGCGGTTTTCGGAAATTGCGTGACGGTCATCAGCTTCCGCGTCGGCAGTGACGACGCACAAACGCTCACGCGGGAGTTCGCCACTGTCCTGCCAGCGTCGAACCTTCAGGATCTCCCCGACTACAAGACCTTCGTTCGCACGATGAGCGCCGAACACGGCCGGCCAGGCCAGCCCCACGGCCCCGGCACCGTGAAAACATTTCCCGCTTTCGCGCCGCCGGGCACCGAGAACGACAAGGCCCGCGTCATCCAGGCGAGCCTCCGCCGCTATAGCCCGCCCCGCGCTGAGGTCGACGCGAAACTCAACAGATCCCTGTCGACCTCTTGAAGCGACTATAGGATTCTATTAATGCGTAAGACAAAGGCGCCCCTGGCCCCAACTAAAACTATCAGCGCCGCTTTATCCTTTGCTGTGTCCGGGTCTGGCACCAGTACGCTCCAGCCTTCGCCTATTTTGGGTCCTACGGTGATTTGCGCCACCTCTTCGGCGCCGCCGGCATCATAAAATGTCGCAGCCTCTCGCCAGAACTTGTCTGCAGGGTCGGAGACGAGCAGGTATTCTGTCTCCGTGAGGCCAACGATGACAGCCCGTTCCTGACATTCAACATCGCACAGCACCAGCAGGGCATCACCCAGTAATCGCGAAGTTACGGGCACAAAATTCTCCGGGTTGAGCTTTCCATCTGGCGTCAAGGTCACGGTCCACCGTCTCTCGTTCCCTATCGTGCTCTGCCTGTAGACATTCAGCCTTTTCTTTTTATCAAGGACAAGTCTCCATCCTTCGGACAGATTCCGGGAGAATTCAGATTGCCCGAAGAATTCTTTCCATCCATTCATGAGCGTTTTCCTCCTAGAACAATTCACAAGTGTGATGCACTACCGGACAGCGCGGCTTTTGATCTGACTAGTAGCAACTGCCCTAATCCATAGCAAGCGTAACCATTGTTCGTTCCCCGAGTGCCCCAGGGTTGCTCCACGCGCAAGAGGTTGCTGCGAGAGCGCCAAGCTCTCCACCCGATAACCCTTATCTACTCTTACCGAACCACTTCTCAAGGCACCTCCACAAGGGCCGTGGCACGAACCCCGAAGAAATCCCTTTGTCTGCCCGATAGAAAAATTGATTTGATGTTCTCGCGCGGCTTTGATAAACTACAACTGCTTGTGATACATGCCGGGTGCGGCAAGTTCCTTCGCGCACGCTGCGCTTAAAACGCGCGGGACGAGTTAACGGCACTGCAAACAGGCGAATCCACGCCGCGATATGGCCCGCCCACAGGGTTGGGCGGCCAATTCTTTCCAGCGAATGACGTAGTCCCTGCATAGACCGCCTACTTCTGTGGCAGCCAGCGGCAGACAAAAGCCCGTAGGGCAGCACTCAGAGTTGCCCCACTGCCCGACTATGAAAATGCCGGGGGAGGAAGTGTCAGCTTCCTACTCCCGGCGATGCCGCAGGAGGTGTCTATGTCAGATCCTTTGCGACCCTCTAAGTCTAGCCGTCCAACACGCCCTGTCAAGCATGGACCACCTGGCCCACGCCGACCGCCGGCACCGTCGTCGGCTCGTTCCGCAAGCCAGCCGGGAGAGTCTCGCTGGGCCATTCAGGTAGCGCGGGCAACCAACGCCCCTTGTGAACACTGTCCGTTGGCAAGGCTCGCCTCAGCGCCAACAACGGCGCCACGGGTATGGCGCGAACGGCTCCGCCGTACGGAGGAATTCCTCCAGTACTCAGAGGTATTGCTCATTAAGATCGTCATCTGGTCTTCGACGCTTTACGCCTGCTACAAGCTCATCATCAGCCATTGACTATGCGGCAGATTTGAGCGGTAGCGCTGTAAGCCACTACTGCACTCGCTCGGCTTGGCCGCAGCCTGCCTGGACAGGCACATTCCCGGCCCTATTGGGAGGTCAGCTAGCACTAACGTTTCCTGCAACCAGTCTCCCCTTCCGCGCGTGCCGCAGGGTTGCTCCAGACGCTAGGGTTGCTTCGAGACCGGCCCATTTACCCAGGCCCCCGAAAACGCCAGGGATGGCTCAACCCTACGATATATAATGGTTAAATGGCCAAGACAAAAGCCCCCGTACAGCGGCAAGCAAACCTTTCCTACGAACAAATGAAGGCGGCGATCCCCAAGATACACCGACGCATTGCCGAGGTAGAAGAGTTGCTTCAGACAAGTATAACCGACCTCGGAGACCCAAGGATCACTGCGCTTGAGAGCAAACTCGATGCCCTTCTCACGGACACGTTCGGAGCTGACACGGTCGAATACGAACGGTTCCGTAGAGACCTAAAGTATCTTTCTGCTGGAGTCATCTACCCACATATGCCTCCCCAAGAGATCGCCGAGTCTTACAGAAGGAGTCTCGAGACTGCCAAAGCTCAGATGGTGGTAATAAAGTCGGGATTTGAAGAGGCTCTCGCGGACGCTGGCCAGACCACAGCCGGGAAAACGCTCAGGGCATACGAGGGCTTGGAACTCCACCCAGCGATAGAGAGAGCGGCTCGCAAGCTCTTCCGCGACGGTCACTACGCAAATGCCATCGAGGATTCTCTCAAGGCCCTGAATGCCCTAGTGAGAATGAACAGCGGCGTAGACGATAAGGACGGATCCACGCTAATGGAATTCGTGTTCTCACCGAAGAACCCCATCTTGAGGTTTAACCATCTTCAAGATGACTCCGATCGGGACGAACAAAAGGGCTTCATGATGCTGTTCTCGGGCGCAGTCGCCGGACTTCGCAATCCGAGGGCCCACAAACTAATTAAGGACGATCCGGAGCGAGCTCTGGAATTCATCGCGTTCGTGAGCCTCCTTGCAAAGCTGGCGGACAAGGCGAACAGAGAATGATTTCCGGCAAGTCCGCTTGCATAACTTTTTGTCACACCCCTGTGCGCTATGTAATAACACTTAATAAGTCTTAAGAAGCGCGATTTTTCACCTTTTTTCTTCAATCCCCCCTCCTCCTGCTTCCCTTGCCCACGCGGTTCGCTTCACCGGCTCCTAATTATACAGGCACCCTTCCGACCTCAAGGGTGTTCGACACAATCGGCGCGGAGCGCCAGGAACAAGGGCGCATCCACCCTTGACCTCGGAAGGGTCCGCCTGTAGTCGCCGGCTTCGCAGTGAAGCGAACCGTGCGCTGCGGGGTGACCTTCGCTGCGAGAAAGGTCGAATAAACCAATTCATTCCGTCAATGGCTGATTTATGTACGAAGTGCGGGAACGAGGTGCGCGGCGATTCTGAGGTTTACGAGCGAACGCTGCCCGATGGCACGTTCGGAATCGTCATTGATTCCACGCCGGACCGGAATTTCAACCTCTGCGATGCCTGCAACGCCACCGTGCGCTTTAAGTGCTCCACCTGGCCCGACAGCGGTTACTGCGATGATTGCTTCAAGGAGTATCACGTTGGCGGGCCAATCCTCCGATGAGCTACATGCAGGAAATGGACCAGTGGCTTGAGAACATCCTGAGCGACCTGCCCGTGGAGAAGCGCGCCGAGATAAAGCACGACATCAAAAACGCGCTCCTCACGTCCTACCGAAACGGCCAGTCCGCCCCTAAATCGGGCGCAGGAACGCCGAGAGGCCAGTGGAGGGGTAAGGGAGCCACTCGCTCCTAAAACCCCCTGGGAGGCCCCGTTTTGGGCAAAGCGGAACTTCCGCCATGAGAGGCAATCCTGCCCGGAGACTCTATCCTTTGCTCTCTCGGACGATGGCCAGTATACACCCCTTTGTTCGTCGTGTGAGCGGCGAGGGTATGAGGGGCCAGAAATCGTGTCATCCTTGAGATGCCCTGAAATGGAGAGAAGTGGTTTAGAATCAATAAGGCTATTAAGCGGGGCGGGCGGCGGCGGCAAGAAGTGGGCCAGAATTCGTGGCGCGGGGTGATGCTTAGTGATAGAGACGAAAAGTCGGTAGTATTGAAAACTAAGGGCTTACACGCTGGGGGCGAAAAGTGAGGTCAAAAATGGGAAGTGGCGCGTTTTCAATGGCTTAGTTTTTTTATGGGCCATAATTCGTGGCACGCGATTTTTGAAAAGTGGCGACTCCGGGCAAGTGTCAAAATGTGAGAATCGCGAGAAGGCAGAAAGTTATGATACCAAAAAGAGCGATCTGCGCAAGTGTTAAGATGCGAGAATCGCAAAATGGTAAATTGGCGGGAGGCCGGATCGGGAGACCCAGCCTCCCCGCTATTAAGTTAGAACCACTCTGGGAAGAGCGGCCTTCCTCCAGCGATCCATTTCGCTACATAGATGTCTTCCTGAATGGTTTGCATGACGCTAGCCAGAGAACTCAGCGATATCTCGCTCTCATGCTTACCTAAAGCCAAGTCCTCCACGGTCGCGGCTAGCCCGATGGCCCTTCGAAGCATATCCGAAACAACGCTCTGTTCATCCGAAACACTCAAGCGGGCCTCGGCCAAAGCAACGATCTCTTTTTGCCAAGGTGCAAGCTGGTCTCTTCTTTCCTGGTCAGACGGTGTGGGCGGCGCATCGGGCTGCTCGGTTTTTACTGATACTATTGTTTTAGCCTTCATGGAAAATTCCTCCTTCTTTGTGGGTTAGACGCTGGCCACTGTTGCCGCAGTGGCCAGCGCCGACTTGCAGAACTTATGCCGCTGTCTTTCCACCTTCGCGCATATCGCGCATGTCGCGGAGCGTGTTGAATAGCCGACGCGCGTTGACATACGGCCTGTGGGTCTTAGGGTCTTTCACCTCGCAGCCGTCGATGATAGCCTCCACCTGGCTGGGGCCGGTGCCGGGCAATTCCCCAAGAATCATGCGACGCGCTTCCGGGCGGCCGGGGCCAAGGACACACTCTTCCAATTGCTGAATGCGGCTCCGCCATTGTTCAAAATGGACCTTGCGCCGGGATTCAAACAGGTCAAGGACCTGCTCATTACCGGCCACCAGGATGCCCATACGGGTGCCTGCCAAGTCGCCAATCTCCCGCAAGGTTTCAAGCGTGTCGATGCGGGAATAAAGGTGCTGGGCTTCGTCCAGGGCCACGGCCACACCTGCCTTACGCCCTCGCAAGACATAGAGCAAGTTCTGACGAACCGCGTCCACCGATTGCGCGTAGGGCACACTCAGCGCCCGCGCGATCCGGCTGAGCAACACGGTGGGAGACATCCCAGAGGCCGATGCGCGAATGTAAACAAGCCACGGCTCAGGCTCGCGGGCGGCCTCCGCCGCGCGGTACTCAAGCAGGAAGGTCTTTTGCGCGCCAGCCGGGCCGTAGAGCGTTCCCCAGCGCCCGCGCCGGATTGATGCCAGCATTGCATCCATCATGCGTGTGGCTTCGCTTTCGTACAGCCTGCCGGGCAAACCGGGGAACGTTGCGGGGTTAGCCGCGAAGAATTCGAGCAGCTTTCGCGCGGCAGGTTCGCCCAAGCCGTCGCGGTCTCCAAAGCGCCCGGAGCTGGAGAACTGCCGCAAGGTCTGATGGGCGTAGCCCGTGAATTTAGCCACGGTGCGGAGGCCGAAACCCGTGCGCGACATATAAACGTGCAGCGCCTTGCGTGCCTCTTGACGAACTGCGTTCGATGCGTCCATCAGACCTTCTTCTTTTCCAGATTTAAAACCTGTTTTGCCAACTCCGCCGAAGTTGGCGCGCGTTCGATTGTCATAGGCAGCGCTCGCAACCCGCGCATGTTGTTTTGAAGAGAGCGCAAGTGCTCTTCCATCACCCGGTCGCGCTCGGCTGTCTCTCCGCCCACAACCTTGCGGACATGAGCCAGCTTTTCAATTTCATCCGAGAGCAGGGCTTCGTCCTTGGTTCCAACGATGGCGCGGCGCTCGGCAGTGAACGGGTCGGCACCCGGCGGCGATACAATCAGGTAGAGGGAGTCGCGCCGATAGCGCATCACGGGGATTTTCGCGCCATTGCCCAAGCGCAAGCGCCACTCGATAAGCTGAGGGCAGGAATAGCGCGCGCCATCCTCCAACTCGATGACTCCCCCTTCGCGGATGGTGCGTTCATCCCGCTCGGCAAAGGCAAGGTCAAGCGCGGCCTGATTAGGTTTGCGCTGGGCAATCTCATCAGCGGGCGGCTGGAACTGCCGGAAGGCCGCAAGGCGAGTCAGGCCGTTGCATCCCTTCGCTTCCGTGTCGGCTAGGTTGATGTCTCCAACCCATTGTGCAATGCGGCGCTCGGCTTCCTGAATAGACATCAGTTGCGGCTCGATGGTTCCATAGCGGCAGTGGGCTGTTAGATGACGGCCAACGGCCTCATCAATCTCCCGGTGTTCGTGCTTTTCGAGGGGCGGCTTCCATGAAGGGCCGAAGTCCCGCGCCCGGTCAGCATAGAGCCTGTGCAGCCTTTCCAGCCGGTTGGCCCGGGGATTCTTTTCTTCCGAGCCACGCGGAATCACGCCAAGCTCACCCAGCGGGCCAGCGAGCTTTTTAATTAATTCGTCATCGCTGCCTACCACCACATGGCCACGCACCAAGGCGCGGAAGCGTCCAGCGCGGTCGGAAACCACGCGCCTGGGCAGGAAGTGTTGCCGGATCGTCCGCTCTGCCAGAGCGAAGACCGCATCTTCAAGCGAGATTTGCCATGTCACCAAGTGGTCAACGATGCAGGTTGTCCGCTCATCCAGAATTGTGAGAATGTGAACGATGGGGCGTCCAGCGCCGTAGTTGAAAATGCGCCGGTGGTCTTGCTCATCGTAGAACGTGCCGTCAATTTCCCACTCATCCAGGCACCAAGTGTCACCTGCGAATTCGTCATCATAGAGGCGGTCAATGTATCCCGCAGCGGTTTTCACGGCTTCCTTGCCCTCGCGCTGGGGGCCATACATGGGAATCAGAACCTCGCGCCAGTACCGCTTAACCATGCTGTGGCTGGGAATGTCGTAGAAGTGGGAGACCTGGCAGCCGGGCGAATTCTGTTTGGTTTGCAGATACCTCACGACGGACTTATGGGACTGCCGACAGTTGAGGTGCTTAAACAGAAAGCAGTCGAGCAGGTGAGCACGCACGTCGGCATCAAGGGATTTGAACTCGCCGCGCTTGGGGCCGGGCCGGTCGCAGGCCAACTCTTCCAGGTCATCGCCGCGCCGCAGCACGGCAGCGCAGCGTTGCACTGTGCGCACCGAGCAGTGATTCTCTGCGGCGAGAACCTTAAGGTAGGGCTGCTTCGTGCGAAGGCCCAGGGCTTTGTAGTTGCAGTTGGTCGCCTGTTCGGCCATACGCAGACGGCGAAGGATAAAAGCCTTCTTCGCCGGGTCACACCTGAGAGCGTCAACCTTCTGGTCGAGCTCGGTTTCGGGGAATAAGCTGTTCATCGCTTTGACCGCCTTCGCGGTTCCTTTAAGGCACGCCTGAGTTGTGAAACTACCCGGTCAGTGGACTCGCCAAACTCAAGCGCCTCTCTTAATTTGTCACTGAGGACCAAGCGTTGTATGCTATCGTCTCCGAGGATTTCGCAGAGGTGCGGTAGGATGTCGGCTGGAAGCCGCCATTTATGTCCGGTGGCCTTCCAGGCGTTAAGTAATGGGACCGTGACTGAGCGTCCTGAGCGCCTGCTTAGTTCATCGGCGATTTGCTCTATGCTCAGGTGCGACGAATGGATCGCGCGCCTCAGAGATTCGCGCAATAGGCTATCTAATCCAACCGCCTGACGTGTATCAGAAATATATATCGACATCGCTCTATAAACTTACTACAGTCACTTTATGCTGTCAAGGGGAATTTTATGAAGCAGAAAACGGCTGGAGAACGGATACGGGAGCTTCGTGGCAGCATGAACCAAGCCGACTTCGGGCAGTTGCTAGATTCCAGTCAAGGCGCGGTGTCTGCATGGGAAAGAGATGACAAGGAGCGCTCGCCCTCCGCTGCCATTTACTTTCACCTTGCGGCTCTCGCCCACAGTGCCGAGGATTCCCTTTTCTTTTTGGAACAAGCGGGGCTTAAGCCGGACGCCGTCATCTCCGTTGCAAATGTGCTGCTCAAGGAAGGAAAGGTGAATATGGGTGCGATTCTCGCGACCACTGAAGATCTGCTCAAGGAGCGATTGGGCGATCAGAAACAGAGGATGACCGAAGGGAAAGACGTTCTTGTCCCGCCCTTCAAGGGCACAGAGCCCGTCCCGTTTGACGTGACTGTGCCCGCAAGCCGCGTTTCAAATCTAAGCTCGACCTTCTACGAGATCGTCGGCACGAAGAGTGTGTACGGACGGGCGGGCCACGGCGTGGGGGCCGGAGATATCCTCGTTCTCGATAAGCGCGAAATTCCGTCCTATGACGAAATCCTAGCCCAGAGAGCGGTGGTTGAGTTTGAGGATGGGCCTTTCGTTGGGCAATTCGCCTACGTGTCGGACGGTACGACTCGCCATCTGGCCTTCGGGCCGTTCGATGGAACCCCAGGCGGTTTCTCGTTTGGCGTCACCCCAGACTTGCGGGTGATCTCTTCACACCATAGTGACCTTGGCGTGCCCACAAATCGGCAGTCACACGAGATTCGCCGATATATGGGCCTGTTGCTTGCGCAGTACCCCGCCGAGGTTGCCGCTGAGTGGAAGAGGGCGGCAGAGCAGCACAAACCGACAATAAAAGTGGTCAGAGGCACGGTGCGGCGCGCTTGACCAGCGCCGGGTCGAAAGGTCGAGCTTGAAGTGCGCATGTCCCTGCCAACAGCAGTTCGAGCCAAAGCGGCGCAACCAGATTTACCTCAGCGCGGAGCACCGCAAGCGAGACAAGAATCGGCGCTGGCCTGTAAAACGGCAATCCGTTTTGCCGGTGGCTCTCGAGAATGGCCCTAGGAATCGCCAGGAGGCGAAAACAAGCGGTGTAACACCGCTTCTAGGTACTGAGAGCCCACCAGGAGGAAAGAGAGCAGTGAGGCGGCAGGTGGAGGCGCGATTGGCACAACTCGGGCTCCTGGCAAAAATCGAGTTCGGGGAGTTCGCTTTGCCCGAATCTGAACTCTTGACGACTCGCGAGACCGGGCGATTTTTGCGAGTTTCGCGGGACACGCTTTGTAATTGGCGGCGGGCCGGTCA
>Ga0209517_10009813_pt1 | contig 10816 bp, 9 predicted proteins | sample PeaSoiMetSII2010_FD_187695 | JGI IMG/M metagenome (GOLD analysis project Ga0209517, IMG submission 187695) | Peat soil microbial communities from Weissenstadt, Germany - SII-2010 (SPAdes) (version 2) | ecosystem: Environmental > Terrestrial > Soil > Wetlands > Peat | place: Germany: Weissenstadt... | reverse complement strand
TGGGCCTGAAAAGCAAACGCTATGGTATAAAGCGCGCCTCGTAAAACCGAGGACCAGGGCTGGCGGTCGTATCCAAAAAGATACTAACCGGGTTCGTCATGGTGAGCGTGCCCAGAACATCCCAATTCTGCAGATCCGACGAAACGTCAATTTCGTAGCTGGACGCCGAGCCGGAGACTCCGAATTCGAATTGGCCGTTGGCGAAATGTTTAAACGGGGGTACCAGGATGGGACTGGAAGGGTTGCCACTCATGAATCCCAAAAAGAGCTCGGTGTCTGTAGCGAAGCCGTCGTTGCTAAACGCGAAGAGGTCTTCCGTCGAAGTCGACGGCAGGGGAGCAAGGGTGGTGATCGCGCCGCCGAGGGCTATCCGGCTGCCGGGAGCCGTCACAACTGCGTTCTGCAAAAGGCTGTTGAGGGGAATCGCCGTGACCGTTCCCCCTTCCGAATCGTAGATGTTGCGCCCGCCGTAAGCCGCGCCATCGCCCAGATCCGCGTAAATGCCTGTTAGGCCGCTTCCTCCCGCCAGCAAGTTCGCGATCGGAGTGGTGACGTCGTGCAGCGCATAGGACTGAACCCCTAAAGGGCTGGTATTGGTGAACGACTCGAGCAGCAATTGAGCATTGACGATCTGTCCGCTCAGAGCCGGAAGATCGAAGACAAAAAAGTTGCGGTAGCTGATCGCGTTGCTGGCGAACTCTCCAGCGACATAGTTGGCGTTGCCGGCGAAGTGGGAGCCCGTACTGTCATACCATCCTCGATTGGTCGTGGTGAGCCAGACTTGGTTCCCGAAGGTCAGCCGCAACCGTGCATCAGTAGGATTTCCAGAGCTGAAGCCAAAGGAGTATTCTCCGTTAGTCGGGGTCGCTACGGAGCCGCCTAACGCGATCTGCCCTCCGCGCACCGCCTCTGCGGCGGCAATAAAGTCGCCGTTCAGGGGGACGATCGCCGTCATCCCTGATTCGGAAACGGAGATGTCGCGCACGGCATAAACGGCGCCGCTTCCTAAATCGTTATAAACGCCAGTCAAGCCGGTGCCGCCCGCTTCCAAAGTAGGAATGGGCGTCGAGGCGTCGCGGAGCAGGTAGGTCAACACGCCAGTCGGGCTGATGACGGTATAGGTTTTGACGAGCAGTTCTGCCTTGACGATGGATCCGCCAAGGCTCGGCACCGGGAAGACGAAGAAGTTGTGGTAATTGTTGGTGCCGTTGTGGCCGACGAAATAGTCGGTATTGAGTGGACTGTTGTACCCGGTGTCATCGTACCACCCCAGGTCGCTTACGTTAACGATCGCACTCGGCGCGTACGTCAATTGCAGCCGTACGTCTCCGGGGAAACCCTGGCTAAACGCAAACAGGTACATCTGGTTGGTGCCGACGAGGGAGGTGATGCTCCCACCCACCGCCACCTCGCCTCCCGCAGCGGCCATGGCCGCGTTGACAAATGCCGCGTTGAGAGGGATGGATACGATGGAACCGGAGGCGGAGACAGGAATCGCTTGGCTCCCGTAGATAGTTCCATTACCCAAATCGTTATAGATTCCCGTCAAGCCCGTGCCGCCGGCTTCCAAGACCGGGATGGACGTAGTTACGCCGTTCAATTGTAAGGCGAGTGAGCTGCCGACGCTGTTGTAGTTAGTGTAGGAGTTAATTAGTAGTTCGGCACTGGCGATGGTGAACCCATTGAGTGCTGGAACGGGAAAAACAAAATAATCGCGATAGTCAAGGGCCCCGTACTCACCCGCAATATAGTTCGCGTTGCCGGTCGTGTGCGATCCCGTGCTGTCATACCAGCCAGTGTCGGATGCGTCAATGGCGACCGTAGAGCCGCTGAGGTTGAGTAACAGGTGGAAGACCAGGTTGCCGGAGTAAGAATTGTAGCCACCAGCCAGGATGAGATAGGTCGTACCGGCCGTTACCGGGTACGTGATCTTGGACGTGAGGTTGCCGCCGCTGTCGTCATCGCAAGCCAACTGCGTCAGCGATCCACAGAAGCCTGAATAGAGACCCAGGGCCGTATCGAAATCGCTTCCGATAGTGTCAACTTCCAGCGTGCCGCTGGCCGGAGCCGTGTATTGATACCAGACGCCACTGCCGAAGTTGTAGATACAACTGGGACTGCTCGGAGCGCCAGTCGCGGTCGCATATACCGTGCTCTGGGTGTTGGTGTATTCAAACCCGCTCGCTACCGTCGCCGAATAGCACAGGCTGTTGGTTGGAATCGCTGCCAACGCCTGGTAGGCCATCACGATGCCGTAGCCAGTGTCCCGATCCACACCGAGGGGGTTGACGTCTAGTGCCGTGCCGGTAAGGATAGTGCGAACCTTCGCCGGGCTGGCAGTCGGCGCGTAGCTCAACAGGAGCGCGGCAATGGCCGCCGAGTGCGGGGCCGCAGCCGAAGTGCCGTAAAATGACCCGAAACCCGGCACATCAGTGGACACACCATCAGCCGCGGCGATATCCGGCTTCTGACGAATAGTGCCGCCGGTCGAAGAAAAATCCCCCGGGGTAATGGCCGAGCCATCCGCGTAGAAAAACACATGACGCAAGCCGTCCGAACTAAAAGACTGGAACGGATTGGCTGCACCGCCCGTGAAGGGGTTCGGATAGGCTGAGTGCTGATCGATGGCGGCCACACTGAAAGCATCGATGGCCGCCGAATGACCGACAGTCGCGCCGGAGGTTGAGATGCTCAATCGGGCGCGGCCGGTGGAAAGGTGGATAAAGCGCGCCGCCCCATTGTATTTGACGATGACGATGCGCGAGCCATTGGTAAGCGAACCAACCGATTCATAAGGGTTTTGAGTCCCGGTTTGATAATTGTTGGAATAACTCCAAAGCGTGGTTCCGGTTGGATCGAGCACGAACAAATCATAATCGTTACTCGATGCGCCCAATGGGTCTGACCAAAACAGGTCCACCCGCTGGTCGCTGCCTCCGGGCACGCAGGTGTCGTATGTAGCCGAACCGAAACTGTGCAGGCGGGAGGTTTCAAAGATCGGCGAAGTCGCCGCCCCACCGTCCACGAAGTCTCCCTCCCAGGTGCCCGAGGTGCCATCGTCCAGGTTGCCCGAATTGGCTGCCGAAGAAAAGTACAGAACGCCATTCGCCGTCACCGTGTTGACGGCTTGAGCCACGATCCCGTCCTGGAAAGGTGATTCGTCGAAGTACCCCACATCGTCGCAAATAATCTTACAGCCGTTGGTCCAGAGGTTAAGGATATTGTAAGCGAATTGGGCCTCGCCGTTAAAGGCAGTGGCGAAATACAGGCTCGAACTTGGAGCCAAGTCGTTTACGATCTCCAGCATGGCAGTCCCTTCACCAGTGTTGTGGGCGCCCAGCCCACTCTGGCCGGACAGAATCGTGATGGAGGGCAAATCGCCGGCGGTCTGCAAATTGGTGTAATAGTCCACGCTATCCGAAAGCACGCCCACGGTGACCCCGCTTCCGCCGACTCCAAATGTGCTCCGCGCAGCAATCGCCCGGTGAGTTGTGTCTCCCTCGGAATCAGTTCTATTCAGGTAAGGCTGGCTGGGCCGTCCCACGAAGCTCACGTCTGCTGAGCCCGCGAGCGTCTCGATCTGGCTCAACGTGACCAGTGCCCGGATCCACCGAAACTGCTCGAGGCTGTTGATCACCTGTCCGCCTCCCGCTTGAATCAGCGACAGCAGCTCGGGCGTCACCTTGCCTTCAATGTCCACCAAAACCCGCCCATCGCTTTCAATCTTAACGTCGGCCCGCACATTCGGCGCCCCGGGCGCGAAGAGTTCCCCACGGTTGGTTTTCACCGCGAACACCAATTGCGAGTCCATTTTCTGTTGGGCGGGCGTCCTTGAGGCCTTTTCCTGAAGCAAGGCGGCAATTTCGTTCTGAACGCTTTGGCTCAGCCCCTCGGGGTTATTAGTCGTGCCCGCTGCTGACACTTGGCTATTGACGGAGGCCAAGATCAGGCAAATCCCCGCCGAGGTCAAAATTCGGCGGGCCGGCTTGAAGTTAGTTTTGAGGTTCATGATTGTTGTTGTTGAGTTGTCCGTGCTGGTCCCATTAAAGCCCAGCCCCGCGCAGACTGCAAGCCTAAAATTTATCTTTTTTTTATATGGAAGCGTCCCTCGTCAATGGCTCAACCGTGTGCTCAGCCCTGCAAGCTTGAGGGAAGTTAGGGGCGGTCGTGTGGCCAAGGTGCAGGAGGCCCGTAGGTGAGGGCGCCAACCGTCCCCGGTACATTTCCCTTGGCGCACACATCGCGGTGTCCGGTGGTGTCATTGCCGCGAACAGTCCTAAAACTCCTCCTCTGGATGCCTTGCCAGCCACTCGGTTAGCCCAGGCAGAGGAAAGGACAGCAATCTTTGGACCTTGGCGCAGTTCAAGGAGGTATCGGGAGAGCGCGGTGCGCCGCGGTATCCTTGCAAGGAAGCGGGCCGCAACCTTGGCTTGACCTGCGGCCACCGGCGCGCCAGCGCTTGGCCAATGTCCCAGCGGGACATTCGTTCGCTGCCCGCGACGTGGAACAGGCCGGGTTGAGGGGCGGCTGCGAGTTGCCACACCGCTCGCGCAGTCTCCACGCCAGCGATGGGGCATCGGAATTCATCCACGTACAAATCAAGCATCTGGCCTGTCTCCCAGGCGCGCCGGAGTTTTTCGTTAAAACCGCGGTCACCGGTGGGCGAGACTCCGCCGTTGAGTGAAGTGCGGACGACGCTGTGCCGCGGATTGGCCAGCACCAGTTTCTCGGCAGCCGCCTTGGTCTCTGCATAGACACTCAGTGGATTAACCATTGCCGTTTCGCTATAATTGCCGACACGTCCGTCAAAAACGAGATCGGTAGAAAAGTAGATGAGCGGAATGTCGCAGGCTATTTCTGCCAGGCGCGCGGTCATTTCGAAATTGAGCCGCCAGGCTAGTTCCGGGTTAGCCTGGCATTGGGTTGTATCGGTCAGCGCGGCGCAGTGGACAACTAGAGCAGGTTTGTCTCGCTCGAATTGGCGCCGGACCTCCCGGTAATCCGTTAGGTCCAATTCCTGCCGCGTAAGCCCCCGCGCGTTCCATCGGGAGAACCAGGCCTTGGCCTCCTTCACCAGGCAGTTGCCGATGAGTCCCCCGGCACCCGTGATCCAAACGGTGCCCAACGCCCCTTCTGATTTGGGATCTCCTTCTGATTTCGTCACGTGCTCGGGAAAGCTTTCGGAGTTCGTCAGTCGTCATTTCCTTGGCCGGCCAATCCAAAGCTCGGTCGCCCCATAATGCCATTCCAGTTCCGGGATGTTGGGCGAACCAATGTTCCGCTCGCCTCGGATGATTAGGCGGTCATTGGGCCGCATCTTCTTGACCCAGGGCTCGTAGGCCCGGATATCCCCGAAGTTCCAATCGATCTTGCGCACGACGTCGCGGTCCTCCGGCAGCATGAGGGCCGATTCGAATCCTAAAGCATAGCGCCAGGGAGCGTTAGGGTTCTTGAAGAAGGTGTCGTTGAACACCCGCATATCAGCGCTATAGATGATTCCGCCCGGCCCGGGCAACCACCCCGCGAGGTCTGGGTTGTCCATGGTTAGATAGTCGTTGGTGAGATTCCTCGTCCATCGGCCGTCGCGGTCGCTGGTCGCACCCAGGAAGACCCCCAACGCAAGCCCGCAGGTGATGATCAACCGTTTGGCGGAGTCAAAGGTCAGGTAGCTTTCTAACTGCTTTTGAAGCTCGAACACCAGCCACAACAGCATCGCGGGCAGCCCCCAGTCCGCCCAAAAGCGAACGACCTTGAGGCCAAGCAGCCAACACAATACTCCCATCAGGAAAAGCGGGTTCAGCAATTCGGTTGGTTTCCAGTTCGGAGCGCGGGAACGCCAAAGCAGCATTCCCAGCACCAGCAGCACAGTGCGGAAATCCCCGTCCGATGGCAACAGCTCGCCCACCAACTGGCGCGAGATGTTATAATCGCCGAAGACCCCGAACATGTGCCGCACGGACTGAGCGAGAAATTGCCAGGGATGGCCCGTGAGCGCGCAGCCCAGCACGCTGCCAATCGCCCAGCAGGCCCCAAAGGCCAAGGCCTGCCGCCACCGGCCGGCTAGCAGCAACGCCGCCACGGGCATGACCAACAAATAAAATGAACCATGGATCCAAGCCGCCGCGGCCAGGAGGAGGATGGTCGAGATCATTTCCAGGGCGCCCGGCCCCCGCTCTTCGAGCCGCGACCAGATCACCAGCACGGTCATGAATACGGCCATGCTGAAAAGGTAGGGGCGTCCCAGCGCCAACCGCGAAACGAAAGTAGGTGTAAACGCGGTCACTGCCAGCAAGACCGCCAGCCAGGCCTCCGGCCGGTGCAACCACGGCAGAATCGAAAACGTGACCAACAGCATCAGACCCGCCACCGAGAAAACCACCAACGACCCGGCGTCACAATTGAACATGCGATGCACTGCGCCGAGCACCGCGTGCCAGCCTGGGTGCGGATCGATAGCGAAATCGCTTCGCATCACCAGGATTTCCGGCCACGGCTTTCCGCACACAGCCTTGGCGGCGTGACGCAGCGCATCGTCGGCGGGCAGGAAGCCGTAGCTGAGAATTCGCCCCGGGAGCAGCAGCAGCGTGAGCACAGCCAACGACCACACCGCCAGCGGGACATATCGCTTCATTTGTTCCCAAAGCATCGCCGATTTTACTAATCCCGCTCAGGAAAGCAAATGCCGGGCAAGCAAGAGGCTGCTGTGTGGCCTTCCATTCCGCAAGAATTTGATACCGCCGAAGGGAGAGCCAAATGGTTGCGTGCGTGGTACCAAACAGACAGCGGTCGTCAGCGCCTCGAACTATTTTCCAGGTTACGCGGCGTGGAAATTCACTCCGATGGCGCTCTTGTTGCCGATCTGGTCGAACCGGGCAAATACTGGCTAACAGGTGTTATCGAGGAGAATGGTCGTGATGGTCAGCTTGAGTCTGGACGCAGATCCAGCCGAGCCGCAGAAATTCGCCCGAGATCAGGACCTTGCCTGGACACAGGGTTTTCTGGGCGATTGGTCACACGACGAGGTGACGCAAGAATATGGTGTCCTTGGAATCCCCGCCGTTTTCCTGATTGACCCGGACGGGAAAATCCTGGCCACCGATCTGCAGGGCTCAAAAATCAAAGAAGCGGTGGCTGCGGCATTAGCATCGTCGAAAAACTGCGAGCTCCCAAACCGAAGGCCGTGGTTCGACACGTAGGCAAGGCCAGACTGACAGCAAGGAATCAGGGCCCCAGTGTGGGAATAACCTTCTCCACACTATTTGCGTTTCTACGGCGCAGCCCCTTGTGCCCGCTGCAGGCCTAATCCCAACCTTGTTCGCGGCGAGCGCGCTTTTCGAAATCCGCACACCAGGCGGGCAATTCGTTGGCCAGCCGCGCCGCAATCTGGCTCAACTCTGCCAGACGATCCGCTCTCAGGGTCAAATCATAGGCGTGACGTACGATGTGTCGAAAACCCTTTAGTTCGCGCACTCGGGCCGTATGCTCCTTGGGGATGAAAGCCGGGCGGATGCCTTCAAGGTCCAAGGCGAGCCGCTGGATCAGCCGCTCGTGAAAATCGCCGCGCTTTTCAAAATGATTTTCGAATTCTTCGCAGATCCGCTCCAGCATCCTTTCCAGCACATTGTAAAAGCGGGACAATTCGAAGGCGCACGCTTCCAAGTGGCCGGGCACTTCTTGCTCGAGACGTTGCGCCGCCTTTTGCGCGGCTTCGCGTGCCACGGCGCAGTCAGCCTGCATCTCCTTGACCAAAATCGTCAGCGCGGCAGCGTCCATAACTCGCCCTCCTCGAGGATGCGGTCGCGAAACCGGCATTCGGACAACAAGATGACGTCCACAGGCCGCCCCATTTCTTCGGCGAGCAGGCCGGTCAACTGGTAAATGCTCAGGCCGGCAGGTTCGGCCGCCAGGGCCAGGTCGATGTCGGAGGTTTCAGTAAAGTGAAAGGGTTCGGCCACGGACCCGAAGATCACGACCTCGCTCGCCGGATTTAGCCGGCGGAGAACGTCCCGCAACTGCTGCCGCACCTCAAGGCGCAACGCCTCACGGCGTTCCACACGCTCACGGTCTAGACGTTGGAGCAGGGTCATCGTTGCGCTTCCGCTCGGTGCGTTTTTCACAAGTATCGTTTCTGCAACCGCATCATTGCCCCAAGATGCTACTCAATTTGACCCGAGGCAATCCTCAATACTTGATCCGGTGATTGGTGATTGGCGAACTTGGGGACGTCGTTGTGAAAGGCCACAACCCCGTTTTCTTGGCGATGCCCAATTGCAAACATGAATTTAGCGGATCCCCCGGATCCCCGCCTCCCCGCCTCCCCGCCGTCCGTGCTTGCCAAGGCTTATGCCCGACCCTACGTTCACCTCTTTCGATGGAAAAAGTTGTGATTATTGGCTCGGGTTGCGCGGGATTGACCGCAGCACTCTACACGGCGCGTGCCAACCTCCGGCCGCTCGTCCTCACGGGCCGCCAGCCCGGTGGGCTGCTGACGACTACTACCGTGGTCGAAAATTATCCGGGCTTTCCGGAAGGCATCGATGGATTCGAAATGATGAACCGGTTGCAAAAACAGGCCGAGCGCTTTGGCGCGCGCGTGCAGTTTGGCACGGTTGAGTCCGTGGATCTGGCGCGGCACCCGTTCCGGCTGGAGGCAGATGGCGAGTCGGTTGAAACCGAGACTATTATCATCGCCAGCGGGGCCAGCCATCGGCATCTGGGGTTGGAGAGCGAACTCAAGCTCGAGAATAAGGGCGTCACTTACTGCGCCACTTGCGATGGCGCGCTGCCGGTGTTTCGCAACCGGCCTTTAGTGGTGGTCGGCGGCGGCGATTCGGCTTGCGAAGAGGCGACCTTCCTGACGCGGTTCGGCTCCATGGTGTATTTGGTGCATCGCCGCGACAAGCTGCGGGCCTCGAAAATCATGATCCAACGCACACTTGCTCATGAAAAAGTGAAACCTGTTCTCGATTCGGTGGTCACGGAGGTGCTCGATATGCATCAGGGTAAAGTGACCGGCGTGCGGATTAAGAACGTGAAGACCCAGGCAGTGAGCCTCATCGAGTGCGCCGGCTTGTTCGTCGCCATCGGCCACGTGCCCAATACGCAGCTCTTCAAAGGCGTCATCGACATGGACGAAGGCGGTTACATTATTCCCAAGCGTGGCACAATGACGAATGTGCCGGGAGTCTTTGTGGCCGGCGACTGCGCCGATCACGTTTACCGGCAGGCGGTCACGGCCGCGGGCCAAGGTTGCGCCGCCGCGATCGACGCCGAGCGCTATTTGGCCGCGCGAAACGAATAGGTCTCGCTGAAGCAATGGGCCGCTAAATACGCCCAACAGAACCAACCTTTTGAGGCCTTGACAACGGGCGGGGAACGACTAACAACTGGGGGCCGCATGAGCCAATTGGCCAATCAAATTGCAGTCGTTACGGGGGCGGGACGCGGCATTGGGCGCGCGATCGCGTTGCGCTTCGCTGCAGAGGGGGCCGACGTCGGCTGCGTATCGCGCACGGCTGAACATGCTCAAAAAGTGGCTGAGGAAGTGCGCGCCTTAGGGCGCCGGGCTTGGGCCCACGCCGTCGATGTGTCAGATTCGGCGGCCGTAGCTGAGGTTGGGGAACGGATTCTAGCGGAAACCGGCCGAGTGGACATCTTGGTCAACAATGCCGGGGTGACACGCGATGGTTTGCTGCTGCGGCTGAACGAGGCGGATTGGGACGCGGTGCTGGACACGAATCTTAAAGGGGCCTATCTGGTGACCAAGGCGTTTAGCAGGGCTATGGTCAAGCAACGGTCCGGGCGAATCATTAATGTTGCGTCCGTGGTCGGGCTGCGGGGCAACGCGGGCCAGAGTAACTATGCGGCGAGCAAAGCCGGGCTGATCGGGTTTACGAAATCGTTGGCGCGCGAGCTTGCTTCCCGAAGCATTACGGTTAATGCTCTGGCGCCGGGTTTCGTGGTGACCGACATGACGAGCGGTTTGACGGAGCAGGTGCGCAACGAACTATTGAAGGCAATCCCGCTCAATGCTTTCGGGCAACCCGAGGACGTCGCTTTGGCGGCGCTGTACCTGGCCGGGCCGGGTGGGCGCTACGTGACCGGACAGGTGTTGACGGTCGATGGGGGCATGGCGATGTAGGTGGTAAAAAAAAGTCGATTCGGGCTTGACGACATCCCCCGGCGTGGCATAGACACACAGCAAAAGAAAGAACCGGAGACAATCATGGCTGAGAAAACGATAGAGCAGAGAGTGAAGGACATCATTGTGGAACAATTGGGCGTGAACCCCGACCAGGTCACCCCGGAGGCCAAATTCATCGAGGATTTGGGAGCCGATTCGCTCGATACGGTGGAGTTGGTCATGGCACTCGAGGAGGAATTCGGCCATGAGATTCCTGATGAACAGGCGGAGAAACTCCAGAGCGTCGGCGACGTGGTGAAGTACATCGAAGACCTGCAGCAGAAGTAGTGGCGCCCACGCCTTAGCAATTGAGCATTCTCGGGGCAGCTTGATCTGGCATCAGCTTGGGCTGCCCCGTTTGATTTATTATGGCCAGCAACTGGACCGACCGTCGCGTGGTGATCACCGGCTTGGGAATCGTTTCCCCGCTGGGCAACTCGATTGAGAGCTTCTGGAACAACCTGGTGGCCGGCCAGTGTGGGGTGGACCGCATCACCGCCTTCGATCCGTCGCAGTACGACACCCAGATTGCCGCAGAGGTAAAGAACTTGGAGTTGCTGCCCGCCTTCCCCTCGGCCAAGGAAGTGCGGCGCGCGGACCGCTTCTCTCAGTTTGGCGTGCATGCCGCGTGGC
>Ga0209517_10009812_pt1 | contig 10816 bp, 8 predicted proteins | sample PeaSoiMetSII2010_FD_187695 | JGI IMG/M metagenome (GOLD analysis project Ga0209517, IMG submission 187695) | Peat soil microbial communities from Weissenstadt, Germany - SII-2010 (SPAdes) (version 2) | ecosystem: Environmental > Terrestrial > Soil > Wetlands > Peat | place: Germany: Weissenstadt... | reverse complement strand
CTTGGCCCAATCGGCGAGAACAGGCTGCTCGAAGGGCTTGGAAGGATCGCCCGGAACAGTATAGAATCGCCACGCACGCTTGCCGGTTTCCACGTCGTAGGCGTCGAAGAATCCGCGCACTCCGTATTCGCCACCGCTCACGCCGATGATGACCTTGCCGCCCTTGATGACGCGGGGAGCCATGGTGATGGTGTAGGCCATGTTTGCGGGTGAAACTCGCGATTCCCAAACCAGCTTGCCTGTGGCGGCGTCAAGGGCCCGCAGCCTTCCGTCGACCACCGGTGCGATGATCTTATCCTCATACATCGCGATGCCGCGATTCACGACGCCGCAGCAGATTCGGGACTGCCAGACCTGCTGGTTGACGTCCGGATCCGAATGCCAAGCCTCTTTGCCCGTGCGCGCATCGACGGCGTACACCACGCTCCACGGCGCGATGCTGTAGATCATGCCGTTGTAAACCAGTGGAGTTCCCTCCTGGCGGGTCTGCGGATTGCCGCGCGCGGAGGGGATGTCGGTATACCAGGCGAGTCCCAGGCGGTTGACGTTCTGCGAAGTGATCTGATTGAGCTGGCTATAGCGCTGCTCGGACCAGCCCAAGTTGTAGCTGATCCACTCTTCGCCGGTTCGTGCGGCATCGCGGAGCGCCGCGTCGTCTATTTTGCGGGGCTGTTGGGCCACGGCGATCCAAGCCGCCGCGAATCCAAAAACCACCACACAAAATCCTGTTTTCCAACCGCGCGACACACGCAACATTTTCTTTCCCCCCTGAGCTTCTATCCGCACAGCGCCGGGCAGATTTTTGCCAGTCCCGGCCTCCTGGCTAAGCATTTAGCTCATAGTATGCTATCACGGACGCCGTGGGGCACAACGCGCGCTGCGCACGAACAAGCCAGCCGAAACCCGGACGCCGGCGGTCCGCAGAACTGCACCAGGCATACTCGGATTCTGGCTTCCTTTCATGGGGATACGAACAACCACAAATAAAGGGTGAACAGATTGAAGGTCGGCGGGATCAACGTATATGCTCCGCACGCCGAAGAACTTCCGGCGCTTTGTGTGTCTGATCTTATTAGTCACGGCCGCGATCCTCATGCCCGTCTTGTTGTGCGGCCAGTCCCAGCCGGGTGAAATCCGGATCCAAGTCAAAGACGCCTCCGGACTGCCGATGGAAGCCTCGGGCAAGCTGGAGAGTCTCGCCAGTAAGACCGATCTCAGCTTTCAGACAGACCCGCAGGGTGCGTACACATTTTCGAACCTTGCTTCTGGCCGCTATCGTCTGGATGTTTCCAAAGCCGGTTTCGCCACCCAGTCTGTATTGATCGACGTGCAATCGGGGACGCCGGTCTCACGCACGGTGATGATGGCTCTGGCGACGCAGGCTTCGAGGATCGATGTGGTCGCGGCGACTCCACTCCCTGGAACGGATCTGCCGATCGACGAGATACCCGCACCAGTTCAAACGGCGAGTGCGCACGACCTGGAGCAGAGCGGCGCGCTCGATCTCTCCGATTTGCTGAATCAGCGCCTCAGCGGCGTCCACATCAACCAGAACCAGGAGAATCCGTACCAGCCCGATGTGAGCTATCGCGGCTACACTGCGTCACCGCTGCTGGGAACACCGGAAGGGATCTCGGTTTATATGGATGGCGTCCGGCAGAACCAACCCTTCGGCGATATCGTCGCCTGGGATCTGATTCCTAAAATCGCGATTTCGGAAGTCGCGCTGATGCCGGGATCGAATCCCCTGTTTGGACTGAACACTCTGGGCGGCGCGATCTCAATCGACACCAAGACCGGCCTGAGCCAGCCCGGCACCACCTTGCAGATCAGCGGTGGCAGCTTCGGCCGCAGAGCAGGGGAATTCGAACATGGCGGCTCGAATCGCAAAGGGCTGAGTTGGTACGTGGCGGGCAATTTGTTCCGTGAAGATGGCTGGCGTCAATTCTCACCCTCGGAGGTCCGGCAGTCATTCGGGAAGCTTGGATGGCAACACCGCAAGACCTCGATTTATCTCAGCGGCGCTTATGCCGACAATTGGCTGACCGGCAACGGCCTCCAGGACACGCGTTTTCTCGCGCAGAATTATTCCAGTGTGTACAGCATTCCGGACATCACCTGGAATCGCTCCCCGTCACTGAACCTAAGCCTGCGGCACGACGCGACCAGCAATTTGACGTTCACCGGGAATGCCTACTTTCGTTATATCCGCGCGGATACCACCAATGGCGATATCAATTCGAACTCGTTCGACCAGTCGCTGTACAACCTGAGCGCCGCGGACATCGCTGCGCTTACGGCTGCAGGGTATAAGGGATTCCCCATCACCGGCAACGCAACCACGGAGCCATTCCCATTCTGGCGCTGCATCGCACAGGGGCTCGAACAGAACGAGCCGATCGAAAAATGCACGGGCCTGATCACGAACACGTTCAACAAGCAGCATAACTATGGCCTATCGGGACAGGTAAGCTGGCTGGTCTCGCACAATCGCATCACAGCGGGTGCGGGATGGGATCGCAGCAGTACGATCTTTCAGCAAGCGTCGCAATTCGGGTATTTGAGCGCCGACCACCTCACCATCACGCCGATCAACGCATTTGCGGATGGCAGCACCACCCAGGACGGCGTTCCGGTGGATACGCGCGTCGATCTTCACGGGGGCATCAATACCTTCAGTCTGTATGCCTCCGATACACTTTCGCTGGGAAAATCGCTGGCGCTCACGGCTTCGGGCCGTTATAACCGGACGACACTAGATAACGTCGACCGTCTGCCTCTGGTAACGGATGGGTCGCGCGGCTCCCTCAATGGTCAGTATGTGTTCGATCGTTTCAATCCGGCTGCCGGCCTCACTTACATCGTTTCGCGCTTCGCCACGGCATATTTCAGCTACAGCGAATCGAGCCGCGCGCCGACATCCATCGAACTCGGTTGCGCGGATCCCAATGAACCCTGCAACCTGCCCAATGCGCTGGTCAGCGACCCGCCGCTCAAACAGGTGGTCACCAGGACTCTCGAAGCCGGCGTGCGCGGTTCCATGGAAAACGGGTTGCGCTGGAGCGTGGGCTGGTTCCGGGGAGAAAATTACAACGATCTTCTGTTTGTGGCATCCCAGCAGACCGGCTTCGGTTATTTCACCAACTTCGGCCAGACGCGCCGTCAAGGGATGGAAGCAAACCTCAGCGGGCGCATCAGGCATTTCACAATCGGAGGGAATTACACCTTTCTGGACACCACCTATCAAAGCTCCCAGACGGTTGACGGCGGCAGCAACAGTACTAATGATGGAGGATTGGGTATGGATGGCAACATCACCGTGCAGCCCGGCGATCACATTCCGCAGATTCCCCGGAATATCTTCAAGGCGTATATTGAGTATCAGCCCACGGCGAAAATCTCGGCGGATCTCGACTTCGACGCCGTGGGGCGATCGTTTGCGCGCGGCAATGAGAACAATCTGGATCAGCCAGACGGTATTTACTACCTCGGGCAAGGGTTTTCCCCGGGCTATGCCGTCGTGAATCTTGGAGCGCACTACCAGGTGCAGAAGCGGACCCAGCTTTTCGTCCAGATCAACAACGTGCTCAACCATCGCTACTACACGGCCGCACAGCTAGGCCCGTCGCCGTACGATAATTCCGGCAATTTCGTCGGCCGGCCATTTCCTGCGGATGCGAACGGAAACTTCCCGATCCGGACTTCGACCTTCTTCGCGCCCGGTGCACCCATCGGCGCCTGGGGAGGGATTAGGATTAGCTTTTAGCAATGTTCGACGACAAGACCATCCCGGATCTCGCGGTTGCTAGCGTTTCCTCAACCGAGGAGGCCAAGCCGACTCCGCTGGAAGAAGAGGTCGTAGTCCTATTCGACCAGATGCAGGCTAGGCTCCTGCGCTACCTGTTGAGCACCGGCGTGCCTCTCCACGACGGGGAGGAGATTGTTCAGGAAGTGTTCCTGGCCCTTTTCCGGCATTTGCAGCGTGGCAAATCGCGCCGTAATCTTCGCGCCTGGGTATTCCAAGTGGCTCATAACCTTTCGGTGAAACACTACGTAGCGAAACGAAGAGATCGTCAGAACCTGGTGGAGCCGGGCGAAGCGCCGGTCGAGGATTCCTTCGTCGACCGGACTCCGAATCCGGAAGATCAGTTGGTACGAAATCAAAGTCATGCGCGGCTGCAAAGTGTCCTGCGAGCTTTGCCGGAGCAGGACCGGCGATGCCTATCGCTTCGCGCCGAAGGTCTCACCTATCGCGAGATCGGCCAGGTCCTCGATATGTCCTTAGGTGCGGTAGCTCTTTCCTTGGGTAGATCACTCGCGCGTTTCGCTCGCGCGGAGGAGCGGTAATTATGTCGTATAAAGATTCTCATTTATCCGATCAAGAACTCCTGCTGGCGGCCGATGGAGAATTGCCTCCTGTCCGGGCCGAAGAAGTTGCATCGCATCTAGCCGCATGCTGGACCTGCCGGGTCCGCAAAGGCGAGATCGAAGAGTCCATCCGCGATTTTGTTCACGTATATCGCGGGGATCTTGATCCGTTGCTCCCGTCGCCGGCGGGACCGCGCGCCTTGCTCAAGGCCCAACTCGCGGAGCGGGCCTCGGTAGCCCCCGGATGGCGGGAGAGGTGGACTCAGCAGGATGTTCTTCGATATGCCGGCGCGTTCGTTCTCGTGGCGCTGCTCGCATTGCTTGTTTATGCTCGTCCGATCTTCCCATCGCGGCAGCGTTTTCACGTTGTGCCGGTGTCCTTTCCGGAACCGAGTCTCACCCCAGGGGTGGCCGCCGGCGTGAACCGCGACCAGATCTGCCGCTCCATGCCGCCCAAAAACCGCATCGTGCCGGCATCCTTGCAGCGCAAGGTGTTTGAGGAGTACGGCATCGCGGGCGCGGAACCGCGAGCCTATGAAGTGGACTACCTGATTACGCCGGCCCTAGGCGGCGCAGACGACATTCGCAACCTGTGGCCGCAGTCAAATTCGTCGGCCGTGTGGAACGCCAGGGTGAAAGATGCCCTGGAAGATCGCCTACATGACCTGGTGTGCGAAGGCCAACTGGATCTTGCCACGGCGCAACAGGACATTTCTTCCGATTGGATCGCCGCCTACAAGAAGTACTTTCACACGGATCGGCCGCTTCCGTAAGCGTCATGACAGGTGGGGCCGGCGTCTACGCTGGCTCTGTTGGCCGCTCGCTGGCGCTCGCGGTTCAGCGACAGGCACCGAACCGCGAACGATAGTGAGTGGCCCGCTAGGCGGGGCGATGGAACGTCGCTACTTCTTGGTGAGCTCGTCGTAGAGCGAGCCGTAAAACGCCGGTTGGAACGTCCAGCCGAGATCATCGGTCTTCACCTGCATGGCAAGCGTATCCTTCGTCGCACCGGCTTTGATGGCATCGGACGCGCGGCTGATCAGGCTGGCGAACTTGTCTCGAAACGCCTGAACATCGGCCCTGCTCTTGGGCTCGCCGCGGCCGGGAATCGCCATATCGAAATCCAGTTTCAGCACGCCGTCCAGACTCCTGTTCCATTCGACCGCACTCCCGCCATTGGCAAAATCGACGATAGGCGTGGCGTCCGTGATCTGGTCGCTGACCATGACCACCTTCAGGTCGGGAAAGTACACCATGGTGTCATCGCCGGTGTGCCCTCGTCCGTAGAAGTGCGCGTCGACTTCCGCGCCTCCGAATTTCAAGACGTAGTCCTTGGCGAAAGTCTGGGTCGGACGGCCCGGGATGTCCTTGGTCCGGGCATCGGTGCCCATGTTGGTTTTCAGAGCTTCCAACGCGATGACGGTGGCGCCCGCGTCGATGAACTTCTGATTGGTGCCAACGTGATCGGGGTGATGGTGGGTGTTGAGTACGTACTTAACCGGCAGATCCGAGACCGATTTGATCTCTTCCATTACCCGGTTGTAGTTGTCGTCCCCTGGGTTCTTGGTATCCACGAGGATCAATCCTTCGGGTGTGACGCGGACCAATGTGTTGGCGCCGCCGCCGGTGATCATGTAAAGGTTAGGCTTCAATAGCCGGATCTTTTCGACCGTCGCCCCGGCTTTCGGGCCGCCCTTTCCGCCGCCTCGTCCGCCCGGAGGCCCCTGGGCCAACAGGGCCGTGGCAAAACTCAGCACCGTCATCAAAGCTACGCCCAAAAACTCTTTCTTTCGCATTCGTTCTCCTTGGATCAGTCAGGGACTCACCTATTATCGCTTTTCCCCCCTGCTAAGTGTACTCTCTAAACGCTGGTGAGCCGGATCGCGCAGCGTGTGGGCCGCATCACACATTGGTTCCTTCCGGGCTCGCAGAAAGTTCAAAAATAGACTCACGGTCCGGCATGGTTATGCGCGTGCTGGACAAAGGGCATGGAAAACGCACGCACCATCGATCGGAAGCGAGGCCAACGCCATTCGCGCATGAAGTGACGACCAACAGCCAGATCGCGCGGCGGCTGGACGAGTTGGCGAGCCTGTTGGAAGCCCAAGGCGCCAATCCGTTCCGGACGAACGCGTACCGACGGGGAGCCATGGCGATCGCCGCTCTGCCGGAGACCGTGTCCGATCTGTACGAGCGCGAAGGTATTGAAGGCCTGGAGCAGATTCCCGGAATTGGCCACCGGCTGGCGATCGCCATCCGCAGCCTGGTGGAAACGGGCCGCCTGCCGATGCTGGAACACCTGCGCGGCGAAATCGATCCGGTCCTGCTTCTCCAATCGGTTCCGGGAATCGGGAAAATCCAGGCTGAGCGGCTGCATCATGATCTGGGGATCGACACGCTGGAAGAGCTCGAAGCCGCGGCACATGACGGCCGTCTGGCGAGCGTGGCAGGCTTCGGGCCAAAGAGAGTCGCCGGGATCGTGGATTCGCTGGCCTCGCGCCTCGGCCGTGTGCGTCAGCTACAGAGCGGTTCTGAGTCGGACGTGCCGGTCGGAGAATTGCTGGACATCGACCGGGAGTACCGGAAAGCGGCCCGGAACGGCACGCTTCCCACCATCGCGCCGCGGCGCTTCAATCCGGAGAAAAAGGCCTGGCTGCCGATTCTGCACACCCAGCGAGGCGACCATCACTATACAGCCTTATTTTCCAACACCGCCCGGGCGCATCGGCTGGGAACCACTCACGACTGGGTGATTCTCTACCAGGACGGCGAATCAGGAGCGCACCAGTACACAGTGATCACCAGCCATCAGGGACCGCTCGAAGGCCAGCGAATCGTTCGCGGCCGCGAGGCGGAGTGCCAGGAGTTCTTCGAGCGCGAGCGCTGTGGCGCGGGCTAGAGATCCAACTATTCCTCGTCAGCGGAGACAGACGGTGAATCGGGATCGGACGGATTACGGAACCGATATCCTACGGACGGTTCCGTCAGAATATATTCCGGCTTGGCCGGATCGCTTTCTATCTTCTTGCGGAGCGCGCTGACATAGACCCGCAAGTACTCTAATTCGTCGCTACATTCGAGACCCCAGATGGAGCGCAAGAGTTTGACATGCGTGAGAGGAGCGCCCGCGTTCTTCATCATGAATGCCAGGAGGTCGAACTCGGTTGGCGAAAGGTGAACCTTCTCCGGGCCCTTCCACAAAAGGCGTCTCTCGAAATCGATTTTCAGATCGCCGGCCTGCAGCACCTCCGATTTGGGTCCTGCTTCGCGGCGAGTCCTCCGAAGAACTGCCCGGATGCGTGCGGTAAGTTCCCGCAGCCGGAACGGTTTTGTGACATAGTCGTCCGCCCCAGCTTCCAGGGCGCGAACTTTATCGTCCTCGAGGTCCCGGACGGTCACCATGACAATGCCAGCATGCGGCGACATTTCCCTGATCCGCCGGCAGGCGTCGATACCGCTCATTCCTGGCATATTCACGTCGAGCAATACCAGGTCGAACCGATGCCGCTCAACGTTTCCCAGGGCCTCTTCGCCGTTACGAGCTTCCGCAACGGCAAATCCACTCACGGACAAGGAGGTGTGAAGCGCCTTGCGCAGGGCGAATTCATCATCGACAACCAGAACACTGCTTTTCTGTAACGCCATACTTCAACCTGCCTTTCGAGAATATTCGTTAGGGCCTGAAGAAGTCATAGAGAAACCAGGAAGAAGTTATAAAGATCGACGAGTACAAGTCCTTATAATTCAGTGGCCCGATATTAAGCCTGGCGCGTGGGTGAAGGAGGCCGGGGTCCCTATCAACCTCATGTTATTGAAGAAAGATAATGAAGATGATGGAGACCCGGCTAAGGGCTGCTACGTCCAAATGATGGAGGCGCTCTATGTGGAATCGCGCCAGATCGATGATGCGAAAGGCTGTGGCGGTCTCCTGCGCCCTGCTGCTTCCGAGTTCAATAGGTTTTTCCCAGACCGCACCTGGGCCCTCTGTGAACTCGCCCGGCGCACAACAACAGGTCGTTCCGCTACTGTCGCCGGACCAGTTGAGCAACCTGGTGGCGCCAGTTGCGCTCTATCCCGACCCACTGCTCAGCCAGGTGCTGGCCGCCAGCACGTATCCGTTGGAGATCGCTGAGGCGGCGCAATGGCTGCAAAGGAACGGCAATCTTCAAGGCACGCAACTGATGGACGCCGCCAAGCAGCAGAACTGGGATCCCAGCGTCCAGGCGCTGGTGGCGTTTCCGGATGCGTTGAAGCTGCTAGGCAACGATATCCGTTGGACCACGGACCTGGGGAACGCATTCCTCGCCCAGCAGTCGGATGTGATGAGCGCGGTGCAAGGAATGAGAGCCCGGGCTCAGGCGAACGGCAGGCTATCGACGACTCCGCAGCAGGTGGTAACCACGGACACTCAAGGCAACCAAAGCGCGATCGAGATACAGCCAGCCGATCCGCAGGTGGTCTACGTTCCGGTCTACAATCCGGCGTACGTCTGGGGTCCACCTGCGTGGGGCGCCTACCCGGATCTGTGGTATCCCGACTACTTCGGATTTGGATTCGGATTTGGTTTCGGACCAGGCATTTACATTGGCAGCTTTTTCCCAGGCTGGATTGGTTGGGGCGGCTGGGGCTGGGGCTGCGGATGGTTCGGTAACGGCCTGTTCGTCAATACAGGCTTCTTCAGTCGATATGGGTTCCGCGGCGGCTTCGGCGGCGGTTTCGCCGGACGTGGATTCGGAGGACGCGGCGCATGGGCACACGATCCAGGCCACAGAATGGGCGTTCCATACTCCAACAGTGCAGTGGCGAGCCGGTTCAGCTCGTCCCGTTTTAACGGCAGCGGAGCCGGCGGCCGCCAATTTAGCAGTATCAGCCGTGGGAATAGCGGCCAGGCACTTGGAGGCCGCGCTAATGCCAGCGAAGCGAATCGTGGCCAGTCAGGCGGATGGCGCAGCTTCAATGGCGACAACCGGGCGGCAACTAGCGGCAATGCTGGCTCCAATCGGCAAGCATCTGCGAACTTCAGCCGGGGAACCTCGCAAGGCTACGGGGCTCCCGCGGCGAATTATCGCGCGAACGGCTCGGCGCAGAGTTACCGCGGTCAGCCGTCGTACAACCGCTCTTCCGCATCCGCTTACTCAGCGCCGCGCGGCCAGAGCTATTCCGCTCCACGATCTTACTCATCGCCAAGCGGGAACTTTGCGGCATCGCCCAGCCGAAGCTCTTCCGGTATGCGCTCTTTCTCGGCTCCCCGCTCCTCCGGTGGACATTCAGGCTCCTCTCGAGGTTCTGGAGGGCACTCCGGCGGCGGACACCGGCGATGATCTGCGACCATCCGTCAGGAGATCAGTCCTTTTCTGACTGCGTACAAGATCAGCTCGGCGAGGCTATGCAGATTCAGTTTCTCCTGAAGGTTCCTGCGGTGCGTTTCAATCGTGTAGGGACTGAGATTCAGGGCCTGCGCGATTTCCTTGTTCGATTTGCGTTCCGCCAACAGCTGTAGAATCTCCCGCTCGCGCGGGGTCAGCAGATCGTAGCTATCATCCGCTCCCCGAGTCCGGATACCTTGAACATAGTCTTCCACCAGCATCTTGCTGATTTCCGGACTGAAGAAGGTCTTCCCTTGATGCACGGCTTTGATCGCTTCGATCAGATCGCCCTCCGCGGAGTCCTTGAGCAGGTAACCCTTGGCGCCCGCCTTCAAGGCCCGCAAAACGTATCCTTCGTCCGAGTGCATGCTCAGTATCACGATCCCAGTGTGGGGCAGGGCCGCGGTAATACGTTGCGCGGCTTCGATCCCGCTCAAATTGGGCATGGCTATATCCACAACCGCGACATCCGGCAGAGTCGCTTCGGCCTGCTGAATTGCCTGCCGGCCGTCCGACGCCTCGGCGACCACGCTGAATTCGGGCTGACTTTCCAGCAGAAGCCGGATGCCGCGGCGCATGACCGTGTGATCGTCAGCCAACAGGATGCGAATTGGTTTCACGAGTGGGAAGAATCCGGCGGCCCGATCTTACTCGGCGACATTACACTCCCATGCTAACCGAGCCTTCGGACTTGAGCGTTCTACTAGGGTAGAATCATGACACCATGCCTCACGGCGCCGGCGGTGTGAAATGGACGGCGGCAAATCTTGTTCTGGCTTCCGTGGTCGCGGTAGTGCCGCTGGCGATGTCCGCGGGTCAGAGCGAATCGGCGCCACGGAAGGCCGTGCCTGCAAAAAAAGCTTGGACTCCGCCCCGAACCGTGGATGGCCAACCGGACCTGCAGGGAATCTGGAGCAACGCGTCGATCATCCCCTTGGAACGCCCCAAGGAGCTTGAAGGAAAGCAAATTTTGACCCCGGAGGAAATGGCCGCGTACGAAGGGAAAGTCTTCCCTAGAAGCTCGCGCGAAAAGCCCTTGGCGCCCGGGCAGGTTGGAACCTACAACGACTTCTGGGGGACGG
>Ga0209517_10009811_pt1 | contig 10817 bp, 7 predicted proteins | sample PeaSoiMetSII2010_FD_187695 | JGI IMG/M metagenome (GOLD analysis project Ga0209517, IMG submission 187695) | Peat soil microbial communities from Weissenstadt, Germany - SII-2010 (SPAdes) (version 2) | ecosystem: Environmental > Terrestrial > Soil > Wetlands > Peat | place: Germany: Weissenstadt... | reverse complement strand
CCATAACCCGGAAAGAGCGACGCGCTGTCGGCCTCATGACCGCGTTTGCATATAGGACACCCGGCGGCGACGAATTTCCGGCTTGTGGAGATCATTTTTTTCGCGATTGCGAGAAATTTTCAGGCAGGAAAAAATAAACCGTTTCGGCGATCCGAAAAATGATGATGCTGAGGTGTCTTAAACAAGAGGAGCTACAATTGGTTCCGCGGGCGAGCCGTGGGCCGGCCGGGGAGTCGCGTCGTATGCAAACGGTGCTACGGGCTATCGGCGGAGGAGATCAAAGCGTCGCCCTGCCGGTTTTGCTTGGCAGCAATGCGATTGAGGAGCGCCGCATTCTGACTCATCGTGAACGGGTCGTCCAGCTGTTCCGAGAAATTCGCGTGCCGCTTTACAGCTACCTGGTCTGCATCGGGGTGAAACCTCACGAAGCCGATGATGTCGTGCAAGAAGCGTTCTTGCGTCTTCATCATCAGCTTGAGTCGGGGGCCACTATCGAGGAGCCGCGAGCGTGGGTGTTCCGGGTTGCTCGCAATGTGTCGTTGAATGTGCAGCGAGTTCAGCGCCGCTTGATTTCGGAGAGCAACCTCGATCCGAACGAGAGCTCGAAACTGGAACTACGATGCGACTCAGGGCCAAATCCGGAAGAGCTTTATCAGCGAAAAGAAGTCATGCAGCGGCTGGATGCGGGGATCGCACAGCTGACCGAACCACAGCGGCAATGTGTACACCTCAGAGCACAGGGTCTGCGTTATCGCGAAATTGCCGTCGTGCTCGGAGTCAGCGTTTCGAGCGCTGCGGAACTGCTTCAGAGGGCCATCGTGCGCCTCGCGGGTGAAATCCATGGCTGAACTGTTGCGCTGGCTTGCGTCAAAAACGGATGAGCACCTCAGCGACCAGCAGATTCTTGCGGCCATCGACGGGGACAGTCCTGTTCCCCTTTCGGCCGACGCCGCTCGTCACCTGGATTCCTGTTGGCAGTGCCTTGCGCGGCGACAGGAATTGAAAGAAACCATCGTGAGAGTGGTTGACTACCAGCGCGAACTGCTAGCCCCCTTCCTGCCGCCTCCCCCGCGCGGCGAGGAGCGGCTCATCGCCCGGCTTGACGGTCAACTCCAGGATTCCGGGCGGGGATGGTGGCCTAGTTTTCTGCTTAGGCTTCGTCCTCTTGGCTTTCCGCATATGAATCCAGTCTTCGCCAGCATCTTCGTGGTTCTGCTCGCCTTCGGTGCGCTGCTGATCATTTGGAAGCGGACCGGCCCTGCTCAATCCGCCAGCGAATTCCTCGAACGAGCCGAGGTGTGGGACAAGAGCCCAGGCAATCATGAGGCCGGGGTGGTCTATCAGCGCATACAAATTCGCGCCCACCGGCAAACAATCGAGAGAACCATCTATCGCGACGTCCAAAGGCGCCGCACCCCGAAAGGCAACCAACCGAGCGCACAAGAGGAGCAGCTTAAAGGAACATTGGCGGCGGCGGGCGTGCCCTGGGAGGAACCTCTCTCGGCTGGCTCGTTCAAAACTTGGCACGACCGCCAGGGGCTCAAGAGCGATAAGGTTGAGCGCACGGGAGACGACCTGCTGACTCTTACAACCAGCGTGCAGGAAGGAGTGGTGGCGAACGAATCGCTCACGGTCCGCAAAGCTGACTTCCACCCTGTGGCCCGGAGCGTTCAGTTCCGTGACGCTGAAACCGTGGAGCTGGCGGAGTTGGATTACGCAGTGCTAGGCTGGAACGCAGTCAACGATTCCATCTTTGAGCCCGTCGGCTCCTGGCCGGCCGCGATGCCCCATCTCACGGCGGTTCCATCGTTGCCAACCCGGGAAGAGTTGGACGAAGCTGAACTGCAGGCGCGCTTGGCGTTGAGTCGCCTGAATGCGGAATCGGAACAACTGGAAGTTTCGCGTTCCAACAAGGGTGTGCTGGTCAAAGGAATCGTAGAAACCGACGCGCGCAAGAATTCTCTGTTGGCTCAGCTGCGGCCGCTCCCCCATGTGACGCCCTCGATCTTTAGCCTGGAGGAACTCAATGCCCGCCGTGTTTCCGGGCTTTCTTCAATCGCCGCTTCCGATTAGTATTCCGATGTCGCTCACTCCTCGCCTCTGGAGAGATTTCTGCGCGAGCAAGCGATAACACCAAAGGAAGTGAACGCGATTTCACAGCAACTGCTTGACGCAGCTCTTCTCGTTCAGCAGGAGAGCAGCGCATTCACGGGCTTGTCGGGGCGGTTCCCGCCAGGGGCAAACCTGAACAGTCCGGCACGGGCCGTGTTGAACGAGCTTCTGGACCGCCAAATCGCCAGACTAGCAAACGGCCTCGACACGGAAGAACAAGTCGTGCGGTCAATCTTTGCTCCCCAAGGTTCGGTGCCAAAGCCGGCGGCGGCACCTCAGGATCGGGGATCACGGACTTTGACGGCTGCGGCCGCGCACAATCGCGCGCTGTGCAGCGAACTGATCAGCGGTGCACAGTCTCCATCAAGGCCCGCGCCTGCCATTGCCGCAGATATCCTTAGCTCGATCGAGGAACTGCGACACCGGGCGGAAGATTCGCGAGCTGCCATGATCGGAACCACGCCCGAAGGATCCGGAGCAGAGAGGCCGTAGAATCAATGGATACATGAGGATTCGTAGCGTCTGTTTCGCTTCCGCCCTTGCAGTCTTGGCCAACCTTGCGTGCCTTGCGCAGAACGGACAAGTCCAGGGCTGTGTTACCGATTCTCAGGAAGCGGCCGTCTTCGGCGCAAAAGTCCGGCTCATCAATCAAGCGACTGGAGTCGAGCGCAAAACCCGGACCAATTCCGATGGCCTGTACAGCGTATTTTTTGTGCCCCCGGGCGTTTACCAGGTCTTTGTGCAGGCCGATGGATTCAGCACGGCTGCGAGCCCGAGTTTGACCATGGATGTCGGCCAGATCCTCGTCTACAACGTGCAGATGAAGGTGGGCGCCCTATCGGAAACCGTCGAGGTCAGTGGCGCTCCGCCTCTGAGGCAGACCGAGGATGCATCGGTGGGGCAGGTAATCTCGACAGCGGCGATCAACGAAACGCCGTTGAATGGGAGGAATTGGGTTTATATCTCGCAACTGACCGCCGGCGCTGTGCCCCCAGAGGGCACGCGCGGAAGCGGGAAGGGCGATTTCAACGCCAACGGACAGCGGGCCGAACAAAACAGCTTCATTTTGGATGGAGTCGATAACAACACGAGTGTGGTGGACTTTCTGAATGGAGCCAGCTTAGTGGTGCGCCCTCCTCCGGATGCGCTGGCGGAGTTCAAGATCCAGACCTCCAACTACGACGCTGAGTTCGGACGTTCGGCCGGCGCTGTCGTCAACGCCAGTCTCCGTTCCGGCACAAATCAAGTTCACGGGAGTCTCTGGGAGTACTTGCGCAACACCGTCCTCGACGCCCGCGATTGGGAAAGCACATCCGTTCCCACTTATCACGAAAACCAGTTCGGCGCCATGCTCGGTCTGCCCCTGATCAGGAACAAACTGTTCTTTTTCGGCGACACCGAAGCCAATCGCATCGTGTTTCAAGAAACCAACCTTCTGACTGTTCCGACCATGCTGATGCGGCAAGGGAACTTTACGGAACTCTTGAACGGGAGCTTCAACGGGACTGGTGTCCCGCTCAAACTATCAGAACCTGGAAATCCGGATGCAGCCATGGGATCCGCGTGTGGAAACCCGCTGAACGTCATGTGCGCCAGCGAGATTGACTCGGTGGCGCAGAACCTTCTCAATCTCTACCCGCCGCCCAATGTGAATTCTGAGGGGAGTTTTGCCAACAACTACCTGGCCACGCGGAACTCTACGGACAACACGTTCCAGTTTGACATGCGCATCGACTGGAATCCGGACGTCAAAGACCAGGCGTTTGTTCGCGTCGGCTCGATCGACGAACCCGGCACGCGCGCCGCCCCGCTCGGGCCGGTGCTCGATGGAGGCAACTTCCTCGCCTTTGGAGATGACGGCCGTCTGGTGGATCTGGGATGGAACTTTGCGGCGGCGGAAACTCACGTCTTTTCCAACACGCTGACCAATGAGTTCCGCTTCGGGTACAACTGGGGCCATTTCGCATTTCATCAAGAAAATATCGACACCAGCGGTCTTGCACAGTCCCTCGGGTTAGGGGGGATTCCCGGTGGCGCAAACAACGGCGGCTTGCCGACGGTCAACATCGGCGGCATCTCCGGATTTGGCTCCCCGGAGTTCTACGTTTCCAGTGAATACCAGAATGTATTTCAACTCGTGGACAACGTCAGCAAGATCGTGGGCAATCACCTGTTGAAGTTCGGCGTGAACTTCGAGCATATCCGTTTTGCCACCGAGCAGCCGCCTGTGGCCCGTGGCGAGTACGACTATTTCAGCACGGCTGCCATGTGTCCCGATTCCATCACGTACACAGGGTTTGGCGTTTCCGACTACCTGGCCGGCCAAATGGGCTGCGCGGCACTTTCCAATATCGCCGGCACTGACGACGCGCGATGGGATCGCTCGGTGTATGGTCAGGACAGCTGGAAGCTCACGCCGCGGCTGACTATCAACGCCGGCCTTCGTTACGATTACCCGCAGACCTACCGCGAACTCTACGGCCGCCAGGCGGAGTGGTATCCCACGGGTCCCCTTGTCGCCGGCGGAACCCCTTCGGTTTACGTCATTCCCACGCAGAGCCAGAACATCGCTCTGGGATCGGCCTTCCCGACGTTATTGGCTCAGGACCACGTTAGCCTGCAGTACAGCGACAATCCGTACTTGGTCAATCAAAACAAAGTGAACTTCGCCCCGCGCGTTGGCGTGGCCTACAGGCTAACGAATCAAGCAACCCTCCGCGCAGGATTTGGCAGATTCTACGGTGGTCTTGAAAGCGTTGGTTACGACTCAAACATGGGAGGAAACCTCCCTTTCTTGTTCCAGTCGGCTTACGTTGCGAACGCTCCCAACGGCTGTGCGCCCAACAACTGCCCCACGAATGGCATGACGCTGGAGAAGGGCTTCAGCAGCCAAATCGCGGCGGGTTTGATCAACTCGATCCAATCGCTGACTCTTCGCGGTATGGATCCGGTGGTGAAAACTCCCTACGCCGAGAATTACAACCTGGCCATCGAGTATGGGATCACTGGCAGCATGGCAGTTACGCTGGCCTACGTCGGATCGAGGGGGCGTCATTTGATTGTATTGACTAATCCCAACGCGCCGCTGGCGCTCCAAACTAATGGGGCTAGTCCGAGCCTGCAACAACCATTGCGCGATTTTGGCAGCGCTGTTTGGGGCTCGTACTCGGGGATCAGCAACTACAACTCGCTGCAGGCGAAACTGGAGCGCCGCTTCGCAAATGGACTCAACTTCTTGGCGACGTACACTTGGTCGCACTCGCTCGACGATGCCCCCACACCGCTGGGGAGCAACGGTGACAACGGCTACCCCAACACGAACGTCCAGCCGATTGGCTACCAGTACAGCAACTCGCCGTTCGACACACGCCAGCGCTTCACGTTCAACGGCAATTACAAGCTGCCATTCGGCCATAGTCAAAGATTTGCAAACCGTACCGGACTCGTCGATTACTTGATCGGCGGATGGTCTTCAAGCCTGACATTCGCGGCGCAAACGGGAAATCCATTCTCCGTCACGCCCAACTTCTCGACTTTCCTGCCAGCAAGTGGAGCCACGGTGGTGTATGCGCCGCTGATCGGCGACCCTTTCCAGGCGGGGGGGACACCACCCTCGAGCAACCCCGGCATTACCTGCCCAACCTCCGTTCGGAACAGGACGAACTGGTACAACCCGTGCGCCTTCGGCAACCCGCTGCCCGGAACGAATATCGCCGCTGGCCAGACCGTAAGCGGCACCGCCGCGCTGCCATATTTGGGCGGTCGTCGAAACGACGTCTACGGTCCCGGGTACGAACGCATCAATATGTCGCTGTTCAAGGAGTTTCGCGTTCACGAAGGGGAGATGTTGCAATTCCGGGCCGACATTTTCAACCTGTTCAACACTCCGTCGTACGCCAACCCCAACAGCAATGCCTTCGGAGGTGCCGTCCAATCTGGTGTGAACAACAATTCGTCGGCCGGTGGACAAATTACGCTGCCGCGGTTTTTCCAGAACTTCACTCCCGATGCGCGCTTCTTCCAATTTGCGTTGAAGCTCACCTTCTGAGTGTTCGGTGGAGGTTTCATCGCCGCGCCTGTGACCGCCGAACGCTGCCCGAAGGGAGACCGCCGCCACGGAGTGGAAAACTCTCGCGAAGCAGCCACCTTGCGCAAGACATCGGCCACGCGGGAGAACTTGCAATTGCCACGGAATCGCCCCCGGCAAAGGAGATCGTAAACATATGAGTTTGACTAGCATCGACTGGCTAATCATGGGCGTCTACTTCGTGTTCGTGCTGGGGATTGGTGTCGCGCTGAAGCGATACATGAAGACCAGCACGGATTTCTTCCTTGCCGGACGTTCGATCCCTGCCTGGATCTGCGGACTGGCGTTCCTGTCGGCGAACCTGGGTGCGCAGGAAGTTATCGGTATGGCCGCATCCGGCGCGAAGTATGGCATTGCGACCAGCCATTTCTACTGGATTGGCGCGGTCCCGGCCATGGTGTTTGTCGGCATCTTCATGATGCCGTTCTATTACGGCTCCAAAGCGCGTTCAGTGCCGGAGTACCTGCGCATGCGCTTCGACGAGAAGACGCGCGGTCTGAACGCCATTTCGTTTGCCGTCATGACGATCTTCTCTTCCGGCATTTCCATGTACGCCATGGCCAAGCTCATTCAGGTGCTGCACGTGTTCGACGGGGCGTTCCGAAAGATGGAGTTGCCGCCGGGTATGATCTTCCATGTCAGCATCGTTCTGTCGGCGCTGATCGTGCTCGGCTACATTTTTCTGGGTGGGCTGACGAGCGCCATCTACAACGAAGTGTTGCAGTTCTTCCTGATCGTCGCGGGCTTTCTGCCCCTTGTGTACCTCGGATTGAAGAGCGTCGGTGGATGGCGAGGACTTAAGGCCAGCTTGCCGCCCGCATATTCGCACTCATGGCAGGGCATGGCCCATGCCAACACGAATCCGCTCGGGGTGGAGGTTTTCGGCCTGACGATGGGACTTGGATTCGTGCTCTCGTTCGGCTACTGGTGCACGAATTATCTGGTTGTGCAGCGCGCCATGGCGGCGGATTCAATGTCGGCGGCGCGGCGCACTCCACTGATCGCCGCAGTGCCGAAAATCCTGTTCCCGATTCTTGTAATTCTGCCGGGATTGATCGCCATCGCTCTGCCGACGCAGGCTCCCACGAGCCTGCGGGCTGCGAACGGAACGGTGATCGTGCAGCAGGCCACTGGCCGGGGGATCATCCCCGCAAAGATCGACGAAACCAGCGGAAAGGTCAAGCTCGATTCCACAGGCAAGCCGGTGCTCGACTACGATCTGGCGATTCCCAACATGCTGCTTCACTACTTTCCCACCGGACTCCTCGGCCTGGGGCTCACCGCGTTGCTCGCCAGCTTTATGAGCGGCATGGCCGGAAACGTGACGGCGTTCAACACCGTGTGGACCTACGACATCTATCAGAGCTACATCAACAAGCACGCCAGTGACGAGCACTATCTCTGGATGGGGCGCATGGCGACGGTGTTCGGTGTCGCGCTGTCGATCGCGGCGGCGTACGCGGCTACGCGGTTCAACAACATCATGGATTTCCTGCAGTTGGTGTTTGCTTTCGTAAACGCTCCTTTGTTTGCCACCTTCCTGCTTGGCATGTTCTGGAAGCGGGCCACGGGGCACGGCGCTTTTGGAGGATTGCTGTCGGGAACGGCCGCTGCGGTGATCCACCACGGCCTGACTCTGCCGGTCGGGGCGGTGCCGGGTATTAAAGGTGGTTGGTTGGCCACGGTGCATATGTATCCCAGCGAAATGGCGCAGAATTTCTGGACCGCCATCTGGGCGTGGAGCGTGTGCTTTGTGATAACGATCCTGATTAGCCTGGTGACGAAACCACACAAAGAAGAAGAGATGGTTGGGCTGGTGTATTCGTTGACCCCAAAACCCAGTGAAGAGCACCTCCCGTGGTACCGGCGGCCCGCTTACCTCGGAATCGCCGTGCTCGCATTGGCCCTGTCTCTCAACATCATTTTCCGATAGGAGCTTGGCGTATGGGAATGGATATCCGTTTTCCGATTGGCTTGATGTTCAGCGTTGTCGGCGTACTGTTGACGGTGTTTGGCGCCTTCAGCCGTCGCGAGATCTACCGCGTCTCGCTGGGCATCAACATGAATCTCGCGTGGGGGCTCGTGTTGCTGGCATTCGGCGTGGTGATGCTGCTGTTCGTGCACGTGGGAAAAAAGAGTGAACGCTTGCGCGAAACGAAAGCAGCCGGTGAAGCGGCGAGGCGCAGAAAATGAACGCAACCGTAGACCCGGTTTCGACGACGCAGGTTGCCTCCCCGATAGAGCGCTGCCGCCATCTCTGCGGAACCCAGCCGGAAGTGTTTCGTGCGCCCGGCCGAGTCAATCTCACTGGTATCGTCATGCTGGCACCGGACAGCCGGGCGAATGCGATTCCGCGTCGCGGTGAACGTACGTCCGGGACCCAAACCCATGCCGCAAAGGAACGCCATGATCGCTAACGTTTTGAACCACCAGTCAACGACGGACCGGTTGACCTGTCTGTACCAGGAAAAGTTCGGCGCCAACGCGCGCATCTTTTACGCGCCCGGACGCGTCAATCTTATCGGCGAGCACACCGACTATAACGACGGTTTCGTGATGCCGGCGGCGATCGGGTTTTATACCTGGGTTGCTGCGGGACTGCGCCAGGACCGGAGGCTGAACGCATACTCCGACCGTTACGACGAAATGATCTCCTTGTCTCTCGATGAGTTGTCCGGCCCGCCGCGGCAGCATTGGAGCGATTTCGTCCGCGGTGTCGCGGCCACCTTGCAACAAGCGGGCCACAACCCGGCTGGGGCCGACCTTGTCATTCATGGCGAGGTCCCGTTCGGCGCCGGACTCAGTTCCTCGGCGTCCCTGGAGATCGCGGTGGCCTTGGCCCTAACTTGCCTCTCTGGTGTCGCCCCGTCTCGCCTGGAACTAGTGAAGCTCTGCCAAAGGGCGGAACATGAATACGTCGGGACGCGTTGCGGGATCATGGATCAGTTTGTCGCGAGTTTCGGCGCGGCTGGCCACGCCCTTATGCTGGACTGCCGTTCCCTTGAGTATCGGTTGCTTTCGGTGCCGCCGGATCTCCGCCTGGTCGTCTGTAACAGCATGGTTCGGCACGAACTGGCTTCGGGAGAATACAACCTGCGACGCGGCGATTGCGAAACCGGTGTGAGGCTGCTGCAACCCCATCTGCCGGGAATCGGCGCCTTGCGCGACGTTGAGATTCAAGATCTCGAACGATACGAACCAGTGTTGCCGGAGCGGGTCTATCGTCGTTGCCGCCACGTGATCACGGAGAATCAACGGGTACTGAAGGCGGCGAGGGCGCTTGAGTCGGAGGACGCTGACCTGTTCGGTCAACTGATGTACCAGTCCCATGCCAGCCTGCGCGGCGATTACGAAGTGAGCTGCAAGGAACTCGATCTGCTGGTAGATCTGGCTTCTTCCAGCCCCGGTGTGCATGGCGCTCGCATGACCGGCGGCGGGTTTGGCGGATGTACGGTGAACCTGGTTCGTGCCGACTTCGCGGCCGAATTCCAGACTCGTATTGCACACGCGTACCGGCAGGAAACCGGCATCGTGCCGGCGGTCTACATCTGCGAACCAGCTCAAGGCGCACAGGCCTGGCCGGACGAGGGGGGTATTCAAATTTGAAGATTCTGGTGACGGGAGGAGCGGGCTACATCGGCGCCGTGGTCGCCGCCGATGTGCTTGCTGCGGGCGGAGAAGTCGTCGTCTATGACAATCTGAACAGTGGACACGTGGACGCCGTCCACAAGGGAGCGCTGTTGGTCCGGGGAGACTTGAGCAACCGGGACCTGCTCAAGAGCGTGCTGCGGGAACATGCTATCGGCGGGGTCATGCATTTCGCCGCCTCCATCGAGGCTGGCGAGTCCATGAAAGTGCCGGAAAAGTACTTTCGGAACAATACCGCCAATACCCTTTCGCTTCTCGAAACAATGCTGGAATGCGGAGTGACGCGGCTCGTGTTTTCCTCTACCGCCGCGCTCTACGGCGATCCCGAACGAACGCCCATCGAAGAGGACGATTCCCTGAAGCCCACGAACGCGTATGGCGAATCAAAGCTGCTGGTGGAGCGCATGCTCGCGTGGTTTCATCGGATTCACGGCCTGCGCTACGCCAGTTTGCGCTATTTTAATGCTGCCGGAGCCACCGCCGGTCTGGGCGAGGACCACTGCCCGGAGTCCCATCTCATTCCGATCGTATTGCAGGCGGCGTTCGGGCAAAGGAAAAGCGTTTCCATCTACGGCGCGGATTATTCCACTCCCGACGGGACTTGCATTCGGGATTACATTCATGTGAGCGACCTTTCGACTGCTCATTTGCTGGCCTTCGACCGGTTAGGCTCCGGCAAGGACCCCGAGCGGTTGATCTACAACCTGGGCAGCGGTCGCGGTTTCAGTGTGCGCGAGGTGATTGAAGTCGTCCGCCGTGTGACGGGCCGGCAGATTCAAGTGGAGGAGTGTCCGCGGCGAGCCGGCGACCCGCCCGTGCTGGTCGCAAGCTCTGCGAAAATTAAGAGAGAGCTGCACTGGGCGCCCAAGTTCTCTAACCTGGAAGACATCGTTGCGAGTGCATGGTCGTGGCGGCAGCAATATCCGCAGGGGTACGGGAAAGTGACAACCCACGACGCTGGAGAAGAATG
>Ga0209517_10009809_pt1 | contig 10819 bp, 9 predicted proteins | sample PeaSoiMetSII2010_FD_187695 | JGI IMG/M metagenome (GOLD analysis project Ga0209517, IMG submission 187695) | Peat soil microbial communities from Weissenstadt, Germany - SII-2010 (SPAdes) (version 2) | ecosystem: Environmental > Terrestrial > Soil > Wetlands > Peat | place: Germany: Weissenstadt... | reverse complement strand
ATCAGCCTTTATCAAAAGGAAGAAGCCAGGCCCGGAAACCTGTTCTTTTCGCCCTACAGCATCTCGACCGCCCTGGCGATGACCTATGCCGGCGCCCGGGGCGAGACGGCGCAGGAGATGGCGAGCGTGCTCCATTTCAGCCTGCCGCCCACGCAATTGCCCCAGGCCTTTGCGGGTTTGGCGCGGCAATTCGAGGAGATTAGCGCCACCAAAGCCGTCAGCCTTAGCATCGCCAATTCGCTCTGGTGCCAGCAGAGCTATCATTTCGCGGAGGCTTTCTTGAAGCTGACCCGCGACTTTTACGGCGCGGAGGCCAAGGAGGTGGATTTTGCCAATAACTTCGACGGGGTGCGCCAGGAGATCAATTCGTGGGTGGCGCAGAAGACCCAGGATAAGATCCGGAACCTGCTGCAGCCAGGCCAGGTCTCGAGCGCGACGCGGCTGGTGCTCTGCAACGCCGTGTATTTCAAGGGCAAATGGGTCTTCCAATTCGATCCCAAGGCGACCCACCCCGCGCCGTTCTATGTGCTGCCCGAGCAACCGATCCAGACGCCGATGATGTTCCGAAGCATGGACGTCCGCAGCGTCGCGCTGGACGGCTTCGATATTTTCACTCTGCCGTACACCAGCAACATGCTGTCGATGGTTATTTTGCTGCCCAACGCCAAGGACGGCCTGGGCGCGCTCGAACGCCAATTGAACGCCGCGCAGTTGTCCAATTGGCTGGGGCAATTGGATGCCGCCCACGAGACCAAGACCGACGTGTTTATGCCGAAATTCAAGCTCGACTGCCGCCTGGAATTGACCCGTGACCTGGCCGCGATGGGCATGCCGACTGCCTTCGGCCCGCGCGCCGATTTTTCCGGCATGACCGGAAAGCCCGACCTTTACATCGGCGTGGTGGTCCACCAAGCGATGGTCGATGTGAACGAAGAGGGGACGGAGGCGGCAGCGGCCACGGCGGTGGGAGTGAGAATGCTGGCCGTCCAAAGGAAGCCGCCGGCGGTCCTGCGCGTGGACCATCCCTTTCTATTTATGATTCGCGAGAATCAGACCGGCAGCGTGCTGTTCCTGGGAAGGGTGCTCGACCCGTCCAGGTAGCGCAGGAGCAGTTGGGCGGGGCACGACGAACGACGAGGCCCGACGGAACGACGAACGCCCCCCTCGCCGAGGCCACGGGGCAGGCGAGACCCCAAAGAAATCCGAACCAGCCCTGCCGCCGACCTGCCCTCCAACGTATAAGGCTGGGCGCCCCGGGGCGGGCCCGCCCAATCCACCGCTACCTTGGACTGCAGTAGCAACCGCTACGGCTTTCGGCTCCGGCGCCTCGCATCCATCATCCACCATCCCTCATCCGCCTTCTGCGCCTTCTCCCGGAACGCCGCATTCATGCGGCAGCAGCCCGCAAAGCACCTCCGAGGGCTGAAAGCCCGCAATGTGATAGCCTGGGCTGGAGTGAGGCCGACCAGCGCAGGCCCAGGTTCAACAGTCCCACAAATCTCTGAAGCCCTGTAAGAGGCGTCCCTCCCCTTCCAAATCTGAGACCGTCAACTCTCAAATCGCCTCCTCGCCGGCCGCGCAGCAGCTTCTCCGGGCCAACGGCCCGTCTCATACCAGCCCAGGGCGGAGTCAGCGAAGCCCTGGGATCCCAACCCCAAGAAACCCTCCCGCGCTGAAGGCGCGCCTCATCTCAAATTCACCGATCCGCCTAATCCACCGCCCCATCAAGACGGCTCGATTGCCCCTTTTTTCCCTCCCGGCCAACCATATTGCCTTATCCTATATATAAGTGAGGATTAAATCGTCTAAAGCTGTATTGACCCTTTCAACGTGATTGCTTATGATCTCCAGTCGTTATGCAGAGCAATGCTCGACGTGCCTTAATCTGGAATTAGTTAGTTAGGAAGTGAATTTTGCGCTTGCGTCGCCGCGCAAGGCTCTTAACCACTCAAAACAGGAAACACCCACGATGAACCTAATCCCTCTGAGAGAACCCTTTGACGCTGGGGCGCGGCTCGGAACCCGCCAGCCGCAACGCCCGAACCCACTCGCCTGGGTGTCCTTGGCCATGATTTGGCTTTGCACCGCTGCCGTGAGCCGCGCCGACGTTGTACTGGACGCCTGGGACTTCTCTGACGGCACCAATTGGACCAGCGAGCTTGGCTACTTCCCGTTGCGCTTCACTAATATCATCAACCTGCCGGGAGTAGGGGACGGCAACGGGCTGTTGCTGGACACCTCCAACCTGAGCCCCGCGCAACTCGTCTTTAACACGGTCGAAGACTCTGGTGCGACGAATATCAATCCCGCGGCCGGCTCAATCTCATTGTGGTTCAAACCGGATTGGTCAGGAACCAATAACGGCGGGCCTGGACCTGGAGCCTGGGGCCGGTTCGTTGAAATCGGCACCTTTACCACTAATGCCACCGCCGATTGGTGGAGCATTTATCTTTCGCCGGACGGCTGCGAGCTGATTTTTTCCGCTCAGCTCAGCAACGGCTCCCGAGCGACCTACTTGTCCGCGCCGGTCAGCCTGGTGTCGAACACCTGGAATAATATCGTCGTAACGTATTCAGCGACCAATTCTGACTGTTATCTCAACAGCGTATTCGTGACCAATGGAGCTGGGGTTACGTTGGTGCCCGGACCAGCCGCAATGTCCAACGGCTTTTCCATTGGAAGCTCGCTTCACGGACGGCTTTTCGCAGGCGCGGGGCACCTTTGGGGATTTCGTCACCTACGAAGACCCGCTGAACCCGGTGGAAGTGGCGGTAAAATATGACGAACTGGCCGATGCGTATGGCCGCGGGATACAGTCCCTTCCGCTGATCGATTCCGCGCCGTCATACCCGGGGACAAACGCCGGGAACTTCGACGAAGTCATGGGGCCGGGTTGGCTCCAGTACGTGACCAACGTCACCTCAGGTTGTGTCACCAGCGCCGTGCCCTGGATCACAAACGTTACCGCGAGACACGTGAGCGTCGGAACCAATCGCACCACAAGCCTTCGATTCAGCGTGGTGGGCGGCGTCGATGGCACGACGCTTTATGACGTCTTCGGGGCCTCCCAACTAGTCGGCAGCCAGCTCAGCGATGCGCAAATCGTGTGGCTGGGGCAGGTTCAAAACTGCGGCACCTATTTGCTCAGCAACCTTACGGATTCGGCCGTGTTTTTAGTGCTGGGAACGCCACAAGACAGCAGCGGCAGCGGCTTGACCGACGCCTATAAACTTCTAGTGGCCAAAATGAACCCCAACACTTTCGATACTTATGGCTTTGGCATCGCGGATTGGTGGCTCTGGGAATACTTTGGAACCAACGCGGCCAATATCGACCCGTACGCCCTTTGTCCTTCCGGGGACGGCTGGACGATACTTCAGGCGTACCAGAACGGCTGGAATCCCAAAGCGTTCTACACCCCGCAACCGCCCCAGAACGTCGTCGCGACGGTGGACGCCACGCTGACCAACGTTACCATCACCTGGAGTTCCGGCGGCGGGCCGGTGGCAAACTACAGTATCGAGGGCAGCAGCTTGGCGAATCCGGTGCAGGTCAGTGCAAGCACGTTCAGGTTCACTACGAGCGTGGGCTACCCATTGTTTGGCACCGAATTTCCTCAGCCCTACTACCAGATCCGCGCCAACTTCGAAGATGGCACCAGCGCGGTGAGCCCAGCCGTATCGGTTTTTAAGCCCTCTTTGTTTCCAAACGCGAACCTTGTCCGCGGCCCGGGCGGCCATTGCTACCTCACCGCTGGCCCCCTCGACCCCTCCATTTCCGCCCTGTATTTGGCTTGGGCTACCAACCCGGGGCCGACGGGCTGGACCGGGGTCTATCTTCCAGTCACGAATTTTGTCAACGGCCTCTTGGCCCTGCCCGATTCGCTGGTCCAGCAAATTTGGCAAGAGACCGCCGACGGTTGTTCCTGGATCCAAGCGATCTCCACCTCAGGAGCCTTCAGCGACGTGCGCTTTTGCTATGCGTCCTGGCCTGTGGGGTTCGCCGACGCGTCCGCCCTTTTAAAGCAGAACCTCAAGTTTCTGCTACGCTCACCGACCTTGACGACTCCCTTTAGCTACACCACGGATGTGGAGGACCTAAGTTACGCCTTTTACCCTAGTGATGTGAGCGCCCCAGCAGGTCCGTACTCCCGCGAGGCGACTTCGACCAACTACGAATATTATGGGTCTCACACGTTCAGCTCCAATATCAATTGCGCCTTCCTCGAGGAGTCGCGTCCGGTGGCGGAGAACTTCCTGTGGCGCAATCTCGTTTTTGACACCAACGAATATAACGCCTATGGGCCGACCAATGGTTTAGATCAATCCTTCTCGGATCCTTACCTGCGCGTTGTCGATACTGTTTACGATCCAATCGAATACGAGTACCGGGATACCTTCGGAGTAACGGGTTTCTGGGGCTGGGTGATGAACGACTTGTACGAGCCTGGCGCGGTCCTGCCCTACGCGCTTACCAATGCGAGTTCCTCGGCTTTCTTTGCCCAGCCCTTGGATGCTTTTCTCGGCACTCAGGTCGAGGAAGCCGGCCTTCGATCCAACGCCATGGGGCAGGTGTATTTGCCTGGCGCGGTCAGCAACGTATTTGGCTTGGCCATAGATTCCGTCCTGTTTGGGGCCGATTCCCTTGGCGACGAGGTTGTGTGGCTGGCGGGAGGTCCCGCTCAATCGCCTGGCGAGGGAGGATGGCAGTACAGCGTTACGGCTGTTCCGGGCCTTCACACAGTGGATTACTACTTTGTGAGTCAAACAGCTTTTCTGCAACTTCCGGGGGCCGTCCGCCCGCCGATGCCCGGTTCGCCCGATTTTACGGTCACGAACACCTCGCCCCTACTCATCGCCGCGTTTGGCCAGCCGTACACGGTCATGGCTTGGGCCAAGCAGCAGATCACCAATGGTTGCCCTGGCAAATACGCCTACCTGGAACAATACTTCAGTGGTGCGAATATGACGGGCACCAACGGCAGTCCGACGACCAACAGCGCCGGCCTGCTCTCGCCTTACGGCGAGTTCTTCCCAACCCAGCCAGGGCTGGTGGGAGTAGGCACGATGCCGGACATTGAGACCGGCCAAACCGCCACTGGCGTGGTGAACGTAATCAAGCTACAGTTGGATGTGAATCATGATGGCGTGATGGACTTGAGCTTTGGCGGACCGGACAACACCTCTCAAGGGCGGCCGTTCACGTTCTGGGTGAATAATGACTGTGATACAATGACGTATGTTGGCGATCCCGGCGAGGACGTGGAAGTTTCTTCCACGAACCAATACGACTACAACTTGCGATATGTTCCGTCCATGCGGGACTTGGAGGATTGGGCGCGACTTTGGATTTGCGGAATGCCCGCGTTGGAGGCCAATCAGGGTTATAGCGTCACGTTGAGCATGACGGCGCAAAGCGGAAATCCGGCCATCAATCTGATGGACACGGTTGAAACCAACGGCGGTACGCTCTACCTGACCGATTCAAACACGGCCTATGCACAAGTGTTCAACGGTGGCCATCGCTTGAAATATCCGACCATCTCACCGACAACACCGTTGACGTTGCCCGCCAACCCTTTCACGAATGCTGGAAACAAATACTTCCTGTTTGAAGGCGCGGGCATCGGGCAAGGGCAACTGACGATGACAATGTCGCAGAACGGAACCAACGTTTTGGCGCAAACTTCGCTATGGCTGGACTTGAATGACGTGAAGGACTTTTACGAGCAGGCTTACGCAACCAACGTGACCTCTGGAAAACCGCCGAGCAGTTTAGTCAGTAATTTCGGCGTCATCCAAACGGCAACGTCTCCAGCACCGGATGAGACAAAGCAAATCGTCGTGTTCATTCACGGCATTAACAACACCGGGGCAGATTACGACACCACGACCCGGACAATCTTTAAGCGTCTGTATTGGGCTGGTTATCACGGGCGCTTTGCTTCATTCCGCTGGCCATGCGCGTATCTGCCGCCGACGACCGCAAACCCATTCAAATACAACTTGGGTGAGTTTTACGCCTTCAAATCGGCGACTGCCCTCAAAAATTATTTGAGTTACCTCAGGAACAACCGGCCCGACTTGGCGGGTTACGCGATTGACCTTTACGCTCACAGCCAGGGCAACGTCGTCACCAGTGAAGCCATATTACAGGGGGCACCATTCGACAATTACATTCTGACGCAGGGAGCTTTCCCAGCGCATTGTTACGACACCAACGCGCCATTCCTGCAGCAACTCTTGGACGCCGAAACCAACAGCGTGAACGCCGTGCAGACGCCGTTTTATCCAGTGGACGGCGGTTATCACGGGTATTGCTTATCCATCCACGGCAACCTGATAGATTTTTATAATACCAACGATTTTGCTTTGGCAACCGGCACCACGCTAGGACTTCAAACCAACTGGAAGGAAGACCAACGCACGCAGAAACCCGAAGCATTCCTTGGCGGGCCGTCATATATTTACGATGTTCCAACTCACGTCACGACGGGTTATTACACTCTCGGCAACAGCTACACCGTAACCGATTTGCAGGAAATCAAAGCGTTGGTAGCACGGTCACGCTCTGCCGCTGTCGGAGCGCAAGGCGGGTTGCATGGAGCCATCAGCGGTTCCATTGACCTGTTCAGCAACTATGGGTTTGGAAATACGCGCGATGAGCACAGCGCACAGTTTGCCAGACCGATTCAGACTTGCTTGCCGTATTACCGGCAGATGTTGACCAGCTTCCAAATCGTGACCCCATGAACAGGCGAAAAAGAATTTTGACCGTGATGGCAGTGTTGCTGATCACTGCCATCATTTGGTTGCGGCCGCGTCACAACCAACCAGCGGAACAGCCGGTCACCGAATCAACCGCAGTCCAGACAAACCAACCGGCATTGCCTGCAAAGAGTGCGGTGCGGCGGCCCGTTCCCCCGGCAGCGGTACCAGCCCCGACCGCCGTTCCCAATCCCCCGGTCCAAAATGGCGCTGCGGTAGTTGAGAGCCGAATCAACCAGATACAGACCGAAATCGAAAAAGGGTATGACCAATGGAGAACACCAATCGAGTTTCACGGCAAAGTGGTTGATGAGAATACAAACCCGGTTGCAACCGCCAGTGTTCATTTCGTGTGGACAGACCTTTCTCCAAAAGGCACGTCCGAAAAGGACACGACAAGCGACCAGGCCGGCCTTTTTTCCTTGAGCAACACCAACGGGGAAAATCTTATCGTGCAAGTGTCGAAAGAGGGCTACTACGCTTACCAGCGGTTCGGTGCCGCCTTCAATTATGCCGGTGAAAGTCAAAACTTTGTTCCTGATGCAGCTAATCCTGTCATCTTTCAATTGAAGAAAAAAGGATTGGCCGAGCCGTTGGTTCACGTCCAGTCACCAATGGGCGGGCCAAAAGGCTTTAGAATCGCCAAGGACGGCACAGCCGTTGAAATCTCGCTGATGACCGGCAAAGCGGTTCCGATAGGGCAAGGCGATTTGGAGGTGCAGTGCTGGACGGATAACGAGGGGAAAACGCCTGGTGAAAAGTACGATTGGAAATGCCAAATCAGTGTTCCCAACGGCGGCATCTTACAACCCACCCACGAGCTTGACGTTCAAGCGCCGCTGGACGGCTACCGGACTGCGGACGTGATTGACATGCCTGCAAATCGGGGAACTGATTGGAGCAGCCACGCGAGCCGGAATTATTTTTTGAAGCTGGCGAGTGGAAATTATGCCCGCATCAGTTTTGAAGTGGTTGCGGGCGGCGATCACTTCTTTCAGTTGGAATCATTCCTGAATCCATCCGGCTCGCGCAGTTTAGAGTTTGACCCGCAAATCGCTATTAACCCGTAACTTTCAAATGAAACGTATGGTCTGGCTTGGTGGTTTTAGTTTGCTTGTGGTTCTTCTCCATGCTGCGTGGAAGTTTGGCGGTGCTGGCGGCACGTCGTCCCCCGGAGCGTTCGGCCCCGTCGGCCCGGCATTCCTGGTTGCGCTCTTGCTCTGGCCGATGTTCGTTACATCTTGCATTTGCGTCGCCACGATTTTGTTCCAGCCACGCACGTCCGAAAAACCGAAGGCAGTCGCGCTCCTTTTCGTTCCAATTATCCTGTACGGAATTTACTTTCTGATTTTTGGCGGCTCAGGCGAGCGTGCGGGGATAAGATGAAGCGACTCAAAATCATGATTACGAAGTTCTGGGTAATCGGGCTGGTTTTGGATTTTGTGGCTTGTGGCTTTTGCGGTTTTGCAGGAAGACCGCGATCAGACGTGGTATTATTACGTTTGGCTTTCCTTCATTTGGATTGCGACGGCAGGCTCGCTGTTACTCCTGGACGGTTCGATGCGCGTCAAATTTAGAGGCGTTGCCGACACCAATGGGTCCCGGAACTGGGAAGGCGATCCGAACGCTTTGAAAGCGGCTGGGCAGTAGTCGTGAATCCCAAATTAGCCGTTGCCGTGGGGGTCGACTCTGCATCGGTTGCGACCTTTGTAACGTGTGTGTTGATGCCGATACTTGCGCCGGGCAATGCGAAGCGTGCGCCGATGTTTATCATCGTCAGCGCCATTGGCGCGACATGTGCCGGTTGGATTTATGTCGGCCTGAAAGCGCGCTTTGTCGGATTGACCCACGCGGCGTTGATGTTGCTGGTTGGTGGTTACTTGTTGTCGGTCGGGATGCCGTTCTGTTTGAATCCTTCCGGCATGGCCGACAACCCGCGGCTGGAGCCATCGCGCTGGCCAATCTGCTCTTGGTGGTATTTGGAGCGTTAACGTTGGCTGCTGGAATCGGCGTCATATTTGCGTCAGTCCGGGGCAAAAAACCATGACGAAAGATGCGAGATTGTTCGGCCATGAAACTGGCCTCAGTTCAAAATGAAATCCCCGTGAACCTATGGCCAAACGAAACGCTTCCCTTTCCGCTACGCTGTCTGCCGTCTATGCGACCTTTCTTTTGCTCGGATGGGCCGCGCTCGCACCGCGTATCGCGTGGAGCCAGTTGGGAGCAGTCACCAAATTTTGGACAATCGGGGCTTCGGTCGGCACCGTTCTGGCAGTTGCTTTGGGCTGGATTTATCGGGGGATGGGCTGGCGTGCCGCTGGAGTCATCCACGCGCTATTGATGTCAATTATTGGCCTTGTGGGATTTTTCCACGGCGCGGCTATTTTGTCCGATAAATCCATCGCGGGAGGGCAAGGCCCTGACGCAAATCCAGTCGCGGGGATAATTTATCTAGCTGCTTTCTGCCTATCCGCATGTTTCAGCACACTACAACGACTTGTGGCCACCACCAGGTTCGGGCACTACCAGATGGAGACGGCTGAAACAACCGGATAAGCGTAAGCTGCTTTGGTGGAAGCTGGTCTTGGAGCACTCGCCATCGCTTGCGGCATCGCGGTAACGTGGGGTCTATTTGAGCGCCCAGCGGACTCTGCGGAATCACCATGAAAATCAAATCAGCCGCTGCCGTAGCTGTCTGTTTTGCCGCCTTGCTTGGAATCGCTTTGGCGGCAGACGTTGCCCCATTGCCGGAGCACGTGCGCCACGGCTATTATCCCGTCCGGCTGACCGTGCAGACCAACGCAGACGAACTCATTTTGCGGCTGACCGGGACAGTTCCCGACGTGAGTTATCTTGTCATGGTGCGGAGCAACAAGCCGTATTCGCAATGGTTGCCGTTCACGTATGTCATTGGCGTGACCAAACGAGAGGGCTTGAAAGGGGTCGGTCATCACTATTTACACTTCTCATTCTCTTTTCGCCGCTGAACGAGGCGATTCGACACGTGCGCCCAAGTCCCCATGTTTAGTCGTTCCGCAATCCATTTCAACGTCATCGTCGTTTGCTCACGCACACACCGGGCGATTTGCACGTTCTCCGGATCACCCTTGCGACGCCGCCTCAGTTCGTCTTCCGTCCAGCCTCGCCGGCGCAACTGCCCCTGCCACGCCTTCGGCGTGGAGCGCATCGGCTTGGCGCAACTCCGGGCCGTGGTGGTCGCGGCGCTGCTCGTACCGCCGGCCGCTATGCCGCGCTGGTCGCAGAGCAACTGGGTGCCGAAGGCGCGCACGCCGAGGATGTGCGTGACCGTGTTGGCATCCCAGCCCTCCGTCAGCATGGCGACCGAAACGACACAACGGATTGGTTCGCCGAGCTTGCCTTCCTTGCCCACGGTGTTCATCACCTCGCGCAGCAGATCCTGGTCGGTGATTTTGCGGGCCTTCTCGACTTCGCCCCGTTCGATCATCTCGCGGCGGAAGCGCTCGATCTCCTCCCCGGCCATCTCGCGGAAGTCCTTGTCCAGCGCTTCGCCGGACTCGAGTTGCTCGCTGTCGATCAACAGCGTGCGCGGGCGCGGCAGCCGGTTGCCGTTCTCGTCGTAATTGCGGAACAGCTCCAGCCGGCCGGCATGATAGACCTGGCTCCTGCCGTCCTCGCCCAGCCGATAAAAGCCGGAGACGTAATCATAGACGAGCTTCGAGGTGGAGGTGTTGTTGCAGACCATGATGAACACGGGCGGCACGCCGATGTGAACCTCCTGCCAAAGGGCGTAGGTCTTCTGGTAGTGGCCGTACAGGGCGTCCAGCGCCGTCTGCAACTCCACCGGGAGGCTGAGCGGGTCGAGGTTGCCGGACTTGCCACGGCCTTTTTTTGGCATCTTTTTGCTGATGTGTTTCCACAGCTCGCGGTATATGGGCATGTCCGCGCGGGGGACGTTATCGGCGACCGGAACGCGGGGAAGTTTGACGATGCCGCATTCGATGGCGTCCATCAGCGAGAAGTCGCAGACGGTCCACGGAAAGAGTGTGCCTTCGGCGTAGCCCGAGCCGCGA
>Ga0209517_10009807_pt1 | contig 10822 bp, 10 predicted proteins | sample PeaSoiMetSII2010_FD_187695 | JGI IMG/M metagenome (GOLD analysis project Ga0209517, IMG submission 187695) | Peat soil microbial communities from Weissenstadt, Germany - SII-2010 (SPAdes) (version 2) | ecosystem: Environmental > Terrestrial > Soil > Wetlands > Peat | place: Germany... | reverse complement strand
ACCGTCCAGATCTTCTGCCCTTGCCGGACCCACTGTCCGCGCTGCGGAAGCGTGATGCTCTGCACCTTGCCCATCAGGCGGGCGGCAAAATCATCCAGCCCGATGCGGACCATTTTGGGACCTTCGTTCATGGCCCAGGTGTGTCCGGGGTGATACTTCAGGTTTTCCGGCACCTGGAACCCGGCCACTACGGTAGGCTGAAGGGTGGCGGCATGAGCCACGGCCATGGTCGAAGTCGCGGGCTGCGGCTGAACTACCATCACGGGACGAACTGCGGGACGCCGGCTGTAGAAATGATCGATGAGTAAGAAGAGGACGAAAGTCGCGAGTACCAGAATGACGGTCATGATGAGCTCCTTGGCGCGGTCTAATTTCCAACTTGCACTTTTGCTAAAGGCAACCCTCATGCCACTGCGGCCGGTTTCCAGGCCGTTGGCTGCATGTGGCTGAGGTTAAACAAGATAGAATGCCAGTGAGGGTCCATCGGCGGGGCCATGTGCTGAAATGCTCAACGGTGATTTGTTGCGAATCGCAACGCCCAAGAGTAGGCTAAGTGCCGCTTTTTCTGCGACCGCGAGCAGAATGTGTGGCTTACGAGGAAAGCCGGGATGTTGAATTCATCAATAGCCACTGCTCAATAATTCAACGACATTTGGGGCTGGTTGACATTCTTTGATCCGGCATCTAAAAGGGGAGCGGCTTTCTCGCAGTACTGGGCCCGCAATGCAGACTGTCCCCCGGAGGAAGTGACATGAAGAGAGTCCTGGTTGTTATGGTTGTGCTGGCGGTGCTGGTGGTGATCGCAGCGCCGACGCTGGTGGCCGACGACGGCGCCAAGGTGTTTGCCGGAAAGTGCGCCATGTGCCACGGTCCGGATGGCGCCGGCAAAATGAAGGGCACGCCCGATTTCCGCACCGCCGAGTTCCAAAAGAAAACCGATGCGGAACTGACGGATGCCATTGCCAAGGGTCCCGGCGGCAAAGAGTCGCACGCCTTCGCCAAGAAGGGCCTGGACGACGCCACCATCAAGTCGCTGGTGGCCTACATTCGCACCCTGAAGAAATAAGCGAGACCAAGTCATCTGAAGACCCTCCCTGAGGCGATTGCGCCCAGGGAGGGATTTTTTGTTTGATTGCCTACGTGAGCACGGCAGCTTGCGGGGCGATTGCCTTGGCGTCGAGCACCTCGCGCACCCTGCGGAGCAGCGATTCGCGGCTGAACGGTTTCTCCAGGATGGCCGTTCTGGTGTGCATCACGCCGTGCTGTGCGATCAGCTCATCGGTGTACCCGGACATGTAAAGCAGCCTGGTTTCCGGCCAGGATGATGCGAACTGTTCCGCCAGCTCCACGCCGCTCATGGCGGGCATGACCACATCGGTCAGCAGCAAGTGGATGGGTTCCGTCTGCCGCCTGGCGATCTCGACTGCAGTCTTGCCGTCCTCCGCCTCCAGCACTCGGTAGCCCCCGCTCTGCAGGCAGCTCTGCGCCAGCCGGCGCAGGGCGCCTTCATCCTCCACTAGAAGTATGGTTTCGGAGCCGCTGGGAAGCATGGGCTCCGGCCCGGCGGCGAAAGATGCTTCCGCGACTTGGTCCACTCGTGGCAGGTAGATTTTGAAGGTGGTGCCCTGCCCGGGCTCGCTGTACACCCAGACAAAACCCCCGCTCTGCTTGACGATGCCGTACACCGTGGAGAGACCCAGTCCGGTGCCTTTGCCGGGCTCCTTGGTGGTAAAGAAGGGTTCGAAGATGCGGGCCTGGGTGGCCTTATCCATGCCACAGCCGGTGTCGCTCACGCTCAGCATCACGTAGGGGCCGGGGCGTACCATCGGACGGTGATGCACGTAGGATTCGTCCAGGGTGGCATTGGCGGTAGCGATGATCAGTTTGCCGCCCTGCGGCATGGCATCGCGGGCATTCACGGCGAGATTCATCAGCACCTGCTGAATCTGTCCGGGGTCAGCTTTCACGCGTCCCAGGTTGGATGCGCGGTCCACCACCAGGTGAATGTCTTCCCCAATCAGCCGGCGAAGCATCTTGTCGATCTCGGTCACAATGGAATTCAAGTCCAGGACTCGGGGCTGCAGAATCTGTTTGCGGCTGAAGGCTAGAAGCTGGCGGGTGAGGGAGGCCGCCCGCTCTCCCGCCTTCGTAATCTCCTGGGTAAAGTTGCGGAGCGGATTCGCCGGATCCAGCCGATCCTGCAGCAGCTCGCTATAGCCGATGATCACCGCCAGTGCGTTGTTGAAATCGTGAGCCACACCTCCGGCCAGGCGTCCTACGGCTTCCAGCTTTTGCGATTGCCGGAGCTGATCCTCCAGCAGCTTGCGCTCCGTAATGTCTTGCACGGTGCCTTCATGCTGCACCACGCGGCCATCGGCGCCGCGCACGGCGCGCACGTTGGCCAGAAGCCACTTCTTGCTCCCATCCTTGCAAGCGAGTTCCAACTCGGCATTGCGCACCACCCCGCCTTGTTCCAGCACCCGGGCGAACTCTTTCCAGCGGCTGCTATCGGCAAACAGCGGGGGCGCCACCTCCGCGACCTCCGCCATGAGCTGCGCGGCGGAATCGTAGCCATACATTTGGGCCAGGGCACGGTTGACGCTCAAGGGGCGGCCCTCGGGGGTGGTTTGGAAAATGCCGACCACCGCATCTTCGAAAATGGCGCGATATTTCTGTTCCGCCTGTTTCAGGGCGTCTTCGATCACTTTGCGCCCGGTGATGTCCTGCTGGATGGCGATGAAGTGGGTGATCTCGCCACCGTCCGAGTGCACCGGCGTGATGGTCATCTCCCCCGCATACAGGCTGCCATCTTTGCGCCGATTGTTGACCTCACCGTGCCACACGTTGCCGGAGCTGATGGTCCGCCACAGTTGCTCGTAGAAGGCCCGCGGATGCCGGCCCGACCGCAGCAGGCGCGGGTTCTGTCCCAGGACGTCTTCGGCGGGATAGCCGGTGATACGGCTGAAGGCCGGGTTCACCCAGGCGATGCTGCCCTGCAGATCGGTGATCACGATCGAGTTGGCAGCCGCGGCCAGCGCCGCCGCCTGCAGACGCAGCCGTCCTTCCCCACGCTGGCGCTCCTCGATCTCCTTGGCCAACTCCTGATTCGCATTCGCCAGCTCGCGCGTGCGGTCAGCCACTCTTTGCTCCAGTTGGGCGTTGAGCTCGTGGTTGGTGTGCTCCGTCTGCACCCGGGCCTTCATCTCCCGCACCATGGTGCGGGTCATGAACCCGGCGATGGCGCCGGCAATCGCCACCGCCAGCGCCATGAGAAACAAGGTCAGGGCGCGGATCCTGGCGTATTGCGCACGGCTCTCCCGGGTGGCGTGGTTGATTTGCTCGGACTGGTATTGCAGGAAGCCGTTCCACGCGGCGTGGTATTCGAACAAGGCCGGCAGGGTTGCATGGAGCATCACGCTGCTGGCGTCTTCGCGGCGTCCGTTCTCGACCAGCAAATGCAGTGCCCGCAGATAACTCTCGACGTAGGGAGTTCGGTTCGCTTTCACTTGTCCTAAAAGCTGTTCTTCCTCCTCGGACTCACACTGACTCTCCAGCTTCTCCACGATGACGGATATCTTTCTGGTGTTCTCGGCCCGCGCGGCCAGCAGGGCGTCGATCTGGGCTCGGTCCCGGACCAGAAAAACTTCCATGGTGATGCGGCTGTTGCGATTGGAATAGGTGAGAGCTTCGCGCGTCATTTGCAGTTTGGCCCAGCGCCGGCCCAGCACCTCCTGCAGGCCGGCATTGATTTGATCCATGCGGCTCAGCCCCAGGTATCCGATCCCCACGGAAATGGCGATCAGCAGGCCGAATGCGGCCCCCAGTCGCAGGCCGACCCTCTGCCTTTTCATAATTTGTCGCGATTCCATTTCGGGAAGCACGTCACCTCGCAGGCAGGCCTGCGCACCCTTGCCTCGACGGCCCTGCCGGTGTTCAACCTTGTTATCGGCTCGCAGGGTGTTTCAGCTCGCACACCGGAGAAACGTCAGTAACCTTCCTCGGCCGAGCCAAGTCCTGGGGTGGCGCCGTGCGGCAGGGCGCGGCTTGGCGCCGGGGGTGAGCGATGGAGCCGGCGGCGCCATGCTCGACGCGGGCAGGGGCAGACGAGTGTATCGTCTTCCGCTATAAATCCCTCTGATCGCAGGCATCGAAATTTTCTTTCTTTTCGGGGAGCTGCGGGGCTTCCGCCGCGCCGCGGGTAGGCCCCCGAAACCGGCTCGGGACGGCCATTTCGCAGGAATCGAGTCCTGTCAACAGTTTTCCAGCAGATTTCTTCTGTGACCGGCGTCACCCGGCGAAGGTCGGCGTTGACAAAAAAAATCTGCCGAATAGAATACGCCACTGTTCCTCAGCACACGAAAGCCCCTAGGGAAACGAACCCCACGTGACGAACCAGGCGTTGGAATCAGTTCTGTTGGAAACCGATTTTGCCGGCCTCGAGCGCTACGCCAGCGGCAAGGTCCGCGACCTTTATCGCGTGGACCACGAGCGTCTGCTGGTGGTGGCCACCGATCGCATTTCCGCCTTCGACTACGTGCTCGGGAGCGGCATCCCCGGCAAGGGCCGGGTGCTGACGCAACTGTCGCTGTTCTGGTTCGACTTCCTCGCGGACATTGTGCCCAACCACCTGCTGACCGCCGCGGTGGAGCGCTACCCGGCGCAGTTGCGCCCCTACGCCGAGCAGTTGCAGGGACGCTCCATGCTGGTGGCGCGCGCCGACATGATCGCCATCGAATGCGTGGTGCGGGGATATCTCTCAGGTTCGGGATGGAAGGAATATCAGCAGAGCGGGAAGGTGTGCGGCATCGAACTGCCGCGCGGGTTGCGCGAATCGGAGCAACTGCCGAAGCCGATCTTCACCCCGGCCATCAAGGCCACCAGCGGCCACGATGAGAACATCAGCTTTGACGAGATGGCGCAGCACGCGGGTGCGAAGCTGAGCGAGCAGCTCCGCGAGCTGAGCCTCAAGATTTACCGGAAGGCGGCGGAACATGCGGCGGCGCGCGGGATCATCATCGCCGACACCAAGTTCGAATTTGGGCGCACGGCGCGCGGCCTGGTGCTGGCCGACGAGGTGCTGACGCCGGATTCCTCGCGCTTCTGGCCCGCCGACCGCTATCAGCCGGGACGCAGCCAGGAATCGTTCGATAAGCAGTTCGTCCGCGATTATCTGGAGAAGATCCACTGGAACAAACAGCCGCCGGCGCCCGCGCTTCCCGCCGCGGTAGCGCAGGAGACCAGCGAGAAGTACGTGGAAGCGTACCGCCGGCTCACCGGCCGCGAGCTGCCGGCGTAACATGAACGGCCTGGATTGGGCCATCGTGGCTATCCTGGTGTTGTCGGTACTGCTGGCGGCGGCGCAGGGTTTTTTGCACGAGGTGATTTCGCTGGCAGGCGTGGTCGTGGGATACCTGCTGGCGGCCTGGGAGTACTGGCGGGTCGCGCGCCGGATCGCGCCCTACGTGAAGTCGGACGCGGTGGCGGAGAGCGTGGCCTTCCTGGGGATCTTCGTCGCGGTGGTGATCGCCGCGGGGATCATCGGCAGGATCGCGCGCTGGCTGGCGCGAGAGGCCGGCCTGGGCTGGGCCGACCGCTTGCTGGGCGCGGCCTTCGGCTTGGTGCGTGGAAGCGCCATGGTGGCGGTGCTGGTGCTGGCGTTGGCCGCGTTCGCACCGGGATCGCAGTTGCTGGGACGATCGAGCCTGGGAGGCTACTTCCTGGTAGGGTCGCGCGGCATGAGCTGGCTGGCGCCGGCCACGCTGCGGCAGAAACTACGCCAGGGAGTGACGGCAATGCGCGAGGCCGCGGGCCCGCAATCGGCGCAACACTGAATCGGCATCGCTGGTAAGATAAGCGGTTTTCATAACGAAGTGCGTGTCATAGCGCGGAGGAGGCGGTCGTGAAGGATCAGCTCGAGGCCCTGGTCAGCCAGATGCACAAGAGCGGCATCCTGTATTCGGAAGCGGTGCGCGAGTTCAAGAAGCGCTTCATCCTGGCCGTGCTCCAGGAGAACCACGGCAACCAGTGCAAGGCGGCGCGCGAGCTGGGCATGCACCGCAACACCCTCAGCCGCACCATCGGCGAACTCAAGCTGGATATGCGTGCGGTACGCGACAACGCTCGCCGCCCCCCGCGCGGCACCCGTCCCATGATCCTGGAGAAAAAGGCCGGGGCGCGGTAGCGAGTACCAAGTACCAAGTACCGATTCACGCATCGTGCTGCGTCTCTGCACAATGCGCGGCAATAGAACAAGGCAGCCCTTATGGCTGCCTTGTTTTCTGAACTGGAAAAGTGCTAGTGCTTGGGGGATGGTTTCTTCGCCGCGGGCTTGGCGATCAACTGCCCCTCGATCATGTTGATCATGAAAGGACTGCTGGTATAGGAGTCCAGCTTGCCGAGCACCTGGGTTTCATCGCCGGCCTTGGGTACCTTCGCGAGCGGCAGCGGGGCCACCATGGTCAAGGTCACATCGGCGGCGTTTTTCTCGATGTCATCGGCGGTGGCCGCCAGCTCCATTTTGCTGCGGCTGGCGCTGATAACCTTGGCGGCAAATGGAATCTCGGTTCCCTTGATCTGTGCCCACACCTTTTGCTGGACCTCGGGGGAGCCGTCGGTAAAGATCAGTTGCAGTTCGTCGAACGTCATCTCCTTCGGATTTTTGCTGTCCGCCAGCCGTTTGGCCTGCTCCGCCGGGCTGGGCGCGGGCGCGACCGAGAAATCCGCCGCCGGCGCAGCGCTCGCCTTGGCCTGGGCCAGCAACTGGTCCCAGCCGTCAGGCGAGCCGTGGTACTTGGTGTATTTAAACTGGCCGTACTTGACGATCTGCGGGTTGTTGTTGCTCAAGGCGGCGGCGCGGGCGATCCACCACAAACCGGCGGGATTGATGGGCTTGGCTTCCAGATACGCGAGTGCCAGCGGATAAATGTCGCGCAGGGCGTTGGGGTCGTTGGGATTCTGCTTGATTTCCAGGTCGACCGCCGCCTGCAGATACTTCTGGGCACCGGCGAAATCCTTGTTCTGCAAAGCGCCGAAGCCGGCCGAGCCATTGAAGATGATGGCCACCTGCGTTTTGAATTTCTCGAAGTCGGCGTCCGACATGCCCTCCGGCTTGCTCATGGTGGCCAGAGCCCGCAATCCGGCCTGACCATACTTGGCGGCGTCGGCGGCATTCTGCTGCGGCGCCTGGCCGCCCTCGGCGGAGGCGCGGCTGGTATAAGCTAGCAGCGCCAGGGCGCGCACATTGTTGGGATCGACCTGCAGGACGCGGCCGGCAGTCTCCGTAGTCTTGGCGGCGTTGCCGAGTTTTTCATAGGCGGCCATCAACTGTTCGAGCGCGTCCTCTTTGACCACGGTGTTGGGATACTGCTGCAGGAAGGTTTCGAAGGCCTGCGCCTGAGCCTGGGGATTGGCCTCGCGGAGCGCGGCGATGTAGGTGTTGTACTCGGCCGGGTCCTTGATCTCTTTTTTCTGCTGCGCCGGCGGGGCGGACTGGGCGGGCGGGGCGGCGGGAGCAGCGGATTGTTGTGCCGCGGCCAGAGCGGCCAACGCCAACACCAGCGTGACGAGCGACTTCTTCATGCGAGGCTCCTTGGAAGATCGCCAGCAATTACTTTCCAATACTGCGGGTGGAACTGACTCCGGCACGCACGGCAGGCTGCGCCCGCGTCCGTCCTGGGAACATCGGCAAGGCCTGGGTCCGATCCGGAACCCCGCCTCTGTCTCCGGATGACACACTTCCAACTCTAAAGCGGCGAGGGCCGGATTATAAGAATGCTGCTGGCCTAAGGCAAGTTAAGTGCCGCAGTGGTAACCTTCCTGTGCTCCGATTGGATGCAGGCAACAGCGCGGCTGGATGTTTCTTAACCTCAGGGGCCTCAAAATTCCTGCCCCAAGCGGACAGGACAAGAACGCCAAGCCGCGACCCCCAAGGCATGGGGCAACGGGAGGTAGTCCTAAGATGGCACCTACAGTTCAGGGATTAGACGGACAGGTGGCGGTGGTAACGGGAGGCGGACGCGGTATCGGCGCGGGCATCTCGGCACGGCTGGCCGCGCTCAGGGCCACGGTGGTGCTCTGCGGGCGCACCCGCGCGCCGCTCGAGACCACCGCCAGCACCATTCGCCAGGCCGGTGGCCGCTGCGATGCCGCCGAGTGCGACGTGAGCCGTCTGGAGAGCGTCGAGGCCCTGGCTAAGCACGTGGAGTCCAGCTTTGGCCGCCTGGACGTGCTGGTAAACAACGCCGGCGTGAGCGGGGCGCGCGTGCCGCTGCACGAATATCCTCCCCAGGCATGGGACGAGGTGATGAATACCAACCTGCGCGGCGCGTACTACATGATCCGCTCGCTGGTCCCGCTGATGCTGCGTTCGGGTGGCGGCCACATCATCAACATCTCGTCGCTCGCGGGCAAAAACGCCCTGCCCAAGGGCGCCTGCTATGCCGCCTCCAAGTGGGGCCTGAATGGATTAAGCTACTCGGTGGCGGAAGAGCTGCGCGGCGAGAACATCCGCGTTTCGGTCATCTGCCCAGGTTCGACCCTGAGCGAATGGGGATACCACGGCGGCAAGGACCTGAAAAAGCTGTTACTGCCCGACGACGTGGCCCATGCCGTGGCCATGATCGTCACCCAGGCGCCGCAGTCATTCGTCAGCGAGATTCTGCTGCGGCCCACGCAGAAACCGTAGGGAGTAGGGAGTGGGAGTAGGAAAAAGGCGCCTACTCCCTACTCGCTCCTCCCTACTCCCTAGCCCCATTTGTGGTACCATCGCGAGTTTAGGCTATCGAAGGAGGTTTCTATGGCGGAAGACAGTGGCGGCTTCGGATGGTTTCTGGCCGGGCTGGGCCTGGGCGCATTGATTGGCGTGCTCTACGCGCCCAAGGCGGGCCGCGAGACACGCGAGGATATTCTGCGCTCGGCCGAGGAAGGCCGCGAGTATGTGACCAACCGCGCCCGTCAAGCGCGGGTGCAGGCCGACCAGTGGGTGGACCGTGGCCGCGACGTGCTGCAGAAGCAGAAGGACCAGTTCTCGGCGGCGGTCGAGGCCGGACGGCAGGCCTACCACGAAGCCACCGAAAGCGGCGTCAAGAACCCGTAGCTCGATTGCTGAGTCGATGGTCGTTTGTCGTTAGTCGTTGGCAAATCGAGAACGACCAACGACTAACGACTGGACTGAGTCGGAGTCTGAACCATGGATCCGGTGCTCAAGATCTTCATCTACGCCACCGCGGTGGCGGTCGTCCTGCAGATGTTCATCCTGCTGGTGCTGGCCATCAGCCTGAGTAAGACCAGCGCCAAGGTGGAGAAGCTAGCCAGCGAAGTCCACGGCCGCGCCCTGCCCATCCTCGCCTCGGCCGAAACCATCCTCAACGACTCGCGCGGCAAGATCGACATCGTGATGAACAACCTGGTGTCGACCACCGGCACGCTCAAGACGCAGATGGACCGCCTGGACGCCACGGTAAACGACATCGTGGACCGCACCCGTCTGCAGGTGATCCGCGCTGACGATATCGTCACCCGCACCCTCGACCGGGTGGAGGAAACCAGCGAACTGGTGCAGCACACCGTGGTCTCGCCCGTGCGCCAGATCTCCGGCATCGTGCAGGGGCTGAGCGTGGGCATCTCGGCGTTCCTCAGCCAGACCCGCACCAGCCGCCGCCGGCGCTCCAACGCTGCCCGCGTCACCCAGGATGAGGAATTGTTTATTTAGCGGGCGGCCTGCGGCGCTATTCCGGGTTCGCCAATTCCCGGGCGCGTTGCGCAGCCTTCACCACGGCCTTAATCAACGTCACGCGCAGCTTCCCTTCTTCTAACTCCAGTATCCCATCGATGGTGCAGCCGGCGGGCGTGGTGACGGCGTCCTTGAGCAGCGCGGGGTGGTGTCCGGTATCGAGCACGACTTTGGCCGCTCCCAGCGCGGTCTGGGCGGCGAGCAGCGTCGCCGTCTCGCGCGGCAGCCCCAGCTTCACCCCGGCCTCGGCCAGCGATTCCAGAATGATGTAGATAAACGCCGGCCCACTGGCGGAGAGGCCGGTGACCGCGTCCATGTGCTTCTCGTCCACCACCACGGTTTTGCCGACGCTCTGAAACAGAGCGCCGGCGGTTTCGAGGTGCTTGGCGCCGGCATAACGGCCCTTGCATAGCGCGGTCATGCCTTCGCCAACGACGCTGGGAGTGTTGGGCATGGCGCGCACCACCGGAACGTCGGAATCAAAGAGCTTCTCGATGCTGCTGGTGGGGACGGAGGCGGCCACCGAGATCACCAGTTTGTGGGGATCGACCACCGCCCGGATCTCGGCCGCGACCTCGGCCACCACCAGCGGCTTCACCGCGATGAGGATCACGTCAGCCTGGCGCGCGGCGGCCACGTTGTCAGTGGTAACGGCAAGCTTCCACTCGCGGCTGAGCGCGCGGGCGCGCTCGGCGTGCTGCACCGTCGCGGTCGCGTGGTCGCGCGCGACCAGGTGATGCTTGATGAAGCCTTGCAGCAGGATCCCACCGATCTTCCCTGCTCCCAGCACTGCCACCCGCGTCCGGGAAAGAGTTTGCGCCATCGTGCCTCCCGTTTCAGATTTCTACACGCTCGTAATAAGTGCGGTTACCTGCGCACGATAGAGAATGCCGGCGGATTTTTCCAGCCCAAAGCGGCATCCGCACCGGCGAGTGTCAAAAGAAAACAAGCTTTTGCTCCGAGTTGTGAAACACATTGCACACGGAGAGTCTCGGCCTACACAGTAAGCTGCATTGGCTCAGTGACTTAGGAATGGGACAAATTGGCACAGTAGCTGCTCAATTCAAGAGCGCAGGCAAACAGCACCTCTCT
>Ga0209517_10009806_pt1 | contig 10822 bp, 7 predicted proteins | sample PeaSoiMetSII2010_FD_187695 | JGI IMG/M metagenome (GOLD analysis project Ga0209517, IMG submission 187695) | Peat soil microbial communities from Weissenstadt, Germany - SII-2010 (SPAdes) (version 2) | ecosystem: Environmental > Terrestrial > Soil > Wetlands > Peat | place: Germany: Weissenstadt... | reverse complement strand
CCCGGGGCCGTCGCGGGACGGGTTCGAGCCGCCGGAACTGTTCTGGGTACCGTCGGTGACCGCGTCCGGAATTTTGTTTTACAACGGCGATAAGATCCCGGCGTGGAAGGGGAACTTGTTTCTAGGGTCGATGACGGTGGGGCGGCTGCCGGGGACGGGTAACCTGCAGAGGATCGTATTCAACGAGAACGGCGAGCAGCGGCGGGAATCGCTACTGACAGATCTGCATCAACGTATTCGGGATGTGCGGCAGGGTCCGGACGGGCTGCTGTATTTGCTCACGGACGAGAACGATGGCGCGCTGTTGAAGATCGAGCCGGGGCAATAGATGGCGGCGACACGGATTCGCTGGGGACGCGTTATTCTCGCGGCTGCGGCGGCGGAAGTGGCAGTGATTCTCCTGATCATTGCTATCAGCGCCATACGCCCGGAGTTTCGCGAGTCGGCCGGTTACTACGTGGCTCCGCCGGCAAGCGCGCTCGCAACATTCCTGATGGCGCTGTGGGTGGCCCGCAAGCTGGAAGCGGGGTTCATCCTGCACGGCATTCTGGTCGGGCTTGTTGGAGTAGCGCTGACGGGCGGGTTCATTTTTGCGGCGAAGCCCGGAGATCGATTGATGTACGGCGTTTCCTACGTTCTCCGAATTATCGGAGGGTACTTGGGCGGCGTTGTGGCGCGAAAAGCAGCGACGCTGTCCCATTAGTCCTGGGCGGGCTTCGAAGCCCGCCGCGGGTCTGGAGACCCGCCCTACAACAAAAAGAAGTTCTTTCTTGATTATGGCTTAGCGTGCTGCGGCATGCGTGCGTCCGAAGTGTGCGGATAGACTTCGGTCGTGAGCAAACTGAGCGAAAGCAAAAAAAAAAGACTCAGGCCGCGGTAGTAGAGAAGCTGCTGAAGAACGTGGAGAAGAAGTTGGCAGGCAAGGACGTAAAGGCGACCTTGGGGGATTACATCAAGCTGGTGCAGCTCCAGACGGAATTGGAAGAGGAGGAGCCAAAGGACATCACAGTGACTTGGGTGGAACCGAAGTCCGAGGAATAGAGTATCACCCACTGCCGTCGCAGAAGCGGTTTCACGAATCGGAGGCACGGTTCAAGGGGTTTTCGGGACCGATCGGATCGGGCAAGAGCCAGGCGCTGTGCCAAGAAGCGATCAAGCTGAGTTATTTGAATGCGGGGCGGACGGGGCTGATCGGGGCTCCGACGTATCCGATGTTGCGGGATGCGACGGTGGCTTCGCTGCTGGAAGCGCTGGTGAAGAATGGAATTCCGCACGAGGTGAATCGTGCGGAGAACTTCCTGGTGATGGGGGAAACGAGATCGAAGATCTTGTTTCGGGCAGTGGAGGAGTTCGAGCGGCTGCGCGGGAGCAACCTGGCGTGGTTCGGACTGGACGAGCTGACGTACACCTCGGAAGAGGCGTGGCTGAGGCTCGAGGGGCGATTGCGGGATCCCAAGGCGTCGAGGCTGTGCGGGTTCGCGGTGTGGACGCCGAAGGGTTACGACTGGGTCTATGAACGGTTCGTGGCCGAGCGGGTGGACGGCTACGAAGTGGTGACGGCGAAGGCGTTCGAGAATCGGCATCTGCTGGAGCGGGTGCCGGATTACTACGAGCCCCTCAAGAGCAGTTACGACACGCGGTTCTATCAGCAAGAGGTGCTGGGTGAATACCTGCATTTGCACGCGGGGCGGGTGTACTACGGCTTCGAGCGGGAGAGAAACGTTGGTGAGGTGAAGGTGGATCGGAAGCGGGCGCTGCTGTGGGCGCTGGACTTCAACGTAAATCCGATGTGCTCGGTGGTGGCACAGGTGGAGGGCGAAGGGGTGGTGGTGCTGGACGAGATCGTACTGAGCCGGGCGACGACGCAGCAAGCGTGCGAGGAGTTTCAAATCCGATTTCCGGAGCACAGCGCGGGGCTGAAGGTGTATGCGGACGCATCGGGGGCGCATATGCAGACGACGGGGACGTCGGATCTCGCAGTGCTGAAGAAGTTTTTTCGGAGCGGGGAGTACGGGGCGGTGGAGTTCAAGGTTCCAAGGTCGAATCCGGCGGTAAGGGATCGGGTGCAAGTGGTCAACGCGGCGCTGCAGCCGGCGGATGGAGATTCGCGGCTGGTGATTGACGCCCGATGCAAGGAGTTGATCAAGGATCTGGAGCAGGTGGCCTACAAGGAGAACAGCCAGGTGATCGACAAGGATCGGGATCCGAAGAGGACGCACTTGTCGGATGCGCTGGGGTACCTGGTGTGGCAGGAACTGCGGGTGGGGGAGAAGGTCGGAGAGCGGGGAACGAGGCTGATTTAGGAAGGGGCCAGGGGCCAGACGCCAGGGGCCAGAGGAGAGTCCTGAGTGTTTGATATCGATCAAGAGCATCCGGAGTATGTGGCGAAGAAGGCGGCCTGGAGACAGTACCGCGATCTATATGCGGGCGGGGAGCACTTCAAGAGGAACGCGTCGCAGTACCTGATCCGGCGGCAGAGAGAGCCCGGCGAGGTTTACGGGGAACGGCTGTGCAGGGTTTTCTACGAGAACTACGTGGGATCGATCGTGGACTGGTACGCGGCGACGCTATTCCGGCGGGAGCCGGTGATCACTTTCGAAGGTACTGATGCGGCGTCGAAAACATTTTTCGCGGCCCTGGTGGAGGATACGGATCGGAGAGGAACGTCGTTGTCGGAGTTTTTCCGGCGGCAGTTCACGGAGAGCCTGGTGACGGGGACGAGCTACGTCCTGGTGGACTTTCCACGGGTAACGACGTTGCCGGGGACGCGCGCTGAAGAAGATGCGTGCGGGGCGTCGCGCGCGTATCTGGTGGAGTATGCCGCGGACGACGTCATCAACTGGAGCCTGGACGAGTACGGGAACTTCGAGTGGGTGGTGATCCGTACCAAACAGATCAAGAAAGATCGCGTGGAGGATCCCGAATGGCGGACGGAGACCAAGTGGGCGTATTACGACAAACGGACGTATCGGATCTACATAGAGGACGGCGGTAAGGCCGCACTCGTCGATCAAGGGACGCACGGGCTGGCCAAGCTCGGGCAGACACCGCTGTTTGCGTTGCGGATTCCGGAAGGGCTGTGGATGCTCAACCGGGCGGGCTCGCTGCAACTGGAGCACTTCAACAAATCGAACGCACTGAGTTGGGCCCTGACGATGGGGCTATTCGCAATGCCGGTGGTGTATTCGGATCGCGAGTGGAGCCAGATGGTGGGCGAAAGCTACTACATCCAGCTTGGCGCGCAGGACAGGTTTGGATGGACGGAGCCGGAAGGAAAGGTTTACCAGATCGCGGCGGACAATCTGGTGCGGCTGCGGGAAGAGATTTACAGGGTGTGCTATCTGAGCCAGGTCGGCGTAGAGCAGAGCGGAACGCAGCGGCAGAGCGCACTCAGCAAGCAGATGGATTTCGCGATTACGCAAGAAGTGCTGCTCGGATACGGGGACGCGATCAAGGAGCAGATCCGGCGAGTGCTGCGGGCGACGGCGGCGGCTCGTGAGGACGGGCTGGATATAAGCGTTACGGGCATGGACGAGTTCGACATCGCGGATTTTGGGACGGAGCTCGAGGACGCAAAGCAGTTACTAGCGCTAGGGGTGACGTCGCCGACGCTGACGAAGGAAGTCTTCAAGAAGCTGGCGCTGAAGTATCTGTGCGATTCACGGCAGGACGTGAAAGATCGGATCGCGCAGGAGATCGAGGGGGCGTAGTGGTGCGAATGGGGCGGTGCGAATGAGCGGGGGCGAATGGGGCGGTGCGAATGGGGACAGCCTCTTGATTTCGGGGACACTTTGCGGACAGGGGAACCCTGGTTCATCGAAATCCGCAGGCAGTCCCCATTCGCTCAGTTGCGGACAGGGGAACCCTGGTTCATCGAAATCGGCAGGCAGTCCCCATTCGGTGGAGTTTGGGTGAGGAGAGGGAATGGACGAAACAGATATTCGGGCGGTGCTGGACGAGCTGGCCGAGGAACGGCGACGGCGGGAAAGCCTGGAAAAGCGGGTAGAGGAAGCTGAGAGGGGCTCGGCGATTCGGGCGGAGCTGCAAAAGCTGGGAGTGGCGAAGCTGGAGCTGGCTTACAAAGCGGTGAAGGACGAGGTTCCGCACGACGGCGGAGAGATGAAAGAGTTCCTGAAGAAATTCGTCGGCGAGAATCCCGAGCTGTTGCCGGCGCGAGTGGCGGGAGGGTCGGGGGCAAGCGGCGGGGGACGCGGGGGCGGAAGCGGGCCGGGGACGGGTGCGGTGGACATCGACAAGATCCGGCCGGGGATGAGCGCGGAGGAGCTGGACAGGGTGAGGCAGGAGATCGCGCGGGTGGCGTCGCAAACGCTACGCGGGCTTTGATGGGCAGGAGACAGAAGTCAGAATTCAGGAGTCAGAATTAATGGGTGCAATTACATCGAGTAACGTAGCGAACGCGATTGTGAAGCTGGTAGCGGCGGATGCGCTGCCCGCGCTGATGGGGAACCTTGTCATGGGCAACCTAGTCAATCGCGACTATGAACCGGCGCTGGCGCACGCGGGAGACACGATCAACGTGCCGATCCCGCCGGCGCTAACGGCGCACAACTTAACGGAAGGCAGCACGGTGCTGACGCAGAATCCGAACCTGGACAACGCGCAGATCGTTCTGAACACGCACGCGGAGGCGACGTTCCTGGTTCCGGACGTGACCAAGATCCTGGTGGTTCCAGACCTGCTGAAGCTGTACATGCAGCCGGCGGTGGTGGCACTGGCGGAGAAGATCGAGACGGATCTGGTGAGTTTGTATCCGCTGCTTACCTCCAACACGGCCGTGGGAACGGGCGGGACGGCGATCACGGAAGCGGTGGTGGATTCGGCGGAGACGGCGCTGTTCGCGGCCAAGGTTCCCGCGAACGCAGCCAAGTATCTGATCGTGGATCCGGGAACGTATTCGACGCTGCGGCAAATTCCGCGCTTCAGCGAATTTAACACCGCGGGCGAGGCGGGATTGCGAGCGCTGGTGGACGGAGCGGTGGGGAAGATGAAGGACTTTTACATCTTCCGCTCGCAATTCGTGGTGAAGACGGGGACAAGTCCGGTGACCACGCACAACCTGGCGTTCGCGCGGGACGCGATCGGTTTGGTGGTGCGCCGGTTGCCGAGGCCGCTGCCGGGGACAGGGGCGATCGCGGAGTACGCGGAGCTGGGCAACTTCGGGATGCGAGTGACGATGAGTTACCAACCCAACACCCTGGCGCAACAGTTCACGGTGGATGTGCTGTATGGCACGGGCGTGCTGAGGAACAGCTTCGGAGTGCAGGTGAATAGTTAGGGGAGAAGGGCGGAGGGGGCTGAAGCCCCCTTTGCAGGCTGAAGAGGTCGCTGAAAAACGCGGTGGAACAACCGCTCCATCACTGTCGCGGCTCGGTAAGTCGCTGTAAACGCAGACCACCGATTCAGAGCCGCGAGAGTCATCGAGCGGACAATTGTGTTTTTCAGCAACCTCTGAAGCCTGCTCCACTCGCTGCCGGTTAAGGTCACTTGCCGCGATAATGGCTCGCGTCGCGGTTGTTCTCGCTGCAGATGAACTCCATGATCTCTTCATCCGGCGGCGCGAGCGTCGCGGTGAAGGTCCTGGTCCACGGGCCGGTGAACGCTTCGGAATCGTCCATCGTGATTTCGACCTCGATGTGCCCGTAGTCCGGGCGGCGGATGCGTTCGACCGTGTGCAGCTTCTCGGTGTGAGGAATGCCCGTGAGCGAGAGCCAGCTCTTATCGTTGTAGCCGGTGGTGTCGATCACCAGCGTGTCGCCGTCCCAATGGCCGATGGAGTGTCCCTGCCATGTGGGATTCGGATCCGCCGGATGAGCGCGTCCGTCCATGAAGATCTGCCGGACACCCGGAGTATCCGACTCGGTGATGACGACGATCAGCGCCGGAGTCTGGACGAATTTGTAGGGAAACGCCCGGGTGATCGGCGCGGCGTTGGCTGGCATGCAGAACGCGCCGGGGTAGTCTTTCGAATTATTCTCCATACGCTGGCGCAGGAGTTCCGCGGCCCACGGTTTTAAGGGAGGCGGAGGAGTATCCGGATTGTACACGTTGATCCAAATGCCGGAGAGATCCGGCTTGCCCTCGCGGGTGCGTGGGGTGGAACCTGTAGGAACCGCCGCCCGCTCCCGGAACTCGTTCAACAGAAGGATAGGATCGTCCGCCAGCGTCCCGAGGTTCGATCCCCACGGCAGTCGGATGTTCATGCGGCGCGACTCACCAGCCCGGACGATCACGCCGGTCTGGTTGAATGATCCGTACTGGCAGCAGGGCATAGCGACCGAAAAATCGTAAGTCCCCGCGGGCACAGCCAGACTGTATTCACCTCGGGCCGAACTCATTCCGCGGACGACTGCGCTGGTAGCGGAGTTCCTGGCCTGAATCAAGGCGTCTCTCACGACGCCCCCATCGGGGTCGGTGACAGTGCCTGTGATCGCCGCTGACTGCGCCAGAGCAACAGCGTTGAGAATGCTAATGGCCAGCCACACCGGCAACTTCAGCCGTCGACAACGCTCGGTTATAGATCTGCACATCGTCGATGCTGCCGTTGAAGTAGTTGCCCACGGGTGTGTATCCAGCCTGGCCGACTAAGAGCCACGCATAATTGCTGCCCGCGCCGGTCACCAGGAGCGGAGACACCGAACTCAAGGCTCCATCCACGTAAAAAGAAACGTTGCTGTTCAGGCTGATCGTGATTGCAACATGATGCCATTGGCCGTCATTAATCTTAGCCGAATCGGTCGCGACTTTGCTGCCATATACGGCAGCGTTGTACGTGCCGATTTCCAATTCCAGCGTACCGGCAGCGGTAGTCCTGAAGACATAGCCATAGCCTTGGGTGTCGTACTTGGAGAGGAATGCCTCCACACGGCTCGAGTTGGTGGTCTTGATCCACGCGGCCAGAGTCAGATTCTTATTCAACTCGGCCTGGGACGCGTAGTACATATTGATCGAGCCGTTGGTGGAGAAGGTGTAAGCTCCGCCGAGAACCCCGGTCGTCTGCGTAACAGAGCCCGAAATTGTGCCCGTGTAGTTATTGCCTGATGTATCGAACGCTTGTGTACTACTGGTGTCCGCGGCATCGAACGTCCAGCGCCCGATCAAGCCTGTCGGTAACGACCCAGGTGTCGGAGTGGGAGTGGGCGTCGGAGTCGGTGTCGGAGTCGGCGTAGGATCGGGTGTTGGAGTTGGCGTTGGTGTTGGGGTGGGAGTCGGCGTCGGCGTCGGCGTAGGTGTCGCGCCCGTACCGCCGTAGAGTCCGTTCACCTCGCTGGCCGAAAGCGCCCGGTTATAGATCTGCACCTCGTCCAGGCTGCCGTTGAAGTAGTTGCCGAGAGGCGTGTATCCGGCCTGGCCGACTAGCAGCCAGGCATTGTTGCTGCCCGCGCCGGTCACCAGGAGCGGAGATACCGAACTGGAGGCGCCGTCCACGTAGAAAGAAACGTTGCTGTTCAGGCTAATCGCAACCGCGATGTGGTGCCATTGGCCATCGTTGATCTTGACCGTATCGGTCGCGATTTTGTTCCCGTACACAGCCGCGTTGTACGTGCCTACTTCCAATTCGAGCGTGCCGCCAGCAGTGGTTCTCAAGACATAGCCATAGCCGACTCCCGTATCGTACTTGGAGATGAACGCCTCGGCTCGGCTGGAATTGGTCGTCTTGATCCACGCAGCCAGGGTCAGATTCTTGTTCAGCTCGGCCTGGCTAGCGTAGTACATATTGATCGAGCCGTTGGTGGAGAAGGTGTAAGCTCCGCCCAGGACCCCGGTCGTCTGCGTGACAGAGCCCGAAATTGTGCCCGTGTAGTTATTGCCGGACTTGTCAAAAGCCTGCGTACCGCTGGTATCGGCAGCGTCGAACGTCCAGCGTCCGATCAAGCCTGTTGGCAACGAGGCAGTTGTCGGGGTCGGGGTCGGGGTCGGCGTCGGCGTTGGCGTGGGCGTCGGAGTCGGTGTCGGCGTCGGAGTGGGCGCTGCGTTGCCCGTTGTGTAGTCGATATTAATTTCGCTGGCGGAAACGTACCCGCCGTGCGCGGCAGTTGCCTCTAACTGCAGGTAGCTGGCGGTAACAGGAGTGAACGACACACTCTTTTGCGTGGCGTCGTCGCCCCAATTGCCACTGGCGATCTTCGTAAACGTCGCACCATCGGTACTGGCGTAAACATTGTAGGCTGTGATGTTGCCGTTTGCGACTCCGTCCTGCCTCGGCAAGTAACGCAGCGTGCTTACGTTATAGCTCCCGCCTAAATTCAAAACGATCGACTGCGGCAAGGGCACTGCCGGCGAACAGCACGGCGACGCGACGTAGGCGGTATGCCAGAAAGTGCTGGAATTGCCGTCTACAGCTTTACCCGCTTCATAGCCGGAAGCTTGACTAACCGCGGACGCGACGATCTGCGACTGCGGAACCGTACCGCCCGTCGGCGTAGGCGTGGGCGTTGGCGTAGGGGTTGGCGTCGGAGTCGGTGTTGGTGTTGGCGTAGGAGTCGGCGTGGGAGTCGGCGTGGGAGTCGGCGTTGAACTGCCGCCCAGCGGGTCGATTCGAAAGTTATCAAACTGGGCACTCGTGAAGGCACGAACGCCCAAACCCGCCATACCGCTCGAGAAAGTGGTGTCCGTAACATAGGTGACGACGGCGCCGTCAACGATTCCCTGCAGGTGAACACCGTTCAAGATCAACTCAATGTTGTGCCAGACGCTGGAAGAGAACCCGGGAATTATGCCCGCAGAAAGAGGTTGATGGTTGCCGATGCTCAGATTCCAGTTGCCGGTGTCGCTGAGGTAAAACTGGTAAGCATCCACATCACCGGTACCCTGGTGGTGCAAGCTTAAACGGCCGACCACTTTGGTTTCGCCGGGCTGCTCGAAAAACACATCCGCGCTGACTTGGTAGTCCGTCCAACTGGTGGAGCCCAAAATACTGGTCGGCTCAACGGGGCCCATCGTCGGCCAAAGAATCGGCTGGGTCGTGACCACTTGTCGCAGGCACAGGCCGCTATGCCCGGACGCGCAATTTGCAGCCTCAAAAGCGCCGTTCAAGTCGGAGAAGTATTGGGGTGTCCGGCCGGCACTGTAGCCATCGAAGGTGTCGCCGTACGGAAAAGGAAAGGGCGACGCAGCCGGAGGAACCGCGCCGCCCTTACTCTGGCCAGTAGTTGTCGTCAGGGAATAGATTGCTCCCGGCGCCAGAGTGAACGTAAAAGTGCCGTTGACAGGGGTAATATCGGCCTGCTGCACGAACTGGTTGTTCGGGTCGCTTTCCCAAACGTGCAGTACGCCGGTAGAAAGTCCGCCTGTAATGCTGAAGCCGATCTGCTGATTGCCGGTCGCGTCGATCGTCTCGATGATGGTGCTATAGTCGCTGCCGCTATTGAGCGTTACGTAGCTGCCCCCACCCGTGAGATAGCCCGAAGAGCTGTCTAAATACTGCCAGCCGGCCTGCGCAAACTGCGTGGTGTGGGCCATCGCCCAAATGGCGGGCTGGACATTATAATTTCCCGACCACGGAGTGTTCGCGTACATCAGGCCGGACCCCGGAATCGGCAGCACGTCGTAGTAAGCCGAGACGGGACTCCAAACTTCGCTCTTGGTAATCTTGCCGGTGATGTAATTGCGATTGAAGGCCTTGGCCAAATAGGCCGCGCCAATCCAGTCGCCGCGCCAAGGGCCTTCTTCGCTGGACCACAAAGGCTTGCCGGTCGCGCGCACCTCCGGCGTGCTGTCGTAACCAATCCGGGAGACGTAGTGGGCGCCGATAATGTCGACGGCGGCGGCAAAGTCCGGGTCGGAATACATGGCGCCGATGATCAGCCACTGCGCTCCCCCGGTCTGATCGGCGGCCACCAGCTTGGTCGAAAGGCCGTTAGCCACCAGGGCGCTCTTCAGGTTCTTGACCCAGGCGAGGTTATAGTCGCTCTCATTCCAGATGCCAACATAATCAATGTTCAAGCCGTAGGTGCTCTTCGCGCCCTGGATGAAATTGATGATGTAGTTGATGTTGTCTTGAGAGAAGAAATTTCCGTTTCCAATCCAGCCGGGCGCACCCCATTCCAGAGCGTCGAGCTTGATATTGGGGTTGCGCAGTTTCGCCTGCTGCATCAGCCACCACTCGTAGCCGCGCGTGTAGTTCTGATCGCTCGCGCTTCGCATGTGGGCGGGTTCTGAGCCATCGGTGGAGTCTTCGTCGCCGCCGATTTCAACTTTCAAGTGCTGGATGTTGGCGCCGTAGTTGGGCTTAAAGAGATAGTCCAGGATCTGGCTGCGCTGGGGCTCCGGATAGTCGATCAACAAACGCGAAGCCGCGCCGGCGCTGACTGCGCCTAAGCCTTCATAAATCCGGCCGCCGCCTGCGCCGGTCAGTGTAATGTTTTGTGAGTTCGGAGACGCTGTGTCCAGCGCGATGCGGCCACGCTTCTCCGATGCCACGCTCAGGCTCGCCGGACCACCGTTTGCGGAAACTGGCGTCGCAGGCAGCAACCCGTAAACAACTAGTTGATTTGAGGAGGTGGGCGCGTATGCTTTGCCGTTGGCGACGGTGGGCGCGGCGAACTTTGCGAAACCGCCAAGCGCGTCGCGTGCCGAGTTCCAATCGCTGTTCCATAGCTCGATGGATACATCGGATGCGTCAAACGCTCGCAGCGCGCCGGGGACGGAGGCGAAAGTCGGCGGAGCACTCGGCGTGGTGGCCCACACGATTCCCGATCCGGCAGAACTTCCGTTGGCCGAGAGACTCAGCGCGGCGCCGTAGGGCACAACCGCCGTGCTTATGGAGGTTGGATCGGGCACGAGCGAACCCTCCACGAACCGG
>Ga0209517_10009805_pt1 | contig 10822 bp, 9 predicted proteins | sample PeaSoiMetSII2010_FD_187695 | JGI IMG/M metagenome (GOLD analysis project Ga0209517, IMG submission 187695) | Peat soil microbial communities from Weissenstadt, Germany - SII-2010 (SPAdes) (version 2) | ecosystem: Environmental > Terrestrial > Soil > Wetlands > Peat | place: Germany: Weissenstadt... | reverse complement strand
TTTGTAAAGGGGGACCCTCACTACGTTTCGGGTCTCCCGCTACACCCGGAGGCCGCACGGGCGATGCTTCAAGTCCGCGCCCGATCTTTTGTGAGGGCGGATCGAGGGGGATTTTAAAGGCTTATGGAGCATCGGAGACTCAAAATCCCCCCTGCCCCCCTTTCGAAAAGGGGGGAAATATGTGGACCAGAGGCTTTGTGACACAGTCTCATTCGCCGGGGTGACGGTCCTACGAGGTTTTTACTGTGAAGTGGGAATTTCAATTCTTTTTCAGCACCTGTTAGGGATTTAGGGATTGGAAAGACTCGTGAATTGGGAGTTTGTTTCTAATTCCTAAATTCCGGTATTAGACGGACTTGGTATCCGGTCCCCAGATTATCTTGTGAAGCTGAATGTTGAGCCGGACTGGAAGGTGATCTTCGAGAATCCACTCCGCCAGGGAGCGGGGGGCAATAGAGCCAAATACCGGAGAAAAATTGATCTTGCACAGGCCGGCAGGGAAGGTTGCAAGAAGGTCTCGCGCGAATTCGTAATCTTTGCGGTCTGCGATGACGAATTTCAGTTCGTCATGGCTCCTCAGTTTCTTCAGATTGCGCAAATAATTGTGACTGGACATACCGCTGGAAGGGCATTTTATATCCACGATCCTGACGCATCTGGCGTCCACTGCGTCTATATCGATGCTGCCATTCGTTTCAAGCAGCACCCTGCGGCCTGCATCGAGCAGCCTTGAGATAAGCAACGGGGTCTCAGCCTGCATGAGCGGCTCGCCTCCGGTCACTTCCACAAGGTTACATCGAAATCCCGAAACCCGCTCCAGAATTTCATGAATTTCCATTAACCGGCCATGCTCGTAGGCATAGCTCGTATCACAATAAGAGCACCTTAAATTGCATCCCGTGAGCCTGACAAAGACGCAGGGCTCTCCGGCCCAGGAGGACTCTCCCTGGATGCTGTGGAAAATTTCGGTTACCTCGATGGCCATTTATTCCCTCAAAACGAAGTTGCTTTCAAATCGGGTGCTTCGGTAGGGCATAAAACCCTGTAAATCGGTGTTGCGAGTTTCGAGTTGTTTTCCAACCCGTAACTCGTAACCCGCCAATCTTGCCCTCCACTACAAAAGAACCGCGTGACGATGCCGCAGGGGCGGGGTTTATCTTCTTGCAGCCGCCGTAAGTTTGAGTGGCGAACTTGGCCGGCGGTCCCACCGCCCCATAAGCGCTCAAATAAGAAATCAGACATGCATGAAAACTTCAGTACCTAAAAAGTTTCAGAGTTTGCGCGTTAAGCCCTGAAAGGGCTGAATAATTCAGCCCAGGGTCAGCAAAGCGCCACCCTGGGTGTAGGGTTCCATATTTATTTTTTCCTATACACCGTAGGGGTTACATAAAATCCGCGTTGCAAAACGCAGCTCAGAATACGGGACGATTTCTATGTAGCCCTTTCAGGGCAATGTGTTGGGGGCGCCAAAACCCAGGGTGGCGCTTCCGCTCACCCAGGGCTAAATTTATGTTACCCCGTTGGGGCATAACCACAGACGACTGGCCACTCTGCTATTCTTCCCAGTAAAAAGCTCCGGCTTCAGGGGTCTCACTCACTTTGACTCTGGAAATGTGAATTGCATGTGTGTCGAGTTTGCGGGCCAGTTCTTTGTACAGAAACCTGGCGATGTTTTCAGCAGTCGGATTTTGATTCGCGAACGCGGGCAGATCGTTTAAATTGCCGTGATCCAGCCCGGTCAGGATTTCTTTTACAACCGGCTCTATGGCGCAAAAATCGACGCCCATTCCCAGTTCGTCCAGCTCGGAGCACCTCACGAACACCTCGACTTCCCAGTTGTGCCCGTGGACCCTGGCGCAGTTGCCGGGGTATCCCCCAAGGCTGTGAGCAGCCGCAAAGCGGCTCTTTACGAAGATTTCAAAAACTTCCGCCATCGCGTACCTTTCAACAATATTGTTGGCAACATATTTGTGTTTTTAAACCATATAAAAGAAGTAATCATTTTGCAACCGTTCGGCGGCCGTGAATTCATCAAACGGGTACGGCGAGTTGTCACAATCCTGTTTATAAGCCTTAGTATTAAATGTATATTCCGGCAGAAAATCGCCGGTTGACGCTGAATAGTCCGGATTGAGCATTTTCAGGCGCAAAAAAGCGGAGCTTTGATGTATTGGAAATTGCCGTTTTGCCCAAAATTTAGCGGATTGGCTATCCCAATTTTGCTTGCCTGTATCGCATTGGCGCATACGAACGCATTGGCCCTTACCTCGGAGGAAATCACCACGATTGCGGCCTACGAAAAAGTTGCGCCATCTGTAGTAAATATTACGACTGAAATATGCGAGGCGGAGGTTTTTTTCTGCGCTGTACCGTCGATGACGGGTTCGGGCTCGGGGGTCGTATTCAGGCAAGACGGGCTTATCATAACCAACAGCCATGTCGTCTCCGGGGCGCAGGAGATCCGGGTCGTGTTCTCTGACGGCAGACGGCTCGAAGCCAAAATCATTACTTCCGACCCTGATGATGACCTTGCAATGATAAAAGTCGACCCCGGCGACAAGCCTCTTACAGCAATTTCGCTCGGAGATTCGGACGCGCTCAGGGTCGGACAAAAAGTCCTCGCCGTGGGCAATCCTTTCGGCCTGGGGCAGACGCTTACCTCGGGCGTTGTCAGTATGACAGGGCGGACAATCAAAGATGAGGGCAGAATTTTCAGAAACCTGATTCAGACCGATGCGCCCATAAATCCGGGCAATTCCGGAGGCGCGCTCATAAACCTGGATGGAGAACTGGTTGGGCTCTGCACTGCCATTCTAAGTCCCACCGGGTCGAGCATTCGTATCGGATTTGCTCTGCCGGTGTCTCGCATCAAGGCTGTGGCTCCGACACTTGTGTATCCCTGGCACAGGCTCACCGCGTGGGTATTGGCGATACTTTTGGCGGCCTGGCTTCTCAGACGGATTTACAGAAATCAGTGGCCGAAGTATGATGGGCAGTGATCTGTTTTTAATCACGGGCAACGGTGGCGGGGACAAAGTATGCATTGCACGAGACTGCTGATTTTTGGTTTTTTAGTGTTTTTCCTGGCTCGCATTCCCACGGCAGTCGCCCTGACCGAGGAAGAAAAAAACAATATCGACCTGTATCAGCGTGTTTCACCGGGAGTAGTTAATATAACGAGCACGGTTATCGAGCACGACTTCTTTTTGAACGTAGTTCCCCGAAAAGGGACCGGATCGGGCTCAATTATAGATCCGCGCGGCTATATCCTTACAAATAATCACGTAATAGGCGATGGAAAGCTAGAAGTCACCCTGTCTGACGGCGAAAAGTATAAGGCCAGATTAATAGGCTCAGACCCGGACACCGATCTGGCGGTTGTAAAGATAGATTCTCCCGAACATAGTCTGACCGTAATTCAAATGGGCGATTCGGCGCATCTCAAAGTCGGCCAGCAAGCCATGGCCATAGGGAACCCCTTCGGGCTGGGCCAGACCCTTACTACGGGGATAGTCAGTTCAGTGGGGCGCACGATGAGAGCGGAAAACGGCACCCTGGTCGAGGATATCATCCAGACAGACGCATCCATCAACCCTGGAAACTCCGGGGGACCATTGATCGATTCCTCCGGCAAAATAATCGGCATCGCTACGGCCATTTTCAGCCCAACGGGCGCCAGCATAGGGATAGGCTTCGCCATTCCTGTCAATACGGCCAAAAAGATAGTGAATGAATTGATCGAGAAGGGGTATTACAGCTATCCCTTTTTGGGCGCAACCCTGATGAACCTTTTTCCGTATATCGCCGAAGCGTTGAGGCTTCCGGTCAAGGCTGGCGCGATGGTAATCGAGGCCACCCCCGGCGGGCCTGCCGATAAAGCAGGGATCAAGGGAGGGAATCGGAAAGCGCAAATCGGAAACAACATTGTGATAGTCGGCGGAGACGTAATCGTGAGTGTCAACGATGAACAGGTTCAGGACGCAGACAGCGCTATCCGTGAAATTCGCAAGCTTCATCCGGGCGATAAAATCGGGCTGGGGGTCGTTCACTGGGATGGTTCGTCGGGATCGGTGAGCGTCACGCTGGGTGAGAAACCAAGAGGCGTGAGAGCAGGGCAACCATGAATCCAAGGTACTGTAAATGCTGAGAAATGCCGGCTAATGGTTCCCTTGTGGATATTGCCGCAATCAACTGTCGTGCATGTGGGTGCACATTTCGATTTGATATCCGGCCATGCTAATTTGAGGGTGGAAGGTTTCAAACAACTTGGAGTATGAACAGCATGGTAAATTTGCTTACAAACCGCAGTCCCCGCCCGGTCACTTTGGCGATAATGGACGGCGTCGGCTTCTGCGAGGAGGCCTTGGGGAATGCGGTGGCGAGCGCCTGCACTCCCAATCTGGACTGGCTGCTCGCCAACTGCCGATACAGGCTGCTTCGTGCGCATGGAGCGGCAGTAGGTCTGCCTTCAGACCATGACATGGGCAACTCGGAGGTGGGGCACAACGCCCTGGGCGCCGGCCGCTTATACCCCCAGGGAGCCCGGCTGGTCAATGAAGCCATCGAATCCGGCAGGCTTTTCGAGGACCGGGGCTGGCGGCATCTTGTGCAGTACTGCAAGGAACACGAGGGCGCAATGCATTTCGCAGGCCTACTTTCAGACGGCGATATTCACAGCCATATCAAGCACCTGGAGGCTATGCTGGAACATCTCGCCACCATCGACAAAGTGGCGCGTGCGCGCGTGCATATTTTGCTCGACGGGCGGGATGTGGGCGAAACCTCTGCTCTTGACTACGTCCGCAGATTGGAGGCCTTTTTACAAAAGCTGCGAGAGCAGGCCCATGTGGATTACCGAATCGCAAGCGGCGGCGGGCGGATGAAGATTACCATGGATCGCTACGGGGCAGACTGGGGCATGGTTGAGCTTGGATGGAAGACACATGTCGCCGGGGAGGGAAGAAAGTTCCCTTCCGCCGAAGAGGCCATCGCGGCTTACCGGAAGGAAAAACCGGGAATCATAGACCAGGACCTCCCGCCGTTCATAATTGCGGATGAATCGGGCAACCCCGTGGGTCCGATTCGGGACGGCGACTCAGTTGTGTTCTTCAATTTTCGCGGAGACAGGGCGATCGAGATCAGCAGGGCCTTCGAGCAGGAGGATTTCTCCTATTTCGAGCGAGTGCCGTATCCGAAGGCGGCCTATGCCGGAATGCTGGAATATGACACCGAACTGCACATTCCGCATAATTACCTGGTTGAGCCGCCACATATCGACCACACGGTCGGCGAGTACCTGGCCATTAATAAAATACGGCAGATGGCCATCAGCGAGACACAAAAGTACGGGCACGTCACCTACTTCTGGAATGGGAACAGGTCTGGAAAAATTGACGAAAAGCTCGAGCAGTACATCGAGATTACTTCCGACAGGGTGCCTTTCGAGCAGCGTCCCTGGATGAAAGCAGCCGAAATTACGGACAAAACTGTAGACGCAATCCTTTCCGGACAATGGGATTTTATCAGGCTCAACTACCCTAACGGTGATATGGTAGGGCATACGGGGGTCTACCAGGCGGTCGAAATAGCCGTTGAAACGGTCGATCTGTGCCTGGGAAGGCTCATGGAAGCTACCCGGACGTCGGGGGGAGTCCTTATTGTTACAGCCGACCACGGCAACGCCGAAGAAATGTTCGAAGTCGATAAAAAGACCAAAACGCCCAAACTCTATCCGGACGGCAGGATCAGGGCCAAAACCGCTCATACCACCAATCCGGTGTGGTTCATCGTCTTTGACCCGACGGGCAACGGCTGCATCGATTTCGACCCGGAGATCGGGCAACCGGGCCTGACAAACGTGGCTCCAACCATAATGCAACTCCTGGGATTGAAGCCGCCCGAAATTTATGATCCGCCTTTGCTTCTGTTCAAAGAATAAGGCTGAAGGGGTTAAGGTAAACCATCACTTAAGGGGCAGCGACTAGTTTGAGCATTGCAATTGCCTGAACGGAAGGGAGATAAGATGGCCGGGTGGGATGCCGAACTCTATTTGAAGTTTTCCAGCGAAAGGACGCGGCCTTCCGTGGATTTGGCCGCACGTGTGGCACTAACCGATCCCGGGAGAATCATCGATTTGGGCTGCGGGCCGGGAAACAGCACGGACGTTCTCAGACAGCGCTGGCCGAAAGCCTGCATCACGGGTCTTGACAGCTCACCGGAGATGATTGCCGCTGCCAAGGGGTCTTATCCGGATTATGAGTGGATCATTGGAGATATTGCGGATTGGAGTCCCGCAACTCCTTTTGACGTGGTTTTTTCCAATGCCGCCCTGCAATGGGTGCCGGGACATTCCCTTCTTTTTCCTCATCTTTTAGATCAAGTGGCCCATGGAGGGGCCCTGGCGGTTCAGATGCCCTCGCAACTCAACTCCGCACTGCACCGGCAGATCCTGGAGACAGCCGGCGATCCTTCCTGGCGCCATCTCATGGGACCTGCGCTTAACACGTTTACCAAAGAACCGCCGTCCTTCTACTACAACCTGCTTCGACCGCTTGCGGCGCGAATGGAAATGTGGGAGATCGAATACTACCACGTCGTAGAAAGCCCCGAATCCATCATCGAGTGGTATCGAGGGACCGGAATGCGCCCGTTTCTGGCGGCGCTGGAAAATAATGAGCAAAGGAGCAGGTTCGAAGCGATGCTGCTGGAAAGATACACGCGCATCTATCCTCCCCAAAACGATGGCCGAATCCTTTTCCCTTTCCGAAGACTCTTTATCATCGCTTATCGGGGAGATTAGGGTGTCAGGCCGAAGGCTGTTAGGCTGAAGGCAGAAGACTGAAGACCGCCAGGTATTGCCTGGACACCTTCACCCTAAACCCCTTCAGCCACTGGTTTCATGATACTCCCCGAGATCACTTCTTTTGGGACTCGACGGCGGTAACAGCCGCAGAGGTGTCCTTCTCCATATTTAGTCTGAAGAAATCCTTGTCTTCCGGCAGGATCATATAAAAATTGCTGATCCTGTCCACCTTTACGACCGCCTGGCCGACTGTAAAATCCAGTACGTGCCCGCCGGCTTTCCTGTCTTTGGTAAGGAAATGCAGGTGGTAGCCGGGCACATTGACGCCTTTCATGAAGGGAGGACATCGAAGTCCGACAATTACTCCCTCTACGTTTTCAAATTGGAAGGTCGGCTGAGTTTTGACGATTTCGGTGAGCGGCTGATAGGGCTTTTTCTGCCTGGGCACGCTCCGGGTTGTTATTTTTTTGAAGACGCCTTCTATCTTGATAACATAAATGAGATTTGGCGTGGGGATAATGGAATCGATCCGAGCGGCGATTTCCTTCATGCCGATGCCGTTAGACAAATAAGGTAAAGATTGCTCCTGGTCGGCTTCGAAAAAGGTGACTGCCGCAAAAGGCGTTTTTTCATCCGGACCTGGGACCTGGACAGAGCCGTCGGCGCTGACCCGGTAAACCGTTCCGTCCACCAATACCATTTCGCCGTCCAGCGCATCGAATGTCCCAAGGCCGGTGTCTCCGTACTGCTTCAACTGCCGCAGGGACATGCTTCCGTCATAGACGCCGCCCAGCAGGGCATCGATTGTCGAAAGCTGGGTCAGGGTTTTTGCCTGTTGGGCGTATGAGCCGGGGATTACGCTCAACACCAGAAAGGCGGCCAGCAACAAGGCGCCAGGTTTTTTCAGCATAGTTCAATTGATCCTGAATGGAGGCAGTAACAACATAGCATATATATCCCACAGCCCCCCAACATCTTCAGGGGCAGGAGGAACAAAAAAAGGCAGAGCCATGGCGAACCCTGCCTTCCCTCCATCCACAATTTGCGTAGCTTTTAACTAAGACCTGAACTTTTTTCCAAGTCCGGCAAGACCAACCAGACCAGAGCCAAAAAGGAGCATGGTGGCGGGTCCAGGGGAATTCACTGCATTCACGCTAACCTTGTCGAGATTCACGCTAACCTTGTCGAGATAAAGAAATTCAGGGACTTCAAAAGAAAGAGTTGAACTATTCCCCGTTGCCGTCACGGTGTAACTATACTCAGTATCAAAATAACCGGCATTAACCAAACCAAAGTGTGTCCCGCTCCAGTATGGATGCTGGAGCCAGAACTCAATGGTATACGTAGCCCCCGCTGTTATCGCAAACGTCTGCGAAATGGTGTCATCGATGGTGCCGGTAACGCCAAAAGCCGGTGCATAATTGTCTGAATACACATTTGCAGGGGTAATGGTAATGAACAAAACTGATCCGGAGCTGGTAGGCCAGGCCGTCAACTCACCTGTTTCAAAACCTCCATTGGTCACCAGATATGCAGAGGAAATGGCGGGCAAACCAACCAAGGCAACGAACAAGAGCATTACGGTTAAGACTCTGTGTGACATGCCTCCTTACCTCCTTTCAATTTTTAGAATTTGCCAATGTGTCTCATTAGGAATTTCCGGGTGAAGAAATCCATTGAAGAAATCCATTGTGTTTATCTATTCATGCCGAACGAAGGTGAAAAGGGTGAATCAGGGGGTGAAAAAAAGGGTAACGGTCATGGTCAAGGCAACTAAACGAATCAGGAATTCAGAACCTTGGGAATAACTCTCCTGAGATCGGGAACGACTTTATTATTATGAAACAAGCGCCGATTTTTTTCAACATAATCCACGTCATGTTGGCCGCGTCAGCATGGAGAATTGTGACGGATTGGCCGCATCCATTCTCTTCGGCAACCGTCATGCTTCCAGTTTTTCCTCGCGGCTGCTCAAAAGAGTCTTCTATCCAAAGAGCGGTATTGGATTGCTTCGAGAAGGTGAACGGAATTGATGTTTTCTGTCGCCTCCAGGTCTGCTATCGTCCTGGCGACCTTGAGGATTCGATGATATGCGCGGGCGCTAAGGCCGAGGTGCCGGACTGCCTTGTCCAGTATGGACTGACCCGCAGTATCGAGTTGGCAGAATTTTTTGAGGTGTTTGGGCTTCATCTGGGAATTTGAGTAGGTCTTTACGGTCCCGGGAGCGGCTTCCTCAGACCCGGAGGCAGATTTCACATCGCCTGAAAACCGCTTCACCTGGATCTGCCTGGCTTGACATACCCGCTCGCGCACAGCGAAAGATTTCTCCGATTCTCCTTCTGCGCGCAATTGCTCATATTTGACCGAAGGGACCTCGATGTGAAGGTCGATCCGGTCGAGGATCGGTCCCGAAATCCTGCTGCGGTATTTCATCACTAACCTTGGCGGGCAAGTGCATGGCCTCACCGGATCTCCCGAGTAGCCGCACGGGCACGGGTTCATGGCGCCGACCAGCATGAACCTGGCCGGGTATGTAAGGGAGATTGCAGCCCGGGCGATTGTCACCCGCCCGTCTTCGAGCGGCTGGCGCAGAAGATCGAGCACGTTTCGCCGAAACTCCGGGAATTCATCCAAAAAAAGGACCCCGTTATGGGCGAGGCTGACCTCTCCGGGCCTAGGCATGTGCCCGCCACCGACAAGGCCGGCGTCGGATATGCTGTGATGAGGCGAGCGGAACTGGCGCTTCACGATCAGAGGAGAGTTATTGAGCATTGAGGCGACGCTGAACACCTTGGAAGTCTCAAGGGCCTCGTCGAAGCTAAGCGGAGGAAGTATCCCCGAGAGTCGCTGGGCAAGCATAGTCTTGCCCGACCCCGGCGGACCGATCATTAGCACATTGTGCGATCCCGCAGCGGCCACTTCGAGCCCCCGCTTTGCGTGCTCCTGGCCTTTTACGTCTTCGAAATCGAGCTCGTCGGGAGCCCCGGCGTTCCATATCGAATCCAGGTCCGTCTTAACAACCGGCAATTCGGACCGGCCGTTCAAAAATTCGACCGCCTCCGAGAGGTGACTCACCGGACGCACCGAGACCGTATTCAAAACAGCGGCCTCCCGGGCGTTTTCGGCCGGAAGAATTATGTCGCTGTAGCCGGAGTCACGAGCCTGGATCGCCATCGGCAGGCATCCGGCGATCGGTTTCACCCTGCCGTCCAGTGATAACTCTCCGCAAAAGATCATCTTTGCGGCTTTCTCCGAACTTACGATCCCCATTGCGGCAAGTATCCCGACCGCAATCGGCAGATCGAATCCCGCCCCTTCTTTCTTCAAGGCAGCAGGCGCAAGGTTTACGGTGACCCGCTCGAACGGAAAAGGGTACCCGCTGTTCAGGATCGCAGCTTTGACGCGGTCCTTGCTTTCCTTGACGATATTATCCGGCAACCCCACCGTAGCAAAGCCGGGGAAGCCAGGAGCCAGGTCCACTTCGACTTCGACTAGGATGGCGTCGATGCCGAGAAGAGAGCATGTGTAGGTTTTGGCGATCATTGGCTGAAGACCATTAAAGGTAAGTTACGAAAGATTTCGACGACATTATTGGCATGAATTCAGAAGAATGGCAACAACATAGGCGGCCCTGGGAAGAATTCACCACGGGGCGCAGTGTGTACGGAGAGATCAATCTACTGCGCCCATGGGCACACCCACTCTTCGGCCTTGAACACACGGTACCAGAATTCATAGCCTCCTTAAAGTGGTTGGAATGATTGAGGATGAACAGCGGAGAAAAAACAGCTAATCTCACTGCAGACGCTGAAAATACAAGGATATTCTGATGGCTGATTCTCCACCCAGCTAATTTTACTGATCATTTTCGATTTTATGCGTTCAATAACAGAGTGTTAACAGCGAACCACAAAAGGGGGATTACAAACGGATAGAAATCAAATAAACACGGGTGAATGAATAAAATCAATTGGGAACGCACTTGTACTCCGTCCGGGCCGAGTTGCATGAAATGCCGGT
>Ga0209517_10009803_pt1 | contig 10826 bp, 14 predicted proteins | sample PeaSoiMetSII2010_FD_187695 | JGI IMG/M metagenome (GOLD analysis project Ga0209517, IMG submission 187695) | Peat soil microbial communities from Weissenstadt, Germany - SII-2010 (SPAdes) (version 2) | ecosystem: Environmental > Terrestrial > Soil > Wetlands > Peat | place: Germany... | reverse complement strand
ATTTTATTAGTGTGCGCTTTCGGACAACGGTATTGGCCTTTAAAAATTCTTGAGAAATCAATGGGCAGATTTCGAAAAACGGCACAATTGACATCAAATGCACGCCCAGGCCCAACCGCCAACGGTTACTGACGCGCGTCGAAGAATAATCTAGGCTCCGGGGTTATCAATAAAGCCCAGTGGGTAATGCCTACTGCGCTTTTTCTTTCCGTGTCGCATTAGAAATTCATCGACGGCCAGCCGCACGTAATGCGTGACCGGAGCGCTGGTTGCCTTGCTCAACTTTCGCAGCGCTGCCGTTTGGCGCGGTGTGAAGTAGCAGGCCATTGGTGTGTATTTCTTAACAGCCATGGCGGGTGATATTACCCCATATGGCTGCCGAGCAGGCGCCCCACGCGATGTGCGCCCCGAGAGCCGCGCTCGCGCCTACTACAGTCTGCCGTTATCAATCCATTTGCGCATCCATGGCAAACCCTCTCCCATTCTAAGTTCGCGGGCCCCTATCGCACTCCGCTCGACAATGCTTCGAATCCGGAGATCACGTCGAAGAGTTCTTCGTCGATGCCGCTCTGGCGCAACTGGTGGAAGCTGCCGTTAAGCTGTTCCAGCAGGTCATTGATGTTCTTGTCGGCGCGTTGCATTGCCGCTAGCCGGCTCGCATTCTCGCAGGCGAGAGATTCGGCGCAGGCGCGGAACAGTGAGATGAAAAGATATTCGCGGATTAGCGCGCGCATAGTCGCGATGCCATGGCCCATGACCTCGGGCAAGTTCGCGGTCGGCCAATGAATTTTGCCGAGCCCTTGTTGCCACTGGGCATCGAGCGGCAACAGCCGCTGGCTAACCGGTTCGTAGAGCGCTCCAGCCAGCGGTTGGTTATGGAACACCCATAGAGGCGCATTCTCGCCCTTGTCCCGATGTGCTTCACCTTCAATTTGAATCCGCCCGACGAGCGGCGTGATGGCCTGGACGGAGTTGGGCACCGTGAAGAGTCCGACCGGTTGCAGGTCCGCGTCCGCCAGACGCGCATGAACACGCTCGCCGACCGCCCACACATGACACTTTCCCGCCAAAGCCGCGAGGGTCTTGATCGCATAATCGGCGACGACGTCGTTAAACTGCCCCACCAGACCCTGATCAGACCCGAAAACGATGGCCCTTACGGTAACGGCATGCGTTGACGCCTTTCGTCTCACCATCGTGGCTACCGGCTCGAACGCCCGAAAGCACGCCCCCAACCCGAGTTCCACGCTCCGATAATAATCGGCCAACGCGATCACTGATTTCTCGTATTGTTGGATATTCGATGCGGCCAAGGCTTTCATCGTGCGGACTACGGATCGAAGATCACCGGCACTGCTGATCTTGCGCCGCAAGCTCTCCATGGTGTCGCTCATGAGTCATCCTTGGCTGGCGGCTTGGGTTGGAAAGGGTCGAGCGCCTGGCGGGCGATTTCAATGATCGTACGACGATCCTCATCGCTCAACTTGTCGGCAGTTTCCAATTGCCCGCAAACTTCCGCCGATATGTTCGCTGCGGCCTTTTGAACCGCTTGCTCCGCATCCGGCATCTGGTCGAGCGTCACGCGGTCGAAGAGTCCTGCGGATAATGCCAGCAAGACGGCGATTTGGGCAGGGACGGACACCGGCGCGCATTCCGATTGTTTGAGGCAGGCACGAATGCGCCGACCGTGCTCGATGATCTTGCGGGTGCTTTCATCCAGCCGGGCGCCAAATCGCGCAAAGGTCTCGAGCTCCTCGAATTGCGCATAGGCGAGTTTGAGGTCGCCCGCCACGGCACGGTAGGGCGCGCGTTGCGCTTTGCCGCCCACGCGCGAAACGGATTTGCCGACATCGACGGCAGGCAGCACGCCCAGTTCGAACAGCGACGGCGAGAGATAGATCTGGCCATCCGTGATGGAAATCAGGTTGGTTGGAATGTAGGCGGAAATGTTCTGCGCTTCGGTTTCAATGATCGGCAGAGCGGTGAGGGAGCCGCCGCCCAGCTCTTTGCGCAAGTGCGTCGCTCGTTCGAGTAGTCGCGCATGAATGTAAAAGATGTCGCCGGGAAACGCTTCACGGCCGGGCGGGCGCCGCAGCAGCAAAGACAGCTCGCGATAGGCGCGCGCATGATGGGTGAGGTCATCATAAACAACCAGCACGTCACGGCCTTGCTCCATGAAATGCTCTGCGATGCTGGTCGCGGCATAGGGGGCGATGAATGCGAGGCCCGGCGGGTCGTTACCCTCGGTCACGACCAGGACGGTGTAATCCATCGCGCCCTTTTCCCGCAAGGTTGCCACGGCCTTCGCGACGGCCGAGGCGCGCTGTCCGATGGCACAATAAACGCACAGCACATTCTGGTCGCGCTGGTTGAGGATCGTGTCGATCGCAATGGCTGTCTTGCCCGTCTGGCGGTCGCCGAGGATCAACTCGCGCTGGCCGCGCCCGACCGGAATGAGCGCATCGATGACTTTCAATCCGGTCTGCAGAGGGACCGTAACCGGCGCGCGATCCATGATTTGTGGCGCCGCGCGCTCGATGGGCAGTCGCTCGCTGGCGATCACCGGGCCTTTGCCATCGAGTGGCCGACCGAGCGGGTCGATGACGCGCCCCAGCAATCCATCGCCGACCACCACATCCATGACCCGGCCGGTGCGCTCGACTTCATCGCCGGCGTTCAGATGCCAGTATTCGCCGAGCAGCACGACGCCGATTTCCGCCTCGTCGACGTTGAATGCCATGCCGAGCAAATCACCGGGAAATTCTACCAACTCCTCAAAGCCCACAGAGGGGAGACCGGACACCTTGGCGATGCCGGTGGCGATGCTGGTGACGGTGCCCACCTCTCGCGGTGTCAGCTGCGGCGCGAATGCTTCCCGCATCTGGCCTATTGCAGAAAATGTGCCGTCGAAGATGGTCTGCAAGCTTTCAGGCTCGATGATCATGGGTGCTTCTTTGCGGGCTTCGGTTCAGGATTGTCCTGTTCTTTCAGAAGCTCACCGACGCCTTTTTCTAAAGACGAGAGGTAGTCCGCGATGCTCCACGCTATCTTCAGTCCATTCGTGCTGAGTTCGACCCCGCTGACTAGGTCCGGCGCGGTCTCGAACCGGACGTGGACGTCGGCCGAGAAGGTCTCATTGAGCGCTTTTTGTATTGCCGCACGTTGCACCGCAGGCAGGTCAAACGCGCTGCGCAGGAGGGCGGGCTCAGAGGCCGTTTTGAGGGCTTCGCGGAGCCTCTCTTTGGCCTTACCGTCGATCGTGCGCAGGCGACGGGTGAACACCTCGCACGTGCGCTCTTCCAGACTTGTCGCGGCAAGATCCGTGAGCGCTTTACGCGCGATGGCGAACACTTCCTGCTGGGTCCGGCGGCGAATGTCCCGATTGAGGTTGTGGGCGTCGCTTCGCAGCACCTCCTGTCTCTTGGCACTCAGAGCATCGGCTGCCTTCCGCGCATCGTCGAGGAGTCGTTGGCGTTCGACTTTCGCTTCGTCCGTCGCCTTCGTCAAGAGCGCCGCGCGTTGTTGGTCGAACTCTTTACTCTTGCGCTGGAACTCATCGCGCTCCCGCTGCGCCTCGGTTTTTTTTTCGTCAGCGTCCGCAAGCTCCGCCGCGATCCGCTTCTCGCGCGCGTCGACCGCGTTGAGGATCGGCTTGTAAAGAAAGCGCTTCAGCAGCCACACCAGGATGATGAAATTGACCGCTTGCGCACCGACGGTGAACCAATCGATGAGCATGAATCACTTTCCTGCGGTTTGGGCGATGACGTGGTTCCAGAACGGATTGGCAAATAGAAGAATCATCGAAACCACGAAGCAGTAGATCGCAATGGACTCGATCATTGCCAGCCCAACAAACAGGGTGCGTGTGATGGTCGTGGCGGCATCGGGCTGCTGCGCCAGAGAACTCAATGCCGTGGCGACCGCCCGGCCTTCGCCAAGCGCAGGTCCGATACTGCCCAGGGCAATCGTCAGGCCGGCGGTGACGATTGAGGCGATGGCAATGAGCGTCATGTTATCCATAGTGTCTGTTCTCGCTGTCGTAGTTCATGGGTTAAATGTGTTGCGTCGGTTCAGACCTGGACTTGCGGCCGCGCGTAGCGGCCGCAATATAAACCGCGGCCAGGATGCTGAAGATGTAGGCCTGCACCATGCCGGTGAGCAGACCAAGCGCACTCATGGCGATCGGAAAGATGAAGGGCGTGATAGTCAGCAATATGGCAAGAATCATCGTGCCGCTCATCATGTTGCCGAATAGGCGGACCGCGAGGGCCAGCGTGCGCGATAGTTCGCTGATGATGTTGAAGGGCAGCATAATGACGGTCGGTTCCAGGTAGGATTTAAGGTAGCCGCCCAGCCCTTCCTCCTCGATGCCGAAAAACGGCACGGCTGCCAATACGCACAGCGCGAGCGCCGCGGTCGTTGAGAGCGATCCTGTCGGCGGCTCATACCCGGGAATGACGGTGCAGAGGCTGGCTAACGCGATGAACAGAAAGAGCGTGCCCAGAAAGCCGATATATTTCTCTGGCTGTCGGAGACCGACATCTTGGATTTGCTTCTCGATGCCGGTGACCACGATTTCCAGCAGGTTCTGCCAGCGGGATCGCTTCAGATTGGTAGAAAGCTTTCGCGTAACGAGCTTTGAGCCGACAGCGAGCACGAACATCAGCCCCCAGGTAAACACTATCGTGCCGTTGAGTTTGAGAAACCCGTGCTGCCAGAAGATCATCGCGTCGGGGCTAAGGCGCATATGGGGTCTCCGGTGCGCGGGCGTTGCGGCGTTCAACGGGCGGGCGGGTCAGCCACTGCACGACGAGCCGCGCCAGGACAAAGCCTAGGAGACACAGTAGCCACCGTTTCCAATTCTCGCGCCCGACAAAGTAAAATCCCGCCAGGGTAATGCTCATGCGCAGCAGCGTGCTGCCGAGGAACCAAAGCGCCGGCCGCTGTGAAGAAACGCCCCGCTTAACCGTCCACCACAGGCCACCGAAGAAGAACGCTCCGAGAAAAAAGCCGGCCGCCATTGGCGGTGCCAGAAACCGCACCTCATTCATCGTTGTCCTCCTGTTCGGCCCGAATATCCTTCTCTTCCTTGGCCACCCAATGCCACGCATTCAAACAGCCGATGGAGAGCCCGGCCACCAACAGCGCCAGCGTCCAGGCATGCTTACCTGGATGATGTCGGTCCAGCCAGATGCCGAGGGCCGCCCCGAGCAGCGTCGGTACCACCACGGACCAGCCAATCAGCCCCATCATCCCCAGGCCAAACCAGACGCCCTGCGCGGATTTGCGCCGTGCCTTGAGCTTACGCGCCGCCTTCGCGCCAACCTCTTGGCTGAGCGACGGCCTCAGCTTTGCAAGTTCGCTTTGAGGTTTCTCAGTCATTGTGGAGGCTCGCCATGCGCCGTATGAGATCGCCTTCCATTTTCGCCAACATCGAGCGCATGCTTTGCTCGCGCTCATCCAGGGTCAAAAACTCTCGCTCCACCGCTTCGCGCAACTGGCCGAGATCCCGTCCGACCAGCGCCCGGCGCACGGATACGAGGACGTTCGGACCGGTCTTGACGAGCACCCCTTCATCCACAGCCACGAAAACTTCGCCGTCCGATGTTGTCTCGTAGGTCAGAATCCCCGGCGCCAGCGCCACCACACAATCGAGTCGGTGAGGCAGGAGCCCAAACGACCCCTCGCGCGTTTCGGCGACGATACGAGACACACCGGTCTTTTCGGCGAAAATCTGGAACGGCAGGAGAACTTTAAGATTCATGCATGGTCCGCAGCCCGGCGCCGTCCTTCAATCCGGGCTTCGCAGAAGTTGATTCCGGTTTGGCCGGCGCTGCGGGGGCGATGGGTTCTGCCTTTACCTTCGCTTCGTCGATCGTCCCGATCATGTAGAGTGCGCTTTCCGGATAGTCTTTGAAATCATCGCGCAGGATGCGCTCACAACCGTCCAGCGCTTCTTTGAGGCTGACCAGCTTACCTTTGAGGCCGGTGAATTGTTCAGTCGTAAAAAAGGGCTGGGTGAGAAAACGCTCCAACCGGCGCGCACGGACAACCACGTTGCGGTCCTCCGGCGACAGTTGCTCCAGGCCCAGCATGGCGATGATGTCCTTGAGCTCAGCGTATTGCGAGAGCGTCCGCCGGATTTCCTGCGCCAGACCGTAATGCCGCTCGCCTACGATGCCGGGTGTGGCCATCTTGGAACTGGATTGTAGGGGATCGATGGCCGGGAAAAGCCCTTCGCTGGCGCGCTTGCGCGAGAGCACGATCGAGGCGGACAGATGCGAGAACGTATGCACCGCCGCCGGATCGGTGAAATCGTCCGCCGGCACATACACGGCCTGAATGGAAGTGATGGCACCGGTATCGGTGTTGGCGATCCGCTCTTCCAACCGCGACAGCTCGGTGCCCATGGTCGGCTGATAACCCAGCCGCGATGGCATCTGGCCCATCAAGCCAGATACTTCCATGCCGGCCTGGATGAAACGAAAAATGTTATCGACGAGCAGCAGCACATCGCGGTGCTCATCGTCGCGGAAATACTCGGCCATCGTTAACGCGGCATGACCGACGCGGAACCGGGCGCCCGGCGGTTCATTCATCTGGCCGAATACCATCACCATGTTCGGCAATACGCCGGCTTCCTTCATCGCGTCATAAAGCTCCTCGCCTTCACGACACCGCTCGCCAATGCCGCAGAATATGCTGACTCCCTCGTGATGGCCGATCATGTTGTGGATCATTTCGGTCAGCAGCACCGTCTTGCCGACGCCTGCCCCGCCGAAAAGCCCTGCCTTGCCGCCGCGCTCCAGCGGCACAAGTACGTCGATGACCTTGATGCCAGTCTCAAAGACTTCGGACTTGGTAGAACGGCGCGCGAGCGACGGCGGCGCCCGATGCACTGACCGCCATTGGACATTGGACAACGCCGCTTCGCGATCGATCGTGTTGCCGAATACGTCGAACATCCGCGAGAGAACCGCTTTGCCGACGGGCGCTTTCAACGGCCCACCCGTGTCCTCCACCGCCATGCCGCGAGCGAGACCTTGCGTGGGCGTCAACGCAATCCCGCGCACGTGACGCGCATCTTGCTGCGCCAGCACTTCGATGACGATCTGCTTTTCCGCCCCCGCGAGCAGCACTGAATAAATGGGCGGCAAATGCTCATCGAACCGAATGTCCACGACACTGCCGCGCACCGAGACGATTACGCCGAGATTCGATAATCTGGTTTTGCTTTCCATATTCGCTCACGCTGATTCAAAATCAGTCCGCTTCAGTAATACTCGTTTTCTCTGTCCGGCGGTTTGATTTGGTTGTTTCCTTGTTCAATCTTGTACGTAGCCGTGGACTCGGGTCGCTCGCGAGGTTCGCGACAAAGCATGGACCATTGTCAATGCACATTTGATCAAGCATTCTCAAGCAGTGGGCCCTCTGCGTCACCACCGCCAGGAACACGCTCGATCACGACGCCAACCTGGCGAAGCTCCCGCAACGGGGCGGAGGGGGCATCATGACTAAACAGCAGTGGATTTGGTTTATTGCGCTTGTCGGGATGGGGCTGCTCGCGCTAACGTGTATCTACGCAAATTGGCTTCCACGGGTGGTGTTCGTCTTCAAATAAACGCTTGGATGGGATCCGGCAGCGGCGATTGACCAGATATTGCGCACTAAGTGATCGTCGAATCAATTACTTGCGCCGCCGTTTGGCGTCCAACCCCGACGCCGGTTCACACCTGTGGCCTCATCTTCCGATTTATCATTACGCGGCCAGCGCCTTCAACACAGCTTGCGGGTTGTTCTTGATGGCCCTCAGGAGGGCCTGCGCCGGCCCCGTCGGCTCGCGCCGTCCTTGCTCCCAGTTGCGCAGCGTTCCAACATCAACGTGAAGAAGTTTCGCGAATTTCGGTTGGCTTAAGCCCGTGATGGCGCGAATTTCCTTCACCTTAGCGGCATCCACATAAAACTCGCGCGAGGGTGCGCGCACACCGCGCACAATCTCGTCCATCTGTCCCATGCTTTCCACCAGTCGCCTGAAGAGCTTTTTATCCACCGCTACCACTCCGCGTTGATACGCCGCAAAACTGTCTTTTCTCTGGGTGTCAGGTCGTCTTTGATTCCCTTTCGGTATATCGGAATCATCCGAATCTGCGCTTGCGCGACCACGTGATAATAGATCACACGAGTCCCGCCCCGTTTGCCCTTCCCCGCGACCGCCCATCGAATCTTCCGCAAACCGCCTGTACCGGCAACTACGGCCCCAACATTCGGCTGCGCGACGAGATGCCGTTGCAGAGCTGCATATTCTTCATCGCTGAGTAACGCGCAAACGTCGGCCGTAAAGATTGGGGTTTCAATAAAAACCATATAGAACCATACACCAATGGCGTATGGTAGGTCAATGACGTATGATCACCTCGATCGATTTGCAGCCCTGGGGCAACTCGCTCAATTTGAGTCATTGCTGGGGGCAACAGGTCCCAAAATTGCCCCCGCGTGTGCTTGCTGGCAAGGTGTCCGCTTGCCAATCGATTTTCGATATCCTTCACCATCCTCTTATTTCTAAACGATTTTTCGCCCTTCTCCCATATTCCCGTGCAAATCGGCGAACGGCAGGGTCAATCGTAAACGTCAGGCGATCGGGATTCTAATATCCAGGGGCCACGCACACTTGCGCCGCACTTCTGACAAGGTTTTTCCCCAATGCCGTGAAGTTTCGACCACGACGGTCCTGGGTTCGATTGCGAAAAAGTGCCCCGGGCAGGAATCGAACCTGCGACCTAGCGCTTAGGAGGCACTCGCTCTATCCACTGAGCTACCGAGGCCACGAAGAAAAGGCCGGAAGTTATGCATTTCCGGCCTTCCGATATGGTGGAGGAGAAGGGGATCGAACCCTCGACCTTCGCATTGCGAACGCGACGCTCTCCCAACTGAGCTACTCCCCCTAAAAGGGCCAGGAATATTAGCAGCAAAGACCAATGTTAGCCAAAGTCTGCGCATGGGTATGGAAAAATCGCTACGATTCGGTAAAGGGGGTACTGTCAAATGCTCAAAGCAGGGGAACGCGCGCCGGAATTCACTCTTCCGGACGACACCGGGAAAGATCGATCGCTGACCGACTTCCTGAACGCCGGCGCCATCGTCCTGTATTTTTATCCCGCCGATTTCACGCCCGGTTGCACTCGCCAAGCCTGCGCGTTGCGCGACTTGCAGGCAGACCTTCAAAATGCAAATTTACGCGTCGTCGGCATCAGCCCGCAAAATCCGCAATCACACGCCAAGTTTCGGGCGAAATACCATCTGCCTTTCACCTTGTTGTCCGACGAGGACAAATCGGTCATCAAAATGTACGGGGTCAACGGGCCTCTCGGCATCGGGGTGCGCCGCGCCACCTATCTGATCGACGGAAGCCGGCGAATTCACGATGCGGTGCTGGCGGACTTCAGGATCGGGCGGCACTCGGATTTCGTGCGAAAAGCAATACTGTTACGCGCCGCCGCGCCCTAGGAGCCTAGTACGTCAAGCGCAAGAAATCCGCGCGGCCGATGCGCGGCACGGTGACGACATACATAGTGCCGTACTCGTCGTCGGCGATCTGAGGCAGATGCTTCGCGCCGGTCAGCGACGCGACGATCTCGGGCACCGTATCGCCATGTCCAACCACCAAGATTCGGCCACCCTCATGCTCGCGCAGCACACGGCGCGCAAGGCCCTTCGCATCGCGTGCCGGGGCGATGATGGGTGTCACCCCGAGCCTTGCGGCCAAGGGCGCTGCCGTCATCCGATTGCGCAATGTGGGCGATACATAGATGGCATCGATGTGCCCCGGTGCGCGAGCATCGCCGAACATGCGAGCCAACAGCGCGGCGCGTGCCTCCCCGGCCGGCGTAAGCGGCGGGTCGCCGCCGTCGTCAGTTACCTTTTCCGCATGCCGCACCACTATAATCGTGGTCGAGTCCGCGGTGGCCCAAATCCAAGCTTCGAAGCTCAAGAAACCTAAGAAACTTAAGATGAGCACCACAGCGAGCGCGGACAACCAAATGGGTGTCAAAAACGGCCGCCGCTGCAATCTCGCGTGGTTCGTCATCATGGCGGCATGATACCAATGAAAGCCCGCTCGCTGCCTACGCTGCGCATCATCGTGCTCGCGGCGGGCTTTTCCGCCCGTCTCGGGCAACCCAAAGCGCTGGCGCGGGTTCACGGTCTGACTTTGCTCCGAAGGACGCTCAGGGTGTTGGCGCCGTTTGCGGCGCCGTCCAAGATCATTGTCGTGATTCCGCCCGCTGCCGGCCGTTACAAACTCGGCTCGGACGCGCATTCGGCGGCGTTCCTCGCCAATTCGCGGCGTGCCGGCGGACTGTCGAGCTCGGTGCGTTTGGGGCTGCGTCGGGCTCGGCACTCCGCCGGAGCGCTATTGCTCCCGGTCGATCTGGTGGACCTGGCGCGTCGCGATATCGCACAGTTGATCGCCTGTTGGCGTGGGGCCCGCCGCCGCGTCGTCGCGCGATGCGTGCAGGGTGAACCGGGAGTGCCGCTCATCCTGCCCCGGTGGCTGTATGCCCGAACGGCTGGACTCAAGGGCGATCAAGGGCTGCGAGAAGTGGTGCGTCGTCTGCCCAAAGACAGCGTCTCGCTGGTCGTGCTGCCTTCCGCGGAGTTGGACATTGACACTCCGCGGGACCTCGAGTTTGCGCGTCGCCGCGTCCGCCCTAGATTCTAGCGCTCTGCACCAAGCGATAACCCACGGCGGTTTCCGTCAGTATGTGTTTGGGCTGGGCGGGATCGTCCTCCAATTTGTGCCGCAGATGACCCATGTATACGCGCACGTA
>Ga0209517_10009802_pt1 | contig 10827 bp, 11 predicted proteins | sample PeaSoiMetSII2010_FD_187695 | JGI IMG/M metagenome (GOLD analysis project Ga0209517, IMG submission 187695) | Peat soil microbial communities from Weissenstadt, Germany - SII-2010 (SPAdes) (version 2) | ecosystem: Environmental > Terrestrial > Soil > Wetlands > Peat | place: Germany... | reverse complement strand
TCGGCCATGCCGATGGACATCCCCAAGAACAGCGAGCGATTGGCCTTCGAACGGATGGCGGGCACGGACAACGGTGACTCTTTCGGGGAGGTCCTGATGATGGGTAGTGTGTCGTACGTTCCTTCGACCGAGTTTCCCACGACAAACTGATGGGTAAGATCGCGGTGCGGGTCAGCGACCAGCGGTTGTTGAAGCTGATTCGGGCGTTTCTGCGAGCCGGGGTGATGGAAGGCGGGCTGGTGAGTCCGGTGGATGAGGGAACGCCGCAAGGTGGACCCCTTTCGCCCTTGCTCAGTAACCTCGTGCTGGACGAGTTCGACCGGGAGTTGGAGCGACGTGGTCACCGCTTCGCGCGGTATGCGGACGACAGCAACATCTACGTGCGCAGCCGACGGGCGGGGGAAAGGGTGATGCAGAGCCTGACGCGATTCATCAGCACGAAGCTCAAGCTGAAGGTGAACCAATCCAAAAGTGCGGTGGCCGAGCCATGGGAGCGGAAGTTTCTGGGCTTCAGCTTCACGAGCGCGGAGCCGCCGAAACGGCGGATAGCGCCCAAGGCGGTGAAGCGGTTCAAGGAGCGAGTACGGGAACTGACGAGCCGGACCCGAGGGATTAGCATCGAACGGATGGCCAAGGAACTGACCCTGTACCTCCGAGGTTGGATTGGTTACTTCGGGAAGTGCGAAACGCCCTCGGTGCTACAAAGCCTTGAGGAGTGGACCCGGCGCCGACTGCGGTCAGCGATCTGGAAGCAGTGGAAACACGGAACCGTCCGGTACCGCGAGTTGCGGAAGCGAGGTGTCAACCCTCGGCTGGCCGCAACCACGGCAGGTAGCGCCCACGGTCCGTGGCGCTTGGCGCTCCGTCAGGGCCTGGCGATCGCGCTGCCCAATGCCTACTTCGACTCGCTCGGGATTCCGAAATTGACGGTCCGTTGATCGCTCGACCCGCCGAACCGCCGTATACGGACCCGTACGTACGGTGGTGTGACAGGGACAGCGGGTGACCGCTCACCTATGTCTATTTGCGCCCGCCGTGGCGGGCTCCGGAACTCGATCGCGAGTCTATTCTAGCGCCTATAGCGGTCGACCCTCTCCCCAAGGGAGAGGGCTGTCTCACCCCGTCGCTGTCTAGCGTATCATTCTGGGCTTGACAGCCTAGCCAGGATTCTGCTAAGCTATGGGGGTTGTGAACGTGTATCTCACCTTTTGTGGGGACGGTTCCTCTGCCGCCCCTGCCCCCGAACTTTCCTGACGATGGAGAATACTATGTCTTTACGCAAGTCCACTTGTCTTACTCCCCGGCGTGTCGACGCCGCGCGGCACAATTCCGAGCGCTCGACCGGTCCCCGCAGCGAGGCCGGAAAAGAGCGCATGAGAATGAACGCCCTGAAGCACGGGTGTGATGCGGCGCCTGAAAACGACGCTGCGGTGATGCGGGCGCTGGGTGAATATCCCGAGCGGTTCGCGGCCCTGAAGCGCGAGCTTGCGACCGCTTACGGCCCGGGCGACGCGCTGTGGGACCGGCAGATCGATGACTTGTCGAGGCTCTACTGGCGGCGCCAGCGAATCGAGCGCATGGAGACGGGCCTGATGCGGCGCGCCCTCCGCGAGGTCGAGGAGCAGCAACGCACGCGCCGCGACCAGATCGCCGCCGCCACCTTCGATGCCTCGAGCACGCTCGCCACCGACCTCAAACTGGGCGTGCCCACCGAGCCGTGCGCGCGCCTGCGCCAGCAGTTTTCGCGGTTGGGGGCGATCCACGAGCAGCTCAGGCGGGGGGTGATCGGGCAGCACTTCGTGATCCAAAAGTACCTGCCGCCAGACCTGGGCGCGCGAGCGGCACGGATTGGCGAACTGATGTTGATGTTCAGCAATCGGGCCCACTGCCTGGCAAGGAAGGACAAGGAAAGGTTAAACGAGATCGTGAACGAAATGGGCGGCGAGGCGAATGTCGACGTCCTGTGGCGGGAACTGCTGCGCCTGCTTGAGGAGGAGGTCGCGGCGGTGAAGGCGGGGTTCGCGGAGGAGGTCGCTGCGCAGGAGGAGAAGGACGCGATCGAGCGCGACGCCTGCCTGGCTCCGGCGGGGGAGACTTGGGAGATGCTGCTGCGGCAGGAAATGGCTCTCGACCGCTCGATCGACCGCAAGGTGAAAATTCTGCTGACGATGCGCAAAGAACATGCCCGCGAGTGTAGGGGCGGTTCGCGAACCGCCCCTACGGGATCGCCAACAACCCCTCCCGGCGATGAGTCGAACGACCGGGAGGCGCAGGAGTTAAGCAAGCTCGTGGGGCTCGAGGCTGGCGCAGACACGCCGTCCAGAGTCTGCGATTCAGGGCGGGATGGTCAAACTCGGCCTTCCCTTCGGGAAACGCCGACCCCAAGCGCCGGGGGTCTGCGCCAGCCAGCGAACCTGCCCTCGGAAGCCTCTGGTGAAACACCAAAATCACCGGAACAAAGCGAGAATGTTATAGAAAACAAAGGATCGGCCGCGGACGGGGTACCTGTAATGAGAGGTGCCGAGGCTGGCGCAGAGCGAAGCTCTGTCGGCCTCAAGGCATTGTGACCCCGCCGCGACGATACCGCTGCCCAGGCGGTCCGCTCTTAACGCTGGTAATATAGGATATTGTCGCCTTCGAGATTCTTTGGAAACACTGTGAAAGCCACATGCGAGAGGTTTTTCCATGAACCCAAGAGTCAGCAGCAAAGCGGGTTCGCTCATGTTCGCGTTTGGCCTGATTGCAATGGTTGGGGGGAAACACGCAATCGTTCCGCCACCCAAGGTCCCCGACGTGCTGAAGGCGCCCGAGGGACTGGTGGTCCTACTCAAGGCGCAGGGCCATGGCGTACAAATCTATACGTGCAAGGCCAGCGCCAATGACCCGAACAGTTTTGCATGGAGCTTTAAGGCGCCGGAGGCCGATCTGATCGATGAAAGAGGAACTAACGTCGGCAGACACTATGCTGGCCCGACGTGGGAAGCAGGTGATGGCAGCCGAGTGACAGGTGAAGTGCAACAAAAGGCCGAAGCGCCCAAAGCCGGAGCCGTTCCTTGGCTATTGCTCAAAGCGAAATCAGATGAAGGCGCCGGGACCTTTGGGAGGGTGCTCTATATCCAACGCGTGGACACGGAGGGCGGCGTCGCGCCAGTTACGGGTTGCAATCAGGCGCATCGCAATAACGAGGTCCGCGTGGATTATCGAGCCGATTACTACCTTTACGTCTCCGGGCGCTGACGATGGTCGGTCAGAAGGGGCAGTTCCTTTCCTGCTTCACTGTTGCCGAGAGCGTTGATGCGCTCGACGGTGCGGCGTCGGGTAGTTCTCATTTGGGGCTCTGCTCGGAAGTTCGTCTACAGCCCCTCCCAGCTTCACACCTTGTCGGCAAGGGCGAGTAATCGTGGGTTGCCTACGGTGCCGGACTTCTGCGAGGTCATGGGTCAACCCTCCACCGTCAGGGAGGATCAAGCGCACCCGGTCGAGGCGCGGGCAGGACACCCGATCATTTACCCGCTGTCGTCACGCATGCAGTGCTCTCCGAAAAACCGCAGACCTTGAAAAGCAGGTCTGCGCTCGCTTTTTTCGCGGGTGGCGCATAGGTGCCGCATTGTGGCATGTATGCGGTCACAACCAACCGTGGACCTCAAGAACACGTGCGCGCTGCACTCGTGTTTGCCCAAGGTTGGGGTCAATCCGAGATACTGCACGGACAGAGGGCTCTCCTGTCTTATGGACTGGCTGTCCCGTTTGTAGGCGCCGCGATTCTCGTCTCTCTACTCTCGCCAAAATCATCGAGCTGGACGTGGGGTTAGCCAAGCTGGGGGGCGGTGAGATGCTCCCCGCTTGGAAGGCCTTGGCGGTGAAGGTTCCAGATTTGATGGCGGAAGTGCACTGCGCCTGAACGGTGCGAAGCTCGGCTTAACTCTCAGGTCACCAAGGTCGAATTTTCCCCAGACTTTGCCCGGAGCTGCATCCATGTGTCAATGGGAATCCGGCGGAACACGTCGACAAGCTGAGGATCAAACTGTTTAGCGCTCATTTGCAAGATTTCATTCCGGGCCGCTGCAAACCCTGGTGCCTTTCTGTAGGCTCGGTCGGAAGTCATGGCGTCAAGAGTGTCTGCCAAGGCGAATAAGCGTGCCCCAAGTGGGATTTGTGCACCTTTGAGTCCGGCGGGGTAGCCTTTCCCATCGAAGCGCTCGTGGTGATGGCGAACCATGTCGCAGGCAGGACGCAAAAAGGGAAAGCTCCTCAGAATTCCGTGAGCTGTCTCAGGGTGCTTGCGCACCTCCACCCATTCCTCGGGAGTGAGCTTGGCGGGCTTCCGCAGGATCGCGTCCGAGACTGCGATCTTGCCAATGTCGTGCAAAAATGCGCCTCGTTCGAGCCACGGCAAAAGCTCAGCCGGGTAACCCGCCATCTGCGCCAGCAAGCGCGCATAGGCGCGCACGCGGTGGGAATGGCCAAATGTTTCGTGGTCGCGCGCATCGAGCGCCGTCACCAGCGCTTCCATGGCTGCCAGGCAAGTGGCCTCGAGATTGCCAAGGGCTACCGCTTGTTCGGCCGCCGGATGCGGTGCGCTCGTTTCAAAAGAAGCGGCGGAGAGTCGATCCCTTTGGGTTTGCAGGGCCGCCAGTTCGGTAAGGGGCGCGTCGAGGCCCGGCAGATCGCCTTCTAGGAAACGCTTCGATACCCCTTTCTCAATGTCTTCCGCTGTAGCCAGCGCTACGCGGTTCCGTCCCGCGGTCTTGGCGCGATAGAGGGCGGCATCGGCGATGCAGACGAGCGTCTCAGATTTTACTTCACCGAGGTCCCCGAGCGCCGCCACCCCTACGCTGAGGGTCAGGGGAATTATACCTTCTGGAGTTTCTATGGCCTTGTCGTCGATGCGAGTGCGGATGGTTTCGGCAAGGCGAGCGGCAATAGCAGAATCGCATCCGGGGAACACCGCCATGAACTCGTCTCCACCGTATCGTCCGAGGGAATCATAGGTTCTCATCGTCGCACGCAGACGGCGTGAAGCTTCCCCCAATACGGCGTCGCCCGCCAGGTGGCCATAGGTGTCGTTAATTGTCTTGAATCGATCCACGTCGAGCATGGCAATGGCAAGGGGAGTGTGGATGCGGGAGGCACGCGCTATTTCCTTGTCCAGGATCGCGAGAATGGTCCTATGGTTCCAAAGATTCGTCAGTGGATCGCGGCTGGCTTGGTCGCGAAGCTCCTCCTCGGCGCGCTTTCGTTCAGTAATATCGCTGAAAGTGACCACTGCCCCGACTACTTCCTCGGATTCTTTCATGGGCATGGCGGATAATTGCACCGGAAACCCGCTACCATCCTTTCGCCAATACCAGTCCTCGCAACGCAGCGGGAGGCCCGTCTGCAGGATCGAACGCACCTGGGGGCAATCGTCGACCGGGTAGGGAGTTCCGTCAGGAGGGCTGTGGTGAAAGATGGCGTGAGCGCTGCGGCCTATAAGTTCCTCCGCCGCATAACCAAGAACTCTTCTGGCGGTGGGATTCACAAAGGTGAGAATGCCCTCCCCGTTCACACCATAGATCCCTTCGCCTGCCGCCTCCAGAATCGACTTGATCTGACGGGCCGTGCTCTGGGCTTTCTCTTCGGCCCTCTTGCGCTCCGTGATGTCACGCGCAATCGTGGCCACCCCCGTCACCTCTCCACGAGAGTCGAGGAGCGGGAACACACTCAGCGAAACATCCACCGGGCTTCCATCTTTCCGAACTCGCACGGTCTCCAATTGCTCAATGGACCCGCCGCGCCGGAGACTTGCCAAGATCTGTTGAGCCTCCTCGGCCCGCTCGGCCGGATCGAGGGAGGAAATAGACTGCCCTAAAATCTCTTTGGCGGAATAGCCGAAGAGTGTCTCTGCGCCTTTGTTCCAGCTCGTAATGAAACCTTCCGAGGTTGTGCCCACAATCCCTTCGCCAGACGACTCCACAATTGTGGCCAGCCGAAGATGCGCTTCCAAAGCTCGCTTGTTCTCATCGCGAAGGCGTCTTTCTTCCAGCGCCCGGCTAACGGCGGTTGGCAATCGTGCGGGGCGGTCCTTTAGAACGAAGTCCGCCGCGCCCTGCTTGATGCACTCTGCCGCAGCTTCGTCGCCCAGAACGCCTGTTACGACGATGAGCGGAATATCCTTGTCCGAGTGCTTTAAGACCTCCAGCGCGTCGAGCGCAGACCAATTGCGAAGGTTGAAATCGGCGAGAATCACATCGTACTCGGCTTGCTCGAGGCGGTCCCGGAAGATATCCAGGTCGTCAGTGACCTCGAATTGCACTTTATACCCCCCGCGCTCCAGTACGCTCGCCGTCAGCCTTGCGTCGCGCGGGTCATCTTCCAGCATGAGCGCGCGTAAGAGAGGCAAAGACATGCTCAATCCGTTAGGCGACTTCTCATCCGACGCGGAATTACTGCCAGGTTTCATTGCGACGCTGGACAAAATACTCATGCGGCTTACTTGCGGCGAATGGTTCTCCGACTAGGACAAAGGAAAATGCAAACCGGCCTCCGGCCTCGGCCCAGTTTTGTCTCCGGATCCGACGTAACCAACGTCATCCGCAGCCACCTCCATTCGCTACCATCGGCAGAACTCGCCGCGGCATGAGGCTAGACTTTCGGGCAAGACCGCTTCTTCGGTTCCTATATGTGGAAAGCGTTTTGAACGTCTGCTGGTGGATCATAGAGGAATAGCCCGCAGTAAGTGCAATCTAACGAATGCCGGTATCGGGAGGCACCGCCTGTCCGTTGTTTTCTGTAACATTCTCGCTTTGTTCCGGTGATTTTGGTGTTTCGGCGGCGTTTTCCTCCGTCGGACTATCTGTCTGAGTAGCGCTAACCTTCAGAGCCTGCCCTGAGCCCGGCGAAGGGTCAACACCTGCCGACCCTTCGCCGGGCTCAGGGCAGGCTCTGAAGTTCGGCGCTACGTCGGCACCGTCCATCCCTACGAGCTTACTCAGTTCCTGCGCCTCCCGATCGTTCGACTCATTGCCGGGAGGGCTGGCCTCCGGTTGCGACGGGTGGCGCATACGTCCCGACGGTTTGAAGGTGTGAAAAAATCGCTAGGCCCTGTCATTCCGAGCGGAGCGAGGAATCTGCAGTTGGTTGTTTTCAAGGAGATAAAATGCAGATGCTTCGCTTCGCTCAGCATGACAGACGATTTCTTCACACCTTCTTTTTGTCGGGATGTATGCGCCTGGTCCTGGATGTTCGATTGGAAGAAAGCCCTTCGGGCCATCGAAGAATACAACCCGCCCTGGAAGTAGCGGCGGGTTTACCCCGCCATTTTCGTCCTCGTGGGACGGCTCTACGCCGCCGTGTGGCGAGGTAAACTCGCCGCTACAATATGGGATTGTAAGGCTACCGATGAAATGTTTCGTGGACTAGACGATAGCCTGCGTGGTAATCTTCGCGCCATGAACCAGCGTGAGGCAGCTATCGAAGCGATGCTGGATAACGGTGGCTATGCCGCGCTCGACGAGCTTTACAAGAGGGCACTGAAGGTTCCCGGCGTGATCTGGGAGACTCTTTACGACGGCAAATGGCGAGGTAAACTCGCCGCTACGGCACTAAGGTGCGCCGCCTCCCAGGGTAAAGCGATTCATTATTTGATGACACGTCCTCAACGACGGCAATTGACTCCAAACCGGTACCAGCCTTAGTTCTGCAGCTTCTTCACACAGCGTGGAAGCAGGCAGCCTTGGTGAAGACACCAGCGGATTGCGCACCCTGAACGGTGGTTCGATGAGGTTTTCCAGAGACTGAGGGCCCAAGTTCACGGCGGAGAGCCTCCGACGGATGGAGGAAAACTGGGACGTCGCCACGTCGCGCGGAACTTGAGGGCGGCTTCGGGTTCACGTTCTTCTTCACCCTGCCGGCATGATGCGGAGTGTGAAAAACCGGACGGCAAAAAGCCCACGAGTTCTATAAGAAACTTATCGTCGCTTGGGCAGGGTTTCGCAGTTCGCGCAGGACTGTGCTCCGCCGGAACACTGCACGGCGCGAGCTGAGAGGGCCAAGCGACGAAGAGAGCTGCGCGAAGACAGGCTTTCGAAATGATTAGCTCACGTCCCTAGTCCGTTGTGGTTGACCTCAAAGTCCGGTCGGAAGCGTGGGAGTATGGCGTTATTCACAGGCGTCGATTCCGCCAGCGCTTCTAAAGGGGGTCTCTTCGCGGGCATCAATTCCCCTGCCGCACGCTGCAAACGGCGCATACAGTTTTGCCATTCCAGGTTGGTGCAGTTCGATTTGCGGCAGTCGAATTCACAGATGGCACTGTCTTCGGGGGCCTCACTGATAATCTGTCCCCAGGTCCAATTCAAGACGTTTTGAAGAAGTTTCATGGCGCCCGCTCCTTAAGAATGTCGCCTATGGCGCGCTGCTCAGCCTTTTCTTGGCCCAGACTGGCCGGCGCCGCCGGGAATATTCCCTAGCCCTCATCCCCTGTTATCGGCATCGGGCCGTCGCACGTTAAGGATTTTTCGATAATGTCATTACTTATTTCTTAAGGCGCCCTGAAAACGTGCCAGTTTAACGGAAAAACGACAATCAACCGAAAGAATCCACTTCGCGCGGGTAAGTAAAATAGTCAAAGTCAGCGAAGAGGGCGCGAGCGACATTGAAGTGAATTCCAGAATTCCGCCGAAGCCCCCTCTCAGCTACAAATCATCTGCATGACGCCGTCTTCCCGTCAACTTGGATACAAAACAGCGTGGGAGCCCCCTTGGGTGACTCGCCGCAGTGCCAGGACTCAGCGCAGCCGCCCGGGCTCTGTGATGTTGGCAGCCACGTCCAGGAGCGACCTCAGTGCCGGTGAATGATTCTCTCGCTCGTACGCAACCCCCATTTCGGTCATCTCCTGCTTGCCTAACCGCCGGTATATGACCTGCTCGTGACGGAGGCTCCGGATCGACTCCGGCACAATCGCAACACCGAGTCCTGCCGCCACCAAGCTAATCGTGGTCTGGATTTGCAGCGCTTCCTGCACGACCTTGGGCCTAAATCCCGCCCGGCTGCACAGGCGCTCAATTTGGTCGTATAGCCCCGGCGCGACATGCCGAGGAAAGCGGATAAATGCTGCTTTTGCCAAGGCTCGCACCGGCACTACGAGCCATCGCCCCACTTCGTGGCCCTTGGGGACGGCCAATATCAGCGGCTCCCGCAAAATGGATTTCACGATCAACGACGGGTGGGGACTATCCACCGGCAGGCGGAGGAAGCCGATGTCAATGCTCCCTTGCGTCAAGCTTTCGAGCTGCTGTTCGGAGCTGAGCTCATGGAGCCTCAAGGTTATGCCCGGAAATTTCGTACGGAAAACGCGCACAATGTTTGGAAATACTGTGTGAGGTGCGGCGCCGGAAAAGCCGATCCCGAGATTTCCCAATAGACCTTGGGACGAGCGACGGGCCACCATTCGAATCCGATTCGCCTGGCCGAGTGTACGTCGTGCTTCCGCCAGCACGGCCTCACCGGCCTCGGTCAGTCGCACGTGGTGCTTGGTGCGATCGAAGAGCGCCACTCCTAATTCCTCTTCGAATTGCCGGATCTGCTGACTCAGAGGAGGCTGGGCAATATGCACCCGCCGGGCAGCACGCGTGAAATTCAACTCCTCGGCTACGGCAACGAAATATCGAAGGTGGCGTAGTTCCATGACCCATATACAATACATATCGCTTTGGACGAAATCAATATTGGACATGTATTGCCGGCATCAGTTAGCGTGTTTTGTGAGGAGGAAGAAATGGCAGAGCAGAATACCGCGAAACAAGAAGAGATCCACAGCCGCGTGCGGGCACAATTTGGCCGGGCGGCGGCAGGGTACACCCAAAGCGCCGTGCACCGCGATCCGGCGGCTCTGGAAAAAGTTGTCGAACTCGCACAACCCAAGCCAGGGGATGTGGCCTTGGATGTCGCAACCGGAGCGGGGCACGTTGCCATGGCGCTGGCTCCGCATGTGGCCAGGGTGATTGCTTATGACATGACGGAAGATATGCTGCAGGAGACGCGGCGAAGCGCTGCGGCGCGCGGGCTGAACAACCTTACCACGCAAAAAGGGGCTGCAGAGGAACTGCCCTTTCTACGGGGAACTTTTGACATCATTACGGTGCGCCACGCCCCACATCATTTTGCCAAACTGGAGAGTGCAATTTGCGAGATGGCGCGCGTGGCAAGAATTGGCGCGCGAATCGTAATCGTGGACAGTTACGCCCCGGAGGAGACCTCGCTTGACCAGCAATGGAATCATATGGAAAAGCTTCGCGACCCGTCGCACGTACGAAACTATCGGCCGAACGAGTGGCGAACCATGATAGCAGCGGCAGGCTTGCGCATTACGTTTGAGGAACTCGATCACTGCACGGAGAACGGTGGGCCGATCAATTTTGCCGACTGGACTCGGAGGATGAAAACGCCAGCGTCCGCTGTGCAAGAACTGAGCCGGCTATTCCGGAGCGCACCACCCGCCTTGGTGGAGGCATTGAAAGTGCAAATCAAAGGGGACACGATATGTTTCCGCGTGCCGCAAATAACTATTGCAGCGTTGCGACAACGGCACGTTGGCGACAGGTGATTTTGTGGAACCATACACGTCCGGCGCGCGTGGTCCAGACAACGGCTTGTTGGTCTGTCCCCATGGGCCTTCGGCCCGCGAAACGCCATGAAAAACAGTCGCGGGTGGCGCAGACGTGCCCGTAGTTTGGCATGTCTGCGCCCCTGTCTAGTATTACTATGTTAAGTAGTGTCCTCAAAGACTCGATTGAACTTCGTTCCGCAGAAGGGACAGAGTCCGCTCCATCTCACCAGCCAAGGCTGGAT
>Ga0209517_10009801_pt1 | contig 10828 bp, 6 predicted proteins | sample PeaSoiMetSII2010_FD_187695 | JGI IMG/M metagenome (GOLD analysis project Ga0209517, IMG submission 187695) | Peat soil microbial communities from Weissenstadt, Germany - SII-2010 (SPAdes) (version 2) | ecosystem: Environmental > Terrestrial > Soil > Wetlands > Peat | place: Germany: Weissenstadt... | reverse complement strand
ATGCCTGCTGCGATTCGCTGGCCGAAGTCTCCAGCTGAATGTTGACGAAGGGATTGTGAGCGTGAACCGGCAGCACCGGCTCCTGGAGCAGGCGCTGGGCGTCTCGATCGGGATAGGCGGTGAACAAGTAGGAACGCGCCATTGCGGCGAAACCGCGCAGGGACGAGAACCCATCGTGAACTGCCGACGGCTCGAAGCCGCAATGCACCATGCAATTGGCGCACTTCGGATTTTCCGACTCGGTGCCATATTGATCCCACGCAGTGTCATTCATCAATTCGGCGAACGTATCGGCGTAGCCATCCTGCAGCAGGTAGCAAGGCTTCTGCCATCCGAAGAGGTTGTACGTGGGCATGCCCCAGGGCGTGCAGTTGTAGTGGCGCTTGCCCATCAGGAATTCGAGATACAGCGGCGACTGATTGAATTGCCACGTCTTCTTGCGATTCGAAAGGATGGCTTTGAAGGTTCGGCGTGTGCGGGCGCGGCCGAGGAAATGTTGCTGGTCGGGCGCTTTGTCGTACGAATAGCCGGGGGCGACCATGATTCCCTCGACGCCCAGATCCATCATCTCGTCAAAGAAGGCCCGGACGCTTTGCGGATCCACGCCATCGAACAGCGTGCTGTTGGTGGTGACGCGGAAGCCGGCCTGAATGGCCTCGCGAACGGCTTCGACGGCGATTTCGTAACCGCCTTCGCGGCAAACCGAGAAATCGTGATGCTCGCGCTGGCCGTCCAGATGGACGGAGAACGTGAGGTACTTGCTCGGTTTGAAGAGCGACAGCTTTTCCTTGAGGAGCAGCGCGTTGGTGCAGAGGTAAATGTACTTCTTGCGCGCGACCAGGCCCTCGACGATTTTGTCGATCTCGGGATGCATCAGCGGCTCGCCGCCGGGGATGGAGACCATGGGGGCGCCGCACTCGTCCACGGCTTTGAAACATTCCTCGGGGGAAAGGTTTTGCTTGAGGATGTGGGCGGGGTACTGGATTTTGCCGCAGCCCGCGCACGCCAGGTTACAGCGGAAGAGCGGCTCGAGCATGAGTACCAGCGGGTAGCGCTGGCGGCGTTTGAGGCGCTGCTTGAGGACGTAGGTTGCTACGGTCCACATTTGCGAAACTGGCACTGGCATAGAGAGCTGACCTAAGAGTCCATTGTAGCGGGGTCGGCGGGGAAGCGCCAATGGTATGGCTGGTTGTTGGTTATTGGTTGTTGGTGGTTGGTGTTGGGGTGTGGGTAGTGGGCTGTAGGATAGAATCGAGTCTTGGGTTATCTAAAAATGAGGTATCGGCGGCTGCTCCTTGGGGCTGTTCTCCTGCCTATTGGCGCGTACGCGCAGTGGCTCAACTACTCGCCGCCGGGCACGCCTCGGCTGAAAGACGGGAAACCGGATCTCTCCGCGCCGGCGCCACGCGGCACGGACGGCAAGCCGGATTTGACCGGCGTTTGGTTGCACGAGCGCACTTCGCCCGCGGAATTCAAACGCATTCTTGGCGCCAGGTACGAGGTCGAGTCGCAATCGGCACTGCTTGGGATGGAACTCGAAGTGGTGCACAAGTACGGGCTCAATCTCCTCCTCGATTTAAAGCCCGGCGAGTCCATTCTGACGCCTGCGGGAGAGGCGGCGATGAAGCGGCGGACCGCCGAGCGGCGCGTTGACAATGTTTGCCATGGCGAGTATGGCTGGCCTGTGGCAGGGCTGCTGGCCGAACCATTCAAAATCGTTCAGGCCCTCAAAGAGACCATGATTCTGTATGAAGTCGACGGCCTCCACCGCCAGATTTTTGCGGATGGACGCGAATTTCCCGCCACATGGGAATTTCCGGCATACCTCGGATATTCCATCGGCCGCTGGGAGGGCGACATGTTCGTGGTCGAGACGCGCGGATTCAACGACCGCACGCCGGTGGACGGCATGGGGCATCCCCGCAGCGAAGCCATGCATGTGACGGAGCGTTACCGCCGGCGCGATTTCGGACATCTGGACACCGAGCTGACGTTCGATGATCCTGAGATGTACACCCGAAAGTTCACGGTGAAGATTGCCTACGAACTGGTGCCAGACAACGATATCTTTGAGATGTTCTGCACGCAAAACGAGAAAGATCGCGGTCACATGGTGAAGTAACCGCGGCCCGCGCCTCTCCTAGCCAAAGGGAAACCATACATGAACGCCGTCGATATTCAACTACCTGAAAAGAGCGGAAAACGTTGGATGCAGTGGGCTGGCTGGGTTCTTTCGCTCTGGCCCGCGTTTGTCGTGGTGTCGAGCGCCACCTGGAAGCTGACCCGAAGCCCGTTCTACGTCGTGGAGTTCACAAGAATCGGTTGGCCGGAGAGCGCCTTGACGCTCCTCGCCTTGCTGCAGTTGGGCTCCCTAGTGTTGTACTTGATTCCGCCGACGGCGGTTCTGGGCGCGGTCCTGCTAACCGGCTACCTGGGCGGCGCCATCGCTACCTATGTCCGGATGGGAGAGCCTTATCCGGTCCTGGTCCCGCTGTCGACGAGCCTGATTGCCTGGGCAGGAATCTATCTGCGCGAGGAACGCCTTCGAGCCCTGCTCCCGCTTCGCAGGCGAGCGGTGCGATCTTGAGTGTCGCGGGTACTCAGTTCATTTCTGGTTGTCGGACGCAGGCGGGCGTCCCTGGCCAACTCGGGGAACCTGCCTGCCCGGCGGCACGTGCGTCATGGTGTGCACGAAACGCAGCTTGCCCTTCTCAACCCGAAAGATGTGGGTATCCGGCAATCCGCCGACACCGAAGGTACAAAACGCGACAACCGCTCCCATCGTCTCGTCGACGATGAAGCGCCGCGCGACGATGTTGACACCGGCCGGTACGCCGACCTGGCAGCCATCTTCCGGCACGCCTTTACCAGTGCGGAGACCGCCTTCGGTCCGGTTGCACGGGTAGCCCCACGGCACCGCGTCGAGCTTCTGCTCCAGGAAAGCATCCAGGTAGGCGTTGGCAGCGGCAACCAGGCTATCGCGGCTATCGCGCTGTCCCGGGGGAATTACTCCCCAATCCTCACCCGGCGTCCACTTGAAGTAGTTGTCGGCATTGAACAGCCAGTCGCCCTGTTGGGTCACCAGCGATTCGATTTCGGCGATCTTGTCGTGATTGATCCTGAGGCGCGTGCCAATGACGTACGGGTGGGTTTTATCGGTAACGATCACCTCGGTAAAGGTCTGACACGTCGCCGGGTCGATCAAGGTTCGATGAAAATCAATCTTCATCGGTTTCTGAATGACACCCGATGCGATATCGACCACCTGCAGGTTCTCGATATAATCCAGCCCCTTCGCCACCGGCATGCCGGAAGGATCGCCCTTGGCTTGAGCCGCAACATAGAGATTGGTGGCAGCTTGCAGGCCGTCCTGCGTGCAAGCAACCTGCGCGAAACTCGCCGGCGGCGCCAAGAGTGCGGCCGAGAGCACGATCCATCCAAAAGCAATACGATTCATCGAAGCCTTCCATTACGTGACCAGGATATCCACCGGCACGCTGCTTATTCAGCATCAGCGTACACTAAGTCTCCGGCTGCCGGGGGGTGGCTGGATTGTCGGCGAATGGTGCAAGTAATGAATTCTCCGCCATTTCCGCGCGAGTGCATAAAAAAAATCTATTGGCCAGACAATTGACATCACAATACTCGTGCCATACAATCGTCCCACTAGCCCACGCTGGCTAGTAGGCCGTCCTGGTGCTTTTGTCGCAATGCTTGCGACGCGCCGCCACGTGTAGCGAGCCCGTACCTCGCAGACTCAACGTTAGCTTCAGGAGTTGCGGCTATGAGTGCGACACGTGGGCTGTATCAGCTCTTTGTATTTTTATTTCTTACTGCGGCCGTTTGTTTCAGCGGCTTTGCGCAGTCCTCCACCCTTCTTCGCGGCACGGTGACCGATCCGCAAGGCGCGGTCATCCCCAGCGCCATCGTGACGTTGAGCAACGCTGGCACCGGCTTCAACCGCTCCGCCACCACTGACCAACGCGGCGAATATCAGTTCGTCCAGGTTGCCCCGGGCACCTACAAGATCGTGGTTGAAACACCCGGGTTCACCAAATTGACTCGCACCGACGTGCAGTTGCTGGTGAACACTCCCACTACGCTCGACCTGCGGATGGAACTCGGCAAGACCACCGATACGGTCAACGTGACCGCGGAAGCTTCCGCCATTAACACAGTGGACGCTTCGGTGGGGAACGCATTTTCGGAGATGCAGGTCCGCGAACTTCCTCTCGAAACCAGGAACGTGGTCCAACTGCTCAGCCTACAGCCGGGCGTGACGACCAACGGGGAAGTTCTGGGCGCGCGCCGCGATCAGAACAACATTACCTTGGACGGCGTGGATGTGAACGACAACCAGAACGCCGGCCTGGTGGCGCAGAACACCACTACCGGCAACACCTATCAGGGCGTCAACGGAAATGCCGCGAACGTCAATTCCGGATTCAACTCGGTGCTGCCGGTGCCGCTGGACTCGGTCCAGGAATTCCGCGTCACGGTGGGCGGCCAGGGTGTCGACCAAGGGCGATCCTCGGGCGGCCAGGTGGTCCTGATCACCAAGAGCGGCACCAACCAACTGCACGGCTCGCTGTACGAATACAATCGCAACACCGCGACATCGGCGAACACGTGGTTCAATAACCAGTCTGGAGTGCCGGTGCAACAATTGGTGCGCAATCAGTTCGGGGCGTCGGTCGGCGGGCCGATCAAGAAGGACCGGCTTTTCTTTTTTATCAACTGGGAACAGCGCATTGACGCCAGCAGCGTGGCGCAAGTGCGCGCGGTGCCCTCGGAGTCGCTCAAACAAGGAATCCTCCAAGTCCAACTGAGCGACGGAAGCGTGCAGAGCATCACGCCATCCCAGCTTCCGCAAATCGATCCATTGGGCATCGGTTTGAACACGGGGTACCAGAAGATCTTGAACCAGTATCCAGTGGGCAACGATCCCGCCTACGGGCAGGATGGCGGATTGAACTTCAGCGGGTATCGTTTTAACGCTCCGGACCGCCTGAACGAGATGGCTTGGGTGGCAAAGCTGGATTACAAAATCGACGAGGCCGGGAAACACAATCTGAGCTTGCGGGGGACGTTGGGCGACAACACCATCGACCAGATCCTGGCGGAATTTCCCGGACAATCGCCCGCATCCATCGAGCGCGACAACAACAAGGGTTTGTCAGCCCGCTACACGGCGGTGCTCAGCCCCACCCTGGTAAATACCTTTACCTATGGCCTCACCAGCCTGGACGAAAATCTTTCGGGCGCCTCCGGGACCGGGTTCCAATTCGAACCGACCGCTCTGGCGCCACTGGAGAACTGGGGCGCGCGCGCCAGAGGCCGGTCGAATCCTCTCAATAACGCGCTTGACGATGTGACCTGGACCAAGGGGAAGCATACGATCACGATGGGATTGAACTTCCGCTATAACCGCAACAACACGTCGAATTTCACCAATGCTTTCCCTCTGTACGCATACGGTGCAACCGAACTGATCGGACTGGGCGAGGACATCGATACGTCGGTGCAGAGCTATCTGGCCGGCAAGCTGGGCAATCCGAACCTGCAACTTGCCAATCCGACCGCGGTGACCAACGCTTCGGCAACGTTGCTGGGCATATTGAACGACGTTTTTGTGACTTATCAATACACCAAGAGCGGACAAGTGCTGGCGCAGGGGACGCCGCAGCAACGGTCGTTTGTCGAACGCACCTACGCGGGTTACGTTGGCGACCAGTATCGCGTGAGCCGCGAGCTTACCATCAACGTCGGACTGCGCTACGAGAATTTCCGTCCGCCGTATGAAGGGAACGGGCTGCAAGTGGATACCACGGTGCCGCTCAATCAATATTTCGCGCAGCGGAACGGCTTACAGTCGCAGGGTATCCCGGCCAATCAGATGTCCGACTTCACGCTCAACTACGCGCTGAATGGTCCGGTGAACGGGAAACCTTCCTGGTGGAGTCCGGACAACGCGAATTTCGCGCCGCGCTTCGGGCTGGCCTACGCACCGGTGGATCACACTGGATTGATCGGGAAGCTTTTCGGGAAGACCGGCGCCTTCCGGGTGGGCGGGACTCTGGCCTACGATCAGTTTGGAAACGATTTGATCGTGAATTACGATCAGTACGGCTCGCTGGGTCTTTCCAATCCGACCAATTTTCCCGATTCGTACAGCTTCACCACATCGCCGCGCTTTACCGGGGCCTATCCGGCTCTGCCACCCTCTCCGGCGGGCGGGTTCCCCTACACTCCTCCCGCGATCGCGGCGATCACCGGCACTTTCCTTGGCATTTCGCCGGATCTGAAAACGCCGTATTCGATCGTTCTGAACGCGAACTACTCGCGCGAGCTGCCGGGGAACGTCACGATGGAAGTCGGCTACATGGGCCGGCTCTCGCGGCGGCTTCTGATGGAGGGCGACGTGTATACGCCGCTCGAGAATTACAAAGATCCCGGCTCGGGTATTACCTGGCAGCAAAACGCCATGACGGTTTACAACCTGGCGAACCACTTGGCCGCGGGCTTGGGCCTTCCTTACAACAATGCTGCTGGCGCGGTGGCCGCGGAGGTGATGAAGAACCCCAGCCTGGTTCCGAATCTGCCGTTCGTCAATGATGTATGGCCCGGGTACAAGAATGCCTATTTCCCCGGCAGCGCGTCGGCGAATTACTTTTATAGCGTGTACGGTGTCTTCGGTAGCAGCTTTCTGGACAGCCTTCACGCGGCCGACCGCATTTCGGGCGAATACCTGCCGGGAAGATGTCTGAGCGTTCACGGGTGCTACACGTTTTTTGCCCAGCAAGGCAGCACGATGCCGATGTGGATGAACGCCGGCGAAGCCGATTTCCACGCGCTCACGGTCGCGTTCCGCCGCCGCTTCTCGAACGGATTGCAGTTCGATTTCAACTACACCTGGTCGCACTCGATCGACAACGGATCAGCGGCCGAATCCGGGGCCGGAGAACAAGGGGCGTCGATCCAGGATATTTACAACCTGAGCGCGTTCCGCGGCTCGTCGGATTTCGACATCCGCCACAACTTCAACGCGAACTTCATGTATGCATTGCCGGTGGGAAAGGGCAAGTGGCTGCTGAACGGCGCTCCGGGCTGGCTGGATCAAATCGTGGGCGGCTGGCAGGTGTCGAGTGTCTGGCGGTACAGCACCGCGCTGCCGAGCGCCGTTCAGGGCGATCTGGCATATAACACCAACTACTGGCTCAGCTCGCTGGCCGTGGTGAACACTCCCACCCCTTCAGGCGGCATGCACATCGACCAGAACGGAATCCCCAGCATTTTCCCGAACACGAACGTATCCAGCAACTTTCAGGACCAGCCGCCGGAGGGTGCGGGGACGCGCGCCGCGGTTCGTTTGGCTCCGATATTCAACGTCGACATGGCGCTTACCAAGGCGTTCCATTTGCCGTGGGAAGGCAAGCGCCTGCAGTTTCGGGCCGAGGCTTTCAACGCCTTCAACCACGCGAACTTCACCAATCCGAGTCTCAGCCTGGAGTCGCCGCAGACGTTCGGGGAGTTTCAAGGGACCATGGAGCCTCGCTCGATGCAGTTCGCGCTGCGGTTTGAGTATTAGGGAACGCGAGCCCGACTCAGGGTCCCTCATCCTCTGGGAGAATAGGAGCGATGGCCTACGCGAAGCTTTCCTCCAGAAACCAGATTGTGCTTCCGCGAGAGGCTCGCGAGGCGCTTGGTGTGAAGGCGGGTGATCAACTCTTGGTCGTGGTGCACGGCGAGAGATTGATCGTGATCGAGAAGCCGAAAGCGCATCACAGAGCGATTCGTGGAATAGGTAAGGGTCTTTATCCTGCCGGCTATCTGGCCAAGGAACGCAAGAGCTGGGATTGACCGCGCTGCACTCGCGGGCGACCGCGCTCATCACGAACGATCCGGTGTTTGAGCGGGTGCAAGGCGTCGAGTCGCTCGTGCTAGAGCGGCTTCTATGAGTTAGCGGCCGGCCTTGCTATCCTGATAGTTCGTGGGCCGCACACTGCTTCCGCTCGTCATTGCTCTTTACTGGGCGCTTCCGCTGGCGGCAGCTCCTGCTCCGTCGCTGCTCGACATTCTGAGCGATGAACTGCAGCGCAATTTCACTACGCTCAAACAAAAGGCCGACCCGCCTCCTTATTACATGGACTACACGGTCACCGATCAAGAGAGCGAATCAGTGACGGCTATGATGGGTACGCTCACTTCGCAAGGCAAGAACCGTTTGCGATATCTGGATATCACCTTGCGCGTGGGGGCGCCGCAACTCGACAACTATCATCAGGTGAACGGACAGCGCGGGAGATTCACGCGCGGCGATGTCCTGCCTTTGGACGATGTGCCGGACGCGATCCGGCGCAAAGTTTGGCTGGACACGGACCGGACTTACAGGCTGGCATCACGGCGTCTGATCGAGATCAAGTCCAATCAGGAGACCAAGGTCAAGGACGCGGACGGCTCGGCCGATTTTTCGAGCGAGCCGCCGTCGGTGTATCAAGAACCGGCTCCGCCGATGGGCGGCGTGGACACCGAGTGGGTGGAGCGCGTGCGCAAATGGTCGGCGGAAGTGGCCAATTCTCCCGACGTGCTGTATTCGAGCGTGAACCTGTCGGTGCAGAGAGTTTCCAAGTACATGGTGAGCACCGAGGGTTCGCGTTTGCTGCATGGGCGCGATTTTGCGGGCCTTTCCATTTCGGCGCGTGGCAAAGCAACGGACGGCATGGACCTGGTGGCGATGGAGGATTTTCAAGCGGCCGATTTGGCGCACCTGCCGCCGCAAGCGGTGATCGATGCCTCGGCCAGCCGCGTAGGCGAAAACCTGGCCAAGCTGGTGCAGGCTCAAGCGGTGGAGCCGTTCATTGGCCCGGCCATCCTTTCCGGACGCGCCGCCGCGGTTTTCTTTCACGAGATTTTCGGCCACCGTATCGAAGGACATCGCCAGAAAGACGAAGGCGAAGGACAAACCTTCACTAAGTCCGTTGGTACGCCGGTTTTGCCGAGCTTCCTTTCCGTGGTGTTCGATCCGACGCGCAAGACCCTGGGCAATGTGGAACTCAACGGCTATTACGCTTACGACGATGAAGGCGTGAAAGCCAGACCCGTCACGGTGGTCGACAAGGGCGTGCTGAAGACATTCCTGATGTCTCGCTCTCCGATCCAGGGCGTGGAACATTCCAACGGGCATGGTCGGCGGCAGCCCGGATTGGAAGTTGTGTCGCGGCAATCCAACCTAATTGTGGAATCGACCAAGCAGGTTTCCGAGCAGGCTTTGCGCGAGATGCTGGTGGCCGAGATCAAGCGGCAGAATAAGCCCTACGGGCTGCTCTTCGATGAGGTGACGGGCGGCTACACGACCACGCAGCGCCGCGGCCTGCAGGCGTTCACGGTGATACCGTTGATGGTGTATCGCGTATATGCGGATGGCCGTCCGGACGAGTTGGTGCGCGGTGTGGATATTGTTGGCACGCCGCTAGCCAGTTTCTCGAAGATCCTGGCGACGTCGGACACGCCGCAAGTCTTCAACGGATATTGCGGCGCCGAATCCGGACAAATCCCGGTCTCGGCCAGTTCGCCGGCGGTTTTGGTTTCCGAGATCGAGATTCAGAAGAAGCAGCACGCGCAGGATCGGCAGCCGTTCCTGGGCCGCCCGGTGGACCTGGGAGTTTCGCGGTGAGAAGCAGTGCTTTCTGTGTTGTTCTGACGGCAATTGCTCTGAGCGCCCAGACATCTCGCGCTCCATCTCCAGCGGCCCAAGATAACGACGTGCTGCTGCGAGCCATGAAGGATGAGCTGAAACGATCCGGCGAACTGGTCCGGCTGGGTCTGGATCCGCCGTATTTCATGGAGTACCGCACCGAAGACACGGTCAGCCACGGAATCAGCGCGAGTTTGGGCGCGCTCATGGAGTCCGTCGACAGCGCCTATCGTGTTCCTACCGTGCGCGTGCGCGTTGGAAACTACAATTTCGACAATACCAACCACGTTTACTCGGAAGCTTATGGCGGGAGCCGCTACGATCCGGAGCGTCTTTCACTCGACGACCAGTATCTTGCGTTTCGGGAGGTGTTTTGGCTGGCCACGGACCGGGTATTCAAGACCGCCGAGGACGCGATCGCGCGCAAACGTTCATCGCTGAAGAACATGAGTCTGCCGGACGCCTTACCCGATTTTTCCAAGGCTCCGCCGGCGCAATTGGTTCTGCCCATCGAACGGAAACCCGTCGCACTGGAGGCGTTGAAGAAGGAAATCGTCAAGGTCTCAGCGGTGTTTGGCGCATACCCGCAAGTGTTGTTGTCGGGCGTGGAACTGCAAACTTCGCAATCCACCAACTACATAGTGAATACCGAAGGAACGACCCTGCGCATTCCGGAGGATCTGGCGTCCATCCAGGTGGTGGCGCGCGGCTTGGCGGCGGATGGCACGAACGTGGCCGATTTGCAGGTCTTTCCAGCCTTCGAAGCGGATGGGCTCCCAGGGGAAGAGGAGCTGACGCGCGTTTCGAAAGAGCTGGCCGAGCACGTCACCGCTCTGAGCCAAGCTCCCAAGGGCGAGGCTTACGACGGCCCGGTGCTGTTTGAAGCGCCCGCGGCGGCGCAAATGTTTAGACAATTGGTGGGAGACAACCTCAAGCTGCCTCGCAAGCCGGTCTCCGATCCTGGGAGGGTGCCTCGGCTGGTATCGAGCGAGCTCGAGAATCGCGTGGGATCGCACATTCTGCCGGAGTGGATGGACGTGGTGGACGATTCGACCCAGACCAAGTTCGGCGGTCATACGCTGCTTGGCCACTACCTCTACGACGTGGAAGCCGTGGCGCCTCAGCCGCTGACGC
>Ga0209517_10009800_pt1 | contig 10828 bp, 11 predicted proteins | sample PeaSoiMetSII2010_FD_187695 | JGI IMG/M metagenome (GOLD analysis project Ga0209517, IMG submission 187695) | Peat soil microbial communities from Weissenstadt, Germany - SII-2010 (SPAdes) (version 2) | ecosystem: Environmental > Terrestrial > Soil > Wetlands > Peat | place: Germany... | reverse complement strand
TCCACGGCAACCGCCATACCACATCATGACCCGCGAATCACGAGAAGTCAAAGTTATTTATCGGCAATTACTTAGTAAGAGACTCCCGGCGGCGCCTCGCGCAGGTTGACAGATTCCGCCAGGGTTGTCGGCTATCTGCGGGCCTAAGTTCCTGTGCCAAGGGTCGGCTAATCTGGGCTGACACTGGCCGCCAATTGCGCGCTGCTAAGCTCCGGTAGCCCTAGGTCTGCGCGCATCGCCTGGATAAGCCGCTGCCGAGCCCGAGGAAAATCGCTGCTCGTCGGCTGGCCGGGCCGGTAGTTCTGAAGACTCACCAGGGTGCCTTCGGCCAGCAGTCCGAGCTCGTTCGGTGCAATCAGGAGCAAGACGGAAACGGCGTTGAGCGCGGCACCTAGCTTCTCGTTCCGTTCCGCTGAGTTGAGCTTGTCTGCCGTGCTCGTGGCGATGACTTCTGCCATCGTGTCCAGGTAACGCGCGTACACCCGTCGCTTCTCTGCCAATGTCGCGCTGCTCTCCTGGGTCCTGATGTTCTTCAGCGCAACCCATATCGTCGCGCCGACGCCGGCAAGGCCGACGAGACCACCTGAGATCGCGGCAGCCAGGGCAGCCCAGTCAGTTCCGGTGGTTACCACCTGCACCATCGGAGACGCGGTCGTTATCACGTGACTGATCCTGCCATTTCCGCTCGGGCTCTGCGCCACAGCTGCCAGCGTCAATGTGAGTTAGAACAAGGGCCCCAGCCCACTAATCGCGGCGTCCGGGGCAGCCAGCCGGTGGAGTTCCAACTCGACCTCGCGTCTGGCCTGGACTGCCACAGCGAAAGCCCGGTCGCCCCGGTCGAGCGAAGGCGCGCGACCCGGTGCGGCTAACGCCGTTCCCGGAGTAGCTCCGGATTCAGGTCAGCGACGAGAATGCCGGCAGACAATCCGATTGCAAGCGAACCGGCGACCGAGCTGGTGGATAGCACCTGGTGGCGCGCGGGAATCATCAGCAGGCACGCACCGGTGGCCAAGTCCTAGATTCGGATTGTTTTGCCGTCGCTGCCACTGGCCAGCAGTCCCGCCATAGTGCGCGGGAGTCCGCTGGCGCCCGGGCACATCGCGCCCGCTGGGCTCGTCTGGAACCTGCGCAATTATGGCTGATCAATTCGATATCGGGCTGGTTGGAGGCAGCACCATAGCGGGCGGCGGGGCGAGGTCGAAGGGCCATGGCATCCAGGTCACCCGGACCGAGCGTGCGACGACGTGCCTCAAGGGATGCAGATGTGCGCACGCCGTCGTGGCGGGGAATCCCGTCGTTTGCCAGGGATCAACGACTCCGCCTGCGACTGGGCAAGTCCAGGGTCACAGATTCCTACTTGGGCAGCGCATCGTACCGGTCATGGCAGATCGGGCAGGGCGGAAGCGCTTCGTGGTCTTGCGTGGGTACGAAGAAGACGCCGCAGAGGGCCCGAACGGCCTTTCCCTCGATTGTGCTCCCGGCGAGATGCTGGCGGTGCGCGTAGTGGCTGTGCCTGCCGGGTACGGACTCAGCCAGTTCACGCCCGGTGACAAGGGCCTCCAGTTCAGCGACACGATTGGCCCACCAGCCAGGTTCAGCGATGTTCGTGTAGGAGTCCTTGTAGCGGTCCCAACCCTGCTCTGGCGGGCTCAGGGAGATGAGAGTTCGTATTGTGAGCCGCCATGCGAGGTCGCTGCCCGCATGGTAGGAGACCGGGACGATCTCCGCCTCGATCTCGTCAGCTTCGTATCCGTCTTCACGGACCGCGGTGATGATGAGCGTGACCTGAGCTAGCGGGCCGTCATCCGGCACCGGGTGCTGGATCATGATGCGGGTCGAGCCACCCGATTGGATTTCTCTGAGCGCCCCGAGGACTTGTTCTTGGACGCCGAGTTCCCACTCGGTCATGAGTCGCGCAGCCGTCTCGCGCTTAAGCAGTCGGTAGTCTTCGGCCGTTGGCAGCCACTGACCCGTGTCGCCGCGGTCGTTCTCACGCTTCACCCGCTCGTAGAAATCATCGTGGTCTCGGTGCTCACCCTTCGCGAGCCCGGCCACCACTAGCCAGTGAACGCCGGTGTCCGGGTCTTTCCAGACGCCGCCTCGCCACTGGGCGATCTTAATTTCCAGCAGCCGCAACTTCGTGCTGCCTGCGATCGGGCCAACGTAATTGTCGTTGGCCGCGTCCAGCCCGAACGACCCGGCTGCCTTGGTGATGATCGGATGCGGCAGCTCGCTGAGCGGATGGAGCGCATCGTAGGTGCCGCTGGCCAGGAGCCTCAGCGGTCGGGGAGACTCCCAGCCGACAGTCAGATCCTCCGCGATCAGGCGGAGGGTGGGTCGCGCGCGACGACTATGCATGAAAGCAATGATGGCTAAGGCTACGGCTGGAGCGCGGACCTTCCCGCTTCAGAGGCGGCTCGCGACTTCGTCGATGGCTCCGGCGAGAGTCTTCTGCTGGGTCGCGAAGCGCTCGGCGAGCTCACGGCGGTCGCGCTGGCGCTGCGACTCGAAGGCGAGCAGGTCATAAAGTCGGATGCGGCGATCACGACCAACGCGGTGGGACATGATCTCACCTCGATCCAGGAGCTTGTACAGGTGCGTACGGCTCATTCCAAGACGTTCGGCAGCCTGACTCGGAGTAAGGACGGCAGATCCGTCGATGACTGCGAACTCCGCGCCCTCGCGGACGCAGCGGCTGAGGCCCAACAGCACGTCGCGCAGCTCGGGGCTGACGCTGGTCAGCGCATACTGCTCAAGCGCGTCCAGCTGTTCGACAGGGATGTTCGCGGTCTCAAGAATTTCCATGCCCCCTACACATGTCACAGATGATCTGTCTGTCACAGATGACACTACTCCACTTTGGGGTCGTCAGTCAAGGCGGCGATGCGTTCGGAGACCGGCTGAGCACCGACGAGAGGATGCTGCTTCGCCATGCCGCTGCGGGCCACACCGCATCCACGCGCTCCTGCGGTGGTGGGGTCAGCTCCGCGCGCGGGCGAAGACGCCGAGCCGAATCGGAGATCAAAATGAGGCGGACTCAGGGCAAGCTCATCCGCTTCTAGAGCCGGTAGTGGGCGGGCTCCGGGTCTCAGTTCTGGTCTCATTCACCCGCGTCGGCAGGCGTTCAGCGCCGTACGTCGGCGAAACGTTTGCGCCGGTCAGGAACGGTGGTGGCTGGTGGTGGACGAGGGTGCGCGGTCTTGGAAAGCGTGTTGGGGGCAACCCCTCGCGAGCTCGATGTCACTCACGTAGGTGAGGTTCCTGCCATACCGCATCGGCACTTGCACGTAAAACCGTGCCAACAGGACTGCCTCTCTCCGCACGCAAGCCGACCCTGGCCATTCGCGCCAACTCCCAAGCAGAATATGACAATCATCAAGAGAACTCTCCGAGGATGGTTCCTCCCGGGGGTTTACCTGACGATATGCAGCTCCGGCCGCGAGTCGACCTCGCCTAGGACATCACTCAAGCCCCTGGTTGACCAGCACAGCTCGGATGCTAGCTCGCCACGGCTGAGCCCATGTTGCTCTGCGAGTCCCAGCGCTTCCCGGAGCAGCGAAGGGACCTCTCCTCGGTATGTCGCGATCGGCTCGTCTCGACGAAACTCGGCCATGCCATGCAGTCGCTGGTATGCCCGGCGCACCGAGACGTCGGACACTATGCGGAGCTCACCCATGCGGCGGATCAGCGACTCGACTGATACCCCCCACGAAATACTGAGGTTCTCGAGCCTCGCAATGCGAATCGTCCGCGGCATCAGCGGCTCGATCTGTTCTCGGGGGGTCAGCAGCTCAGCAGCGAATTCGTCGGCTTCCCGCTCTTGCTGCCGGTCCCCTGGGAGTGGGTTGGAATGGAGCAGCAGGTGGCCCAGTTCGTGCGCGCACGTGAAGCGATACCGGTAGATCGAGGCGGCGCGCTCTGGGGTCACGATGATCATGGGCCTGCCGAGGGCGTCCGTGGAATAAGCATCCACTCGCGTGATCGCCTCGTTCGTGAGGGGGATCAGCGTGACGATGATGCCGTGCGCCTCGATTGTCGCGACGAGGTGAGCGAGCGGTCCCGGGCTGACGCCCCAGGCCGGGCGGAGGATCTGCGCAGCGTCGGTTGGCGATGAACCCTCCGGAACTTCTGGCAGCTTGATCTCCGGGAGTCGTACGCGCTTTTCCAGCGCATGCGCCAGTTCCCAGACCTGCTCAGCATGGGTTGCTGCCTTGGCTCGGTCCTTGGCTCGGGTTGATCTCAGACTCCTGAAGTGGGCGTTGGCCGCGTCAAGCTGGCCAAGCGGTCGACCGGCTGCGAAGAACTCCACCGGTACCTTGAGTTCTCGCGCTAGCATCGGCAAGAGCTCAGGGCGAGGGGCGGTCGCTCCCGCTTCGTACTGGCCAACTGCGGCAGCCGAGACATGGATGGCGTCCGCCAGCTCAGCCTTCGTGAGTTCGGCAAGCACGCGGGCCTGCGTGAGTCGAGCGGGCTCGAACGCTCTCGCGACGCCGTGGTAACTGCGCCGACTTCCATGAGCGAAAAGGTCGAACTCGCCCTGGAAGTCGTCAGACATCGCTGGGGCCGTCGCCCGCAGCCTTGTGCTCGTCCTCGCCCTGGAGGCCGATCTGCTTGGCCGGCGGTTCGCCACTGGTAAAGGTCTTGCCCTCGTCAGGAACGGCGAAAGGCTTCGCGGGCTTGATCCCCATGAGGTTCTCGCGGAATCCCCACTCGAGACAGCGGTCGCTGTTGAGCGTGACGTCGCCCCACGTCATGTCGTGCAGCCCGATCACCGAGCTGGAGATGGCCACCACAACGAGCTTGCCCGAGGTCACGTGCGCGTCGCTCATGGCCGCCTCGACGATCTCAGCCAGCTGCTGCTCTTCCGGCGTGAGCTCCGGCCGCGGCAGACCGAGGTTCAGCTCAAGCTGCGTCCCCAGTCCGCTGAGGTCGAACATGGCGGCACGTGCCTCCGACGTGACGAAGGGCGTCCTTGCAAGATCACCGTCACGGTTTCGACCGTAACGCCACGGGAAGAGCGCCACCCCGTGGATGACAGGGATGCTGTACGGCGCCCGGCCAGGGCGGATCAGTGTGGCGCCCGGCAACTTGCCGAACTGCTCGAACTTCTCCAGGATCCCGCGCCAGAACTCGCCGTATACGCCTTTGCTCCGGTGACCGGAGGCTTCCTGCGCGTCCGCGGAGGCTGTGTGCTCCTCACGGACCAGTTGCGGTACCAGGTCGCGGATAAACACGCCAGGCGCGCCAAAGGTCTCGATTGCCCAACGACGACCGTCGTCCACGGGAACTCCCCTCGATGTCAAACACCGGGAAGCCTAACAGATCGCTTCAGAAAATCGCTGAATTCGATCTCATCGCTTTAGCTGCGTGTCTCAAGAGCTTTGATCGGCTTCGCGCCGGGCTCCTCATCACTAGACCAGACCTCCCAACGATTCGCGCGTCCGCGGCGCACTTCAGCGTCGGGGTGCGTCTCCTGGATCTCGGCCAGCCGCGCCATGACCTCGGAGATGGGCAGTCCTGAAGGAACCACGGCCAGGGGGTCCGGCTTCGGCTTGGGAGGCGGCGGTGCGCCAGTGCGGGCGATGGCTCGTTTGAGGATGGCCCGTGCCTCCTGAAGCCGCGCCGCCCAGCCCGGCCAGCCAGGGCACGGCCCCGTGAAGGGCGGCGTGACCCAACCGTGCTTGCTCATCGGCGTGGGGCACTCCGAGCACATGTCGTCAGCTGTGAGTTCGGTGATGTCGAGGAGGTCTTGGAGCTTGCGGGACGCACGATCGACCTCGGCTCGGAGTTTCGCTCGCACATACCGGTCGGTAGCACTGACCAGCTGAGCGCGAAGCTCGGGAAGCTTGATGCGGAGCTGTCGCACGTCACGTTCACGGTCGAGCGCGTAGAACATCAGCATCTGCTCGCGGCGATCGCTTGGAAGCCAGCCGTGCTCGTCAATGACGGCCTCTAGGTCACCAACCGTTGCGGCCAGCCCTTCGACCGACTCTCGCAGTGAAGCGATGGAGGTTTCGAGCTTCGCGATTTCGTCTCGGCGCCGGTCGGGCGGCATCGCGGGGAAGCGGGTTCCATCGAGGAACCTCGCAAGTTCCTCCACCTCGTAGTCGAGGCGCGACTGCCGCTCGATCAGCGACAGTCGGGCGTGTGCCGTCTTCGCGTCGAAGCGCCCCTTGTCCTTCTCGTGTCGCTCATCAATCGCTGCCTGGCGCAGCTTGAAGTCGCGGTCCCAGCTCGCCATCTTCGCGTCGAGTTGCTTCTTCGTCATCGTGCGGTGACCTGGCTCTGCGCGGGTCCAGTCGGTCATGACCGTCTGGGCGCGCTCCAAGTCGTCCGCCCGGTCTTCAAGCACCCAGGGATTCCACCTAGAGTCTCGGTGCAGCTCAATGAAGAGCGCCCGCGCGGCCAGGAAGTCCTCCGGGCTGGATGAGGCGCCTTGCTTCGGCCGCCACAGCATTCCCTCGTGCTCAATGACGTTGTCCGGTAGCTCAGCAATCTGCGTCGGCACTGCTCTGACTCCTTCCATTCGTCCTCCAAGCCTCAGACCTCGCTGAGGCCTGTCCTAGGTGTAGATCTCGATCTCCCACCGGAGGAGGCATTTTCTGTATCCCAGGGCCGAGCGATCCGCTGGGACGGGCCCGCAAAGAGCTCCGAAACCACCAGCTCGCACACGAACTGCGTGATGCCCAGCAGCGTGAACCGCCTGAGGCACAGCCATTCCCGCTCGTACATGTCCTGAGCGGTGGCGACCCGCATTCGGCGTCATTTACCCAGCGTCAGGGCCTAAATGCTGAGGAACTCTTCATAGATGGACTATTGGTATCAAAGCGATTCGCGGAAGAGGTCGAACTGGCGTTTAGGTGTGCCGGTGAACGGGTATCGGCAGGAGGCGTCTGGTGCTCGATCGCCCGGCCGTGGTCCGTTGGATCGGCTCGCGGCGTTGCGGAACAGTCGGCTCCATCGGTATCCGAGCTGGAGTTGGGTGAGTTCGGGCGAAGCTACGGCGTCCACGCCGCCGCCGGACTCCTTGATCGCGGCGAGGACGGCGTTGAGCCGTTCCGAGGTGATGTTGAGTAGCCAGCTCGCGATAGGTAGTCGTTCCTCGTCATAGGTATCGAGCAGGTCCGGCGTGGCTTTGCCGGCCAGCACGAGGCCGAGTTTCCAGCCGAGGTCGTGGGCGTCCTGGATGCCGCTAACGCTGCGGCGAGGGTTTTCTCAATTGGCGCGACCGCCTGGACGAGCATCGTGGCCAGTGCATGTGCCGCACTGAGAACTGAGCTTGCTTCAGATAAGGCTAATGGTGCGCCTCCACCAGATACGCGCATTGCCGCCGCCCGACAGCGAGTCCTTCCGATTCCAAGTGGCAAGCGAACTTGTCCGGCTGCTCAAACCAGGCATTGGGCGGACTCTGTCGGGGAGGATCATGGTTCTACGCACTTGCTAGACCGAGCCGACATCGTCAGGCTCAGGCCGTGGCGTGCACTCTCCAACGTGTCGGATCAGACTCTCCAATTGCACCGCCCGGGACTCGGCGATTTTCTCGATGGCTCACTCTTCCATAAGCTCACCGGCGGTTGGCTTCGCCCGAGCGAGTGACCCCGCGATCAGCGCACAGATCGGGGGCTCAGCGCACTGCTTAATGGGCACGTTTCGCAATGATTGGTAGGTAGCCAGGGAGTGACCGCTGTCCTTCGGCACAGCTACCTGAGTCACCCCTGTCGCGCATCGTTGATCGCGTCGAGGTTGCGCAGCGCGACGCCTTCGCTGTCGTGATCTCCGGTCTCCCGGAATATAGCGGCGGCTTGATGGAGAGCAGCGATGGCTTCGTCAAACCGCTGCAACTGCCGCAAAGCGAGGCTGAGATCGCCCTTGGCCCTACCCTCGCTGTGCCGGTCGCCGGTTTCGTGGTAGATGGCGGCAGCGTTCTGGTGAGCGGTACTGGCCTCCTCGAACCGACCGGTCTCGCGCAAGGCGTCGCCGAGGTTGTTCACCGCCTTACCCTCGTCATGCCGATCGCCGGTCTCCCGGAAGATGGCGGCAGCGTCCCGGTGAGCGGCAATGGCTTCCTCGAACCGCCCCTGTTCCTGCAGGACCGCGCCGACATTATTCAGCGTGGTGGCCTCGCCGTACCGGTCGCCGAGTTCCTGACAGATCGCGATGTCCTTCTGATATGCCGTGATCGCTTCCTCGAACCGCTGTGCCTGGTACAGGTCAATACCGAGGTTGTTCATGGCTGTACCTTCGCCGTACTTGTCACCAGCCTGCCGGTAGAGACTGGCTGCGCTCTCGTGCGCCGTGATCGCCTCGTCAACCCTGCCTACCCGCCGCATGCTCAGGCCCAGGCTGTTCAGCGCCTTACCCTCAGCATGCCGGTCGCCTGCCGCGCGGCCTATGGCGAGGTTTTCCTGCTGTGTTCTGATCGCTTCGTCAAAGTTGCCCATCTCGTGCTGGGCGTTCGCGAGGTTGTTCAACGCGCCAGCCTCGCCCAGCAGGTCGCCGGTCTGCCTGCAGATGGCCACGGCTTCCTGACACACTGTGACCGCCTCCTGGAAGCGTCGCATCTGACGGAGGAGGTTGCCGAGGGTCACAAGGGCGGCACTCTCGCTGCGCTGATCGCCAAGGCGCCGGGCGGCATCCACGCTGATGGTCGTGATGGCCAGCCAGTCGTCGAAACGCCGCCGCAGCTGAAGATACTCCGCTAGCACAAGCGGAAGCCGCATGACGAACTGATCTCGGCCAGCATCTGCGGCCATGCTGATCACAGCAACCAGGCCGGCACGCTCCGCATCCAGCCAGCCCAGGGCACTCGATCTGTCAGCAAACTCATGCAGCACCGCGGTGCCAGGCTGTGCCCGCAGGTGCTGATCGGCGGCGTATGCCCTGGTCAGGTAGTAGTTAAGCAGTCGGTCACGGGCCTGCTCACGGTCGTCAGCTTCCGCGTTTCCGCCTGAGAGCTGCCCAGCGTACAGGCGTAGCAAGTCGTGCATCCGCCACCGGCCTGCCGCACCGGGGGCAGGCTCCACCATGTGCGCTTGAGCGAGGCTGGCCAACACCCTGCGCACCGTGCTGACGGGCAGATCAGCCAGGATCGCGGCAGCGGCGGTGGAGATAGCAGGTCCGGGATTGACCGCCAGCAGCCGGAATACCCGCGCCGGGACTTCGTCCAGCCTTTGATATGACAGCTCGAACGCCGCCGCTACAGATGACACGCCAGGCCCGGTGCCCTCCTCATATCGCAACTGCTCCAGCCGCTCTGACTCGACCGCAAGCTGCTCCGCTACTTCGCGTCCGCTGAGCGTCGGATCAGCGTTCAGAAGCGCTGCCGTAATCTGCAGCGCCAGCGGCAGCCCGCCGCACAGTCCCGCTAGCCGCGCGGCCGCGTCCTGGTCACCGCTGATCCTGTCGTCTTCGGGGCGCGCAGCCCTCACAACCGCGTCCAGCAGTGCGACGGAAGCGTCATCGTCGAGAACTTGTACATCCACCAGCCGCGCACCCAGACCTACCAGGGTGTGCCGGGAGGTCACCAGTACCTTGTGCGGACCCGCGCCGGGCAGCAACGGCCGTACCTGAGCCTCCGAGGACGCGTTGTCGGCGATCACCAGCACGGGCTCGGCATGCCTGGCGAGAACCGACCGGTACAGCGCGGACCGCTCGTCCGCGCCGGGCGGCATGTCCTCCGCAGCTATACCCAGTGCCCGGAGCAGGGCATCCAGCGCCTGCCCAGGCTCTACCGGTGCCGCGTCGTAGCCGTGCAAATCGATGAACAGCACCCCGCCGCCGAACCAGCCTTGCCGCCGGGCCGCGTGCCCGCCCTGGACGGCCAGGGTGGTCTTGCCTATACCGGCCAGGCCCGCCACCGCCGAGACGACGACAGTTTCTTTCCCGGCTGGATCAAGCAGCCCCACCAGCTCTGCCAGCTCATCATCGCGGCCAGTGAACCCCGATATCGCAGGTGGGAGCTGATCCCGGGCAGTTGGCGCTGGCGCAGCAACTGGCGCGCCACCCAGCGACGCCAGCCTATTCAGGAGTTCGTCGGCACGCCGGTCGATAACGCCTTCCAGCCGCCGGATCTGCAGGTGGGTGATGTCGGCGTTCAGCTGGGATGCCAGCGGGAACAGCGGCCCGCCGCCAGACCCGCGGACCACGAGCTCCCCCATGAGGTGCGCGGTGAGCCGCTCGGCCAGGACCGTCCCAGGCACCTCCAGCTCGTCTGCTGAGGATCGACCGGTACCGGTGAGGCTGGCATCATCCAGGACCGCGAGCTGCCCGGCGATCCCGGCCTCCAGGCACTCCAGCATCGTGTTCTGCCGAGCGGTCACCGCGCCCGATTCTGGCGTTTCGAAAACCTGGCTGATCACCAGCGCCAGCTGCCCGGCCCGCTCCTCATCGTCGGGGTGCCGTTCGGCAGCGATGGCCAGGACAGCTGCCGTCGCCGCTGACCTCAGCGCCCGTTCCTGCTCCGTGCCCAGGACCAGCTCGGTCAGCCTCCGGCGGCCCGCATCCGCCAGTACCCCAACCAGCCACGCACCCAGGTCATCTGCTGCAAAGACCACGTCAGCAGTGTTGCAGCTGGTAAGCCGACCTGAGTGGCTTCCCGGATTGCGTCGTCACCGGACGTGTCCGCATAACGGCCTAATACACACGAAACCGTGCAGCTCTTCCAGGAAGGCGCAGCTTGGCCCGTGACGCGGGGGATGGCCAGGCGATCATGACGCTGAGATCGCCCCAGGCCTAACGCGCGCCTCAGGTCTCTGGCCGCCAGTGAACTCGGCAGGTGCACCGATGCTCTGGGCGACGGAGTTGCTCTCGATCTTGCTGATACCACGGC
>Ga0209517_10009799_pt1 | contig 10830 bp, 10 predicted proteins | sample PeaSoiMetSII2010_FD_187695 | JGI IMG/M metagenome (GOLD analysis project Ga0209517, IMG submission 187695) | Peat soil microbial communities from Weissenstadt, Germany - SII-2010 (SPAdes) (version 2) | ecosystem: Environmental > Terrestrial > Soil > Wetlands > Peat | place: Germany... | reverse complement strand
GCTCTCTTCCCCCTGCTGATGCGCCTCCAACAACTTCCGTCGTAGATCGTCAGAATAGGCCTTCGCCATCTCTTGCTTGCAGCCGGATCGCCAGAGCTGGTCTATATTATCTCAGAAAATGGTCTAGACGAGTTTCGGACATGCTATAGACCGATCTCATACCCCGGAAACGCCTCCCGCAACGGCTCGACGACCCAGTCCGAGTTCGGATGCGGAGTCGCGTGGAAATGCAAAATCCTGCGCCGGGCATGCTCGATCACAAACCAGCAGTACAACACCCGGAAGCTTACGGTCGGTACTGTGAAGAAGTCGAGCGCCACGATGGCCTCGCGGTGATTGTGCAGGAAGGTCAGCCAGCGTTTCCCGGGATCACCGCGCCGCTGGACCGTCCGGAGATACCGAGAAACAGATCGTTCGGAGAGCAGCAAACCAAGTTTGAGAAGCTCGCCGTGGTTCTTGGGAGCGCCCCAGGTGGGATTCTCCCGTGCCATCCGCTGGATCAGTTCCCGGAGTTCGAGAGCGATCTTGGCCCTGCCGCTGGCGTGTCCGCGAGACCGCCAGCGCCAATACAGCCGGAATCCGGTGCGATGCCACCCGCCCAGCGTCTCCGGCTTGACAATTAGCAGCACCTCGGCCCAACGCGACCAAGAGACGCCGGAGCACTATCCAGAACACACGATCCATCAGATTCGATTTCGGACGCTGTCGTTTGCGTTTCAGCACCGATACCTGCCGGCGTAGAGCGAGAATCTCCACCGCCAGATTGCTTCGGCATACGAAGAAGGCACGTACGACGGGCCGCGAGATCAAGGATGAACGGAAACATGACGTTTAGGTTTTATCACAACCGGCCCTGTCTGTGGCCCAACCGGCCCACTGTAACCGCCTGATTCCGCGGCGAGACCTAGTTTTGGCGACAGTCAGGGACATGCGCGCAGCATCGAAAGACATATTTTTTGATCAGATTTTTGCCCTGATCCTACTGCGAACATTCTCAGTCCTGAGAGCTGCATCGTAAGTATGGTAGAGGTCTTCAAAGACAGTGGCCCAGTCTCTCGTACAAGCGAACCGGCGAGCCTCGGCCCCCATGCTGTGCCGCAATCCTTCGTTCCGCATGAGCTGCAACACGCTTTCGGTGAAGTCTTCCGCGAGGAATCCGTTGACTCCATTCTGCACCTGCACCCGCGCTCCAGTCTTCGGGCTGACGACAACGGGCACTCCGGACGCCATCGCTTCCAGAATGACCAGACCGAACGTATCAGTGCGGGAAGGAAAAACGAAAATGTCCATGTCCGCGAACGCCGCGGTTAACTTGTCACCGTGTAAAACACCGGGGAGCTCAACGAACTGAAGATTCCTTTTTAGCCACTCACGTTCGCTTCCGTCGCCGACCAGCACCAGGCGGAAGTCCCCCTGCCCGGCAGCCAAGAGCCTCCGCTCCAGTTCGCAGAACCATCTCACGTTCTTTTCCGGAGTCAGCCGGCCCACGTAGCCGATACAGACAGGGCCGCTTGTACGATTCCGCCAAGCCGGTGAAAAGTGTGCGGTATCAACACCATGCCCGATGAAGTAGGCGGGTCTTTGCGTTCGTCGGCGCAACTCGTCTACCATGTCCTTGCTCGGCGCGAGGACGAAATCCGCCAAGCGATAGAATCGCATCGTGGCTTTCAGGCTCAGGTTTTCTACCGCCGCACCGATGCTCCTTCGGAGGCCGCGAGGCACAATCGAGAGAGCTTCCTGTAAGCGCTGGGAAGCGTACTCGTGCAGATTTGTTTCCCAGGACGCCACCAGCGGTATTCCCATGGACTTGGATACCCAGCAGCCAAGCACACCAAAATCCCCGGGGCCGGTGATATGAATCAGGTCCGGTCGAGACTCCCGGAGTTGATCGATTACCCAGTTCCTGTGCCGACTGAGCAACAAATCGCAGTACAGGCCCTGATCGAGCGCGAAGGAAGCCCAGCTTCTATTCAGTTCCAGTGTGACCACGGAGCCCCGGCAACTGACTCGCCTTTCCAAGCCAGCGTGGACGCAGCAGAATGGAAGCTGCTGATATTCGGCAAATGTGACCAACGCGCGGCTTACTGTGGCAACTCCGTTGGCCTCCCAAAAGGAATCGGTGAACAAAGCAACGCGCAACGGCGGCTTCACCAGGCCGCCTCGCAGAATGCCTTGCAAGTCGCGTCACACCGGAATACTTCCTCGTTTCGACTTTCAAGGTTTTGCCCGATCGATGGTTGCTCGATCCCTACTCCCTCACCCCAGCCAGCCGTCGCTAGGATTTCGTGCGGACTGACGCGAGCTCCGACAGCCAGGGCCATGTGCAATCTATCTTAGTGGTTCGAGGACCTTGTGAGGACTGGACGTTTGGATGTTGGCAGTGAACCAGGGAATCTGGCAATATGGCGTTCTGGAAAGGCCCCGTGATCCAACACGCTGTCGGCGGCTCGTAGGCGCGTCGACGCCGGCGCGCTCGGGTCTACCATGATCTTGAGCAACGTGGAGGCGGGCCGCGCCGCTCGCCTGCTGCAGCCCTGCGACCGATTGCCCAAAGGCGGCCCGGCGGGCCTCCCTGTAAGTAGTGTCAAACTCGGGAATTTTCTTCCAGCGAATGAGCGTTCCGGCACCCACTCCAGCCGCACGCGCCGCTTCCTCGACGTTTCGTTGCGATAGCAGCGCGGCGGTCCTAGTACTGGCAGGATAGGTGCACTAGATGGGGCGACCCGGAAGAACGCCGGAACAGAAGGAGGAGATGAAGTAATGTCACAAGTTGCGATTCAGAGAGTGAACGCCGCGGGCAAGAAGACGCTGCCCATTTTCGACGAAATTGCAAAGCGTTTCGAAGCTATCGAGCGGCGGGCGTTTGATTTGTTCGAGAAGCGCGGCTGCGAACTCGGCCGTGATGTGGAGGATTGGTTAAAAGCGGAGCGGGAACTCATGGGATGGCCCGCTGCTGAGCTGGCGGAGAAGGACGGCGCGTATCAGATGCAGATCACCCTGCCCGGCTTTGAGGCCAAGGATATCGAAGTGACTGCGACGCCATCGGAAATCCTGGTGCACGCCGCGACGAAAGAGGAGAAGAAAGAAGAAAAGGGCAACGTCCTCTGGACCGAGTTTGGTTCCAACGACGTCTGCAGGCGTTTCGGAGTACCGAATCCGATTGACGTCGATAAGGTTACTGCCAACCTCGAAAACGGTGTACTTCGGGTGAACGCCCCCGAAATCGCGAAGCCCAAGCAAGTCGCCGCAAAGGCGGCATAGCTCCCCGCCCCGCCAATGCGGATATAGACGGCATAGTCACGCTGTCGATTGCTCCCTCGCGAGTGGGCTCGCATCATTTGGCGACATATGATCACGGAAGACGTCACCCGCGTCGTGCGCGCGCGTCGCATCGCAGAAATCTTGGGGCGGCAGTGCTTGAGGCTTTACTTCGACTGACCGCCGATTCGGCAGTCCGATTGCAGCAGTCTTTTCAGGGTGTGAAATATGAGCCACCGATTCTTAACTCTCGCGTCTTTAGCCTTCTTCCTGGCTCCAGGCTTTTTTCCGGCCGAACGTGCCGCGATCTCGTTGCCCAGCCCAAATAAGGCAGGCAGCATGAGCCTGGAGGCGGCGCTGGCTGCCCGGCGATCCGTGAGGGCTTACACGAAGCAGACCCTGACCTTGGCCGAAGTCGGCCAATTATTGTGGGCCGTGCAGGGCGTTACCTCCCCGGACGGAAAGCGCACGGCTCCTTCGGCGATGCACCGCTATCCGCTCGAAATTGCTGTGGTGGCTCAGAATGTGGACGGTCTACCCAGCGGAGCCTATCGCTATGTGCCGGCAAAACATTCGCTCGAACCGCTCGTCGCTGCGAAACCCGGTGAACCGCTGCTGGCCGGCTCTACACCGCAAGCTCAGGTCCACAGCGCCCCGGCGGTGTTCGTGATTAGCGCCGTGTATGAGCGGATGGGGTCGGGAGCCAAAGACCATACGTGGACCGATTACGAAGCGGGACTCGCGAGCGAGAACCTGCTGCTCGAAGCCGTCACACTCGGGCTTGGGGCCGTGGTCACTGGAGGCATCGACCCCCTGTCCGTCAAGGAGGCCATGAAGTTGACCGGTGGCGAACAGGTGATCGTCGTAATCCCGGTTGGGCACCCAGCCAAGTGAAACACGCCACCCGCGTCCGTTGTAAACAGGAGGACGATGATATGATCTCCCCACTACAGATCGAATTTCGCAACACTCATCCCATAGAGGCTGTTGAATCCCGGATTCGGCAGGAATTGGCGGAGCTCGAGAAGTTCTAGAACCGGCTCTTGAGCTGCGGGGTAGAGGTGGAGGCGCCAAAACACGAACATCGTGGCAGCGTCTCCAAGGTGCGGATCGACCTAGGCGTTCCCGCCCAGGACGCGGCGGCGCGGGCTGAGTTGCGAGGTGCCGAAGCCGGGCAAGACACGAAACACCTGGAAGCTCGAGCCCAGCGTAAAGATGCTTCCATGGCGGTTCACGCCGCCTTCAACATCGCGCGCCGCCGCTTGGAGGAATTTGCGGGCGGCACGTACAAGCGTTCTTGAAACCGGCTCGCGCGCGAAGGGTGCTTCGGCTCCTATAGTACGATCAAGCAATTCTGCCGCCGCGCTCGGTGTTGCGGGCCTTTGCTTAGAAGACAGGAGGACCTCCTTTGGCACGAAAGTCCCTTGCCCTTTCTGAGGTCTATCGTCTGCTTGAGCCTGGGCCGGTGGTGTTACTGACTACCGCGCGCAAGGGGCGGGCCAACGTCATGACGATGTCGTGGCACACAATGATGGAGTTCGAGCCGCCCCTGGTAGGTTGCGTCGTCAGCAACCGCAACTTCACGTTCAACATCTTGAAATCGACCGGAGAATGTGTGATCAACATCCCGACAGTCGAACTGGCGGTCAGGGTGGTCGGCTGCGGGAACACTTCGGGCCGGGATGTTGACAAGTTCCAGACCTTTCATCTCACGCCAGCTCCGGCCTCCCGGGTTCAGGCGCCGCTCGTCGAAGAGTGCTATGCCCATCTCGAATGCCGAGTGGTCGATGCGCGGATGGCCGCCAAATATAACTTCTTTATCCTTGAAGTGATCAAAGCTTGGATCAACCCCTCCCGGAAGCACCCGCGAACGATTCATCACACGGGAAGAGGCGTATTCCTAGTCGCCGGGAAGACAATCAAGCTGCGATCCAAGATGAAATAGAGGCGGTTGCGGATGCTGGATTTCGGCTCCATCTGGAAAGTTACCCCGCACTTCTGCGCAACGCAGCGCTTTGCTAGTAGCCAGCAGTGACTGGGACAGGATGATTCGATTCCGGGACCACAGCACGGCGGAACAGCGCGGGTGGTTCGCTTACGACTTCGCGCAGTCGGCGTTCTCGACCACCGTCGCCACGCTGTTCTTAGGGCCGCATTTGACCGTGTTGGCCCAGGCCGCATCGGATGCACGCGGCATGGTGCACCCCCTGGGCCTGTCCGTTGACGCTCGCAGCTTCTGGAGCTACATCGTCAGTCTGTCGGTTATCCTTCAGGTGGTCTTTCTGCCGATCGTGGGCGCGATAGCGGATTACGGGAGGCGTAAGAAGGAAGTGCTGGGTGCCATGGCGTACCTGGGCGCGACAGCTACCGTGGCGATGTTCTTTCTTGAAGGCCAGCGCTATTTGTCCGGTGGCGTGCTGTTTCTGATCGCCGATGTGAGCTTCGGCGCCGGGCTGGTGATTTATAACTCGTTCTTGCCGGAAATAGCGCCACCGGAAGAGCGTGACGCCGTGTCATCGAGAGGCTGGGGTACTGGATACGTAGGAGGGGGTCTGCTGCTGGCGCTGAACCTGTTGTTGTACCTGAGTGCCGCGCGGATCGGGATGAGCGAGACGATGGCGGTTCGGATCAGCCTGAGCTCAGCAGGAGTATGGTGGGCGGCATTCACGATTCCGCCTTTAATGGCGTTGCTCAATCGTGGTCCGGCGCGGGTGCTCGCCGCAGGCCAGAACGCGATCGCGTCGACCCTCCAGCAACTGGTGCACACTCTGCGGGAGGTGCGCCGTTATCCGCAGGCGCTGACCTTTATCGTCGCCTTCCTGCTGTACAACGACGCGATCCAGACTGTGATTACCTTGGCGTCCCAGTTCGGTCACGATGAGCTGAAGATACCCATCTCGCAACTAACATTGGCGATTCTGATGGTGCAGTTCATAGCGTTTTTTGGAGCGATGGCGTTCCAAAGATTGGCCGCCGCCATCAACGCCAAACGCGCTGTAGTTGTGAGTCTAGTGATCTGGACGGGCGTGCTGGTCTACATCTACCTGGCCGTGAAGACCACGCTCCAATTCTTCATCATGGCCGCGATCCTCGCCCTGGTTCTGGGAGGCAGCCAAGCCCTCAGTCGCTCGCTGTATTCGCAACTGATTCCTAAATTCAAAGAGGCCCAATATTTCGGCATTTACTCAGTGAGCGACAAGGGAACAAGCTGGCTCTGCCCGCTATTCTTCGGCCTCGCGCTGCAGTTCACCAAGAGCTACAGGATCGCGATTCTCTCTTTGATCGTGTTCTTCCTCGCGGGATTGCTGGCGCTCCTGAAAGTGGACGTGGAGCGCGGCGAGCGGGATGTGGCAGGTCAGACGGCTTCATAGATCTTGCGAGGTTTCGTGCGGAGAGCATCACGCCCTCACGCAACCTCAACCGGCGCCGGCGTCGCCAGTTTCCCAGGCTCCTCCGCGGTGAGGAGCTGATCCAATTCCGCGCGTTCGAGCGTTTCCTTACGAATCAGCTCGCGCGAGATCCGCTCCATAGGCTCGCGCCGCTTCGATAGGATCTCGGTGACGCGCTTGCGAATCTCATCCACGATCCGCCGCGATTCATCGTCGATCCTCTCTGCCGTCCGCTCACTATAATTGCGTTCCCCCATATCAAACGGCGAAGTGAGGAACTGCGCCGCCATGGGCCGCCCGTACGTCAATGGCCCGAGCGGGTCGCTCATACCGAACCGGGTCACCATCTGACGCACCAGGGCTGAGGCACGCTCGAGATCGTCGGCGGCTCCCGTGGAGATCACTCCACCGTAGTGAATCTCCTCAGCCGTCCGCCCGCCCAGAAGCACGGCAATTTGATCCTCCAACTCCGGCTGAGTCATCAAATACCGCTCCTGCGTGGGCAACTGGAGAGTGTAGCCCAAAGCCCCGATCGACCGTGGAATGATCGAGACGCGGTGCAGCGGATCCGCGTGCTTCACGGAAAGAGCTACTAACGCGTGACCGGCTTCGTGAACGGCGACGCGTTCCTTCTCCTCCGGGCCCATTACGCGGCTCTTCTTCTCCAGACCGAGCATGACCCGGTCGACTGCCTCTTCCAGGTCGTGCATCTCCACTCGCTCACTACCGTGGCGAACCGCCAAAAGCGCCGCCTCATTGATGATGTTGGCCAGATCGGCTCCCACCATGCCGGGCGTGCGCGCCGCAATCGTCTCCAGGGCGACGTTGTCGGCCATGAGGATCTTTCGCGCATGCACTTTCAGAATTTCGATGCGGTCCTTAAGATCCGGACGGTCCACCAGCACCTGACGATCAAAGCGGCCCGCGCGCAGCAGGGCTGGATCCAGTACTTCAGGCGTGTTGGTGGCGGCCATAATGATCACGCCCTCTGAGGTGTCGAATCCGTCGATTTCGGCCAGCAACTGATTGAGCGTTTGCTCCCGCTCGTCATTGCTGAAGCCGATGGCTCTTCCAGAGCTACGTGCCTTGCCGATCGCGTCCAACTCGTCGATAAACACGATGCAGGGCGCCTTCTGCTTCGCCTGCTCGAACAAATCGCGGACCCGCGCCGCGCCTACACCGACGAACATCTCGACGAACTCAGAGCCCGAGATCGAGAAGAAGGAGACGCGAGCTTCCCCCGCCACCGCCTTCGCCAGCAGGGTCTTGCCAGTGCCTGGGGGACCCACCAGCAGGACTCCCTTGGGTATGCGGCCTCCAAGCTTCTGATATTTCGCTGGCTGACGGAGGAAATCCACGACTTCCTCCAACTCCAACTTGGCTTCGTCCACGCCGGCAACGTCTTCGAAGGTGACCTGCATCCGGCTGGACTCGTCGTGAATCTTGGCGCGGTTCTTGCCGAATGTCAGTGGGCCGCTTCCCTGCGCGATCCGGCGCATCCCGGCGCCGTAAATCAACGCAATGAACAACAACGGAAAGAGCCAACCGAGGACGTTCCAGACCCATGAACCTTGATCGATGTGCCCGCCGAATTTGACGGGATGCGCTTCCAGCTCTTTCAAAAGCAGCGCTTCGTCAACTCCAGGTAATCTCGTCGCCGTGATCGTAAGCTCCTGAGTTGGCTTGGGATGCGAGGCATCGCTTTTGAGAACGCCAATTAACTCGTGTTCCGTGATTTGTACTTCGGCCAGATGGTCGGCGCGAAGCTCGGTGAGGAATTCGCTGTAGGAGACCTGTCTGGGGGTGGTGCTTGTGAACCGGCTGGTCACGTACAGCACCAGTGCAATGGCGATGACGTTGATGCCAGTGAAGATCCAGCGATGCCATTGTTGGCGGTCCATTCCGATTCCCTCAGAGCAAGTCGTTAACCATTGCCACGCTACTGGCGAGAGCTCCTATCGTCAACAGTGGTCTTAAAGATGCTTCGTTGATGCTGAGGTTCGGGCTGGCGCGGTTCGCAAAGGATTTGACACTGTCGGTCAACGCGAACGGGAGGAAGCATGAAATCGAGCACGAGGGATCAGATCAAGGGCAAATTTCATGAACTGAAAGGCAAAGCCAAGGCGAAAGCGGGACAGGTCACGAACGACCCTAACTTAAAGGCCGAAGGGCTAGTCGAACATCGTGCGGGCAAGGTCCAAAAGAAGCTTGGCCAGATTGAACAGGTGTTCGAGAAGTAAATGGACTGGTCTGGCGCAGTACGCTTTACCCCTGGGGCAGAGGCGAAAACCCGAAGGACTTCCTGGGCCGGCGTGCGGTCAACGCGGCCCGAAGGGAGGCTGGAAGGGTGCATGATTTCTAGTGCGTTGATAAGCGCGTTGTGCGTAGGGCTATGCAACTTGCCCGCTGTTGCCGCGCCGCCCGCTGCAACGCTAAACGCTTTCGATCGATACGCTGCTGTGGTGGAGGGTCGTATCCGCTCGGACTACTCGACGACGAAATTTCTCCGCATTTCTCCGGATGAGTCCAAGTGGGCACGAGTGCACACGGGCGAAGTTCTTGTGGAGAGTGCGCAGGCTCTGGGACTGAAGCCGGACATTGCCATTCCCGGCGGCCAGGTCCAGCATTGGGTCGGCGCAGCCTTTCTACCAAATGCAACCCTCGACGCCGTCCTGCCGCGCCTGCGCAACTACAACAACCGTAGCTGGTACATGAAGCCGGAGATCATCGCATCCCGGCTGAAGGACCATCACGGGGATGTCTTTGAGGTATATTTGCGGCTGGTCGAAAAGTCGATTCTCTCCGGCGTTTTCGACTTGGATCTGCGAGTCGCCTATCGAACCGAGCGGCCCGGCCGGCTCGCGATCGACTCGAGAAGCACGAGCGTGGTTGAAGTATCGGACGCTTTCGCTCCCGTAGGCTCGGCGGCCAGGGACCAAGGACTGTTATGGGCTCTGAATCATTACTGGCGCATCCTTCAAATGGACGGTGGTCTATATATCGAGTGCGAAGCTTTGGTTTTATCGCGCCCAACGCCGTTCATGCTGGGCTGGATTGCTCGTCCTATCATTGCCAGAGCAGCGCGCGAAAGCCTGATCAAGACGGTCCACGCCACCATTCTCATCATGAATTCCCCAGATGCGTCAGCCTCGGCCGAGTCTCGTAGCCGCGACGTGCAACGTGTTGGCGATATGACTCTGTCAGAAGTATGTCAGAGCGCCAGTGTGCCGTGAACGAAGCCCTCTTCCCCGTGCTGCAAACGGAATCCCAATCTCTGGCACACGTCCAGTGTCGGATCATTGTTGCCTAGGATCTCGACGGTCACGCGGTCCAGCTTTTCGATTCGCGCAATCTCGATCAAGCGCCGCGACAGTTCAGTCCCCAAGCCGCGCTGCTGATACTCATCCACGACTAAGACGGCCAATTCAGCCTCATTTACGAGGTGCGCCTTGCTTAGTTGGCCGAGGGCAAGAATTTCGGATTCTTTGGCATCCCGATCTTTGCGTTCGGCTATCAGAGAGATTTCGCGATCATAATCGCCGAAGCAGACCCTCGTCAGCCGCTCGTGAGAAATTCTTTGGTCCAGAGAAAGCGAATGAAAGTAGCGCTGATAGATGCTGCGCTCCGAGATCCTGGTGTGGAAGCGGGCCATACGCGGCTCGTCTTCCGGACGCAGCGGTCGAATCATCACCTCCGTGCCGTCTTCAAAGCGCCATGGTTTCACATACTGCAACGGGTAGGGCCGGATGGCGGGGATCGGCCCAGGCGAGGCGTCTTGCGGATAGAGCACCACGCGAGCATCGAGCGCCAGCAAGCCGTCGGGCGAAGCCAGCAGCGGATTGATGTCGATTTCCTTGATCCATCGCTGTTCGATCACCAGATAACTGAAGCGGACGAGCAGTTCCGCGAGCGCTGCGAGATCCGCGGGCTTGCGTCCCCGCACGCCTCGAAGCGCGGCGAAGATCCTGGTCCTCTCCATCAACAAGCGAGCGAGCGTCGAATTGAGCGGCGGAAGCCCGACCGCGCTATCTTTGTAAACCTCGACCAACTGACCGCCGCTGCCGAACATGAGTACGGGACCGAACTGGGAATCGACGCTGGATCCCAGGATCAGCTCATAGCCCTGGAGGCGCACCATCGGCTGCACGGTCACTCCGAGAAAATGCTCCCGTCCCGCGGTGTG
>Ga0209517_10009798_pt1 | contig 10830 bp, 9 predicted proteins | sample PeaSoiMetSII2010_FD_187695 | JGI IMG/M metagenome (GOLD analysis project Ga0209517, IMG submission 187695) | Peat soil microbial communities from Weissenstadt, Germany - SII-2010 (SPAdes) (version 2) | ecosystem: Environmental > Terrestrial > Soil > Wetlands > Peat | place: Germany: Weissenstadt... | reverse complement strand
GGCGCTGACGGTGAGCCAGAGGCTGCATGAAATCGGGATTCGCATGGCGCTGGGGGCTGGGCCGCGGGACATTCTACGGATGGTTTTGCGGCAGGGGCTTGGGCTGGGAGTGACTGGGATTTTTCTTGGGTTGCTGGCGGCGGTGGGATTGACGCGGCTTTTGCAGACTTTGCTGTTTGAGGTGTCGCCGACGGATCCGATTACTTTGGCGGCGGTGGGATTCTTGTTGGTGTCTGCGGCGGTGATTTCGTGTTGGGTTCCGGCGCGGCGGGCGGCGAAGACGGATCCGTTGGTGGCGTTGAGATTTGAGTGAGGCGGGATTTTCGTTGGGACAAACGCAGAGTGAGAGTGCAGGGACACACGAGTGTATGTGAGGACGAGAAAAGACGAACCTCAGCGGCTAAAGCCGTGTCGAATTCGGGGCAGTTGCGGCACGGCTGAAGCCGTGCCCTGACAAACCGTCGGAGTCGAACGTGACAAACGGATGGAGCCAAAAATCATGAAGCGATTGGCGCAATTTATTCTGCAATTCTTCGTGGCGAGTGCGTGTGTGTTGATTCTTTCTTCTGTGGCGGGAGCGCAAGCTGGTGCCGCGAAGAATGCGGCGCCTTATTTTGTTTCTACGCAATGGGTAGCGGATCATTTGAAGGATCCGTCGCTGGTGTTGCTGGCGGTGGGGGAGAAAAGCGACTACGACGGCGGGCATATTCCTGGGGCGCGGAGTTTTGACTACGACCGCGTGTCTACGCCGCATGGGAGTGGGTTGATGTTGGAGTTGCCGCCGGTCGAGGAGCTTGTGAAAGTTTTTGAGGATGTGGGCGTGAGCGATTCTTCGCGGGTGGTGGTTTATTTCAGCAGCGAATGGGTTACGCCTACGGCGCGGGTTTACCTCACGCTTGATTATCTTGGGGTGCGCGAGCGAGTTTCTTATCTTGATGGAGGGATGGCCGCTTGGCGGAAGGAAGGGCGTGTTGTTTCGACCGAAAAGCCGAAATTTGCTAAGGGAACGTTGACGGCGCATCCGCGGAATGATGTGGTGGTGAAAGTGGACGTCGTGCAGCAGGATTTGCGCAAGGCGGGGGTGGCGATTGTGGATGTGCGCGAGGCTAAGTGCTATGGGAGCGCAGGGAGTTGCTATGGCGAGCGGCCCGGGCATATTCCTGGGGCTGTGAATATTCCTTGGGAGGTTTTGGTCGGCGACGATCTCAAATTGAAGAGCGTGGATGAATTGCGGAAGATATTTCAAAGTGCCGGGGTGAGACCGGGGGATGAAGTTATCGCTTACTGCCATGTTGGGCAGAGGGCTAGCCTGGTGTACATGGTGTCGCGACTCCTCGGCCACGATGCGCGGCTTTACGATGGATCGTATGAGGAGTGGGGGGAGCGGCCGGATTTGCCGGTGGAGAAGAGTGCGGCAGGGGGAAATTAGTAGGGCGCGCGGTTTTTAAGTTTCAGATATGTGCTTCAATTGCGCACCGTGAGCGTGGGATCGAATTTAATAGCGGTCGTCGCGAACATTTCGAACGGGTCACGTCGGCGGGCGCAGCAAGCCGCGCCCCTACGAGCGAGATCCCGGGGGCCGCGGTCGCTGGGTGGATGTCGAAGACGATTGGGGTCATAAGAGGCCGGCGGGGACGCCGGCGGTACAAAGACCTGGGTCGCCCTTCGACACTCAGGGTGAATCGGCGGTATTTCGGTAATTCACTGCTGCGAAAGTTCCTCGTGATACGATTCCTTGCTCGAATTTAGTCCCGCCCTTGTTTGGAGCATCTGGGTGAATTTTTTGCGTGCAGAACTGCGGCCGATGCTGCGGCTGGCTGGGCCGATTGTGCTGGCCGAGCTTGGCTGGATGGGCATGCCCATCGTCGACACGATGATGGTCGGGCGGCTGCCTTACAGCGCCGACGCGATCGGGGCTGTGAGCCTGGGCGGAATTTTGTTTTATGCCATCGGAATTTTCGGCACCGGGTTGATGCTGGGCCTGGATACGCTGGTGTCGCACGCGTTTGGCGCGGGCGACGTCCCGGATTGCCATCACTCGCTGATCAACAGCATTTACCTGAGTATCGGCGCGGCTCCCGTTCTGATGGGGCTGGTGTGGCTGGTCAGCGGATATCTTCATCGTTTTGGCGTTGCGCCCGAAGTGCTGCAATATGCGATTCCTTACGTTCATGCGCTGAACTGGAGCATGTTTCCTTTGTTTCTGTACTTCGCGCTACGGCGCTACTTGCAGGGCATGAATCGCGTGGCGCCGGTGATGTTTGCGCTGATTAGCGCCAACTTGGTGAACCTATGCGGAAATTGGGTGCTGGTTTACGGGCATTTTGGGTTTCGCGCGATGGGGCCGGTGGGATCCGGTTGGGCTACGTGTATTTCGCGGGTTTACATGTCGGCGGTGCTGCTGCTTTCCATTTATTTTTATGAGCGGCGCCACCGTACGGGGCTGCACGCTGCGGAGGTGCGGCCGGATTTTGCGCGAGTGTGGCGATTGGTGAAATTGGGAATACCGGCGGCGGCGCAGATGACGGTGGAGGTCGGAGTGTTTGCGGTGGCGACTTCGTTGATCGGGCGGCTTGGCGCGGTGCCGTTGGCGAGCCATCAGATTGCGCTGAATACGGCGAGCGTTACGTACATGGTGCCGCTGGGGATTGGCTCGGCGGCCGCGGTGCGCGTGGGGCAGGCGCTGGGGCGGCGCGATCCGGCGGGGGCGCGACATGCGGGATGGACTGGGATTGCGCTGGGCGGGAGTTTCATGTTCTGCATGGCGATATTGTTTTGGGTCGCGCCGCGATTTATTGTGCGAATTTTTACACCCGATCCGGGGATCATCGTTGCAGCTTCCAATTTGCTTTTTATTGCGGCGTTCTTTCAGCTCTTTGACGGAATTCAGGCCACGGTGACGGGAGCGATGCGCGGAGCGGGAGATACGCGGACGCCTTTTCTGTGTCATTTGATTGCGTATTGGCTCATCGGGCTGCCGTTGGGATATCACTTGTGCTTTGCGGTTGGATGGGGCGCGGCTGGATTGTGGATTGGGTTGAGTTTGGCGCTGATTTTGATTGGAGTGGCGCTCTTGTTGTTTTGGAGGAGGAAGGTGGAATCGTTTTCGGGGATGATTGCTTGAGCGGGGATTGCGGTACGCCGTCGTGCGTGGATGTGGCGTGGGCTGAGTTCGTAAGAGGGCGCAGCAAGCCGCGCCCCTACGGGAGAATGCTGGCGTTCGCGTCTGGATTGCGCGCGGACGCGATTTGCTGCGCTACAATCTGCCTGGGTTCTGCGCGAGTTGTGCATGACGTTGGGTTTCGCGCTTTCAAATTGATTTTTGCGAAGAGGCTGCGACGCTTGACTGAGAATGTGGATTTGCGGTGCATGGAACGGGCGATCGCGCTTTCGATCGAGAATGTGCGGTCGGGGCGCGGCGGGCCTTTTGCGGCGGTGGTGGCTCGAAGCGGCGAGATTATCGCGGAGGCGGCGAATTGCGTTACGGCGACGAATGATCCTACGGCGCATGCGGAAATTGTGGCGATTCGCGAGGCTTGCCGGAAGATTGGGCATTTCGAATTGACCGGGTGCGACCTTTATACGACTTGCGAGCCTTGCCCGATGTGCCTGGGGGCGATTTATTGGGCGCGGCCGGCGCGGGTTTTTTATGCAAATACGGAAACGGATGCTGCGGCGATTGGATTTGATGACGCGTTTATTTATGCGGAATTGAAACGCCCGCTGGGTGATCGCAAGGTTCCGATGATTCAGATTCTGCGCGAGAAGGCGCTGGAGGCGTTTCGCGCTTGGCAGGCTAAGACGGACAAGGCGACTTACTGAGGGACGCGATGGCGGATCCCATCATCGGGCGGTCGGTTCCGCGCAAAGAAGGGCGCGAGAAAGTTACCGGGCGGGCGCGCTACGTGGCGGACATGACCTTGCCCGGGATGCTGCACGGCGTGACGGTGCGCAGCCCGATTGCGCGGGGGCGATTGCGCGGGATTCACTTTGGCGACGGCGTGCCTTGGAATGAAATTACCGTTGTTACCGCGAAAGATATTCCTGGGAAAAATTCCATTCTGCTTCTTGAGGACGATCAGCCGTGCCTTGCGGCGGAGTTTGTGAATCACGCTGAGGAGGCGGTCGTTCTTCTGGCGCATGCTGATAAATATTTGATCGAAGAGGCACGGCGAGCTGTGCGGCTGCAGATCGAGCCGCAGCCGGCGATTTTTTCGATGGATGATTCGCTCGCGCGGAAGGAGATTATTTGGGGCAGCGACAACATTTTCAAATCGCTGCGCGTGGATAAAGGCGACGTGGATGCGGGGTGGAGCGCGGCGGAGATCATTGTTGAGGGCGAATATCAAACTGGGGCGCAGGAGCAGCTTTATATCGAGCCGCAGGGGATGATTGCGGTGGCGAATGCGCGCGAGGGCGTGACCGTGTGGGGCTCGCTGCAGTGTCCTTATTACATTCACAAGGCGCTGGCGTCGCTATTTGCTTTGCCGGCGGAGAAAATTCGCGTGGTGCAGATGGAGACGGGCGGCGGATTTGGGGGGAAGGAAGAATATCCGTCGATGATTGCGGCGCACGCGGCGCTGCTGGCTTGGAAATCGGGGCGGCCGGTGCGGATTATTTACGATCGCGCGGAAGATATGGCGGCGACTACGAAGCGGCATCCTTCGCGGACGCGGCATCGCACGGGAGTGACGCGCGAGGGCAAGCTGGTGGCGATGGATATTGATTTCACTTTGGACGGCGGAGCTTACATGACGCTTTCGCCCGTGGTGCTTTCGCGCGGGACGATTCATGCGGCTGGACCATACGATTGTCCGAACGTGCGCATTCGCAGCCGGGCGGTGGCTACGAATTTTCCGCCGCATGGAGCGTTTCGCGGATTTGGTGCGCCGCAGAGCGTGTTTGCGCTGGAGAGGCATCTGGATCAGGTGGCGAAGGCGGTGGGATTGGCGCCTGAGGAATTGCGGCGACGGAATTTTATTCGCGAAGGACAGACCTTGGCGGTTGGGCAAGTGGTGCACGAGAAGATTGATATGAATGAATTGATGGAACGGGCGTTTGCGTTGAGCGACTATCGCGCTAAGCGCGAGCGATTTGCGCGGGAGAACCCGCGGAGTGGGATTAAGCGCGGCGTTGGATTTGCTTCGTTTCTTCATGGGGCGGGATTTACTGGGTCGGGCGAGGATTATCTGGCGTCGGTGGCGGAGGTCGAGGCTACCGTTGATGGACGGATTCGCGTGCTTGCTGCGAGCACCGAGATGGGCCAGGGCACGAATACAATTTTTTCGCAGATTGCTGCGGATTCGCTGGGGCTTGATTATTCATGCGTTGAAGTGGTGCAGCCCGATACCGCGCACGTGCCCAATAGCGGGCCGACGGTGGCTTCGCGGACTTGCATGATTGTTGGGAAGCTGGTCGAGTCGGCGGCGCTGGGAGTGAGGCAGGCGCTGTTGCAGGGCGAATTTTTGCGCGATGGGGATGGCGCTGCGGCGTTTGCGAAAGCCTGCGGTGCTTACATCGAGAAGAATGGCCCACTGCGAGCTTCGAGCCGCTATTCGCCGGCGCCGGATATTCATTGGGACGATAAGCTTTATCGCGGCGACGCTTATGGGGCGTATGGATGGGCCGTTTACGTCGCGGAAGTCTCCGTGGACACGACTACTTGCGAGACGCGCGTTGAGGATTTTGTTGCGGTGCAGGAAGTTGGGCGCGTGATCAATCCGGTGCTGGCCGCGGGGCAGATTGAAGGCGGCGTGGCGCAGGGCATTGGATTTGCGCTGTATGAAAATGTCGTCTGGCAGGAAGGACGCATGATCAATAACCAGATGACGAATTACATTATGCCCTCGGCGATGGATGTGCCGCCGATTCGCGTCTACTTCGAGGAATTGCCTTACGCGCGAGGGCCTGCGGGAGCGAAAGGGATTGGAGAGCTGCCGCTGGATGGAACGGCGCCTGCGATTATCAATGCCGTCGAGAACGCGACAGGCGTGGTGATTCGGCGCGTGCCGTTGACGCCGGAAATACTGATGGAAGCGCTAGATGGCGCGCGCGAGCACGCCCGTGCCTGAGAAAGTCGCTGTGCGTTGCCGCGTGAATGGCCGCGACGCTACGCTGCGCGATTTTCCGATGACGCGGCTTCTGGATGTACTGCGCGAACAATTGAATTTGACCGGAATCAAAGAAGGTTGCGGCGAAGGGGAATGCGGAGCTTGCAGCATCGAGATGAATGGGAGGCTGGTGAACAGCTGCCTCGTGCCTGTGTTGCAGGCCGAGGGCGTGGTGATTCGCACCATCGAAGGAGTTGCCAGCGGCGAGCAGCTTCATTGCGTGCAGGAGGCGTTCATCGCGCACGGCGGGGCGCAGTGCGGCATTTGCACTCCGGGGATGATACTTGCGGCGGTTGCGCTGCTGGCAAACAATGCGCGGCCGACGGAAGGCGAAATCCGCATGGCGCTCGCCGGGAATCTTTGCCGTTGCACCGGCTACACGAAGATTTTTGAATCGGTGCTGCATGCGTTTAGCGGGGCTGAGGCGCGCGAGTGAGATCCCTCGTTCCCTCCTTCGAATTGCGAACGCCTCCGAGTCTTGCGACAGCGTTGGAGCTAATCGCGCGTGAGCCCGGCGAATGGCGCGCGTTTGCCGGCGGGACCGATCTGATGGTTTTGCTGGAAGCGGGCAAGCTAGCGCACCGGCGTTACCTGAATATCTGGAATTTGGCTGAATTGCGCGGGATTTCGGCGACGGACGGTGAAATCAGCGTCGGAGCTCTGGCGACATACACAGACATTCGACGCGATGCTACGCTGCAGCGCGAATTCCCATTGCTTTGCCGCGCGGCTGAGGAAACCGGCGGAATCGCTACACAGAATCGCGGCACGCTGGGCGGAAACATCGCCAATGCGTCGCCGGCGGCTGATTCTCCGCCTGCGCTGCTGGTTTACGATGCTGAACTCGAGCTGATATCTGCAGGCGGGACGCGGCGAGTACCGTACTCCGCCTTTCATTCAGGCTACAAGAAGATGAATTTGCGAGCCGATGAATTGATCGCGCGAATCATTTTGCCGCGCGGGCGCGCGGGGTGGAAATCATATTACCGCAAAGTCGGCACACGCCGGGCGCAGGCGATTTCAAAAGTATGCATGGCTGCCGCGCTGAAACTTGTAGATGGTGAAATCACCGACGTACGCATCGCACTGGGGAGCGTGGCTCCGAGCGTAATTCGCGCGACCGCAACGGAGAATGCGCTGCGGGGCAAGCGGCTGGATTCGACCGCGATCGCTGCGGCACGGGTTTCGCTCGCTTCTGAAATCGCGCCGATTGACGATATGCGCTCGAGTGCGCGCTACCGCTCGCGCGTCGCGCAGAATCTGCTGGAAGAATATCTTCAAAGCGCTGATCGAGCATGAGCGCGCCGGATCTCATCGTGCGAGGCAAGCGCGTTCTCGCTGGGAACGCAGCGGAGCCGGCTCCCGCCGCGATTCATATTCAGCATGGAGTGATAACCGCGGTCACGGCTTTCGACGAAGCGCCGAGCGGCTCATCGATCTACGAAACGGGCGATGATCTGGTGATGCCGGGCATTGTGGACACGCACGTCCACATTAATGAGCCCGGCCGCGCGGATTGGGAAGGATTCACTACCGCGACACGTGCGGCGGCTGCAGGCGGCGTTACGACGCTCATTGAGATGCCGCTGAACAGCATTCCCGCTACCACGACAGCTCCGGCATTCCGCGAAAAGCTCGCCGCGGCGGCCGGAAAGCTTTGGGTGGATACCGGATTCTGGGGCGGAGTCGTCCCCGGCAACCTGCACGATCTCGGTCCGCTCTGGCAGGAAGGGGTGTTCGGGTTTAAATGCTTTCTTGTGCCGAGCGGTGTCGAAGAATTCGCGCACGTGGGCGAGGACGATCTGCGTGCTGCGATGCCTGTGCTTGCAGAGCTCGGCGCTCCGCTGCTGGCACATTCGGAAGATCCGAAGATCATCGAATCTGCTAGCAAGGCTGCTGCGAAATTGCCGGTCAACCAATACTCATCGTGGCTGGCGTCGCGGCCTCGCGAAGCTGAGAACAAAGCCATCGAGCTGCTTGTGCGACTTGCGACTGCGGCGAAGAGCCGGCTCCACATCGTGCATGTTTCGTCGGCAGGGGCGCTCGATATTATTCGCGCTGCAAAAACCGCCGGTTTGGCAATCACTGCCGAGACTTGCCCGCATTATTTGACGTTTGCGGCTGGCGAGCCTAACGGCCTCGGGTCTGAAGACCCGAGCTACATTGGAATTCCTGATGGGGCTACCGAATTCAAGTGCGCGCCGCCGATTCGTGAGGCGGAGAACCGAGAGCGGCTTTGGGCCGGGCTTGGCGATGGGACGCTTGATTTTATTGCCAGCGATCATTCGCCTTGTCCGCCTGAAATGAAGCGGAAAGAGACCGGCGATTTTTTTGCGGCTTGGGGCGGCATCGCCTCGCTCGAGCTGGCGCTCCCCGCTGTGTGGACTTCGGCGCGTTTGCGCGGCTATTCTGTGGGCCGCCTAGTGGAATGGTTGTGCCGCGGGACGGCGCGGCTGGCGGGCCTCGCGCAGCGGAAAGGCACGATCGACGTGGGGCGCGATGCCGATCTCGTGTTGTGGAATCCGGAGGCGGCTTTTCGAGTGGACGCGGAGCGGCTGCATCAACGTCACAAACTGACGCCTTACGCCGGGCGCGAGCTTCTGGGCGCGGTGACCGCGACGTTTCTTCGCGGGCGAAAGATTTTCGAGCGCGGCGAATTTTCCGCTGGGCCGACCGGGAACATCTTGAAGCGGACAGACGCATGAGCGAGTTTCAAAAGCTGCCGAATCTGGCGTCCGAGCGGCTCGGCGCGCGCGTCGTCACCGCAAACGACGAGTTCTTTGCGCCGAAAGAAAATCTTTTGAAGGAATCGAAGCCGGTTTTCATCGAGGACAAATACACGGACCGCGGCAAATGGATGGACGGCTGGGAAACGCGGCGCCGGCGCACTCCCGGCTACGATTGGTGCATCGTGCGATTGGGATTACCTGGAATCATTCGCGGGATCGTCGTGGATACGAGCTTTTTTCGCGGAAATTATCCCGAGCAGTGTTTGCTTGAAGCCTGCGCGATTCCGCTTGAGCCCGGGTTAAAACGCGAGCTCGCGGCTTTGAATGCGGCATCCACGAAGTGGCACGAGTTGCTGCCTCAATCGCAGCTCAAAGGCGACTCGCAGACTTTCGTCGAGATTCGAAGCGAGCATCGCTTCACGCATGTGCGCTTGAAGATTTATCCCGATGGCGGCGTGGCGCGGCTGCGCGTTCATGGCGAAGTGCTGCCGGCGCCGGTCAAGACCGCTGCGAATCCCCGGGAGATCGATCTCGCTGCGATTCAGAACGGCGGGCGCGTCGTGGGAGCGAGCGACGAATTCTACAGCGCGCCTCTCAATTTGCTGTTGCCGGGCCGCGGCAAGGGCATGCACGACGGTTGGGAGACTCGGAGGCGGCGCGGTCCCGGACACGACTGGGTAATCATCAAGCTCGGCGCGCACGGCACGATTCGACGAATTGAAGTGGACACGGCGTACTTCAAGGGAAATTATCCCGATAGCTGTTCGATCGACGCGATTTTCGTTTCGGGCGGCGGAGATCCAGGCGCGGGCGCGGCCTGGCGGATACTTTTGCCGCAGACAAAACTTCGAGCGAACGCGTCGCACGTGTTTCGCAAAGAAATCGTCGGTTCCGAACTGGTTTCTCATCTGCGATTCAATATATATCCCGACGGAGGCGTGAGCCGATTGCGCGTTTGGGGCGTGCCTGCGCTTGAGGCGCGAAGCTCTGGCATCGCTTGGTTCAATTCCCTGCCGGAAAGGAAAGCCGCGGCGGCGCTGCTCGATTGCTGCGGCTCGCAGGAATGGGTGCGGCGGATGGTGGTGCGACGGCCGTTCGCGGATGTAGATGATCTGATGCGCGCCGGGGATGAAATCTGGAACGCTCTGGGGCGCAAAGAATGGCTGCAGGCTTTCCGCCATCATCCGCGAATCGGCGCGAGGAAAGCTGCGCGTACGCAATCAGCGAAGGCGGGCACTCTGTCCGCGAAGGAGCAATCCGGAGTGGCACAAGCGGCGCGCGAAACGCGCGCGGTTCTTGCGGCGGCGAATCGCGCCTATGAAGCAGCGTTTGGCCACATTTTCATCATCTGCGCCACGGGAAAATCTAGCGAAGAGATTATCCGCGAATTGCAACGACGCCTTGCGAACGACCGGGAAACCGAATTGCGCAATGCCGCCGAAGAGCAGCGCAAAATCACGCGGCTGCGACTGGAGAAAATGCTGGCATCATGAGCGCACCGATCACGACGCACGTCCTCGATACGTCGATCGGCCGGCCCGCGCAAGGTGTTGCGGTGATTCTGCGCGTGCAGACCGCAGGAGCCGAGTGGAAGGAAATCGCGCGCGGCGTCACTGACTCCAATGGCCGCGTCGCCAATTTGCTGCCTCCGGGCAAACTCGCGGAAGGAAATTACCGCCTGCGCTTCGAAATCGGCGCCTATTTTTCCGCGCGCCAATCTGCCAGCTTTTATCCGTTCGTCGAAATCACATTTGCTGTGAACGACGGCGAGCAGCATTATCACGTTCCATTGCTCGTGAGCCCATACGGCTACACCACCTATCGCGGGAGCTGAATGATGCGCATACGCCTGGGGCAAAACAATTATGGGAAGTCGCGGGTGCGCATGCTGCGGCTTTCGCGGCAGGAACGGCATCATGAGATCAAGGAGTTGACGCTCGAGATACTTTTCGAGGGCGATTTCGATCGAGTTCACACGGAAGGCGACAACG
>Ga0209517_10009797_pt1 | contig 10831 bp, 11 predicted proteins | sample PeaSoiMetSII2010_FD_187695 | JGI IMG/M metagenome (GOLD analysis project Ga0209517, IMG submission 187695) | Peat soil microbial communities from Weissenstadt, Germany - SII-2010 (SPAdes) (version 2) | ecosystem: Environmental > Terrestrial > Soil > Wetlands > Peat | place: Germany... | reverse complement strand
CACGGGCCGCGGCAGTCCCGTAGGCACTATCGGCGTACCGGAGGACCGCGCCATCATCGAACATATGCCCAATGATGGCGCCCATGACCGCGCCCCAGACGTTCCGGGTTATCATGAAGCCGATCAAGGCCCCAAAGAATTTGCCTTTCCAAGCCATTCGCGTTGACCTATCCGGGCCGCCCCGCCACAATCGCCGACCTTCCACCCCCGTAATGGTAGCAGTCGGAAGTACGCGCACACATGGAACAGTTTTCGCAATCAGCACCGTTGTTCGAGACCCGCCTCCGCAGTCTCAAAAAGATCCACCAGGGAAAGGTACGCGATATCTACGATGTCGACGCGGATCATCTGCTCATCGTCACCACCGACCGGCTGTCGGCCTTCGACGTGGTATTGCCGGATCCCATCCCGTTCAAGGGCGAGGTGCTCACGCAAATCTCGTTGTTTTGGTTCGCCAAGACGCGCCACATGGTGGCCAATCACTTGTCTGAGTTGAGGGTGGAGGACGTCATCGCCGATCCTGACGAGCGCGCGCAATTGGCAGGCCGCGCCATGGTGGTGAAGAAAATGACCGCACTGCCCTTGGAAGCCGTGGTGCGCGGATACCTGATCGGTTCAGGCTACAAAGACTACAAAGCCCACGGTTCGGTATGCGGCATCGCCCTTCGGCCCGGATTGCAAATGGCGGAGCGGCTGCCCGAACCTTTGTTTACTCCGGCCTCCAAAGCGCCTGCCGGCAAGCACGACGAGAACATCGATTTCGACGCCATCGTGAAGCTGGTGGGCCGTGAATACGCGAACAGCATTCGCCGCATCGCCTTGGAGATCTATGGATACGCTGCGGAACATGCGCGCGCGAGAAACATCATCATCGCCGATACGAAATTCGAGTTCGGCACCGACAAGGCGGGCAACCTGTTCCTGATCGATGAGGCATTGACGCCCGATTCATCCCGCTTCTGGCCGGTCGCATCGTACAAGCCGGGAATCAGCCCGCCGAGCTTCGACAAGCAATTCGTGCGCGACTATTTGGAGTCATTGCACTGGAATAAGAGCCCGCCTGCGCCGCATCTGCCGCCCGATATTCTGAAGCGTACCAGCGACAATTATCGTGAAGCGCTGAGGTTACTGACGGCCCAGGAGCCTCAGACAGGCTCCTAGGTTCTTCGCTATGCTCAACTGGCAGGAACATCTCGAAGACGGATTGTTTCAGAAATCGCGCAACATGGCGCCTCCGTGGGGACCGGTGTTGCGCCTGCTGCGCTACCCCGCGGCTCTCATACGTGATTGGCTCACCGGGGAAATCAATGTCCGCGCGATGGGCCTCGCCTACACCACGCTGCTCTCGCTGGTGCCGTTGATGGTGTTCAGTATCTCGATTTTGAAGGGGTTGGGCGCACGCACCGATTTGCGCTACATCCTGCATCAATTCCTTCGCCCCATGGGCAGCGCGACGGATGCATTGACCGAAAGCATCATGCAGTTCGTCACGAACATGCGCGGCGACGTCCTGGGATCGATCGGCTTGGCCTTTCTCGTTTACACCGTGATCAGCACCATTCAGAAAGTGGAGACCAGTTTCAATTACGTCTGGCGGGTCCAACGTCCGCGCAGCTTTGCGCGCCGTTTCACGGAATATCTGTCCGTCATGATCGTCGGGCCCGTGCTGCTGGCGGTTGTCGTCGGACTCTTGGGAGCCGCCGAACATAGCCCGTTCGCGCAATGGCTGGATGATATTCCGCCGCTCGCCTGGGCCATGTCGGCGCTGGGCCGGCTCGTGCCGTACGTCATCGTCACTATCGCATTCACCTTCATGTATGCGTTCGTTCCGAATACACGCGTCATGCTGCGGCCGGCTCTCATCGGCGGCGTGACCGCAGGCGTGATCTGGGCGTTGGTGGGGAAAATTTTTACCACCTTCATCCTGTATTCCTCGCACCTGATGGCCGTCTACACCGGATTCGCCATCGTCCTCACGACCTTGATCTGGGTGTACTTGAGCTGGCTCATCCTGCTCATCGGCGCGCAACTCGCCTTCTATGTGCAATTTCCCCAATACCTGCGTCATGGGCAGGAACCGGTTGAACTCACCGGCAGCGCGCGCGAACAGGCGGGATTGGCGGTGATGTATTTGATCGGCCGCGACTACGGCGCCGGCGAGACCTACTGGACGGGCAATGGTCTCGCTGCAGAACTCGATATCCCGGGCACCGCGCTCGCGCCGGTGCTCGCCTGCCTGGAACGTGGCGGATTGATCGTAGCCACCGAAAAGGAACAATTTCTGCCGGCGCGCGACCTCGCCGGCATCCAATTGATCAATGTCATCGACGCAGTGCGAACCCGACAAACCGGGCGACTGATGATCGACATGCGCTGCGTGGCGCCGGCAGCGCTGGCGATGGGAGAGGTCGAAGCAGCGATTCGCGAATGCCTCGGCGGTCAATCGGTTAAGGATCTGATCGCCGGAGCGTGAACTCATCGAGTAGATGGGTCGCTAGTCTCCGGCGATCGTCATCTCTTCGAGCAGGATCGAACCCGTGCGAATTCCGCCGCGGGTGTCGATGTCGTCACCCACGGCGACAATCCCTTCGAACATGTCGCGTAAGTTCCCGGCGATGGTGATTTCGGCCACCGGGTATTGAATGACGCCCTTTTCGACCCAGAAGCCGGCAGCGCCGCGCGAGTAGTCGCCGGTCACCATGTTGATGCCCTGCCCCATGAGCTCGGTCACCAAGAGTCCTGACCCTAAGCGCGCGAGCATCTGCGGCATTCCGCCGGTGGTATTGGCAGCAACGATGAGATTGTGCGCACCGCCGGCGTTACCGGTGGTCTTGAGCCCCAGCTTCCGAGCAGAGTAGCTCGACAGGATGTAGCCGGTGAGCACGCCGTCGGCGATCAGTTCGCGATCCTTCGTCGCGACGCCCTCGTCGTCGAATGGTGCGCTGCCCATCGCCTTCGGGATGTGGGGCCGCTCCACGATCGAAAATCCGGACGGAAATATCTGTTGCCCCACTGAATTCAGCAAAAACGAGGATTGCCGATACTGGCTGCTGCCGCGAATGGCAGCCGCGAAGTGGCCCACGAGGCCGCGGGCGATCTCCGGCACGAACAACACGGGAGCGCGGCGCGTAGCTAATTTACGCGGATCCAATCGCGCGATGGTGCGCCGCGCGCTTTCGCGTCCGATCGCCTCCGCATCCTCCAACTCGTGCCAGTCCCGCGAACTGCTGTACCAATAGTCGCGCTGCATGTCCTCGCCCGTGCCGGCGAGCACAACGCAGCTCACGGTGTGAGACGTTGTAGGATAGCCCCCCACGAAGCCGTGAGTGTTTCCGTACACGTGTAGTCCCTGATGCGTGCCGACGGACGCTCCCTCCGAGTTATTGATGCGCGAGTCGAACTCGAGAGCCGCCGTTTCGCATGCTTTGGCGATTTCAATCGCCCGGTCGGCGGTGACATTCCAGGGATGCGCGAGATCCAAGTCGGGCGGTGACCGGGCCATCAGCGCCGCATCCGCCAGGCCCGCGCAAGCATCCTCTGCGGTGAAACGGGCGATGCTGCAAGCCTTGGCCACGGTGGCGCGCACGGCGTCCGGCGAGAAGTCGGCGGTGCTTGCCGACCCCTTGCGCTGGCCGAAATAGACGGTGATCCCCATGCTGCGGTCGCGCTGGTGTTCCAGAGTTTCGACCTCTCCGAGTCGCACACTGACCGAAAGACCAGTATCCTGGCTGACAGCCGCCTCTGCCTGGGAGGCGCCGCGGGCGCGCGCCTCTTCCAGGGCGCGTTCGATAATCGATTCCAAGTCTTCCGGGGCAAGACGTAACGGGTTGTTAGGCGCGACGGCCATCGTCATCTCCAACTTAAGTCTTCGAGGGCTCCAATTCATGATTCTACCGACCTGAGTGATAGCATGCGCAATATGACGACGACGAGTGAAACCGACGATTCCGGGGAAACCGAAGAGCAACGCCTGAGTAAGAGCGCGCGCAAGCGCGAGGCGGCTTCTCTGCAGGAGCTCGGCGTCCAGCTGTCGGCCCTGCCCGATCAGGAAATCAAGGCTTTGGGGCTGCCGGATAGCCTTTTCGTGGCCCTTCGGGACCTGCGTCGCCTGCCTTCCCATGGCGCGCAGGTGCGTCAGCGACAGTATATCGGCAAATTGATGCGGAGCATCGATCCGGAGCCGGTACTCGCCAAACTGGCCGAGCGCAAACAGCGCCACGACAAGGAAATTCGCCACTTCCAGCAGATCGAGCGTTGGCGCGATCGGCTTCTGTCGGAACCGGCGGTCGGGGTTCCGGAATTGCTCAAGGAATATCCGCAGATCGACCAGGCAGCCTTGCTCAAATTGCTCGATAAGGCGGAACGAGAGCGGCTCGAACAGCGCTCCCCGGTCGGTGCGCGCGAGCTTTTCGCCTTCCTGCGCGAGCTGCTTGAATAGGCTTTGCTAGACTAGCGCCTATGAAAGCCGTGGTCGGAATCATCATGGGCTCGACTTCCGACTGGGAGACGATGCAGGGAGCGGCTGACACGCTCACCACCCTTGGCATCGCCTACGACGTACGGGTCGTCTCCGCGCACCGCACGCCCGACCTCTTGTTCGAATACGCCGCGGCCGCACGCGATCGCGGCCTGAAAGCCATCATCGCCGGTGCGGGCGGAGCCGCACATCTACCCGGTATGACTGCCGCCAAAACGTCGATCCCGGTGCTCGGCGTACCGGTGCAGTCGAAAACGCTCAACGGCCTGGACTCTTTGCTCTCCATCGCCCAGATGCCGAGCGGTGTGCCCGTCGCCACCTTCGCCATCGGCGCTGCCGGCGCCAAGAATGCAGCGCTGTTCGCTGCCGCGATTCTTGCCAACGAGTTCATCGAAGTACGAATCGCCTTGGATGCATTTCGGTCGGCGCAAACCGCGGCCGTCCTTGCAAAGCCGGATCCGCGCCAGTCTTGAAGCTCTCAAAGGTGGGCATCGTCGGCGCGGGCCAGCTGGGCCGCATGATGGCCCTTGCCGGGTACCCGTTGGGCCTGAGCTGCCTCTTCCTGGACCGCAGCGCCGATGCTCCCGGGGCGCAAGTGGCGCCTATCTTGGTGGGTGAACTCGAGGATGCCGGCCGCCTCAAGGAATTAGCGTCGCGCAGCGATGTCCTCACGTTCGATTGGGAAAACATCGCAGGCAGTGCTCTCGCGCCGCTCGAGAAATTGACGGTCATTCGCCCGCCGCGCGCGGCGCTGGAAGTGTCGCAAGATCGGCTCCAGGAAAAGGCACTGTTCAGCGCTTTGAGGATTCCGACGACCCCGCACGCCGCCGTCGACAGCAAGCAAGACCTCGTGCGCGCCACCGCCAAGCTGGGCGTCCACGGCATACTCAAGACTCGGCGGATGGGCTATGACGGCAAGGGGCAATACCTCATTCAGCGTGCAGAGGACATCGATGACGCCTGGGCCCGCATCGGCGGAGCCGGCCTGATTTACGAAAAATTCCAAGTTTTTTCCCGCGAAGTCTCCATCATCGGCGCGCGTTCGGCCGCGGGCGACATCGCCTACTACCCGCTGTCTGCAAACACCCACTCGGGCGGGGTCCTGCGCTACAGCGTTGCGCCTTTCATTCATCAGCCTCTCGAGCGCATGTCCAGGCGCTACTTGAAAAAGGTCATGGAACGCTTGCGCTACGTCGGCATCTTGACCATCGAGTTCTTCGTGGTCGACGGTCGATTGGTGGCGAATGAGATGGCGCCGCGGGTTCATAACTCGGGTCATTGGACCATCGAGGGCTGTATCAGCAGCCAGTTCGAGAATCACCTTCGCGCCATTTGCGATCTACCGCTCGGTAGCACGCGCACCCTGGGGCATGCCGCAATGATCAATTTCCTGGGCCAAATGCCCGACGTTAAGCGTCTTTTGGCCATAGAAGGGCTTAGCTTTCACGATTATGGCAAAGAGCCTCGGCCCGGCCGCAAACTGGGTCACTGCACGATCATGAGAACCGGAGCAAGGGATCGAAACCGAGTTCTGGCGGATACCTTGAAGTTGATCGAATGGACCTAGGAGCCTGAACCCGCGATTTCACCCGCACGTCCTAATCCCGTAGACTGGCCGGCGAGATGTATTTAGAACTCTTCAAACTGCACGAATTGCCGTTCCGTCTGAGCCCGGATCCGCAATTTCTGTACTTGAGCAAACAGCATGCGCGCGCCAAAGCGTACATGGAGTCGACAATCTGGTTCACGGATGGTTTCGTGGTGATCACCGGGGAAATTGGCGCCGGCAAGACCACGCTCATCGAAACGTTCCTGCGCGAATTGCAGCCCGACGTGGTGGTGGCGCAAATCAACCAGACGCAACTCTCGCCTACCGCGTTCCTGCAAACCGTCCTGGTGCAATTCGGCTTCTCGCCCTTCAACATGAAGAAGCCGGAAGTTCTGGCGACGCTCAATCAATTTTTGATGGATCAGCACAATAGCGGCCGAAAAGTGCTGCTGATCGTCGACGAAGCGCAGAATTTGAGCAATCGCGTCCTGGAAGAGATCCGTATGCTGTCCGGTGTCGAAACGGCCAAGGAAAAGGCGCTGCGCATCATTCTCGCCGGACAGCCCGAGCTCAACGAGAAGCTGAATTCGCAGGATCTGATACAGCTCACCCAACGCGTGCGTCTGCGTTTCCATTTGTCCGCACTCTCGAGGTCGGAGACCAACGCCTACATCGATCACCGGCTCGAGGTGGCGGGCTCGCAGGGACGGCGAATATTCACCGACGATGCCTATCCGACGATCTACCGCTACACCGGTGGGGTGCCGCGTCTCATCAACACCCTCTGCGACACCTGCATGATGGCGGCCTTCGGGCGCGACAGCGACACGGTGACGGTTGCCGATCTCGAGACGGCGATTCGGGAGTTACAGTGGGTTGAGTTCGCATCGTCCACCAATCGCATGCACGTGCCCGGCATCCAGCACTCCTATGCACCCATGAGAGATCCGAATCAAGCGGTCGGCAGAATCCTACTGGCCAGTGAAGGCAAGACCGTCATCGAGCGAGAGCTCAAGCCGGGTCGATTGGTGATTGGGCGCACTCCGGACAACGATTTACAGATCGACAGCAAATTCATCAGCCGGCATCACTGCCAGATAGTCACTCAGCCCGATGCCTGTCTCATCGAAGATCTCAACAGCACCAACGGCATATACGTGCAATCCAAACGCGTGAGGCGCTACAACCTGAACGACGGCGATGTTGTTCAGGTCGGTCAGCACGAAATCATGTATATCGACGAACGCCCGCAGCGCGCGCGGGCTCACATCGAGTCGCACGACGCGGAACACATCGAAAAATCTTGAAGGTCCAGCGGATGGCGTTCAGGCTAGCGGATCACTCGTGCGCTAGCGGTTCAATCTCGAAGGCAGTTCGATGGTCTCGCCCGAATATTCGCGGCTGAGAGCCCGGTAATCCTGACGCCGCAGGAATACCGTGAGGGCTGCGACCTCCGCGACCAACCCGATGACGAGGGCTATCGCCGTCTCCGGTTCCTCGGTATCGAAATAAGCAAGCAATATCGCGAGCCCGCCGATCGCTGCGTAAATCAGCGGCACACTTTCATAAACGGGACGAGCCAAACGCATGGACTGTGACCTCCGTACGCGCATCCTAATCCGGCAGCGGCGGTAAAAGCTTCAATATTTTACTTAAGGCGCGAGCATTTTTGCTCCACCCGGGGCCACGGAGAATGCTCAGACAGGCTCCTAATCCTTGCCGACCAGAATCTCGGAAATGCGCGACAGCCACGACGTGCGCCAGCCCTCGACCTCGAGTCGGTCGTTGCCCGGCTTGTTCTGGCGTTTGGCCTCGGACAGCAAGTCCTTCGGCAGATTGAGCTGAAATGTTCCCGTCATTGAATCGTCGGCCATGGGGACTCCCGGAGTGACAACCAGCGGCCAGCGTACCGATTACGGTACGCCGCCATATGCGACGGGCTGCACGCTATTGGTGTTTCGCCATGATATGTCGCATTGCGTCAGATTTCGGCAGATCCTTGACCGGAACGGTCAACAGGAGGACTGCACTTGCTGTCATCCACCGAGTGTTTCCCACTCCGGAAACGCACGCAAAGCGTCGACGTAATTGTGAATGACGTCGGTGTGCGCATCCTCCTGCCAGCCCCCGGGTACCGCACTCTTGCACAGATCACGCGGGCGGCCCCGGTCGTCTATCGCATACAGCGTGAAATTGAGCGCTTGCTGAGCTTCGCTCGCCAACGCCGCCGAACCGATGGCTTTCGCAAAAAGAGCGAGTACCGCACCGTAAGTTGAATTAATGCCGCCCCACGCATCGCCATCCTCATCCTGTTCGTGGCACACGGTCACGCCCAATTCGACGTGAGTAAAATTCCTGCGAACGAATTCGATCAGCGTGCCGGAAGCGGCGCGCCAACCGGGATCGAGCAGGTCCTTTTTCTCGAGCAGGTACCGGGCAAGATTCAACGGCGCCCAGGCCGTTCGATTCGTCGGCGTTTCATGGTCCTCGAAGAACTGCGCAAACAGAGCGCCATCGGTGGCGGCGCTGGGAATTTGATGATGTTTGATCCAATTCCACAGCGACTCCCGCGGAACCAAAAACTCATCGTATCCGTGCGCCAGCAACTCATCGTAAAGCCGCAGGATATAGGTCATGTTTCCCGAGACCGGACCGCGGCCTTCGCCATTTCGATAGTCGACTCTGAAAGGCCATGGCGAATGGGCGGCGTCGCCGTCCTTCTGATTGCCGGCAAGCACACGGGCGTTATACAGCCCCTGCGCCAGGTACTCGCGCCGGCCGACCGCGGCGAATAGTCGCATCAATGCATAACCGGCAATGCCCCCCTTGTCGGGTTCGATCTCGTAGGGGCGATCACCTTGCGATCCCGCGTCTTCCGGCAGCGGGAATTGGTCGCGCTTGCCGGTCGAACGCGTGAAGTCCGGATACATACCCTTTCTCGGCGTGAGCGATTCCTTCACGAGATAGTCACCCATCAAGCATGCCGTCGTCAGGAAAGCGGGATTGCGCTTGCCGCGGAATTCGTGGTAACTCAGGTACGACAGTATCGCCATCCCGATCTGCGTCGCCGGAATCGTGTCCGTGCGGTCAGGCGCCGGATTCCAATCACCATCCAGAAACGTCACATGAGCGAAGCGCGGGTAGCCGTGATCCAATGGACATTGCTGGTAGAAATCCATTTCTCGATCGAGAGCGATGCCCCAGGAAATCCAGGGCATCAAGCGGCCGGCGGCGTCGACGACCACCGCGTGTCCCGCCAGCATCATCGTCGCCGGAGCCCCAACCGAACCGTCATCGCCGCCCGTGCCTGTCAATGACCCGCGCCCCCGTGCAGCCTGATCGCCTCGAATTCGTCGTGCCGCGAACAATTGTCGCGCCACATCCAACTGGATCCAAGACGCCGCGCTTGCAACTTCGGATCGCGGTCGTTGCGCAGGTACACCTGTTCGTCGACTCCTTTGAAATCGTTCCAATGGTATTCGGGCGCATCGATTCCATATCCGACGAACACGATGGGCGCGTCGACATCGACGACGTCGGTCCGGGTTTGATTATTGATTCCCAAGTTCCAGCACCTGGTCGGCACCGCCCCACGCGCTCCAACTCCAACCCGCCAATGCACAGGCGATGAGCGCCCGCCGCAAGAACATCATGGTGTCGACTCCACAGGTGCGGTATTCAATCTCGAGACTTCCGCGCTTTGCGGCTTCTGCGTGCTGAACGCCTTCCAAGACTCATCGATGACATATGCGTGAATCGCCTCCGCGTCAGCGTGACTCAAGACATCATCGAAGCGGCCCATTCCTAGCGGTGAGAGCGCCCCCTCGAGAACGATCGAGTAGAAGAGCGCGTCCTTGTCCGCGGTGAGTCGCCGCAAATCCGGCAGCATCGCTTGTCCGAATACGTGGCAGCGCGAGCAATAGCGGTTGTACAGCAGCTCCCCCGCTGCAATTTGCGCAGCCGTTCCAATGCGTGGGGGGGGTTGCGGCAGAGGCGCTATGGTCAATTCGGCGGGTCGCGGCACGGCGCCGCCGTCCAGACGCAGAGCGATGATCCGGCCCTCGTTGCCGAAGCGAAGAGCGGCGGAGCCCTCCGGAAACGGGATTCCTATGTCCCCACCGCCGTAACCCGCCATCAGTGCGACGTATTGAACGCCGCCGATCTCATAGCTCATCGGCGCCGCCATCACTGAGCTGCCGAGGTCGATGCTTTTCAGTCGCGCGCCGGTGTCGGCCGCATAGATGTTGAGCATACCCGCCACGTCGCCTTGAAAGACCAGGCCGCCGGCGCTCGACATGACCCCGCCGTCCCAGCCGCTTGCGGTGGGTACCTCCCACAGAAGACGATTGCGGATCGGATCCCAGGCGCGCAAGAAGCCCTGCCGCCGCACCGACGCCAGACCTGGCCTGAGCGCGTTCAACGACGGCAACGAGCCGTACAACGATGCAAGGCCCTTGGGGTCGTAGGCCTCCGGCAAAAATGCGGGGCTGGTGAACTGTCCCTCGACCAATCCGGCTTTGCGGTGCGCGGTCTCGACCATCACGTTCGGCGCTTCCTGCGCCGGGATATAGGCGTGCATCGCCACCGGATCGTAAGCCATGGGTTGCCACCCATGCGCGCCGCCTTCCCACGGAAACACCACTTTGGGAGAGCCGCTGTAGTCCACCGCCGGATTCGGGATAGGCCTCCCGGACTTCGGATCGAGCCCCTTGGTCCAGTTTACGAACGCAAAGTTATTTGCCGAAATGAGTGCGCCGGTGGCGCGATCGAGCACGTAGAAGAACCCGTTCTTCGACGCCTGCATC